>Ga0209026_1000881_pt1 | contig 15631 bp, 14 predicted proteins | sample AraplaCL_Col_mCL_FD_184262 | JGI IMG/M metagenome (GOLD analysis project Ga0209026, IMG submission 184262) | Arabidopsis root microbial communities from the University of North Carolina, USA - plate scrape CL_Col_mCL (SPAdes) (version 2) | ecosystem: Host-associated > Plants > Roots >... | reverse complement strand
AAAAGTTGTTTTTAACTACTTACTAACAGCTATGTAACATTTTTATTTCTTTATTTTATTGATTATGAGATTGATTTGATAATCAATAAATAATTTAAAAAGTTATTTGTGAATAATTATGTGCCTGGAAAGATGTTAGTTTCTACGTTAATTCTGCGCAAAAGTCGCTTAAAAAATGTTACCATTACTACTTAAAAACAAGGTTATCCACTAATTAACGAGTTGTTAGTTTTTTGCTTACACAAAATTAACATCTTTGACCCCTATTATTAACAACATAATAAGTTTTACACTTCTAATACATCTAATATGACCAGGAATGTTGATTTCCTTGTGATCGGTTCGGGTATAGCCGGATTAAGTTTTGCCCTTAAGGCCGCCAAACATGGTAAAGTACTGATAGTTACGAAGGCCAATGAAGACGAATCAAACACTAAGTACGCCCAGGGTGGCGTTGCAGTAGTTGTTGATAAAAAGGAAGACTCTTTTGAAAAGCATATAAACGACACTTTAATAGCCGGCGACGGCCTGTGCGATAAGGAAGTTGTGGAAATTGTGGTGAAAGAAGGACCGTCAAGAATTAATGAAATTATAGATTACGGTACTAATTTCGATAAGACGAATGAAGGAATGTTCGATCTGGCCAAAGAAGGTGGTCATTCCGAATTTAGAGTGTTGCATTATAAGGACATAACCGGCTTCGAAATGGAACGCTCTCTGTTAGAGCAAATTCATCAAAATCCTAACATAGAAATTATTTCACATTATTTTGCGGTTGATCTGATCACTCAGCATCATTTAGGAGAATACGTAGATAAGTCGAGCGATGACATTACCTGCTACGGAATTTATGCTTTTAATACTCATACTAAAGAGGTTGAAAAGATACTATCAAAGGTAACGGTAATGGCTTCTGGTGGTGCGGGGCATATCTATTCGGTAACTACTAACCCTACTATTGCTACCGGTGATGGTGTGGCAATGGTTTACCGCGCAAAAGGTAAAGTGCGTAATATGGAATTTATTCAATTCCATCCAACGGCTTTATATAATCCGGGAGAATATCCGTCATTTTTAATTTCGGAAGCGGTTAGGGGCTTTGGCGGTGTTTTAAAACGTACCAACGGCGAGGAATTTATGTATGAATATGATGAGCGCGGATCTTTAGCACCTCGTGATATAGTGGCCAGGGCAATAGATGCCGAGATAAAAAAATCCGGGGAAGATTTCGTTTACCTGGATATCCGTCATCGCAGTAAAAAAGATATCCTGGCGCATTTTCCAAATATCTATGCCAAGTGTTTAGATATTGGTATTGATATGACCAAAGATATGATACCCGTTGCGCCTGCTTGTCATTATATGTGCGGCGGCGTTATGGTTGATCATTCCGGTCGCTCGTCTATTTTAAGGTTGTATGCCTGTGGTGAATGTTCATCAACCGGTCTCCACGGCGCAAATCGTTTGGCTTCCAATTCATTATTAGAGGCATTAGTTTTTGCACATCGTATTTATAAAGAAGCCATACAGCAGTTTGAAAAGTCTGAAATACCTCCTGGAATTCCTGATTGGGATGAACAAGGTGTGCGGCTTTCAAATGAAGATATCCTGGTAACGCACAACATCCGCGAAATGCAGAAGTTGATGAACGACTATGTAGGCATTGTCCGTTCTGATTTTAGATTAGAGCGGGCCATGCGCCGTTTAGGTTTATTGTACGAAGAAACAGAGGACTTCTATAAAAAGACTAAGCTATCTGTAAAACTCTGTGAATTAAGAAATTTAATACAGGTTTCGTATATAGTAGTTAAATCGGCAATGATGCGAAAAGAAAGTCGTGGCTTACATTTTACTACGGATTACCCGGACCATTCGCCGATTTTAGAAGACACGGTGTTTTGATGTGAGCGGAAAACGGGATTCGAACCCGCGGCCTTCAGTTTGGGAAACTGATGCTCTACCAACTGAGCTATTTCCGCTTATACACCAAACTTAGTAAATTGCATTCATAAAATACACCCACATGCCCGTTATTTTGCCAGTTAAAGGAGTATCACCCAAATTTGGAGACGATTGTTTCATTGCCGAAAATGCTACGATAGTTGGTGACGTGGTGATGGGTGATAAATGTTCTGTTTGGTTTAATGCGGTAATACGTGGTGATGTGAATTACATTAAAATTGGTGATGAAACCAACATTCAGGATGGGGCAGTTATCCATGCTACTTATTTAACGGCACCAACCAATATAGGCAGCTACGTATCAATTGGTCATAATGCATTAGTGCATGGCTGTACCTTGCGGGATCATACCCTGGTGGGGATGGGCGCTATCGTGATGGATCATGCCGTTGTCGAATCGTACGTAATTATTGCCGCAGGAGCTGTTGTACTGGAGAAAACCGTATGTGAATCCGGCTATTTATATGCAGGTATGCCTGCAAAAAAGATCAAGCCCTTAACCGACGAACAGAGGGCTTTATTAGACAGATTACCAAACAATTACATTATGTATTCAGGTTGGTTTATGGAGTACCCTCCGGAGGAATCTCAATCGTAATATCGTTATCAAAGTTACCGCGCATGGGGATAGGCTCTGTCCTTACCCAGATGTTTTCTGGCTGGCGCATAGCCTTAATATTTCCACTGTCCCAACGGCCGTTTTTATTGTCGTCGTAAATAACTTTAATGTGATATTTACCAGCAAGTAAACTTTTAAAAGTAATGGGTTGGTTATATATAAATGGCGGGGTACGTTGAAGCAGCGTGTTCTGTTCGTTATAAAATTCGAGTATATAATACCTGTTGGTATCCGGTACCATGACCGTCATATTTAGCTGCGAATAGTTTTCAGGTTTATCTATTTTAAAACGATTTTGATAAACTTTGCTTTTTTCGCCAAAGTAGCCAGTAAAGGCCCCCACTTTAAAGCTAATCGTGTAGCCTGCATTTAGTTTCCATTTGTAGCTGATGCTAAACTTCTTAAGGTTAGCTGTATCTTGTTTTAAAGTATAATTGGTTAAAACGGTGGAGTCTTCCATTAATGTTATTAAGGACGGATCAAATGCGCTGATGGGCGAATTTGCTGTAAACCTTAAGTCGTCAGTTTGTTTTAGCAGTCTCCTGATGTCAACATTACTTAGAAAAGCTAAGTTCCTGGTGTAAGTTTCTTTAAGCCCTTTTTTAAATGCAAGCGTGTCTAAAGGTTTGCCATTTTCAAAAAGCACAACTCTTAACGAATCAAAGGCCATGTTTTTTACATAGAGTTGCGCCGTGTCATTCGTGCGACTAAACTCTACTATCTTTTCGGCATTTTGTACCTCCGGATAGATAATTCTCAGTGACGGCTTTTCAATCGGTCGGTTGGGTAATATGATGATATGCCCGTCCGATTCAAATCGTTTTTCGGCTCGAAATTTATCAGGCTGCGCTTTGAATAATTTTAGCTTAATATTGCTGCTGTCTGTCTGAAGATTAATTACCTTTCCCGGGATACCGATGAGTTCGCTCTCGTTATTATAAATCTTATCGCCGCCACTGTTTTCTTTCAACGCGTAAAGTTTGTAAGAGCCCTCGTGCAGATTGCCAAGTGTCCAATTGCCAGAGGTATCGGTAGTTGTAAATATTGGTGGTTTCTTTTTTCCAAAAAGAAGGGAGTCTTCTTTTAGACTAAATAACATCACCGTTACATCTTTTTCCCGCGCCTGTGTTTGCACATTGGTTACCGATCCTGATAGACTTAGCGAGTCGATATGCGAGCCCGTGGAAAAAACGTAGGTGAGATTTTTGACAAGATTGTTTTCAGTTAAGTCGCCAATGGCTTTACCAAAGTTGACAACATACGTCGTGTTTTTTTTCAGTGTATCATGTAAAGTGATGATCAAGCTTTTTTGACTGATCTTATAGGTCGGTGGTTTGTCCTGGGTTGGACTAATGGTAACCTCCTGATAAAAGTTGTTTACTTTAAAAAGCTCATCAAAGTCCAGACGAATTGTTTTCGACGAAAAGTTGTGAGTTTGATTTGCCGGCGTTGCCTTCAATAATTTTGGAGGGGTAACGTCTTTTGGGCCGCCATGAGGTTTTTGTTGCACCGCGCAACCAAAAATTGTTAAAATGCCCAAAATTGGGAGAGTGATTTTCCGGAAAAAGCTCAGTTTTTTATTTAAGGGCATTTTTAGGCTGTATAAACGATTTTTGTGTTTTTATGAACGCTGATATTAAAAATTTCTGAAAATCGATTTAAAACAATATTTTGTAAATAATTGATAATCAATATTTTACATATTTATCTTGTGATATGAACCATTAAAACCGAAACATCGGACGGTGATACCCCGGAAATCCGTGATGCCTGGCCCAAAGTGCGCGGTTTTATTTTCATCAACTTTTCGCGCGCCTCTTTCGACAAAGATAGCAGTTGGTTATAATCAAAGTTTGGATTGATGTTGCGATCCTCCATTTTTTTCATCCGCTCCACAATCTCTAATTCCTTTTCAAAATAACTCTCGTATTTGATTTTTATTTCAGCCTGCTCAATAGTTTCTTTATCAAATTTAGAGAGAAGTACTTTCAGGTCCGTGTCTGCTTTTTGCAATTCTGCAAAGCCTACCTGAGGCCTCGAAAGCAAATTAAACAATTTAACGCTATGCGGAATAGCGCTCGTGCCCAGTTCTTCTAAAAGCGGGTTAACCGCTTCCGTACCGATGGATTGATTGCGAGTATAGGCAACGATGTCATCAGAATCTTTTACCTTTCGTTTTACCTTTTCTAAGCGCTCATCGCTGATCAAACCCAACTCATGACCTAATGGGCTTAATCGAATATCTGCATTGTCCTGACGTAGTAACAGGCGGTGTTCTGCCCGCGATGTGAACATACGATAAGGTTCTTCTGTGCCTTTAGTTACCAGGTCATCTATCAAAACGCCAATATATGATTCAGATCTTTTGAGGATCAACTCATGTTTATCATTGATTTTTTGATGGGCATTAATACCGGCAATAAAGCCCTGAGACGCCGCTTCTTCATAACCGGTAGTACCGTTAATCTGCCCGGCGAAATAGAGATTGGCAATTTGCTTAGTCTCTAAAGTCAAGCTTAATTGAGTAGGCGGGAAGAAATCATATTCTATGGCATAGCCTGGACGGAACATTTTAGCATTCTCAAAGCCAGGGATATAATGTAATGCCTTTAGTTGAATATCTTCTGGTAAAGAGGTGGAAAAGCCATTTACATAGATCTCAACCGTATTCCAGCCCTCCGGTTCTACAAATATTTGGTGCCTATCGCGCTCCGCAAAACGGTTTATTTTATCTTCAATGGAAGGACAATATCTGGGACCTAAACCTTTAATGCGACCAGTGAACATAGGGGATTTCTCAAATCCCTCCTTTAAAGTGTCATGAACTTTGTCATTAGTATAGGTAATCCAACAGCATCTTTGGTCATTGGATTGCGGCACATCGGTAAATGAGAAACGACCTCGATCTTCATCTCCCCATTGCTCTTCCATTAAACTATAGTTCAAGCTCCGGCCATCAACGCGTGGTGGCGTGCCTGTTTTCATACGGCCAGCTTCAAGTCCCAATTGTACTAATTGCTCTGTTATACCCGTCGCAGCGCGCTCGGCTGTACGGCCGCCACCCATTTTTTTCTCGCCAATATGGATAACGCCATTTAAAAAAGTACCGTTAGTTAACACAACCGCATCGCTTTCGATTTCTAATCCAAGCGAGGTTTTTACACCACAAACAGTATTATTCTTAACGATCAGCCCTGACACCATATCTTGCCAGAAGTCTACATTTGGTGTTCGCTCTAAGGCTAAGCGCCATTCTTCAGAGAATCTTTTCCTGTCGCTTTGGGCTCTGGGGCTCCACATAGCAGGACCTTTAGAGCGGTTAAGCATGCGAAACTGCACGGATGTTTTATCTGTAATTATTCCAGAATAGCCACCCAACGCGTCAATTTCACGCACAATTTGCCCTTTCGCAACGCCTCCCATAGCAGGATTGCAACTCATTTGGGCAATGGTCTCCATGTTCATCGTGACGAGCAAAACCGATGAGCCCAGGTTGGCAGCAGCAGCTGCGGCTTCGCATCCGGCATGCCCGGCGCCTACAACTATGATATCGTATTTCTTAAACATTCTGATCGATGTTCCACGTGGAACATTGTTTTAAACTTATTTATGCGATGTTCCACGTGGAACATTCATTGTTTTAATAAAGGAAACTATTGCAAACGTGGCCCAAATGGCCTCTAAAATTACAAAAGGATAGAAGCTAATCAGGTAGGATGAGTAGCAGCAAAGCGCCGCGCCTGCAAAGTTTAGTATCGTATAGGTCTTGCTTTCCGGCGATTTGATTTTATATAAATTCAATACAAACGCTACTAAAAGCACAATTACACCTATAGATGCTATAATATCTGATATTTTCATGCTTCTTTTAATTCTGTTAATTCCATCCAGCGCATGGTAATATTTTCCAAATGCGTTTTCAATTTATCTATCTCCTGATAGGTTTCAACGATCTTGCTGTTATCAATATCGGCTTTATTCAGATAATTGTTCTTTTCTAAAATGGTGGCTTCAACCTGGGTGATCTCTTTTTCCAGATCATCCAATTCCTTCTGTTCTTTATAACTTAGCTTGCTTTTCTTCTCCGTCGGCTTTTGCTCAACAACAACGTTAGTGCTTTTCTTTTGTTGTTTGTTGTCCTCTAACTCGGTGCGATAAGAGGAGTAGTTGCCATTAAATATACGTACATGGCCACCTTCTTCCATAATGAAAAGCTGGTCGGTTAGCTTGTCTAACAAATAACGGTCGTGCGACACCAACATCAATATACCATTGTAGCTGGTTAGGAAATCCTCCAGTACATTCAGCGTATCTATATCCAAGTCGTTGGTTGGCTCATCCAGTATCAGGAAGTTTGGATTCTTCATCAGGATACTCATCAATTGCAAACGCTTCTTTTCGCCGCCACTTAATTTAGAAACAAAGCCATGTTGCTTTGGCGGTGGAAATAAAAACAAAGTAAGCAGGGCAGAGGCGCTTATTTGTTTGCCATCGGCCATGGTGATAAATTCGGCAACGTTCTTCACCACATCAATCACCCGCTCATCGTCCTTAAAGTTTAAGCCACCTTGTTTAAAATAACCAAACACAACGGTTTCGCCTTTTTGGATGACGCCGCTATCGGGCTGTAAGTTCCCGGTGATGAGGTTAAGCAGCGTAGATTTACCGCTTCCATTCTTGCCGGCTAAACCAATTCTATCGCCCTTTTTGAAAACGTAGTTAAAATGGCTTACGAAGGTTTTGCCCTCAAAGCCTTTAGTCACATTCTCTATTTCAATAATCTTGTTTCCCTGGCGCGAGGTTTTCATGCTCAATTCTACTTTTGCATTCGGACCGGCATTTTTGGTTTTGGCCTCCAGCTCGTAAAACGAATTGATCCTCGACTGTGACTTAGTTGCCCGGGCTTGTGGTTGGCGGCGCATCCATTCCAGCTCCTTTTTTAAGAGCTGACTGTTTTTATGGAATGCCGACTCGTCCATCGCCTCACGCTCGGCTTTCTTCTCCAGATAATATTGGTAGTTGCCTTGGTAGTTAAAGATCTTTCCACGGTCAATCTCGATGATCTCGTTACAAACGTTGTCCAGAAAATACCGGTCGTGCGTTACCATCAATATGGTTTTTGTGCCGTCGGTTAATAGCTTTTCCAGCCACTCGATGGTATCAATATCCAGGTGGTTGGTAGGCTCATCCAGTATATAAAACTCCGGATCCTCAATTAATAACTTAGCCAAAGCCAAACGTTTCTTTTGCCCGCCCGATAGGTTATTGATTTGCTGCTCGAGGTGATGAATGTCTAGTCTGCCCAAAATGGTTTTGATCTTATATTCGTATTCCCAGGCATCCGCCTCGCTTAGCTCCATCATCACCGCATCAATAGCCTTTGAGTTATCTGGCTCATTTTCAAGCAATTGCTCATATTTAGAGATCAGCTGCTGCTGGATATTATCCGCGTGGAAGATGTAATCGCTTATGGTAACGGCATTTTTAAAGTCGGGGTCCTGCTCCAGGTAGCCGATAGAAAGATCGCGCGCCTGAACCACCTTTCCCTCGGTAGGGTTTAATTTGCCCGAAAGCAATTTCAGCAAAGTAGATTTACCCGCACCATTAATTCCTACCAACGCCACGCGCCGCCCACGGTTAATGCCCAGGGTTTGATTTTTAAAGAGCCACTTGTCGTGAAAGGAGTGACCCAGATTCTCTGCCGATATATACGTACTCACGCTAATTGTTTTATTTCGTCCGATTCATAAGTAAATATGCCCGGCGTATTTTTTAATGATTGTTTAAACATTGCCAATGCTACCGTATTGGCAGAAATGCTTCGGTATTTTTTTAGTGATCCAACCAGCAACGGATCGATTACTTTCATTACTCCTAACAAAAGCGTCTCCAATAACCGGCTCTCTTGTCTGTCGCCGGTTAAAAATGATGGACGATAAATATGTAAAGCATTTAAACCAGCCGCCTTTAAATCTTCTTCGGTTTCGCCCTTTAGTTTGGTATAAAAGGTTTTAGAAGTTTTACCCGCACCGATAGAAGATACATAATGATATTGGCCCATCCCGTTTTGCTTCGCTATTTGCGCCAACCTTACCGGATAATTATGATCTATTTTTCGGTACTGGGTGATATCCGGTGTCTTGCTTCTGGTGGTTCCTATACAGCAAAAACAGGCGTGACCCTGTATATATTCAGCATAATTTTCCAGATGATCAAAATCAACGATCACCTGGGTTAACCCATCGGCTACAATTGAAATTTTTTTCCTGCTTAAACAAATAACCTCGTTATAGCCGGGACGTTGCAGTAAAATATTGATTAATTTTCTGCCAATAAGTCCGCTTCCGCCAATTATTACTGCTTTGTATGCCACTTCAACTCCAAAAATCCCACAAAAATACGCATAATATATTTGTGGAATAATAATTGTGTGTTACAACATATAAATTTAAATCACCATGAAACAGATTTTTTATCCCGCTAACCAACGCGGAACCAACGATATAGGCTGGTTAAAGGCAAATTTTTCATTCAGCTTTGCAAATTATTATGATCCGAGCAAAATGCACTTTGGTGTATTGCGTGTATTAAATGACGATATTATTGCAGCAGGTAAAGGTTTTGGTACCCACCCGCACGATAATATGGAGATCATCACCATCCCGTTAAAGGGCGCTTTGGAGCATAAAGACAGTATGGGCAACGGTGGCGTGATCAACGCCGGCGATGTGCAGGTAATGTCGGCCGGTACAGGTGTATATCACTCAGAGTTTAATCACTCGCAAACTGAAGATGCCAATACCCTGCAGATATGGGTATTCCCTAACAAAAAGAATGTAACGCCGAGGTACGACCAGAAAAGTTTCACCGATAAGATGAAGCTTAACCAACTTACCACCCTGGTTGGGCCGGAAGGAACCGCGGGCGATGCTTTGTGGATACACCAGGATGCCACATTTTCAATAGGCGAGTTTGATGCCGGCCAAAAAATAGATTATCATATTAAAATCAAAGGAAACGGTGTATATATATTTCTTTTAGAAGGCAGCGCGCAAATAAACGGTCAGCAGCTAAACAAAAGGGACGCTATTGGTGTTTATGATACAGATTCATTAATCATTGAAACCGAAGCAATTACCCGCTTACTGATTCTTGACGTACCTATGAACTAATGCCTTAATACCCTCCGCTTCGGTTTAAATATTATTGACGTTACAAACAAAAACAATTAGTGAAATAATTGTTATAACAGTCGAAAAAATAAATACCGATGGCAGAGGAAACAGAAATTGAGGTACCCGCCTGGAAGAGGTGGTTCGAGGATATTGGCGAACAGGTTGCATTCTTCCTGCGGTTTATCAGAAATATATTTATCGGCGGTTTCGAGTGGAGCGAGTTTGTTCGCTTGTGCTACGAAATTGGCTACCGATCATTAATGCTGGTGGGCATCACCTCGTTTATTATGGGGGTGGTGCTCATTTTGCAATTACGGCCCACACTTGTTCAGTTTGGTGCGGCTTCTATGTTGCCCACAACGCTTTCCGTATCTTTTGTTCGTGAGATCGGCCCTGTAATTATAGCTATTATCTGCGCCGGAAAAATAGCCTCGAGCATAGGTGCCGAACTGGGGAGCATGAACGTTACCGAGCAGTTAGACGCTATGGAAGTATCGGGAGCAAACGCGGTTCAATATTTGGTAGTTACCCGTATTGCCGCAACTACCCTGATGGTACCGCTGCTTTCTGTTCTGGGCGATCTGATAGGCCTGGTTGGCGGCTACCTGGCGCTTAACATTCGCGACAGCATGAGCTTTTCGCTTTACTTTACGAAGGTTATTGCTGCGCTCAATTTTACCGATTTTATTCCCGCATTTGTGAAAACCATATTTTTTGGCTTTGCAATAGGTTTTGTGGGATGCTATAAAGGTTTTCACAGCACCAAAGGGACCGAGAGTGTGGGCATTGCTGCTAATTCGGCCGTGGTAACTGCCTGCCTTTGGATTTTTGTAATTGATGCCGTTGCTGTTCAGATCACCAGTGTATTATTTTATAAATAAGCCATGGAAGAGGAAAAAGTAGCACCGGTAACGAAGCCAAACCCTAAAAGCGAAAAGCGGGAGGTGGTAATTGAGATCAAGCATCTCAAAAAGTCGTTTGGAAGCAAGCGCGTTTTAAGAGATATCAACCTCGAGCTGCATAAAGGAGAAAACGTGGTAGTGCTTGGGCGGTCGGGCACGGGCAAATCCGTAACCATCCAATGCATTGTTGGCTTGTTAACGCCCGATGAAGGCACATCGTTAAAAGTTTTCGGCAAAGAGGTGACCGAGATGGATGATCGGGAGTTAAAGGAATTGCGCATGAAGGTGGGCTTCCTTTTCCAAAGCGGCGCACTATATGATTCAATGACCGTTCGCGAGAATATGGAATTCCCGCTCACACGCGTATTGAAGATGGATGACCAGGCAGAGATAGACCAGCGTGTAGAAGAAGTGTTAGAAAGCGTTGGATTGGCCGATGCGGCCGATAAAATGCCATCAGACCTATCGGGCGGTATGCGCAAACGGGCCGGCCTTGCCAGAACGCTGATCATCCGGCCGGAAATTATGTTGTATGATGAACCAACTACAGGGCTGGATCCCATCACATCGCGCGAGATCAGTGAGCTTATCCTCCAAATGCAAAAGAAGTATAAAACCAGCTCCATCATCATTACGCACGATATGGAATGTGCGCGCATTACTGCCGACAGGGTAGTGATTATGAATGAGGGCGAATATATGGCAGAGGGCTCGTTCGAAGAGCTGCACAAATCAAAAGACAAAATAGTTAAATCGTATTTCACAGATATATCATGAAAACAACCCCTTCTCAACGGTTAAAAATAGGATTGTTCACAACGACGGGCATTGTGGTGCTCATCTTCGCTATATTCTTTATCGGCAATCAGAAAAGCCTGTTTAGCTCAACATTTAAGTTAAGCGGACAGTTTAAAAATGTAAACGGCCTGCAGGTAGGCAATAACGTACGCTTTGCCGGTATCAATGTGGGCGTGGTGGACGATATCGAAATCGTTAACGATACCTCGGTTAAGGTGGTGCTCACCATTAATCATAGCGTTAAAAAATTCATTAAGAAAAGCGCGCGCATGAGTATTGGCAGCGATGGTTTAATGGGCGATAAGCTGGTAGTGCTGACGCCAGGCGGGGGTGCCGATGGAAACGACGCGGAAGTGGCTGATAATGACCGGATAACAACCGTTAACCCGATAGACGTAGATAAAATTATAGCCAAGCTTACCAAAATTGAGGATAACGCCGGCAATTTGATTGATAACCTATCGCAGATTGTGGCCAAGATAAACTCTGGAAAAGGTAGCATTGGCAGATTGATCAATAACGATAAAATGGCTAAAGACCTGGATGCAACTGTTCAATCGGCAAAAAGTACCATGGAAAATGTGCACAAAACTACTACCACCATCAATCAAACCGTGGCCAAGGCACAAAACAGCTTTTTGCTAAAACCATTATTTGGCTCAAAGAAAACCAAGGCGCAGAAGGACTCCATAAACAATCTTAAAAAAGCAAAGAAGGATTCGATCAATGCAGCGAAAGCTGCTGCAAAAGCTGCGAAAAACAAACCGCAATAGCGGGAAAACAAAAAAGGCCCGCTCAATGCTGAGCGGGCCTTTTTGTTTTATAAAGCAAGTTTAATTATTGCAAATATTGAGTAATGGCCGGATCCAACGGTTTAACCTGTGAACGGAAGCGGTGAATTAATTTACCGTTTTCGTCGATCAGGAATTTTTCAAAGTTCCATTTGATATCGCCGGTGAAATCAGGGTTTGGTGCTTCGGTTAAATATTTAAACAATGGATCGATGTCTTCGCCTTTAACACTTACTTTTTCGCTTAACGGGAATTTAACCGCAGCGTACGAAGCGCAAAATGCTTTGATCTCTGAATTGGTACCAGGCTCTTGCTGACCGAAATTGTTAGCAGGGAAACCTACTACTACCACTTTGTCTTTATAAAGCTCAGAAAGCTTTTGCAAGTCTACATATTGAGGAGTGAAGCCGCATTTTGAAGCGGTGTTAACCACCAATATTTTTTTGCCCTTGTACTTAGCCAATGAGAAATCCTGGCCGTCGATGTTTTTTAACTTAAAATCGTAAGTTGACGATGGCGCTGCTGTAATGAACAACAACGAGAAGAAAATAGCAAGTAATTTCATTATTTTAATAGGTTAGTTTTACAATTGTTCAATACTGTAAAATTAGCTAATAAGTTGCCTCTTAGCCAAGTAGAAATCCTCTTTTTCTGTCATTTTCTGCTTTTCTGCCGGTTTTTTATCTTTATAACCAAGCAGATGCAGCGTTCCGTGTATAATTACCCGGTGTAACTCGTCAATAAAGGTTTGGTTAAACTTCAACGCGTTTTCGCGTATTCGGTCTATCGAGATAAAAATATCGCCAACTATCGTACCGGGCGTTTCAGAATTATCAAAGGTCACAATATCAGTATAGGTATCATGATCCAGGTATTGCTGATTGATGCTAAGCAAGTAGTCGTCAGAACAAAACACATAAGAAAGTTCGTCGAGTTTATACCCCTCGGCAGCAATGGTGTCTTTTATCCATTGCCTCACTTTGGTTTTATCCTTTAGTTTATATGTAACACCCTCCTCAAAAAAATTGATAGCAGGCATTCTTAGAATTTAAACGTCAGCTCAACCTCGTTGCCAGCGGTATTGAACACGCACTGATCTGCCAGCATTTTTAAAATAAAAACACCGCGACCGCTTAAGTTCTCCAGGTTCTCCGGAGCGGTTGGATCAGCCAGGTGGACGTAGTCAAAGCCCGGGCCTTCGTCGGTGATGGTCCATACGATGCGTCTTCCGTCTATCTCTACGTTAACAATTACTTTTTTATTAGGATCGAGCTTATTGCCGTGTACAATAGCATTATTTACGGCCTCGTTTAAGCAAGTCATCATGTTACCAAATACATCATCGCCAACCTGGTATTTGTCGGCTATAACCTCTATCAAATTTTCAAGCTCTGTAATGCTTTCCAGCTTTGATGGAAGTTGTAATGTATAAAGGTCTGTTGTCTGAACTTCTGCTTGTTGCATTTTATTTTGCATTAAGTTGGTCAAAATAGGTCTTAATTTTTTGTTTGTAATAAAGGTTTAGCGCGGGCGGAACAGTTTTTACCTGCTCGGTTTGCTTCGCCTTGGCCTGCTGGTAATCCTGCAGCGCCTTGATAAATCCGGGTGGCATATCTTTACCCGCATTGCTTTGTCGCTGTTGATCCTGCTCGCGTTCCTGTTCTGCTTTTTCATATTCTAACAGCCTTATCTGAATTTGTTGCTGACGTTTCAACGACTCTTCTGTGATATTTCTGTTTACGATATCTTTTTCACTTTGTTCCATTTGTTGCAAAGTTTTCTCTGCATCGGGCATGGTACGGGCACCGCTTTTATTGTCCTCAATCTGCATTTGCTGCATCTGTTGGCGTATTTCTTCCTGTTCGCGGGCTAATTTAGCCAATTGTTGGCTCATTTGCTGCCGCTGGCTTTGATTTTGATTTTGTCCCTGTTGCTGCATTTGTTGCAACTGCTGTTGCGCGCGCTGCATGTTTTGATTCAATTGCTGCTGGCGCTTAGCCATTTGCGACATGGACTGCTTTTTCTTTGACTTGCTGCTTTTTGAGCTTTTGCTTTGCGACTGCTGCTGCATATTATTCAATGCATCAGCAAGCATCAACGCCAGATTGTTCATCGACGTCATGGCGTACTGCTGATTTGAATTAGCCTGCGCTGTGCGACGATCGCCCAGGTTCTCTAACGCGGCATCAATGTGCGAATTGATAGCCTCTACCTCGCGATTAACAGTAGATTGTATTTGCGGGATACGTTTACTCAAAGAATAAAGCGTATCCTCTGCGGTTTTCAAGTTGTCTTTAATGCCTTTTTGCACCTGCGCCAAGCCAACATAGTTAGGATCAGACGGGCTTATCGTTTTCAGATCCTGCATGTTCTTTTCTTGCCTGAACGAGCTGTTTACCAAACTCTTCAATAATTGGCGCAATTGATCTTCATCTACCTGGTTTTCTTTTTCTTCCTGGTCCTCTTCTTGCTGCTGCATTTTTTGTGCCATTTGGCGCATTTGCTTAGCCGATTGTTTTTGCGACTTAGACGCCTTTTGGTTTTCCTTCTTAGAAAGCTGATCAGAGCTTTGCTGCATTTGCTGCTCTATCTGCTGTTCTTCCTGCTTCGGCTGCTCAAAATCTTGCTTTTTGGCTTGGTCCGGGTCTGATTTTTCCAGATCTTCCAATTTCTTCTTCAAGTCTTCAAACTCTTTGTTTAGTTGGTCCTGATCTTTCTTTAATTCTTCCTGGCTTTTTTGCTGTTGCTGATCATTGCCGGCCTGCTGATCGTTTTTATCTCCCTGCTGCTGTTTGCTCTGATCTGCCTTTTGCTGTCCGTTCTGGTCTTTCTGTTGCTGTCCGCTTTGGCTCTTTTGCTGCTGTCCGTTTTGATTCTTATCGGCGTTTTGCTGGCTTTTATCAGCATTTTGTTGCTGATTTTTGTCGGCCTGCTGCTGTTTGATCTTGTCAGCAATCTCTTGCTTTAGTTTATCTATAGCATCCTGCATCGCCTTATTTGCAGCATCTGGTTTGGCTTTGTCGGCGGTATTTTGCTGCTGGTTTTTGTTGGCTTGCTGTTGCTTGGTTTTTTCGGCAAGCTCTTGTTTTAGTTTATCTATCGCATCCTGCTTTGCCTTATCAGCCGCGTCTTGTTTGGCTTTATCGGCTGCGTTTTGCTGAGTGTTCTTATCTGCGTTTTGTTGATTGGCTTTGTCGGCCTGGTTTTTATTCTTATCAGCGTTTTGCTGATTGTTCTTATCGTTAGGCTGATCTTTGTTTTTATCCGGATTGTTTGGGTCGGTTTGCTCGGCTAATTTATCCTGCTTATCGGCCAGCTTATTTAATGCCGAGATATTCTGATTTACCTTTTGCTGAAAATCTAACTTCTTATATAGTTCAAGCA
>Ga0209026_1000877_pt1 | contig 15658 bp, 16 predicted proteins | sample AraplaCL_Col_mCL_FD_184262 | JGI IMG/M metagenome (GOLD analysis project Ga0209026, IMG submission 184262) | Arabidopsis root microbial communities from the University of North Carolina, USA - plate scrape CL_Col_mCL (SPAdes) (version 2) | ecosystem: Host-associated > Plants > Roots >... | reverse complement strand
GGTCATGCCGAACCTGGACGCGCCCGCCACGCCCGAGCGGATCCTGGCGGCGGTGAACGACGTGCGCAGGCGCGTCCATGCCTGAGTGGATCGGCGAAGCCCTGGCCGCCGCCCGGCGCGGCGAGGCCCTGGCGATGGTCACCATCGTCGGCGCGCAGGGCTCGACCCCGCGGGAACTGGGCGCGCGCATGCTGGTCTGGCCGGACCGGTTCACCGGCACCATCGGCGGCGGCTCGCTGGAGCGTCAGGGCCTGGACCAGGCGCGCCGGCTGCTGTCCCAGGCCACGCGCCGTCACGCCCTGCAGGACTATCCGCTGGGCCCACTGCTAGGCCAGTGCTGCGGGGGTCATGTACGCCTGCTGGTCGAGCGCGTGGACGCCGAGAGCCTGGCCTGGCTGGAACCCGCCGCGGCGGCCCGCGCGCCCTTCGCGCTCACGGTTCGGTTCGAGGACGGCGGCATGACCCGCGCCATCGAAGCCGAGGCGCCGGCGTCCGACAGCCCGCGCACGCCCATCCCGGAGGTCCGCCGCGTGTCTGAGACGATCCGCCCCGCCCTGCCCCGCCTGGTGATCTTCGGCGCCGGCCATGTGGGCCAGGCGGTCGCCCGCGCCTTTGCGCCGCTACCGTTTCAGCTGGACTGGCTGGCCAGCCGCGAGGACCTGCGGCCCGAGGCCAGCGGCACGCGCGCCACCATCCTGAGCGAAGACGAGCTGGCGGAGGCTGTGGAGGCGGCGCCAGCGGACACCCTGTTCGCGATCTTCACGCACAGTCACGACCTGGACTACCGGCTGACGCAGGCGGTGCTGGCGCGCGGCGACTTCCGCTACCTGGGCCTGATCGGCTCGCGGACCAAGCGCCGACGGTTCGAGGGTCGGCTGCGGGCCGATGGCGCCACGGACGCGGAGCTGGCCCGCATCACCTGCCCGATCGGCATCGCCGACCTGAAGAGCAAGGCGCCCGCCGTGATCGCCATCTCGCTGGCGGCCGAGCTGCTGAAACTGACCGAGGACGAGGGGGGTACGGGGGTTTGATCGCCGATATCGAGGCCTGGGCCAACCTGGCGATCCGCTGGCTGCACCTGGTGGCCGGCATCGCCTGGATCGGATCGTCCTTCTATTTCATGTGGTTGGACAGCCATCTGAAGAAGCCGCCGGAAGCCCCGGAGGGCATCGCCGGCGAGCTGTGGAGCGTCCACTCGGGCGGCTTCTATCGCCAGATGAAGTTCATGGTCGCCCCGGCCGACATGCCCGAGGACCTGCACTGGTTCAAATGGGAGGCCTACACCACCTGGATCAGCGGCTTCCTGCTGCTCAGCCTGATCTTCTACGTCGGCGCCGACCTCAACCTGATCGACAAGACCAAGGTCGACCTGTCGCTCTGGCAGGCGGTGGGCCTGGGGCTTGGCAGCCTGGTCGCGGGCTGGCTGGTCTACGACGGCCTCTGCCGCTCGCCCATCGGCCAGAACCTGAGGCTGTTCGGCGCGGTCTGGTTCGCCGTGCTGGTCGCCGCCGCCTACGGCCTGACCCGCGTCTTCTCGGACCTGGGCGCCTTCATGCACGTCGGCGCGATCATCGGCACGGTGATGGCGGCCAACGTCTTCATGATCATCATCCCGAACCAGCGGAAGGTCGTCGCCCAGGTGCTGGCCGGCGAGACGCCCAACCCGGCGCTGGGCAAGCAGGCCAAGCAGCGGTCGGTCCACAACAACTACATGACCCTGCCGGTGCTGTTCATCATGATCAGCAACCACTACCCGATGATCTTCGCCGCGCCGCTGAACTGGCTCTGGTTGGCGGGGCTGGGGATCGCCGGCTGGACCATCCGCCACTTCTTCAACCTGAAGAACGCCGGCCGCGTTGAGCCACAGGTGCTGGTCTACGGCGCCCTGGCTTTCGTCACCGTGGCGGTGCTGAACGAGAGCGCCCGGCCCAAGCCGCCGACCGTGGCCGAGGTTCCGGCCTATGCGACCGTCCGCGCCATCGTCGACAAGCACTGCATCACCTGCCACGCCGCGCACCCCACGCACCGCGGCGTGCCCGTGGCGCCGAACGGGGCCATGTTCGACACCGACGCCGGCCTGCAGCAGCACGCCGACAAGATCTACACCCGCGCCGTGGCGACCCAATCCATGCCGCTGGGCAACGAGACCCGGATGACCGACACCGAACGCGCCCAGCTGGGCGCCTGGATCAAGGCCGGCGCGAAGGTGGGGTCGTGAGAAGCATCGCCCCCGAACCGCTGACCGCCGACGCCTTCGCGCTGTTCGGCGACGTCATCGAGGCGTCCGACAACGCCGAGGTGATCCCGATCAACTACGGTTGGACCACGCGGTTCAACGCCCTGGCGGACGTGGCGGTGGGCGATGGGCACGCGATCCTCAGCATCTTCCGCTCCAAGCCGCTGACGCCGCCGGTGCTGAAGATCTTCGAGCGCCACCCGCTGGGCAGCCAGGCCTTCGTGCCGATGCAGGGCCGGCCGTTCCTGGTGGCCGTGGCGCCGCCGGGCGACTTCGACCCCGCCGCCGTCCGCGTGTTCCGCGCCGAGGCCAGCCAGGGCGTGAACTACGCCAAGGGGACCTGGCACCACTTCCTGCTGGCGATGGAGGCTGAGAGCGACTTCCTGGTCGTCGACCGCGAGGGGCCGGGCGAGAACCTGGACGAGATCGAGCTGGCCGAGGCGGACTGGATCGCCGTTTCCGTATGACCCGCCAAGCCTATCGCGCCGCCCTGCTCCACATGCTGGACGACCCGTCGCGCGTGCCGGCGGCGGAGGCCTATGCCTACCATCCCGACGGCCTGCTGGTCGTCGAGGACGGCCATGTCGCGGCGTTCGGCGCCTACGCCGACCTGGTGGCTGACCACGCCGATGTCGAGACCACCGAGCTGCCCGGCCGGCTGGTCACGCCGGGGTTCGTGGACGCGCACGTCCACTATCCGCAGGTGGACGTCATCGCCGCCTGGGGGACCCAGCTCCTCGACTGGCTGAACACCCACACCTTCCCGGCCGAGCAGGCCTTCGCCGACCGCGCGCACGCCGACGCGGTGGCGCAGGTTTTCCTGGATCAGCTCCTGGCCAACGGCACAACCAGCGCCCTCGCCTTCTGCACCGTCCACAAGGGCTCGGCCGAGGCGCTGTTCGAGGCGGCGCTGGCCCGCAACATGCGCTTGATCGCCGGCAAGGTGCTGATGGACCGCGAGGCCCCTGCGGGCCTGACCGACACCGTCGAGACCGGCCGCCAGGACACCGAGCTGCTGATCCGCGCCTACAACGGCAAGGGCCGGCTGGGCTATGCGGTGACGCCGCGGTTCGCCGTGACCTCCACCGACGCCCAACTGGCCATGGCCGGCGAGGTGCTGGCCGCCCACCCCGACGTCCTGCTGCACACCCACATGTCGGAGAACACCGCCGAGATCGCCCGGGTGGGCGAGCTGTTTCCCTGGGCGCGCGACTACCTCGATGTCTACGACCGCTTCGGGCTGGTCGGCCCACGCTCGGTGTTCGCTCACTGCGTCCACTGCGACGAGGGCGTCATGGGCCGCATGGCCAGGGCCGGCGCATCGGCCGCCTTCTGCCCGTCGTCGAACCTGCTGCTGGGCAGCGGCCTCTTCAGCCTCAAGCGCGCCTGCGCCTGCGGCCTGAACACGGCGCTGGCCACCGACGTGGGCGGCGGGGGCAGCTTCTCCCTGCTCCACATGATGGGCGAGGCCTACAAGGTGGGGCAGCTCCAGGGCGACAACCTGGACCCGCTGCACGCCTTCTACCTGGGCACCCTGGCCGGCGCCCGGGCGCTCCATATCGACGGGCGCGTCGGCAACCTTCTGCCCGGCAGGGAGGCCGATTTCGTGGTCCTGGACCTGGCCGCCACGCCGCTGATCGCGCGGCGCACGGCCGGGATGCGGACCCTGGCCGAGACGCTCTTCGTGCTCGCAGTGCTCGCCGACGACCGCCTCGTGGAGCGCACATATCTTATGGGCCGGCTGGCGCATCAGCGGGGACTTGCGGCGCAGCCCCTGGCCTGACGACTATGGCCCCCGCTGCTTCCAGGGGGTCCGCTTGCTTCGTCTCATCGCCATCATCGCCGCCCTGCTGCTGCCGGGGGCCGCGCTCGCCAAACCCCTCGTCGTGAAGGTGGTCGTGCTCACCACCTTCGAGGCCGGCGCCTCGGCCGAGGACCCGCACTTCGCCTCGGGCGAGTTCAAGTTCTGGGCCGACCGCTATCCGCTGACCAAGCCACTGAAGGTTCCCGGCATCGAAGGCCGCGTCCTCTACTCCGAGGATGGCGTGCTGGGCGTGGTGACCGGCATGCGCGCGCGGCCGCGCCAGAGCCTGACCGCACTCATCCTCGATCCGCGTCTCGACCTGTCCAAGGCCTACTGGGTCGTGGCGGGCATCGCCGGGGTCGACCCGCGCACGGGCTCGATCGGCAGCGCCGCCTGGTCCAACTGGGTGGTCGACGCCGACCCGATCTTCGAGCGCGACGACCGCGAGATCCCGGCCGACTGGCCGTACGGCCTCTGGTCGCTGGGCGTGTCCGGCCCGGGCCAGAAGGGCACGGCCGCCGGCTCCAGCGGCATGGCGTGGAAGCTGAACGCTGGACTGGTGCAATGGGCCTACCAGATGACCCGCGACATCCCCCTGCCCGACAACGACCAGTTGCGGGCCGCCCGCGCCGGCTTCAAGAGCGAGCCCGTGGCGCAGCGGCCGCCTTTCGTCTTCATCGGCGACAACCTCTCGACCACGCGCTTCTGGCACGGCGAACGGCGCACCCGCTGGGCGCGCGATTGGGTGAAGCTCTGGACTGACGGCGCCGGCGTCTTCGCCATGACCGACTGCGAGGACCAGGGCATCCTCGACACCCTCGACATCTACGCCAAGGAGGGACGCGTCGACCGCGACCGCATCCTCGTACTGCGCACCGCCAGCAACTATTCCCGCGAGGCCGACGGCGTGGCTCCCGCGGGCGTGAAGTTCACCCCCGGCGGCGCGCCGGCCGCCTTCGAAGCCGCCTATCTCGTCGGCGCGCCGGTGGTGAAGGCGCTGGTCGCGGGCTGGCCGAAGTACGCGAAGACGATCCCGCAGGCGGTCGCCCCGTGAGCGTTCTCGACAGGACCTTCCGCCTCCGCGAGCGCGGGACCAGCGTCCAGACCGAGGTGCTGGCCGGGGCAACCACCTTCCTCACCATGGCCTATATCGTGCTGGTCAATCCGGCGATCCTGAGCACCACCGGCATGCCGTTGGCCGGCGTGGCGGCGGCCACCTGCCTGGCCGCCGGCGTCGGCTGCCTGCTGATGGGCTTCCTGGCCAACTATCCCATCGCGCTCGCGCCCGGCATGGGCCTCAACGCCTACTTCGCCTTCACGGTCGTCGGCGCCATGGGCATCCCCTGGCAGACGGCGCTGGGCCTGGTCTTCGTCTCGGGCGTGCTGTTCTTCGTGCTGACCCTGGTGGGCGTGCGCCAGCTGATCGTGGCGGCGATCCCGCGGGCGCTGTTCTCGGCGATCGCGGCGGGCATCGGCCTGTTCATCGCCTTCATCGGCCTGCGGGGAGCCGGCCTCGTCGTGGCCAATCCCGCGACCCTGGTGGCCCTGGGCGACATCCACGCGCCGGCGACCCTGCTGGCGCTGCTGGGCCTGACGATCCTGTCCGTCCTCCTGGTGCTGAAGGTGCGCGGCGCGATCTTCATCGGCATCGTCGCCACCGCCGTCCTCGGCTGGGCGCTGGGCCTCGCCAGCTGGAGTCCGCAGCCCTACAGCCTGGAGCAGATGACGGGCACGGCCCTGAAGCTCGACATCCCCGCGGCCCTGGGCGTCGGCGGCCACGGCTTCGGCCTGGCGCTGCTGGAGATTCTGTTCGTCTTCCTGTTCGTCGACCTGTTCGACAACGTCGGCACCCTGGTGGCGGTCTCCAAGAAGGCGGGCCTCATGCAGCCGGACGGCTCGATCCCGCGCCTCAACCGCATTCTCTTCGCCGACGCCGGCGCCACGGTCGTCGGCTCCCTGGCTGGCACCTCCACCGTGGTCAGCTACATCGAGAGCGCCTCGGGCGTCTCCGCGGGCGGGCGCACCGGCCTCACCGCCGTGGTCACCGGCCTCCTGTTCCTGGCCACCCTGTTCGTCGCGCCCTGGGCCCAGGTCATCCCGGCCGCCGCCACCGCGCCGGCGCTGATCCTGGTCGGCGCGATGATGATGGCGCCGCTGACCGAGATCGACTGGGACGACCCCGTCGTCTCGATCCCGACCTTCCTGACGTTGGTGACGATCCCGCTGACCTTCTCCATCGCCAACGGCCTGGCGTTCGGGGTGATCGCCTATGCGGTGCTCAAATTGGCCAGCCGGCGCGTGGCCAGGGCCGACTGGCTGCTCTTCGCCCTCGCCGCCCTCTTCGTGGCGAGGTTCGTCTACATGGCGTTTGAGGCCTAGCTAGAACCCCGCCTCAAAGGCCTTCAGCAGCGCCTCGTGCCGCCACTGTTCGCGGGCCTTGTCGCTCTTGGCGACGAGGTCGGCGCAGGCGCCTTTCGGGTCCGCATTGCCGATCTGTCCGGCGCAGGCCGCGGCCGGCTTGCGATAGACATTCGGGTCGCTCCAAAGCCCCTCGCCGGTCAGGAAGCTGTAGGCGATGGCGTTGCGGGCAGCGGTCTTGAGGTCGGCGTAGGTCGCCCCGTTGCGGACACCGAAAACATAGTCCCCCGACAGCTCGCTGCGGCTGATCCCGCTGTCGTCGGTGGAGAGCGCCACGGGCACGCCCATCTTGCGGAGCCAGGCGTAGGGGTGGTCCTCGGGCTTCACCTCCAGGATCACCGAATTCGAGATCAGGTTCGCCTCGACCAGCACGCCCTTGGCGGCCATCTCGCGGGCGATGCCTTCAGCGCCCACCTCTTCCGGCAGGTCGACCCCGTGGCCGATACGGCGCGCCCCGGCGATCCGAACGGCGTCGCGGACGTGGTAGCTGTTCGCCTCGGGTGTCGCGAGCTTCAGGGTCAGCTCGCCGGCGTGCAGGGCGACCGGGACCTTGCGGCCTTGGTCCGTCAGCTCGGCCACGATCTTCATGTGGAGGTCGTAGTACCGGATGGCGTCCACGCTATCCTCGGGCGCGACCAGTTGCAGGCCCACCCAGCGCTTGTCGGCAGCGATGGTCGCCACGCCCAGTTGGAGTTGGGCCATGGTCTGCTCGGGCGGGCCCTGGCGCATCGCCTGGAACAGGAAGCGGGCGGTGACCTTGCAGCCCGGCGTCGCCTGGGGCGTGCCGCACTTCATCACCTCGCGGGCGCGGGCCTCCATGGCGTCGGTCTCGGCGATCGCCGCCGGGACGAGCTTGTCGATCCCCGCCTCGGCCAGGGCCGCGTGGGTGGCCGCCGGATCCCCACGCCAGCCCACCTTGGCGCCGATGGCGCGCGAGGCCACGAACTGCGGCGTCACCATCAGCTCGGCGTAGAAGGTGTTCTGGCGCGCCAGGCCGTTCAACGTCTCGGCCAGGGCGTCGCCGGTGCGCCTGGGCAGGGTCCCCCGGCGGCCGAAGGCGGTGAAGAACTGGTCGTGGCCGGACCGGTCGCGGAACTCCGGGTGCCGCGTGGTCAGGCTGTCCATCAGCGCCGAGCGCAGCGGCTCGTTCGCCAGCACCTCGGCGGCGGGTTTCAGGTTCTCGCCGGCGCAGCTGGGCCGGATCGCCAGCTCGACCACGTCGACGCACAGCTTGTCCTCGACCGCCCAGTCCAGCAGCAGCTCAGCGGGCGTACCCCCGCCCAGGTGGTTGTGCAGTTCGCCGCCCTTGGGGAACGCCTTCATGAACACCGCCAGCTCGGCGGCGCCCATCTTCGACAGGTCTGGGGTCGCGGCGGCCGCAGGGGTTGCGATGGCCAGCGCGCCGACCAGGGCGATCAGGATTCGTTTCATGGCGCATGAGGGCGAATGCCGCACCCATCGGTCAAGGTCTGGCTAGCCGCGCGCCGCGAGACCGGCTCTGATGGCGCGATGGACACCGCCGCCGACATGATCGACCGCCTGGGCCTCACGCCGCACCCGGAGGGCGGCTGGTATCGCGAGGTCTGGCGCGCCGCCGCCGAGTTTCCCGATGACCGGGCCGCAGCCACCTCGATCCTCTACCTGCTGGAGCAGGGTCAGCGCTCACACTGGCATCGGGTCGACGCCGAGGAGCTGTGGCTCTTCCAGGGCGGATCACCGCTGCGCCTGCGGACCAACGACGGCGGCGGCACCGTCGAGACCCACCTGGGGATCGGTCCCGGGCAGTTTCCGCAGCATCTGGTCCGCAAGGACGAGTGGCAGTCCGCCGAGGCGGATGAGGGCTGGTGCCTGGTGGCCTGCATCGTCTCGCCCGGCTTCCACTTCGACGGCTTCGACCTGGCCCCGCCGGACTGGGAACCCTAGCGCCCGAACAGGCTCAGGAAATACGGCCCGACGAATGCGAACAGCGCGGCGGTCAGCCCCGCCAGCAGGATCCGATAAGCGTAGCCCAGGTAGAGGTACTTCTTGAACGCCAGCACCTGGCCGTTCTGGTAGATGTCGTGGGCAAAGGCCTCGTAGATGGTCTTGGGATCGGTGATCACGCCCATCAGCCGCTCGATGAACTCCTCCTCCGGCAGCTGGGTGAACGAGCCGAAGAACAGGATGTTGGCCGGACCGTCGGGCCGCGGCGGCGTCTTCACCGAGGGAAGCACCGCCAGGATCGCCAGGAAGGCCGCCGCGAACGCCGCGCCGCCCAGGATGAACAGCGGCAACGGCCGGGCCACATTGTGGATCTGGCTGATCGAGACCGTGAAGATCACAAAGGTCGCGGCCAGCACCATGTTGGCCTTCTGATCGGCCATCTGGCTCAGCTGGTACTGCACCTGCTGGGCCGTGCGCAGCAGGTGGACGCCATCGGTCGCGAAGGTCGGCCGCGGCGGGGCCGGTTGGTCTTGCATCTCACTCCCCCCAGAACACCCGCCGCGAAGCCTCCGCTAGGTCGGCAGGCGTCCCTCGAACGCAAAGCTGGAGACCGGGTTACGCGGACTCGGCGCTTCGCGCGACCGATACGGCTCGTCCAGGATCTCCTTGTCGGTCGGGCGTCCGACAGCGATGGCCGCCTCGACCCGGTATTGATCCTCCGGAACGCCCAACACCCCATACGACCGGTCCAGGTCGAAGCCGGCCATGCCGTGCGCCGCCCAGCCGATCCGCTGGGCCTGGAGCGCCAGATAGGCCCAGGCCGCGCCGGCGTCGAACGAGTGGCTGTGGATCGGCGCCGGCTCGCGCCCCTCGGACCGCCGGAAGCGATCCGAGACCACGTACATCAGCACCGAGGCGTGCTTCACCCAGGCCTGGTTGTAGGGGATCAGCACGTCGAACAGCGCGTCCCACTCGGGCGTGCCCTTGTGGGCATAGACGAACCGCCAGGGCTGAGCGTTGAACGCCGACGGCGCCCAGCGCGCCGCCTCGAACAGGCTCATCAGCAGGTCCTGCGGCATCGCCTCGCCGGTGAACGCGCGCGGCGACCAGCGGTGCAGGAACATCGGGTCGACATCGTGGTCGGCCGTGCGGCCGTTGGCTTCGGGACCCGACATCACTTCTTTCCGACGTGAGCGATCGAAGCGATCTCGACCAGGAAGTCCGGCCGCACCAGGCCGCAGACGATGCAAAAGCGCGCCGGCTTCTCGCCGGGGAAGAACTCGGCATAGACCTTGTTCATGGCCGCGTAGTCGGCCCAGTCCTTCAGGAAGATGTGGTTCATGGTGACGTCGTCCATCGTCCCGCCGGCGGTCTCGATGACGGACTTGATCGTCTCCAGCACCTGGCGCGTCTGGGCCGCCGCGTCACCGACGTGGGCGACGTTGTTGTCCTTGTCGAAGGCCAGGGTCCCCGAGACATAGACCACGCCGTCGGCCAGCGTGCCGGGCGAAAATGGCGCGATGGGCGTGCCGGTCCCCGGCGGTGTGATGACGGTCTTGGGCATGAAGTACCTCGCTGGAGACTGGAGTGCCGCTCCCTATAGATCGTCATGCCCCGGCTTGTCCGGGCCACTCATGATCTGGTGGACGGACGGGCGCTCGGCTCAGGTTTGCGGCGGCGCCTGCCCCACAGCGCCGCAGAAGTCGGCGGTATTGGACACCCAGCCGAAGAACTTCTCGACATTGTAGACCGTCGCCTCCTGCAGCATCGGCGGGCCGGCCTGGTGCGTGGCGTCCTCGATCAGCACGCCGAAGTACTCGCGGTGATAGCCATCGCGCAGGGTGCTCTCGACGCAGACGTTGGTGGCGATGCCGCAGAAGGCCAGGTTCCTGATCCCCCGCGCCCGCAGCATCGAGTCCAGGGCGGTGTTGTAGAAGGCCGAATAGCGGGGCTTCTCGATGACGATGTCGCCCGTCTGGGGCGTCAGCCGGTCGACCAGCGCATAGTCCCAGGTCCCCTTGGCCAGCAGCTTGCCTTCCAGCTCAGGTTTGTCGCGCATCGTCTTGAGCGCGTTGGATTTCCACCAGTTCGGCGACCCCGGCCCGCCGGCCTCGACATACTCGGGATCCCAGCCGTTCTGGAAGAAGACCACCTGCACGCCCGCTGCTCGCGCGGTCTCGACCAGCAGGGCGATCTTGTCGATCACCGCCGCCGCCCCGCCGATGTCGAACCCGGCAATGTCCAGGTAGCCGTTCGGCGACGCATAGGCGTTCTGCATGTCGACCACGATCAGCGCCGTCGCCTTGGGGTCGATGGGCAGGTTCTCGGGCCGGGCCGGCAGGGTGACTGCGCCGTCGATGGGAATGGTGGGCCTAGGCTGCGACATGCTGGCGGCTCTTCATCAGCGGCTGGATCTTCGTCCCAAAGTCTTCGACGCCCTGCACGAAGTCGTCGAACGTCAGCAGCACACCGGCCGTGCCCGGCACGTCGGCCACCTCGTCCAGCATCCGGGCGATGCTCTCATACGACCCGACCAGCGTGCCCATGTTGAGGTTCACCGCCGACTCCGGCGCCGCCAGCTGGGTCGTGTTGGTGTTGGTCGTGCCGCCCGCCGCGGCGTTGGGCGCCGCCTGGTTGGTCAACCACTGCAGTGCGCCCTGGTCGGCCCCGTCGCGATAGAGCTGCCACTTGGCCAGCGCCTTCTCGTCGGTCTCGTCGGCGATGACCATGAAGAGGATGTAGGCGGCGACATCCCGGCCGGTCTTTGCCTTGGCCGCCTCCAGCCGCTTGTTCACCGAGGCGAAGGCGGTGGGCGTATTGGTCCCCTTGCCCAGGGCGAAGCTGTAGTCGGCGTACTCGGCGGTGAACGCCAGGCCCTCGTCGGACGAGCCGGCGCAGATGATCTTCACGCCCGGCGTCGGCTTGGGGCTGACCCGGCAGTCCTCCATCTGGAAGTACTGGCCTTTGAAGTCCGAGACGCCGGTCTCCATCAGGCCCTTCAGCACCGTCGCGTACTCGGCGAGATAGTTGTACCGGTCCGAGTAGTGGCTCTCGCCGGGCCATAGGCCCATCTGGTCGTACTCGGCCTTCTGCCAGCCGGTGACCAGGTTGATGCCGAAGCGGCCGGGCGCGATCGAGTCGATGGTCGACGCCATCCGGGCCACGATCGCCGGCGGCAGGGTCAGGGTCGCGGCCGTGGCGAAGATCTTGATCTTCGAGGTCACCGCCGCCAGCCCCGCCATCAGGGTGAAGCTCTCGAGGTTGTGCTCCCAGAACTCCGTCTTCCCACCGAACCCGCGCAGCTTGATCATCGAGAGCGCGAAGTCGAAGCCGTAGCCCTCGGCCTTCTGCACGATCGCCTTGTTAAGCTCGAAGCTCGGCATGTACTGCGGCGAGGTCTCGGAGATGAGCCAGCCGTTGTTCCCGATCGGGATGAAGACGCCGATGTCCATGGATGCTCCCTGAAGAGCCCCGCAGTTGGCGCCACGCCGGGGCGTGGCGCAAGCCGCCCTACTTCAGATCCTGCACATCCGCCGGCGGCGGCTCGGGAATGTCCTCGTAGGGGCGCAGGCCACCCTTCAGCAGGCACTGCCACACATCCTCGGGCGTCTCGGCGAAGTGGAACAGGTCCAGGTCGGCCTTGGCGATCATGCCCGCGGCGACCAGGGCGTCCAGGTTGATGACCGAGCGCCAGTAGCCTTCGTCGAACAGCACGATGGGCAGCGGCGGCGACTTGTCGGTCTGGCGCAGCGTCAGGATCTCGAACAGCTCGTCCAGGGTGCCGAAGCCGCCCGGGAACACCACCAGGGCGCTGGCCCGCATCGCGAAGTGCATCTTGCGCATGGCGAAGTAGTGGAAGCGGAAGGTCAGCTCGGGGGTCGAATAGCTGTTCGGATACTGCTCGTGCGGCAGGGTGATGTTGAGGCCGATGGACGGCGCGCCGACGTCAGTAGCGCCGCGGTTGGCCGCTTCCATGATGCCCGGCCCGCCGCCGGTGCAGATGACGTTGTAACGCTCGTTCTTGGCCGACAGGTGCGCCCCGCCGCGCTTCGAGGCCAGGGCGGCGAACTCGCGGGCGGCGTTGTACCAGCGCGGGTGCGGCTCGGGACCATCCTCGCGGATGCGGGCCGAGCCGAAGACGACGATGGTGGAGCGGACGCTCCAGTTGCGCAGGGCCTCGTCGACCTTGGCGAACTCCAGCAGGAAGCGAACCCCCCGCATGGAGGGGCCCATGATGAAGTCCTGGTCGGTCGACGCGAGGCGGTAGGTGGGCGAAGCCATCTGGGGCGCCGCCGGATGGGGGTCTTGAGTCTTGGTCATCCGACCAATGTAGGCGCTTAGCTCGCCTTGGTCAGCGCGCCCGAGATCACCTTGGCGAAAGCGTCGGCCACCGGCGGGATCAGGGCGGGCGACACGCACCGCAGATCATCACCCCGCGCGTGATGATAGCGGTGGACGCCGAAGATCCCCATCACCGGGTCGTAGCCGGAGCGGACGATGCTGGCCAGTTCACCGGCGGTCTGCTTCGGATCGACCGGATAGGTCTGCTCCAGGCCGGGCTGGCCGGCGAAGGCCGCCTTGCAGGGTTCCACCAGATGCGGGCTCGCCAGCAGGAACCGCTGGGGGTCGGCGCTGGGCAGCGGGGCCAGCAGCGGGCCGCGTTCGTGCCAGTCGCGCGAGGCGACATTGGCGCCCAGGTGAACCCAGAGCGCCGTGTCGGCCGGCTTGGGCGCCAGGTGCTCGATGAACTGCTCGCCGCCGGCGTATTCGTACTCGTGGCCGCTGGTCGCCACGAGCGCCAGATTGACCGGCAGCTTGGCCTTGGCGGCCCAGGTGACCAGCTGAAGCCAGGCCGCCAGGCCCGAGCCGCGCTCGCCCACGCAGCCGAACCAGCCCGAGCGGGGCGTGGAGATCACCAGCGTCTTGGCCGCGCCGCGGTCCAGCTTGGCGGTGACGTTGAACGCCGGCCGGCGGAACGAACGGCCCGGCTGGGCGAAGGTCGCGGTCGCCCCTTTGAACGCCGCCTCCACGAACGGGTCGGCCTCGCGCGGCGCCAGGACGGCGGCGGGAATGTCGAACAGCGGCTTGTCCACCGGTGTATTGAGCGCCAGCGCCTCGCCGGTCGGCCCGGTGGTGACGATGACGGCGGCCTTGGCGCCGGCCGCCGCAGCCGCCCTCACCCGTTTCTCGACCTCGCCCTTGGCCGTCGACCAGCGCGCATAGGGCAGGACCAGCACGGCGATGTCGCCCGACCCTCGCCCGAGGATGAACAGGCGCCCGGTGATCCCCGGTGTCGGCGCCACAATGGCCTGCGGGACCAAGGTCGCCTTGGCGCCCTCGATGCTGAGCGTCGGCGCCGGACCGTCATAGGCAGGGACGTCGAAGGGCTGGCGCTCACAGGCGTAGCCGAAGGCCTTCAGTTGCCCCTCGATCCATTCGCCGCAGGCGATGTCGCCGGGACCGCCGGCCGCCTTGTCGCCAAAGCCGGCATAGCGTTCGAGGACCTGCATCGCGCCCGCCTCCGACCCGCCGGCCTTGGCTGGCGCAGCCGCGGCGGGGGCGACGGCCAGCAGGGTCGCGCCGGCGCCCAGGACGGCGCGGCGGGAGGCGGAGAGCGGGGCGTTCGGATCCATAATCCCGACGCTAGCGGAGACCGTCGACCGGCGCGATGGGCGTGGGCGGCCCGCAGCGCGACGCCTTCTGGTAGGCGTCCCCGGCGCCCTTGATCCGGGCCGGCAGTGCGCAGAGCTCCTGGGCCGCCGCCTTGTCGTCCTTGAGGTAGGCGCGCCAGAACCGGATCGTCTCGGCCTTCACGATCTCCATCTGCGGGGGATCGGTGGGCTTCAACACCCCGCCCGTCCCGCGCCGGCCACCGAACAGGCCGTGGTCCGCGCCGTCCAGGACGATCAGGAACTGATCAGGCCCCTTGATGGCCTGATAGGGCGTCGTCCGCTCGAAGGGCGACTTCTCCAGGTCGAAGGGCGTGACGTCGGCGGTGCCGGTGAAGTGCAGCATCGGCGTCTTCACGGCGGCGAAGGCCGTCCTGGGATCATCGCCCCGCGGCTTGTTCGGGCTGTAGGCGATGGCCGCCTTGATGCGCGGCTCTGCGAACGTCGTCGGCGGACTGGCGCCCAGCACGCGCTGCCCCACCGCGACCAGGGTCGAGAGCGCGCCATAGGAATGGCCCGACATGCCCACGTGGTTCATGTCCGCCTTGGGCGCCAGGCGCGGGTCCTTGGCGATCTGGTCCAGGGCGAACGGCAGGTCGCCGTAGCGGGCCTGCGCCGTCTGCGGGTTGATGGCGCCGCCGCCGACGGCGACGACCGCGGCCGTGGTCGCGGGCCGGCCGCGTCCGGCCAGGATCCCGGTATCCGATCCTGCGTGCTGCAGGCAGACCACCAGGAACCCGGCCTCCGCGACGGCTTGCAGGATGTAGGTCGAGCCCTCGCGGCTGCCGCCCAGGCCGTGACTGTGCACCACCACCGGGAACGGCCCCGCGCCCTTGGGCACATAGGCCTTGAACGGCACCACCCGGCCCTCGCGCGCCGGATCGGTCCACTCGCCATAGACGACGTCCACGGCGGCGGACGGCGCAGCGGCCACCGGCTGCTGCGCGATGGCGACCGCGGGAGCCGCGGCCGGCGCGAGGGCCAGCGCGGCGACGAGCAGGAGGGTGGCGCTACGGGTCATTGGCCTACCACGTGTAGCGAAGTTGAGCGCCCCAGGTGCGGGGCAGGTTGTAGCGTCGCACATCCCCCGTGGCGGTCGGGGCGTGGAACACCAGGTAGTTTTCCTGGCCCGCGTTGTTCACGAAGCCCGTCAGGTCGAACTGCTTCCAGGTCACGCCGGCCCGCAGGTTGAACAGGACGTAGTCGTGCAGCAGCGTGGTCTGGTTGGCCTCCTGCACGCCGCCCTGCCGGGCATTGCCGTTCACGTTGACGTAGCCGCTGACCTCGTCCGTGATGTCGTGGCGGTAGTTGGCGCTGAACGTCTGCGTCCGCTTCGGTTGCTGCGGTTGCTTGTACCCGTCGAAGCGGCCGCCGGTCACATGGCCGCCCTGCCGCGATCCGCCGACGGTGACTCGCAGGTTGCCGCCGGCCACCTCAGCCCGCGCCGTCGCCTCGACCTCGATGCCCCAGAGCGTCGCCGGCCCGGCGTTGAACGCATAGGATGTCGCCTGCACCGGGCAAGCGGGATTGCTGACCGCGCACCCATTGTCGCCCTGGATCACCAGGTTCTTGTAGTGGTTCGAATAGCCAGCGGCCGTGACGTAGATG
>Ga0209026_1000876_pt1 | contig 15669 bp, 14 predicted proteins | sample AraplaCL_Col_mCL_FD_184262 | JGI IMG/M metagenome (GOLD analysis project Ga0209026, IMG submission 184262) | Arabidopsis root microbial communities from the University of North Carolina, USA - plate scrape CL_Col_mCL (SPAdes) (version 2) | ecosystem: Host-associated > Plants > Roots >... | reverse complement strand
CCTCGCGCACGGCGGACAGGACGCTGGCCTCCTCGAACGGGCGTGGGCCGGCAGTAACGGCGATGGTCTCGGCTTGAAGCAGGGCTTCAAGGTCGGGCGCCAGTCTGCGGCGGGCCGAGGCGCGGGGCGCCGACAGCACCTTCTGCTCCAGCGAGCGCAGCGCCGCAGCGCGTCCCCCCGCGCCCTGGCGGTCCATCAGCTCGGCCGAGGCGGCCAGGGCGGCCAGTTCCTCGGCGGTCGGCGCCTGGAAGAGTCCGTCCAGGCCGGCGGGAATGCGGAACCGTTTGGCGGGCCACTCCTCCACCGCCTCCATCTGGGGGAACATCTCCCACACCGCGTCGCGCATGCGTTCGGCGGTTCGGCGCGCGACCCCTAGCCGCTCGCACATCTCGTCCAACGTCAGTCCCTCGGCGCTGCCAGCGAGCAGCCGCGCCAGCTCCAGCAGCTTCGTCCCTTTTTCGTGTCGCATGAAAATGCTGCGTCCGTTTTTGTCGTAGGATACAGACAAAACCAGAACCATCGAATGTCCGCAAGGAGCTAACGATGGCTACTCGCTTCCAACCCCGCCGCCCTGCCCCCGGCCGCTTCAGCCCGTCGCGCTTAACCCCCCGGCCCGTCCAGGCGCCGCAGCGCCCACCGCCGCCGCCGGCCGCCGTGGTCGATGCGATCCTGCGCTTCCGGGATGTCGAGGTCGATCAAGGCGGCCAACGCACCCTGCTGCGCCTGTCGGAGCGCGCCCTGCGCGAACCCCAGGTGATCGCGGCCCTGGGCGGCGACGCCCGCCGCGCGGCCAACGTCGCCATCCTGTGGAACGAGCGCGAGAGCGAGATCGTCCGCGTGCTGGAAGGCGTCGACGGCCGGATGGCCGCCTAAGGCGCCGGCGTACCTTCGGGCTTGTAGCTGGGCTGGTCGATGGCGATCTGGTCGCGGGCCATGGTGGTCAGCGCCGCGAGCAGGCCGGGGCTCTCGACGGTGAGGTCGCCAGACCGGATGCGGGCGCACAGCTCGGCGTTCAGCTCGGCATAGGTCCCGTCATGCCCCAGCACGCCGGCCATCCCGGCGACGGCGGCGGCTTCGGCGGCCGGACCGTCGATGAGCTCGCGGGCGATGGTTGCCATGGCGTTGGCCGCAACGCGCGCCAGGAAGGCGTTGCGGGGGTCCAGCGTGGGACGGATCTCATCGATCCACAGCCGGACGGACTCGGCCAGCTCCTCGGTGCGGGGATGGGTGATCACAGGCCTTCCTCCAGCAGCACGACCAGATCGGCCTCGGTCTCGGAGACGCGCCGGCCGATCATCGGCCGCTCGACCGACTTGGTGATCCCGTCACGCCAGCTCAGGTACATGGTCAGGCACATGACGCCCCAGCGCAGTGAGCCCAGCATCTGCCAGAACCGCACGCGGGAAAGCTCGATCTCGCGCCCGCCAGCCGACGCATAGCCGGCCAGCAGATCGGCGTAGTCGCCGAAGCCGCCCACCGGCCGGTCGGGCCGGCCGAAGCGCCAGGAGTTGGTGCAGATCCACCCCATGTCCTCGGCCGGGTCGCCGATGTGGGCCAGCTCCCAGTCCAGCACCGCCACGACGCCCTTTTCGGGGTCGAACATGATGTTGCCGTTCCGGAAGTCGCCGTGCAGCAGGGTCGGTTCGACCGGGGTCGGCACGTGCTTGCGCAGGTACTGGAACGCCAGCTCCAGGATCGGCCGCTCGGCGCCGGTGGCGCGGTAGACCTCCTCGTAGCGGTCCAGCTCGGCGACGCCGTCGACGGCCTTGAGCTTGAGCCCCGGCGGCGGGGCGGTCTTGTGGATGGCGACCAGGGATTCGCCGCACTGGCGCGCCAGCAACGGCCGCACGGCGTCGAACTTCGGATCGGCGACAATCTTCTTGCCCAGGGTCTCGCCGCCCACGCGGACCATCACATAGGCCTCGCCCAGGCCGTCGGCCTCGTCGCAGACGTGGCGCACGGTCGGGACGCGCGCGCCGTTGGCCTCGGTCGCCTGGATCAGGGCCGCCTCGGTGGCCAGGCTGACCGAGCGGGCGGTTTCTTCGTCGAAGGGCGCGCTGCGGCGACGCAGGATCAGGCTCTCAGGCCCGCCTTGCCCCTCGAACCCGAAGGCCCAGGTCTCCATGCTGGCGCCGCCCGAAAGCCGTTGGGCCTCCGTCAGCTTGGCGCCCGCGCCTCCCAGTCTTCCGGCGAGCTTCTCAAGGCCCGCTCGAACGTCAACTTCCATGACCCGGCGGAACCCTTCGTCTGGTCTAACCTGCGCCCGATCTGGCGGGCTATCGGGGTGCTTGTAAATGGCTCCCCCGACGTCATCCCGCCCCAGAAAAGCGCTGACAGAAATTCGTTGGGAGAACGGCCGTGGACTTCAACCTGCCCCAGGACCTGGTGGACTATCTGGCGGAGCTGGACCGCTTCATCGAGAACGTGATCGCCCCGCTGCAGGCCCAGGACGACAACGAGCGGTTCTTCGATCACCGCCGCGAACATGCCCGTACGGACTGGGACAACCAGGGCCTGCCCCGGCCCGAGTGGGAGGCCCTGCTGGCCAAGGCTCGCAAGCTGGCCGACGACGCCGGGCACCTGCGCTTCGCCTGGCCGCCCGAGATGGGCGGCAAGGGCGGCAGCCAGCTGGCCATGGCTGTGATCCGCGAGCACCTGGCCGCGAAGGGCCTGGGCCTGTTCAACGACCTGCAGACCGAGCACTCGATCGTCGGCAACAACCCCTTCATCCTCATGTTCAAGGAGTTCGCGACCAACGCCCAGTACGAGCGCGACGCCGACAAGCTGCTGAACGGCGGCATGCGCACGGGCTTCGGCCTGACCGAACCGAACCACGGCTCGGACGCCACCTTCATGGAAACCACCGGCGTCCGGCAGGACAAGGACGGCCAGCCCGGGTGGCTGATCAACGGCGAAAAAATGTGGACGACGGGCATGCACGTCGCCACCCACGTGATGGTCTTCGCCCGGACGTCGGGCAAGGACGGCGACGCCACGGGCATCACCTGCTTCATCGTGCCGGCCAACACGCCGGGGGTGAAGATCGAAGAGTACATGTGGACGTTCAACATGCCCACGGACCACCCGCGGGTCAGCTTCACGAACGTCTGGATCCCCGAGGACAGCTATTGGGGCCAGGTCGATCGCGGGCTGGGGCTGGGCCAGAGCTTCGTGCACCAGAACCGCATCCGCCAGGCGGCCTCATCGCTGGGCGCGGCGCAGTTCTGCATCAACGAGAGCGTCAAGTACGCCCGCAAGCGCAAGCCGTTCGGCAAGGCCCTGGCCGAGAACCAGGCCATCCAGTGGCCGCTGGTCGAGCTCCAGACCCAGTGCGAAATGCTTCGCCTGCTGATCCGCAAGACGGCCTGGCAGATGGACGGCATGGAGCACAAGGAAATCGAGCGGACGATCTCGGACAAGGTCTCCATGTGCAACTACTGGGGCAACCGCCTGGTGTGCGAGGCCGCCGATCGCGCGATGCAGGTGCACGGGGGCATGGGCTATTCGCGGCACACGCCGTTCGAGCACATCTATCGCCACCACCGCCGCTATCGCATCACGGAGGGCTCGGAAGAAATCCAGATGCGCAAGGTGGCGGCCTACCTCTTCGGCTATCTCGGCCCGAAGCGCGAGGAATTCGCGGAGTTGAATGCGGCCGAGAAGGCGGCGAGAAAGGGCGAGTACGTCCAGCCGATCCCGGCTCGCCCCTGACAGAAGGCCCGCCCTCCAGGTGAACAGCGACCACCGCCTGGCCGTCTACGGCTCGCTGGCGCCCGGCCAGGCCAACCACCGCCAGCTCGAGGGGCTGGCGGGCGGCTGGCAGTCGGGAGTGGTACGCGGCCATCTCCTGGAATCCGGTTGGGGCGCAGCGCAGGGCTATCCCGGCCTGCGCCCCGATCCCATGGGGCCGGAGGTGATGATCCAGCTGTTCACGTCCGAGGACCTGCCGGACCACTGGGAGCGGCTGGACGCCTTCGAGGGCGATGAATACGAGCGGGTCGAGGTCACGGTCGACCTGGGCACCTATGCCGTGAAGGCCAACCTCTACGCACTGCGGCCCGAGCCCAGCTAAGCGGCGGCTTCCCGCGAGCCGTAGCGCTCGTCGAACACCGGCGGCAGGCTGTCGGGCAGACCCAGCAGCGGACCAGAGGACAGCAACAGCACCACCTCGTCGCCGGTCAGGCGGCTGAGGGCGGCCGTGGCGGCCTCCGCCGTCTCGACGCCCTCGACCGGCACGCCGGCGGCGGCCACCCGGGCCAGGATCTCATCGAAGCTGGATTGCTGGTGACTGGCCTCGCCGTGGTGGGGCGGCGGCACGATCATCGCCTTGGCCACGCCCTCGAACACAGTGTCGTACCAGGGCAGCGCGTCGCGGTTGCGCCACGAGAAGGTGTGCGGCTCGAACACCACCGTCAGCGGGCGGTGCGGATAGTGCAGCAGCATGGCCTCGATGGCCGAGCGCGCCTTCTCATAGGACGAGCCGAAGCCCTCGATCACCGGAATGGACGAGCGGCGGGTCAGGCGGTCCAGGCGCCGGCGGATGCCTTTGAAGCTCTCGACCGCCCGGGCCAGCTGGCCCTCGTCCACCAGGCCGCGCTCCAGCAGATAGGCCGAGACGCCGACGATGTTCTCGACGTTGTGCTCGCCCAGCAGGGTGGTCGCCAACTTCACGCGCCGGCCCGCGGGGCCGACCAGGGTGAACGACGAGGTCTCGCCGAACGTCACGCCTTCCGGATACCAGCCGTCGCAGGCCTTCGTGTCATACCAGACGATCCGTGAGGCCGCCTCGCCGGCGATGGCGCGGATGGCGGGATGCTCGCGGGCGACCAGCAGGCCCTCGGCGGGCAACAGGCGCATCAGTTCGCTGAACGGCTTCACATAGTCCTCGAACGTCGGGAAGACGTTCACGTGGTCGTGGATCAGCGAGGTCAGCAGCACGTCGCGCGGGTGGTACAGCACGAACTTCGAGCGGCGGTCGGTCGGGCCGACGATGTACTCGTCCCCTTCCAGGATCACTTCAGGCGCAGCGCCCCAGTGGCCGGTGTCGGGCAGCGACGGTGAGATCGCGCCGATCATCCAGCCGGCGTCGCGGCCGCTCTCGCGCAGGATGTGCGCCAGGAGCGCCGTGCAGGTCGACTTGCCGAACGACCCGGCGACCACGGTGTTGCGGCGAAGGGCGGTGGATTCGCCCACCAGCTCCGGGAAGGTGGTGATCCGCACGCCGCGCCGGCGCGCCGCCTGGACCTCGGCATTCGATTCGCCGCCAAGCTTGGCGCTGGCTCCCAGGACCAGCAGATCCAGTCCCTCGACCAGATTCGCCGAATCGAATCGCCACGCCACCGGAAAGCCCAGGCCCTCGACATAGGTGGACATCGGCGGAAAGACGTCCTGGTCCGACCCAGTGATCGAATGACCCGCCTCGCGCATCATCAGCGCCGCCGCGGCCATGCCCGCGCCCGCGATGCCGGTGAAATGGATGCGCATCCGCCCCTCTTCTCAAAGACTTAAGTCAGGTGATCGACCGATCCGGCCCGTTCGTCCAGCCCCGCGCGACAATCCAACGCTTGGCCGTGGCGACTTCAAGCTTGGCCAGGGCCTTAAGCGAATGTTGGCCATCCGGATCGTCGTTAACCGCCCCTTAATCACGAGAGCAGAGCTTCACGGCGTCTTCTCTGAAGACACCCCACCATCACCAAAACTTCTTGTAGCCCGGCGTTCGCGCCGGGCTCTTTTTCCGAAAGCGACGCCGATACGAAGGATCTGTGGATTGCGGTGCGACATGCCGACAGGCGGCTTGCACAACCCATCGGCCCGCAGTATACGCCCGCCCTCTCGATGTGATCCCCGATAGCTCAGCTGGTAGAGCAGTCGGCTGTTAACCGACTTGTCGCAGGTTCGAGTCCTGCTCGGGGAGCCATCGAAGCCTTCCAGACATCAATAGGTCTTCGTCCCGGCTGAACGGGGCGCGCGTCGCTGCGTTTGTCGCACACGTCGCATCTGGTCCTCGGGCCTTCATCGGCCCATATGCATCGTTGCCTCTCCTCCCCGACGGGCTGAATGATCGATCTGACGCAACATCTGGCCGCTCTGGGTCCGATCGCGATCGCCTTGGGCGCAGCGTTCGAGGGGCAGACCGCCGTGATCGCGGGCGGCGTCATGGCGCGCCAGCAGATCCTGTCGCCGGCTGTTGTCGTGGCCGCGGCGGCGCTGGGGTCGGGGCTGGTGGACTATCTGCTGTTCGTGCTGGGGCGCAGCTTTCGCCATACGCGCTGGGTGAAGAAGACGGCCGAGAAGCCGGCCTTCGACAAGGCGCTGTCGCTGATCGAGCGCTATCCCGCTGGCTTCATCCTGAGCTTCCGCTTCCTGTTCGGCCTCCGCGCCGCCGGGCCGGTCGCCGTCGGCGTCTCGACGGTCTCGACGCGCAAGTTCGCCGTGCTGAACGCCGTCGCCGCCGGCATCTGGGCCGGAACCTTCGTCGGCCTGGGCTATCTGTTCGGGCCGGTGGTCATGACCGTCCTGGAGAGCCTCTTCGCCCACGCTGCGCCGGTGGCGGCCGGCGTGGCGGTTGTCGTCGTGGTGCTGGGCGTGGCCTTCTGGCGGTGGCGCGTCATGGTCGGGCAAGACCGGCCTGCCGCGCGCGAGGCCCCGCCCGAGGCGGCGGCGCCCGAGACCGCGCCATAAGGCGACCGGCCAGGCGCCTGCACCTTCGTATAGGTCGCCGCCTCTTCAATCCGGGGGCCGCGCGGTGCTAGCGTCACCGCATGGCCTCCCCCACCCGCATCCTGCTGCAGACCACAATCCTGCCGACCGTCGAGGACTGGCACATCGGCCGCTTCTCGCGTCTGCGCGACCATCTGGCGTCGCTGGACGGCGTCGAGGTGGTGGCCCGCGATCGCGAGGCCCCGCCTGGCGAGATCGATCCGGTGCTGGGGACGCTGGACCAGTCGGACTTCGACCAGTTGTGGCTGTTCGCGGTGGACACGGGTGACGGCCTGAACGGCGAGGAATGCGGCGCGATCAGCCGCTTCCGCAAGGCGGGCGGCGGCTTGATGGTCACGCGCGACCACATGGATCTGGGCGTGTCGATCTGCAGCCTGGGAGGTGTGGGCAAGGCCCACTACTTCCACTCCAAGAACCTGGACCCGGACCCGCGCCGCAACCAGCGGGACGACCCCTATACGACCTACATCGACTGGCCGAACTATCACTCCGGCGCCAATGGCGACTTCCAGGAGATCGAGCTGGCGATCCCGCCACACCCGCTGTTCGACGGCGTCGGACGGCTGCCAGCCCACCCGCACGAGGGCGCGGTCGGCGCGCCGCCGCTGGACGGGTCGGCCCGGGTCATTGCGCGCGGCCTCAGCAAGACGACCGGGCGGCTGTTCAACATCGCCGTGGCGTTCGAGGCGGGGGCGGATGGCGGGCGGGCGCTCGCCGAGAGCACGTTCCACCACTATGCCGACTACAACCTCGACCCGCGGGACGGGTGCCCCAGCTTCGTAACCGAGCGACCCGGCGACGGGATGATCACCGACCCGACCGCCCTGCCCGAGGTGCTGCGCTATTACACCAACATCGCGCGCTGGCTGAGCTAGCTACCAGGCCCCGACGTTGGGCATGGACGCCCAAGGCTCGGCGGGCGCCAGGGCGGGGCCGGCCTGGAGCAGTTCGATCGAGATGTTGTCGGGCGAGCGGATGAAGGCCATGCGCCCGTCGCGGGGCGGCCGGTTGATCACCACGCCGCCGTCCTTCAGACGCCGGCAGGCCGCGTAGATGTCGTCCACGGCATAGGCCAGGTGGCCGAAGTTGCGGCCGCCCTGATAGGCCTCGGGATCCCAGTTGTGGGTGAGTTCGACCGTCGGGGCCTTGCGCTCGCGGGCCGCGTCTTCGTCGCCAGGGGCGCAAAGGAAGACCAGCGTGAAGCGCCCGGCCTCGTTGTCGACGCGCGAGACTTCCTTAAGCCCCAGCTTGTCACAGTAGAACGCGAGCGAGGCGTCGAGGTCGGTCACGCGGACCATGGTGTGCAGGTACTTCACGGCAGAATCGTCCTCAAGTCGTCGTGGGGCGGCTGGCGGCTCATTGCCTTACCGCGTAAAGATTCTGAGGCGAACTATCGCAGTGCGAGAATTCGCCGCGCGTTGCAATCTGGGCTCGTTACGACGAATTAGACCTCCGCCGGTTCGTGACCGCAATTTCATTTGCGCTGGCATAACGGCGGCATCAAAAGCACGGCAAGCCGCGCAAAGTCGGCAATCGTGTGTGACTGGGCGTACCGCGCACGCAGCTGAGACCGGGGATACAGCTTTATGCGTTTGAAGCCACAGTATGTTTTCATCATCGCGGTGCTCGTGGTGCTGGCGCTGTTCTTCGTCATTCGCCCGCTGTTCGGGAAGGATTCGGAGGCTGCGCAGGCCAAGGCGCCGCCGCCGAATCCCATTCCCAGCGTGCAGGCCAAGCTGACGCCCGAGACGGTGCGCGAGGTCGAGGTCGTGATGCGCGGGCGCACCGAGGCCGCCCGCACGGTGATCGTGCGCTCCGAGACCGCCGGCGTGGTGGCCTCGACGCCAACGCCCGAGGGCAGCTTCGTGAAGGCGGGCCAGGTGCTGTGCCGGCTGGCGGTCGACGCCCGCCAGGCCGGGCTGGATCAGGCGCGCGCCATGCTGAAGTCCCGCCAGCTGCAGCGCAAGGCCGCCGCCGAACTGGCCGCCAAAGGGTTCCGCTCCGAGACCCAGGTGCTGGAAGCGCAGGCCAACCTGGACGCCGCCCAGGCCTCGGTCCGCGCCGCCGAGATCGCCCTGAAGCAGGTGGACATCCGCGCCCCCTTCGCCGGCGTCTTCGACAAGCGCGACGCCGAGATCGGGACCTATCTCTCGCCTGGCCAGCCGTGCGGTACGATGATCGAGCTGAATCCGATGCTGGTGGTGGGCGATGCGCCCGAGACCGAGGCCGGCCGGCTGCAGGCCGGCGCCCTGGCCCATGCGCGGCTGGTGGACGGCCAGATGCTGAGCGGCCGCGTCCGCTACGTTTCGCGCGAGGCCGACCCGCAGACGCGCACCTATCACCTGGAGGTGACGGTCCCCAATCCCGGCAACGCCGTCCGTTCGGGCCTGTCGGCGGATCTGCGGATCGCGACCGGCGCCGGCGCCGCCCACCTCGTGCCGGTCTCGGCCTTGGTGCTCGACTCGGCGGGCCGACAGGGCGTGCGCTACGTCCTGGCCGACGGCCGTGTCGCCTTCTCGCCGGTCAGCGTGATGGAAGAGACCCGCGACGGGGTGTGGGTCCGGGGCCTCAAAGGCTCGGTCAATGTGATCACCGTGGGCCAATCGTTCGTGGCCGACGGCCAGAAGGTTCGTGTCGCCCAGACCCGCTAAGGGCTGCGCCGGCAAGTTGGATTAAACGGGGCCTTTCGGACGAGCCGGTCGCCGGCCAGCCGAAAAACGCCCGGGGGAAGCAAGATGATCGGTTCGCTGATCGACGGAGCCATCAAACGCCGCAAGGTGGTGCTGGGCGTAACGCTCATCGCCTGTGTGTTCGGCTTCTTCGCGTATCTGACGATGCCGCGCGAAGCGCAGCCGGACATCAAGCTGCCCTACATCTTCATCGCGGTCCCCTTCCCCGGCGTGAGCCCGGAAGACGCCGAACGCCTGCTGGTCAAGCCGCTCGAGGTGCAGCTGCAGACCATCAAGGGCGTCAAGCACATGAACTCGGTCGCCCGGCAGAACCAGGCGATCGTGACCCTTGAGTTCGACCCCAGCTTCTCGACCGACAAGGCCCTGGCCGACGTGCGCGCCAAGGTCGACCTGGCCCGAGGCCGCTTCCCGCCCGACGCCGAAGAACCGATCATCCAGGAACAAGGGTTCGCCGACCAGCCGATCATCGGCATCGTCCTGCACGGCTCGGCGCCCGAGCGCGAGCTGACGCAGATCGCGCGCGACCTGAAGGAGCGGCTGGAAAGCTCGCCCGGCGTCCAGGAGGCGTTCCCCAGCGGCGTACGCGAGGAACAGCTGGAGGTCACGATCGACCCCCTGCGGATGGAATCCTACAACGTCACCGCCAGCGAGCTGGCCCAGGTGATCTCGCGCAACAACCAGCTGGTGCCGGCCGGCAACATGCGCGCCGGCGCGGGCAAGTTCGCGGTCAAGGTGCCGGGCGTGGTGCAGAGCCCGGCCGACATCCTGAACCTGCCGATCAAGCGGTCGGGCGACCGGCTGGTGACGGTGGGCGACATCGGCGAGGTGCGCCGCTCGTTCAAGGAGCCGGACTTCATCACGCGCTACAATGGCGAGACCGCGGTCGCGCTGGACGTCTCGAAGCGCAGCGGCGCCAACATCCTCGACACCGTGAAGACGGTGCACCAGGTGGTGGACGAGGAGTCCAAGCGCTGGCCTTCGACGGTGAAGGTGTCCTTCACCTACGACAACTCGGACTTCATCGCCCGCATCCTGAAGATCCTGGAGGGCGGGCTGCTGACCGCCAGCCTGCTGGTCATGCTGATCGTCGTGGCCAGCCTGGGGATCCGCCAGGGGCTGATGGTCGGCCTGTCGATCCCGATCTGCTTCATGCTGGCGCTGATGGCCATGAGCTTCAGCAGCATCACCCTGAACCAGATGGTGATGTTCGGCATGGTGCTGGCCGTCGGCATCCTGGTGGACGGCGGCATCGTGGTCGTCGAATACGCCGACCGGAAGATGGCCGAGGGCCTGCCGCGGGAAGAGGCCTTCGCCGCCGCCGGCAAGCGGATGTTCTGGCCGGTGATCAACGGCACCCTGACCACGCTCTGCGCCTTCCTGCCGTTCCTGTTCTGGAACTCGATCACCGGGAAGTTCATGAGCTTCTTCCCGCTGACGCTGTTCTTCGTGCTGGGCGCTTCGATCTTCGTGGCCCTGTTCTTCACGCCGGCCTTCGGCTCGCTGTTCGGCGGCAAGTCCGAGATGGACGCCGAGCATCTGGACCAGATCGTGAAGTCCGAGCACGGCGACCCCACGCAGATGACCGGCTTCATCGGCTGGTACGCTCGCACCCTGACCATGCTGTGCCGCCACCCCGGCCGCACCGGGCTGGGGACGCTGGCGATCATCGTCGGCATCGTCGCCTGGTTCATTGCGACGCCGCACCGGGTGGAGTTCTTCCCCAGCGAGGATCCGGAGCAGATCACCATCTATGTGAAGGGCCGCGGGAACCTTTCGCCCGAGGCCCAGGACGCGCTTGTGCATCAGGTCGAGACCAAGCTGGGCGATGTCCGCGGCGTCGAGGCCTACTACGTCCGCTCGGGCGCCTTCTCCAGCAACGGCGGCCCCAACTCGGCGCCCAACGACACGATCGGCCGGATCCAGGTCGAGTTCAAAAAGTACGACCAGCTCAAGGAGCTGGGCCTGACGGGCGTGCAGATCAGCGACACGATCCGCAAGCGTGTGGCCGATGTGCCCGGGCTGCGGGTCGAGGTGCGCCTGCCCGAGAACGGACCGCCCACCGGCAAGGCCGTGCAGGTCCAGCTGACCAGCCGCGACCCTGCGGCCCTGAACCGCGCCGCCGACCTGGTGGACGCCAAGCTGTCGTCGGATCCGCAGTTCATCGAGTTCGAGGACACCCGCACCTCGCCCGGCATCGAGTGGAATCTGCAGGTCGACCGCGAGGCCGCCGGCCGCTACGGCGTCGACGTGCTGTCGGTGGGCCAGGCCATCCAGTTCCTGACCGGTGGCGTGCTGGTCGGCCGGTTCCGGCCCGACGATGTGCAGGACGAACTGGACATCCGCGTCCGCTTCCAGGCCGACGCGCGCAACACGGCGGCGTTCGACCAGTTGAAGATCACCACGCCCTCGGGCCCGGTGCCCGCCGGCTACTTCGTCAAGCGCGTGCCAGCCCAGCAGGTCACCCAGATCCAGCGGCGCGAAGGCCAGCGCCTGGTCATCGTCCAGGCCAACGTCAGCAAGGGCGTGGCCGCGAATCAGAAGATCGACGAGCTGAAGCCCTGGCTCGCCAAGACCCTGACCGACCCGGCGGTCCGCTGGAAGTTCACCGGCGCCGACGAAGAGGGCCAGAAGGCCGCCCAGTTCTTCGTGGTCGCCATGCTGGTCTCGCTGTTCCTGATGGCCGTGATCCTGCTCTGGCAGTTCAACAGCTTCTACGGGGTGCTGGTCACCCTGTCGGCCGTGGCGCTCTCGACCGTGGGCGTGCTGCTGGGCGTGCAGCTGAATGTCGCCCATACCTTCGACTATGTGTCGGTGATCATGCTGGGGACCGGCGTGGTCTCGCTGGCCGGCGTCGTGGTGGGCCACAACATCGTCCTGGTGGACACCTTCTACCAGCTACGGCGCGAGGGGCGTCCGGCCGATGAGTCGGCGATCCGCGCAGCGACCCAGCGCTTCAGGCCGGTCATCCTGACCACCATCGTCACCGTCGCAGGCCTCCTGCCGCTGATGTTCCAGATCCACCCGGACTTCGGCGCAGGGATCATCGAATCCCACGCGCCGGGCTCGGCGATCTGGGTGCATCTGTCGGCCGCGGTGGTGTGGGGCCTGTCCTTCTCCACCCTGCTCACCCTGGTGCTGACGCCGGTGATGCTGGCGGCGCCGAAGGTCATGTCACAGCGGTTCGGCTGGCTGCGGGACCACACGATCGGCGCGCCCAAGAGCGCTCGGCCGCCTCCCCCGCCCAGCGTCGGCAACGACGACGTGCCGCGGGCCGCGGAATAGGTCGTGGCGGCAGGCCTGACGCACCGCATCGCCGGGATCGACGACGCCGACGCGCTGGGCGAGGTGATGAATGCGGCCATCGCCGAGCTGCAGCGCGGGTTCCTGGACCCTGCGCAGATCGAATCCAGCCGGATGATCATGGGCCTGGACCGCCAGCTGCTGCTGGACGGCACCTATTTCATGGTCGAGGCGGACGGCCGCATCGCCGGCTGCGGCGGCTGGAGCCGGCGCGCGACCCTCTATGGCGGCGACCACACGCCCGGCCGGGACGCGGCGTTGCTGGACCCGGCGACCGAGGCCGCCCGGGTGCGGGCCATGTATACCCACCCGGACTTCGCACGCCGTGGGGTCGGCCGGCTGATCCTGGACCTGTGCGAGGCCGCCGCGAAGGCCGAGGGCTTCCAGCGGGTGGAGCTGATGGCCACCCTGTCGGGCCGCGCGCTCTACAGCCAGTGCGGCTATGTGGATATCGAGGCGATCGAGGACGCCCGCGGCGGCGCCCCCGTGCCCCTGGTGCGAATGGGCAAGGCCCTGGCGGCCTAGACCGCCCTCAGACCCTGCCGCCGCCGCAGCGTCGCGCCGGCCAGGCCGAAGCCTGCGATCATCAGCGCCCATGCCGCCGGCTCAGGCGCCGCCGAGGTCGTCGGGAAGGCCGAGAACCGGTAGTCGAACCCGGACGCCGAGCTCAGCACCACGTTGCGCGAGGCGTCGTCGAAGACCAGGCCGTCCCAGTACATGGTGTGGCCGAAGGCCGACTGGGCCTCAGCGACATCGGTGGCGGTCGGCGCGTGCGCCAGCGAGGACGACTGCAGCGACATGACGATGTTCAGGATGTCGCCATTCATCACGAAGACCGACACCGGCATGATGGCCGCCACGGACTCCGACTGCGACACGCCGTAGTCAAAGTCGCCGTTGCAGACACTGATCCCCACGGTCACGCTCTTCGTGCAGCCGCTGAGGTCGTTCGAACCGCCGAACCCACGCGTCGTGCTGAGGCTGGCGAGGGCCTGGAAGCTGGCGGTGGCCGCCGCAGCGTAGAACTGGGTCGGGGCCGAGGCGTTCGCGTACAGCGAACCGTCCACCGCGATATTGAATCTCAGGGTGGCGCCGGCATCGCCCAAGCCGCTGACCACAACCTGATCGAACACGTCGCCGTAGGCCGAGGTCCCGACGAAGCCCAACGCATTGTCATTGGTGAAGGCGTGCGTCCCGGCGCGGATCACGCCGAGATTGGACGAGACGGCCGCATAGGCCTGTGGGCTGTCGAAGCCCGTGGACGACCCATACTGCACGGCGCAGGGCGTGCTGGTGGTGTTGTCCGACCCCGGCCCAGCGTCGTTGATCGTCGCCCTGGCGCTGCAGCGGAAACTGGCCGCCTCGGCCGTGGACGGCTCGGCCAGGCAGGCCACGGCCACGGCGAGCGCCGGCCAGGACCAGACCGGCAAGTTGCTGGCGACGCGGCGCGCCGCGCGGAATGACTGGAACATGTGAGCCCCTCTGAGCTGTTGAGGCCCAAGCGTCACCCGGCGATGGCGACCCGAACATACGCCGCTCGGGCTAGGCCGGTGGGCTAGGCCCTTGCCAGCCGGCCGGCGAGCGCCACCATTGCGGCGACGACCACGAGCCCGACGCCATGAGCCTGATGCTGCGCCTGCAACTGCTGGCCCTCGGCGCCTCCATCGCATCGATGGTGTTCGTGAACGTCTACGTCGGCGCGCAGGTCCCGGCGCCGCGGCTGCTGGCGTGCAACGCGATCATGGTGGCGTTCAATTTGTGGTGGGGCGGCTCGATCGCCTGGCTTCGCTGGCGAGGCGTGGCCGACGACACGCCGGACGGCTGGCGCGCGCACACCATCGGCATCTTCTGGCTCGGTAACCTGATGACGGTCTCGACCTTCTGGCTGGCCCTGCCCTACGCCGACGAGGCCATGCGGCTGACGGCGGCTATGATGTGCCTGGGGCCAATGACGGTGGAGGCGATCGGCACCGTGCGGACGCCACCCTATGAGCGGCGGGGCGTTTTCGCCGACTGGGCGCCGCCGATCATCCCAGCGGGGCTCACGGCCTGGTTCCTGCCATCGGATGACCGGTTCGGGCTGGCCGTGTCGCTGTTCCTGCCCGCCTTCTGCGCGGTCATGCTGCTGCTGCGCGAGGTGGTGCAGAACGTGCTCAACGACGCCTATGCCGCCCAGCTGGAGGCGGAGGCCGGCCGCGACGCCCGCGCCCGCTTCCTGGCCTCGGCGTCGCACGACCTGGGCCAGCCGCTGCAGGCCGCGCGCCTGTTCTTCGACCAGACGCTGCGCGCCCGCTCGGGCGCCGACCGCCAGGCGGCCGTGGGCCGGGTGAACTGGGCCTTCGACGCCATGGAGCAGCACCTGCGGCAGATGCTGGATTATCTGCGGCTGGAAGCCCGCCATGTGGCGCCCGAGATCCAGGTCGCGCCACTGGGGCTGTCAATCGCCCGGGTCACCGAGCTGAACGAGCCCGCCGCCCGTTTGGCCGGCATCGACGTCCTGGCCGCGCCAACCCGGCTGGCGGCGCGCGGCGACCCCGCCCTGATCGACCGCGTGCTGGGCAATTTCCTGGTCAACGCGATCCGGCACGCGGGCGCGCGGCGGGTGCTGATCGGCGCGCGGCGGCGGGGCCCCAGGGTCCGGCTGTGGGTGCTGGACGACGGGCGCGGCGTGCCCCCGGCGGAGCGCGCCGGCCTGTTCGAGGAATATGTGCAGGGCGCCTGGACGGCGGGCGAGGTGCGCGGCGGCTTCGGCCTGGGCCTGGCCTCGGCCCGGCGGATGGCCGAGCTGATGGACGGCGACGTCGGCCACGATCCGGCGTGGCGGCACGGCAGTGCTTTCTGGCTTGAACTGCCGCTCGCCCCGGACGTAGCGTCCTGAACGGCCGCGCCGGCGGGCGCCCTGGGGAGCCTGCGCGCGCGTGCGGACCTGCCTGATCTGCGACGATCATGAGATGATGCG
>Ga0209026_1000875_pt1 | contig 15683 bp, 15 predicted proteins | sample AraplaCL_Col_mCL_FD_184262 | JGI IMG/M metagenome (GOLD analysis project Ga0209026, IMG submission 184262) | Arabidopsis root microbial communities from the University of North Carolina, USA - plate scrape CL_Col_mCL (SPAdes) (version 2) | ecosystem: Host-associated > Plants > Roots >... | reverse complement strand
TTACAATCGTTTTAAAAATGCTGCGGTTCAAATTCTGGAAGTAGAGCAATTATTGCCGGTACCAAAAGCTGAATTTAAGAAAGAGAATAACGCTTCGCAGATCGATTACATCCTTGAGCCATCTCAAGAAGAAATTGTTGAGCAGCTGATCCCTAAAAATATCAAGATACAGGTTTACAAAGCTGTATTAGATTCAAACGCTTCAGAACATGGCGCACGTATGACCGCTATGGACAAAGCAACTGATAACGCAGGCGAATTATTGAAAGCCCTTAAACTTTCATACAACCAGGCACGCCAGGCAGCTATTACTACCGAGCTGACTGAGATTGTAAGTGGTGCCGCTGCCCTATCAGCAGAATAAAAGCAATACAAATTACATGATATAAGGCTCCGATTATTCGGGGCCTTTTTTGTTTGTCTGAACAACACGCTTGTCATTCTGAGCGACAGCGAAGAATCTTAAACGAGCGACATTCCCGCCCTGCGAAGTAGGTTAAGATTCTTCGCTGTCGCTCAGAATGACAACGAGGGTGGGTTACCTTCTCCCCTTTCCCGGTATCAATAATAAATTAACAACCATCCTGCGCGCCGGCCGGCAACAAGGAATTTTTTAAACCTGTTTTAAATCTCAACATCATGAAAAAGCTATTATCAATGATGCTGGCCGGCATTGTATTGTTCGCCGCCTGCAAAAATCACAACCCGGCTGACATCAGCAATATCGATTCTGTTGAAAAAGTATTGGTAAAAACCGCCAGCATCAATTTCAAAGTAAAAAATGTGCAGCAATGCACCGAAAAGGTTGGCGCATTGGCCAGCCGCTTAGGTGGCATGGTAATGCACCACGACATTACTTCTATTCCAGGTAACACTAAAGACATCAAGCTCAATGACGATTCTATTATGCGGGTGACATCTTACGAAGCCCATGGCGAAATGACGGTACAGATCCCGTCCGAACGTATGGCTGCATTTACGGATAGCGTAGGTAAGCTGGGCCTATATGTTAAAGAAAGTCATCTGGATATTCAGGATAAATCCCTAGAATACCTATCTGCAGAAATGAAGCTTGATAACCATGATGAATTAATCAAAGCACGAAAGCAAGATAAAGCAAAGTCGACTGCTGAAACAGCCACCGCGTTATCCCATATGAAAGACAGTTTGGTGAATGAACGAATAATTAATTTAAAAATTCAACGCGATGCCGAGTATAGTACCATAAATTTGAGCTTCTTTCAAAGCGCAACCATTTTAAAGGAAGTATTACCAAACGATAACCTCTCTGCTTATAATTTACCGTTCTTTAAACGTTTGGGAGCCGCATTTGCGTTTGGCTGGTCGTTGTTTACCGAATCGGTTTTGTTACTGGCCAACTTATGGGTACTGCTAATCATCATCGCAGTTGTTTTCATTGTGGCCCGCAAATACCAAATCAAACGCCGAACCGCAGCCAACCCGTCCGTCTAAAAAAATAAAATCACTGACGATTTTTTAATAAACATTTCTATTTTTGTGCAGATAAAAAAAATCATCATGAATAACTCAGTACGCGAAGCAAATTCAGAACGCCATTACCAATTATTAGTTGTATCGATCATTATCGGTTTAATAGGTGTTTACATCCGTTTTGCTGAGTTTCCACACGCTTCGGCGGTAGCTAACATCATCCTGGTTGCAGGCGTGGTTGTTGCGCTAAAAGCGGTGTTTGATATAGTGAAGTAGACAAAGCATAAGGCATAAAAAAAGCCCCGTTTGTACGGGGCTTTTTTTATGCCTTATGCTTTTAGTGATCAGAGATTAGTTATTAAAGGTTAGTGACTTTGATTCTTTAAAAACTAATCTCTAATCTTTCCTTTCCGGCCGATATTTAGATTCGCTCAAAATCTTTTGCGCATCGTCATTAGCCATCAATTGCTGCAACGTAACTTCCGGATGGTTTTCCATGTATTGGCGAACGATCTGCCAGCCGGTCCAGATACCTAATTTGGGTGCCGATTCATTTTTTTCCCCTAAGCCCGGCGTAAAAGGGGCTTCATTTAAATAAGTTTGAATCTTCATATAATCGCTGTTGTACAGCAGGTTTTCTTGCAGAAAATAAGCCCAGATATTGGCTTTATTCCCTTCGCACCATTGCATTTGCTTTGCGGTATAACCAATTTTAACGGAGTCAGGAACATCAGGTAGTACCTGATCCATCATATAAAGCACTTTCCCATTGTATATCATTTTAGCAAGCAACGTTCCATCAGCATCGTTTGCGGGGAAAAGATTTTCGCGGATAATAGTTTCAGAAACGCGCGGCGCAATATATTCGGGCGTAAACCGGCGGGTTATATAATGAGGCAACGTTTCGGTTAGTGCCGGGTAGAATTTAGAATTTGCGCCTAAAAACATATCCAAGCCAATGCCGAAATAATTATCGCCTAACATGGTTTGTGCCTGAAAACCCGAGAAATAGGCATAAACATATTGTGGCAATTTGGCGTTCGGGTAATAATATTTAATGCGGCGGAAAGCATCGGTTAGCTCATTGCTCTGCTTTTCCATTTTGCCGGGGTAAACAGAATCTACCTCATGCTTTAAATCAATATATGGGTGGCGGCCATGATATTCCGTATTAAATATCTGCCTTAGCGTTGCAAAGTAAACCGTATCCTGAATATTGGTAGCCGGAACAACCGTGTTTACAAAATCTCTATAAAAAATACCGTAATGCTGATTTAACGCAAGCGATTGCTCTACCATTGGTTTGATACGCATTTTATCGAAGTCCCAGTCAAAACGCTGGATAGTAACGGTAAGCGGAATATTGCTCACGTCCATCTTTTTTTTATTGCGCCCACATGACGCGAAAAGTAGCGCGATGAGAAAAAAAAGATAAATTTGACGTGTTTTAAAGGCAGAGATCATTGTCATTAAACAAAAGTACAATTATTTGCACTTTGCCTTAACGTTTTATCGTTACTATACTTATGAAAATAGCGTTAGCACAGCTTAACTACCACGTCGGAAATTTTGAATCGAATACCAATAAGATCATCAGCAACATTAAAACCGCGAAGGCCAACGGTGCAGACCTTGTGGTTTTTGCCGAGTTGTGTATATGCGGATACCCATCCCGCGATTTTTTAGAGTTCGACGATTATATAACCCGTTGTGAAGACGCTGCGCAGTCCATCGCTGCCGAGTGTAAGGATATCGCCTGTATTGTTGGCATCCCTATTCCAAATAACAAGCCGCAGGGCAAGGCGCTAAACAATTCGGCCTATTTTATTGCCGACGGCAAAGTACAGCAAGTGGTTAACAAGGCCCTTTTGCCAAACTATGATGTATTTGACGAGTACCGCTATTTTGAGCCGGCTACCGAGTTTAAATGCATTGATTTTAAAGGCTTCCGCATTGCACTAACTATTTGCGAAGATCTGTGGAACACGTTCGATAATCCGCTATATGTTACTCGCCCAATGGATGAGCTGATCAAGGAGAAACCGGATGTAATGATCAATATTGCCGCTTCCCCGTTTGCCTATAACCACGACGAAGAACGTATCGTAATTTTGGGCGACAACGCGAAACAATATAGCCTGCCGCTATTTTATGTGAACCACGTTGGTGCGCATACCGAAATAATTTTTGATGGCGGCTCGCTGGTGTTTGACAAAGCAGGTAAATTGGTAGATGAACTGCCCTATTTTGCAGAGGCACTTACTTACTACGATTTGGCTGAAGACGGAACGATAGCATTGGTAAACCCTTCAACCCTAAAACCGCAGCGCGAAACTGATATTGAACAAATACACCAGGCTTTGGTATTGGGTATTCGCGATTACTTTTATAAATCGGGTTTTAGCAGGGCGATATTGGGTCTTTCAGGTGGAATAGACTCCGCGGTTGTTTGCGCATTAGCCGCCGAAGCTTTGGGTGCTGAGAATGTAATGGCAGTGCTATTACCATCTAAGTTCTCAAGCGATCATTCGATCAAAGACGCCCAAGACCTGGTGAGCAACTTAGGCTGCAAGCATGAGATAGTTGCTATAAAAGATATTACCGATGCTTTTGAAACCGCGTTGCATTCGCAATTTGAAGGGTTACCATTTAACATTGCCGAAGAGAATATACAATCGCGCAGCCGCGCTGTAGTGCTCATGGCTATGTCTAACAAGTTCGGGTATATCTTGCTCAACACGTCTAACAAAAGTGAAGCAGCGGTAGGCTATGGCACTTTATATGGCGATATGTGCGGCGGTATCTCTGTACTTGGCGATGTTTACAAAACGCAGGTGTTTGATCTTGCCAAACACATCAATCGTGACAAAGAGATCATCCCTGTAAATTCTATTATTAAACCGCCATCGGCAGAGTTGCGTCCGGGCCAAAAAGACAGCGATTCGTTGCCGGAATATGATGTATTGGATAAGATATTGATGGAATACATCGAGCATCGTCACTCGGCTAATGATATTATAAAAATGGGATTTGATGCAGATACCGTTAGAAGAGCTATCCGTCTAACTAATCTTTCGGAACATAAGCGTTATCAAACACCGCCAATTTTGCGGGTATCGCCAAAAGCATTTGGTATGGGCAGAAGGATGCCTATTGTTGGGAAGTATTTAAGCTAATTAGAGCATATTATGCAAACCGTAAATATTCATTTTTGAATGTTTGCCATTGTGCCATAGCTGGCAGTCGCCTTCAAAATATGGGTCTTTGGAGTTAACACCTGCCAGGGTATATTTAAGGTCATAGTTCAGCTCCAGTTTATAATCCTTATTGGCATAAATTTCCGTGACGTGCTTGTCGGTTTTGTCCGACTTAAACAGCTTCATTACCTGTTCTTTACCGCCAATGTGAATAATTGATACGTTGCTCTCTGAAGGATCGAGCGTTACTCCGATCTGAATTAAAACGTCGTTTAATTCGATGATAGATTTCCGACTATCAGAGAATATAATGCTGCAATCTAAATTCGAGCTGATTTTATTTACGGGTTCCAGACCGATGTTTTTTTCCGTTGCGCAACTAAACAGAATCGACAGTAAAAAAATGATTGATAAATTTCTCAGTTGAAGCCTCATACCCAAATATAAAGCTTCCTCATTAAAAACTAAACTGTTAGTGCTTGTATAAGGAGGTTACTTCGTTCCTTGCAACTAAGCGATTATGTTTTTACTTCAGAAACGGCTTTACTTTATCTAAAGCAAATTGCAATTGCTGCGCCGGAGTAAGATTGGTGTTATCCAGAATAATAGCATCATCGGCACGGGTTAGGGGGCTTTCAGCTCGTGTAGTATCCTGGAAATCACGATGCGCCAGGTTTTCAAACACATCTTCTAACGTAATATTCGGATTTTTAGGTAATAGTTCTTTGAAACGACGCTCGGCACGCACTTTAGGGTCGGCCGTCATAAATATTTTTACCTGCGCGTGCGGGAATACTACCGTGCCAATATCGCGGCCATCCATCACCACATTTTTCGACCGGCCCATGCGCTGCTGTTGTTTTACCATCTCAAATCTCACTTCGCGAATAGCAGATACAGGACTAACAGCCGCCGACACAGGCATCAAACGAATTTCATCAGAAACCTCTTCGCCATTCAGTGTGATATGCGTTTCGTAATCGCGCGAATGAAAATTGAGATGGATATTTTTTAACGCTTCGGATACTTGTTCCGGGCTTTTCATATCGACATTATTGCGGATAAAGTAAAGCGCTACCGCGCGATACATTGCGCCGCTATCAACATAAATAAAGTGAAGTTCTTTGGCTAAGGCCTTGGCCAGCGTGCTTTTACCGCACGAAGAATAGCCATCTATTGCTACAGTGATGTTGCCGTTCATGCAGTAACGAAGATAGGGGTTTTGGTTGGAAAGTTGAAAGGTTGGAAGGTTGTAAAGTTTATAGTTTTTTGCGCGTTAAAAGACTTAGAAATCTCGGCCAGTTTGCATTTTTTTATTGTGGGTTCCTCAGCTATTACAGTCCAAACAACTTTCCAACTTTAAAACATTTACCTACTTTCACTACATGAACTTAAATAAACCCGATCTGAAACGGGAAGTAACCTATAAAACCTCGCGCAGCGGCGGCAAAGGGGGTCAGAACGTAAACAAGGTTTCTACCAAGGTTGAATTATTGTTTTCGATAGAAGCATCTGCACTTTTTGACGAAGAACAAAAGGCGACGTTAAAAGAAAAACTATACAACAGGTTTAACAAAGATGGGTTAGTACAAGTAATATGCGACGAAGAACGCAGTCAGTATCTAAATAAAGAAAAAGCTTTGGACAGGCTGATCAATTTAGTAACCACTGCATTGCGCAAACCCAAAAATCGCAAGGCTACAAAACCGTCAAAAGCTGCTAAAGCGGCACGATTAAACAGCAAGCGGCAACAAGCGGAGAAAAAAGAAGGACGTAGAAAATTTACAGGCGATTAGTTGAATTTGTAAAGGATCTCCACCGTGCCCCATTGATGGCCCTCGCGCACCATTTCTTTAGTGTCTTTGGTTTCAAACAAGGCATACGCCTCATAAACCCAACGATGCGTTGAATATACCGCACCTACCTGCTGACTAAAAATTACCGGCTCTATATGACGGAAACTTCCCGGGTAATAAAATTTGTCTTGTTGCCCAATGCCGCCCTGTATGGTAGCATCATACCCTACCCAATTAAACTGAGGCTTATAGTAAAAGAAAAACTCCGAGCTATTTAACGGCTTAACATTTGAGTTGGCCGTTACCGTGCTTCGGGTTGTTTGGGAAAAGTATAATTGGTTAAACTTTCCAATCCTAACTAACGGGCCCACTCCGGCGCCGGTAAAACCATTACCTAAGTTGGCATAACTGGTTAAAGAAAGATCGACACTCTTCCCACGCGTTAACAGGCGATTATACTCGGCAGATAAGTTTAGTTCTACGTTATCGGGTATTTGATATTGCCAACCATCCAGGTCATATTGTCCAAACAAATGATGCACTGCCTGTTGTGCTTTTTCAGCTAAGGATGAGGGACCAACCACGCCAACTTGCGCGGTAAGTTTAAGGTTACTTTCGTTTTTATAAAGCAGATTTAAATTTACCGCGCCGTACAGATAACCGGCAAACGGACGATCATCATAAAAAATATAGGGAACAGAGCCCGATTGCGCGTTGAACATTTTCTGCCCGGCTTCGAAACCCAGTATCTTATTGGCGAGCGACGAGCTGTCTGTGTTGACCTTTAAACCATGATTAAAATAAAGGAAAAGGCCATTTGTGTAATACCTATCGGACCCGTTGAGTAAATAAGAATCGTTATCCGATCGGAAACCGAACTGATTACGATATTCTTGCGCAGATGCACCGGTGACAATCAACAGGATGAATAAGGAGCAGAGAACGAATCGCATTGCGGTTAAATCGGCGCTAAATTATAAAAACCCTTTAATTTATTGCTTTTTCGCCTGTTTTACTTCCTCACGAACGGTGAGATCAAGCGGTTCTTTAACCTTTTCATTCAGCAAAGCGATGTTGATCACTTCCCGCATTTCGGTCACATAATGAAACTTCAGGTCTCTGATGTAATCGTCTTTTATTTCCAGGATATCCTTTTGATTAGATTTACACAATATGATCTCTTTGATATTGGCGCGCTTAGCAGCCAGTATCTTTTCTTTTAAACCACCAACGGGCAACACGCGTCCACGCAGTGTGATCTCACCGGTCATAGCCAAATGAGGCTTAACCTTGCGTTGTGTAAAAGCCGAGGTTAATGCCGTCAACATGGTAATACCGGCTGAAGGACCATCTTTTGGCGTAGCACCTGCCGGCACGTGCACATGCACGTCCCACTGTTCAAACAGCTTTTGGTTAATACCAAATTGCGCTGCGTGCGCACGCAAATAACCCAAAGCTATAGTGGCCGACTCTTTCATCACATCGCCCAGACTACCGGTTAAAGTTAAGTGACCCTTCCCCGGGCTTAAGCTTGCTTCAATAAATAAAATATCGCCACCAACCGATGTCCAGGCCAGGCCTGTTACCACGCCTGCAACGTCGTTACCTTCGTACAGGTCCTTATCAAATATGGGCGCACCTAATATCTTTTCAACTTCGGCCTTAGTTACATTAGGTGTATGCGTTTCTTCCATCGCAATATCCTTCGCTACTCCGCGCACTACCGAACCAATTTTCTTTTCCAATCCGCGCACACCCGATTCGCGGGTATACTCGTCTATGATCTTTTCAAGTACATCGTTCTTGATCACCACATCCTTTGGCTTGACACCATGAGCCTCACGCTGTTTTGGCAGCAAGTGATTTTTAGCGATCTCCACCTTCTCTTCAATGGTGTAACCATTTACCTCAATGATCTCCATCCTATCCAACAAAGCAGGTTGAATGCTTGAAAGCGAATTAGCAGTTGCTATAAACATTACGTTCGACAGATCGAAATCCATCTCCACATAATGATCATAGAAAGTGCTGTTTTGTTCAGGATCTAAAACCTCCAACAACGCAGACGACGGATCGCCACGGAAATCATTTCCTACTTTGTCGATCTCGTCTAAGATGAAAACAGGGTTAGCTGCACCTGCCTTTTTGATAGACTGAATGATTCGGCCCGGCATAGCGCCGATATAAGTTTTGCGGTGACCGCGAATTTCGGCCTCATCACGAATACCGCCCAGCGCCATACGTACATAATGACGACCCAAAGCTTTGGCAATTGATTTACCAAGCGATGTTTTACCTACGCCCGGAGGACCAACCAAACACAAGATTGGTGCCTTCATGTTGTGCTTTAGTTTCAGTACGGCCAGGTATTCTATAATGCGACGTTTAACTTTATCTAAACCAAAGTGATCTTTATCCAATACTTTCTGCGCACGTTTAAGGTCGAAGTTATCTTTAGTGAACTCGTTCCACGGTAAATCGAGCAACAGCTCGAGGTAGTTAACCTGCACAGAATAATCAGCCGCGGCGGGGTTAATGCGCGCCAGTTTTTCTATCTCTTTATTGAAATGCGTTTTTACCTCTACCGACCATTTTTTGGTAACGGCGCGTTTTCGCATACTTTCAATTTCCAGATCGGGGGTGTTGCCGCCTAACTCTTCCTGTATGGTTTTTAGCTGCTGATTGAGGAAATAATCGCGCTGCTGCTTATCAAGGTCTACACGTACTTTGGTTTGGATCTGGTTCTTAAGTTCCAGCATTTGCAGATCGAGCGTCAAATGCTCAAGCACCAAATTAGCCCTTTCACGCAGGTTGGCAATCTCCAGCAGTCGTTGTTTAGACGCCATGTCGGCGTTCATGTTCGACGCAATGAAATTGATCAGGAACGAGGTGCTCTCAATATTTCGAATGGCGATGCCGGCCTCACTTGGTATATTTGGCGACATCTGGATGATATTCATCGCCATATCTTTTATGGAAGATATCATGGCTTTGAATTCTTTATCCTGTTTAGCTTTTACTTCCTTAAAAGGCTCGATGGTGGCTTTTATATATGGCTCACTTTGCACCTCCTCGCGCAGCAAAAAACGCTTCTTACCTTGCAAAATAACGGTGGTATTACCATCGGGCATTTGCAGCATTTTAATGATCAATGCCACCGTACCAACTTTATTTAACTGGTTAAAAGTGGGATCTTCGATATTGACATCCTGTTGAGACACCACGCCAATCATGCGGCTGCCTTTGTTGGCATCGCGAATTAGCTTGATCGACTTATCGCGTCCAACAGTTATCGGGATAACCACGCCTGGAAATAAAACTGTATTGCGAAGCGGCAAAATGGGTAAAGTATCCGGAACCTCTTCATTATTCATCTCCTCTTCATCCTCTGATGACATGAGGGGGAAAAACTCAGATTCTTCGTTTATTACAGGTAATGTATGTTGAAAGTCAAACTGGTCAAAATTCATTTAGTATTTTTCTGAAAGCAAGCGCCATGTTGTCAGCCTTAAAAGCTTAAACGGCAGCCTGAAGTACAAATTATTATGTGCGGCTATGTATTTCAAGAGCTATGCCAATATAACGGATATACGGGCAAAACCCGCACATGGATGCTACCTGATTGATTACTTGCCGTTTAAAGTAGAAAAAAATAGGTGATATTTAAAACCGGGATTTATAGTGAGGTGAAAAAAAGTCAGTTATCTTTAACAGCGCTCCTGAAATATTTTAGCTAATTTTTCTTGAAAATAAATTGCAGGTGCACATAATAATTATAATTATTGTGAGTTAATTAGGTACACTATTACACTCAAAGTAGCTTAATGCGATTAACTGTATTGGTATCGTTTCTGGTTGTGTCGGCAATTGAACCGGTTGTTGCTCAAAACGCCTATGTGCGTTTGGGTAGACAAGCCTATGTTGATGGAGATTTTAAACGGGCAATAAAACAGCTGGAAAAAGCATATCTTATCGATTCCACCGATGCAACATCCCTTTGGATGTTGGGTTACTCTTACTATCATAGCAACAACTATCCTAAGGCGGTAGCTTCTTTTACCAAAGAATTAACCATCAATCCTACCGATGCCTATGCTTATTATTATCGCGCACAGGCAAAAAGCTGTTTGGGCCGCGATGTAATGATGTCATCATCCGACCGGGAAAAATATCTTTACGAGGCAATTTTTGACTATACTAAAGCAATCGAGATCAACCCCAATGATCCAAAGACTTCCAGCTTCTATCAAAATCGTGGTATTGCCTACCTTGATTATGCCAAGTTTAAGCTAGACCCGGCATCACATAGTTACTATGACAGGGCTCGCGGAATAAAGTCGTTACGGGCTTCTATAGATGATATGCAACGTATTCTTAACGACAACGCGTCGCGGGCAGATATAGCAACACTGTTAGACCAGGCCAAAGAAAAACTGGCTTCGGTTGTTGGCCATCATTGATTTAGCTTACCGCTGATATCGTAAGTATTTTTCCCCATTAATTTTACCGTCTGCGATTTCTGGATCTGGTACGCAGAATCAGGGAACCAGGACAATTTTGTTGTAGTTTCGTAAAGCAGATTTTTGGGCGTATGGGTATAAATCAAAATTGATTGCACCTTACCATCCTTTTTGCTGATAATCACATTTCGGGTCTCCAGGCTCTCATCCTTCGCTTTATAAACAATAGACGTGTCAGACTGCTGCACCGCATAGCTGTCGCGCCATGCCGGTTTGTTAACGTCTGCCGAAGCAAACATATCCAGTTCTTGTTTCCAATTGCTGATGTTAACCTTTTTAGTCTCAGTAACGCCGTTGTGGATAATGGTTTTTAAAACAGGCTTGTTTTGTTTGGCGAGTTTGGCGGCTTCGTTGTCAAAATATCCTTTGATGTCAAAATATACGGGCTTCTCATTCGCGTTAACAGCGGGTTTACACGATGCCAGCAATAGGGCACCGGTTAAAGTGTAAATAAAAACCCGGAAAGGCGATCTTTTATACCAACACATTTCCTGTCATTTCCGGTGGAATGGCCACGCCTAAAATTTTTAAAACTGTTGGGGCAATATCACCTAATTTGCCGTCTTTAACTTGTTTAACATCCTTATCAATCACAATGCAAGGCACCAGGTTGGTGGTGTGGGCCGTGTTGGGTGTGCCATCATCATTAACCATATAATCGGCATTGCCATGATCGGCAAGAATAATAAAGGAGTAGCCATGTTTAATACCGGTTTCAACAACTGCTTTTGCGCAGGCATCGGCCGTTTCAGCGGCTTTTACTACGGCCTGAAAAACGCCTGTATGGCCCACCATGTCGGTATTGGCAAAGTTCAGCGCCACAAAATCGGGCCAGCCGGCTTCCAGTTCTGGGATAATAGCATCACGAATGCCCAAAGCATTCATTTCCGGCTGAAGATCGTAGGTAGCCACTTTGGGCGATGGCAGCAATAAACGGCGTTCGTTCTCGAATTCTTTTTCGCGCCCGCCCGAAAAGAAGAAGGTGACGTGAGGATATTTCTCAGTTTCGGCAATTCGAATTTGCTTTTTGCCTGCGTTTTGCAAAACCTCGCCTAAAGTTTTGGTAACATCTTCTTTGTTGAAGATCACCTGCACATTCTTAAACGTTTCGTCGTAAGGCGTCATGGTAATATAGCGCAGGTTTAACGGCTGCATGTTATATTCAGGAAATGCCTTTTGTGTAAGTGCAACGGTTATTTCCCTGCCGCGATCGGTACGGAAGTTAAAGCAGATCACCACGTCACCTTCCTGTATTACCGCCATTGGGGTGCCAATATCATTGGTTTTAACAATTGGCAGCACAAACTCGTCGGTTACATCTTTTAAATAAGATTCTTTAACCGATTGTGCGATGTCTTTAGTTGGCTCGCCGATACCGTGCACTAACAAGTCATAAGCCTTTTTAACGCGCTCCCAACGGTTATCGCGGTCCATTGCATAATACCGGCCAATAGCCGATGCCAGTTTAACCGGTGTATTGGCGGCGTATGCCTCTATCTCATTAATAAAACCAACACCCGATTTTGGGTCGGTATCGCGCCCATCTAAAAAGGCGTGCAGGTAAGCCTTTGATAAGCCTAACTGCTTCGCTGTATCGCACAAACCTTTTACGTGTTTAATATGTGAATGTACGCCACCATCGCTCAATAAGCCAATGAAGTGTACTGCTTTATCATTTTCCCTGGCATAAGTAAATGCATCTTTCACCACCGGGTTGCCGGCCAGTTCGTTATCATCAACCGCTTTATGTATGCGCCCCAATTCCTGGTATACCACACGGCCGGCGCCTAAATTCATGTGCCCTACTTCTGAATTACCCATCTGGCCATCAGGTAAACCTACAGCCATACCAGACGCTTCGAGTTTCGAGTTAGGATAGGTATTCAGCAAAGAATCAAAAAAAGGTGTTTTTGCTGCAAGGATAGCATTTGATTGATCGTTACGTCCGTAACCCCAGCCATCCAGTATAATTAGTACAAGTTTTTTGTCGTTTTCCACAATGCAAATATAAAAGCAACGTTCTATACATTATAATTATAAGTGCTGAATGTATTGTTGGGTTGATAATTGCAGATTGAACACCCTGATATGAAGATACTTTACTTATCGCTTTTCCTCTTACTGCCATTTGTTGCCCGTCAAAACGATCCCATCGCCAGAACGGCTGCATTAATTGGCCGCGGCAATATACATGAACTTTCTAAACTCTTTGCACCTTCCATAGAACTCACCATCGGCGGCGATGTAAACACTTACTCGAGCGATCAGGCAGAGACCATACTGACGAAGTTTTTTGAGCAAAATAAACCTTCCGGTGGCGAAATGATGCACAAGATAAACGCGGGTACCAGTTTTTTATTCGGAGTGGTTACCGTAGTCACCCGCAATGGCACCTACCGTATTGCATTCACACTAAAAAAGGTAAATAATGGCGCTCAGCTTATTGAGCTGCGCATAGAAAATGTAAAGGGAAATAAAGATTAATCTTTCACCCGGTTAAAAAGCATGGTTTTACCAATAAACTTAAAGTGCCAGTATCCGGTTACCTTTAAATCGCCTTCCTGGGTAACTTTTGCCGCCGCATCCCATTCGTTGCCACTTTTAGCATCGTATATCTTGCCGCCCTCCCAGGTATTTGATTTAGCACGGTAAACCATGTTACGCAGCACCGTCATCCCTAATATTTTACGACTACGTAAGGCGGGGTCGGGGTTGTGTTTATCGGTCCAGTAATCCAATGGCTTACCCTCGTCATCTTTATACCAAATGATCTTCCCTTTAAAAATATCATGATCCCGATAAACCTCTACTTCAAGGTTTTTATCAGCGGACATCCATTTACCGCAGATCAGGTTAGGGTCACCGGCCGGCTTATTGCCCGGCAACATCAAAAAAAATATAATCAGAAATTTATACATCATAAAAGGCAGTCGCCAATATTAATTATTATTTTTATTCCGTAATGAACTATAAAATGAAAAGGATATTATTTGTTTGCATGCTGTGCTTTTTTAGCTGTGGATTTGTTTTCGCAGATACGGTATCCATTAAACAGTTTGTAGTAAAAGAAAATCCTTTTGCCAAGGATGAAGTTGCAATTACCGCTACCGATACCGCCAATAATATCGACGAGCGCGTAAACGGCATATTCGCTTTTGCAATTAACGGCCTTGACGACACTTTAAGATTTGACAAGGGCACGGCATTTTACCGCCACAAGCTAGACAAATCAACCTTTTTATATATTAAACATGTTAACGAGGCCGGCACACACTCTATACTCTATTACGTTTATAAAGGACCGACTCATTTAACTGCTTTTCATGTAAGCTGGATATTGCTGCTCATCATCCCGGTTTTACTGGTATTACTGGCTTATGTATTTAAGCGGTTTATCATTTTCGCCATAATACTTTTGCTTATATTCCTCTATTTCAATCATCATAACGGATTAAGTATCCCAACTTTCTTTGAAAGCATTTTTGATGGACTGAAAAACTTGTTCCATTAAAAAGGCATCCCAATGCCAAAGTTTAGCTGCAGGAAGTTATAACTATCGCCGTTGGTGTTAAAATACGCTGTTTTAAACGGTCCGGTATGAAACAATTCGTTAATGTGGTTAACCAGCACCCATTGTTCAGAGCCGTAAAATTGCGGGTCTTTAAACTTCAGCGCGGCGTCTAATCTAAAGACGAAGAAACCCACGTCGAAACGGAAACCGGTACCTATTCCAATCGCTGTTGAGTTCCATAAATTCCCTAACCTAAATTGCCCACCCGGCGTTTCGGTTTCATTTCGCAGGCGCCAAACGTTACCTGCATCCATAAACAGTGCACCGCGCAATACCGAGCCAAAAAAGTTGTTCGCCAGCTTGTATCTAAACTCTGCATTAGTTACAATTTTTATTTCGCCAAACTGGTCAAGATATTTTAAACGGGTACGCAAAATATCGCCCTGCGAAGGGTTGTCAGGCGTGCCCTGCGGCCCGTAAGCTGTGGCACGGTTAAATTGCCCCGGTCCTAAAGTTCTTGGCAGCCAGGCGCGCATGTCGTTGGCCCCACCGGCATAAAAGTTCTTTTCAAAAATCAGTTGACTACTATTTCCATAAGGGGTGCCAACACCTGAGTTAATGCGGAATACAAACTGCTTTTCGCCACCCAGACTGGTATAAACTCTAAAGTCGGTTTCTTCCTTAACGTATTGTGCAAATGAATAGCCGAACAGCGTACGCTGATGCAGCGTGTCCCGCGCCGTATTTAAAACATTTGTTACACCGGATAATAAGTTACCGCCAACATCAAGCGCGCCACGGAAATAAATAAAATTGGCATAGGTATTTAGCTTGTTACCGTTGTACTGAAAGGTATATTGACTGCCTGTGGTTAATACCGTGCGGCCAATTAAATAAATGTAAGAAAAACGATTTTGCGCAAGCAAATCAGAATAAGCAGTTGGATCAATAACCCCGCGGGAAAATTCAATATCTATCGGCGTTACACTATGCAGTTTGTTGGCAGTTTCGGCAAAATCATACGTAAGTGTATTAATGAAGCTAGTACGTCTTACCAGCCCTTCCTGAAAAAACAACGAGTAATTGGTAGAAAATGTAGTATGCGGCACACCATATTTGCCCGGCTTGGCAAAATTGAACGGAGATATTATGCGGGGAAAGATCAAACTTGCGCCTATCTTAAAATCCTGGTTCTCGATATTGCTAT
>Ga0209026_1000872_pt1 | contig 15731 bp, 18 predicted proteins | sample AraplaCL_Col_mCL_FD_184262 | JGI IMG/M metagenome (GOLD analysis project Ga0209026, IMG submission 184262) | Arabidopsis root microbial communities from the University of North Carolina, USA - plate scrape CL_Col_mCL (SPAdes) (version 2) | ecosystem: Host-associated > Plants > Roots >... | reverse complement strand
GCCGAGTACTGGCACATCGGCGACACCACGATGCGGTTGCGCAGCGTCAGGCTGCGCTGCGGGAGGGGTTCGAACAATTTCATCGGTCGTCCGGCCGGGAGAGGGAGACACCTACAGTGCAGGCGCCTCGCCCGCGCATCAAGGGGCGGGGCGAGCCGGCGCCACGAACGCCGCGTCGTGCGCCGCGATCCAGTCGGCCAGGCGCGCGGCGACCGCGGCCGGCGCCTTCATCCAGCCGAAGTGGTCGGCCGGCTGGCCGGCCAGTTCATCCGGCAGCACCAGCTCATGGCGGCGCGGCGCGTGCGGCATTTTCCCCAGCAGCCAGTCCAGCGAGGCGGCCGGGCCCAGCCAGTCGTCGCGCAGGCGCAGGGCCAGTACCGGCCGCTCCAGCGCGGCCAGGTGCTGCTCGAAATCCGTGTCCATGCCCGCCGCGGCGTAACGGCCGGTACGGCCGCTGCGCGCCCAGTCGGCCGCGACACCGCGCGCCTCGTTGCCGCCGAAGCCGATACGACGACCGGGCAAATGCCCCAGCAGCGTCGCCAGCACGGGCGCCAACGCGTAGGCCAGGCCGATCACGGCGCCGCGGCGGAAGCGCCGCCAGTACGGCGCACCGCTGGCCACCAGGGCAAGACCCGTCACCTCGTCGGGATGCAGCGCGGCGTACAGGCAGGCCAGTTGGCCGCCCAGGCTGTGCCCCCCGAGCCAAGGACGCGCCTGCGGCCAGCGCGCACGCATCGCGGCCAAGCCGGCAGGCAGGTCGATCTCCAGCAGCTCGCGGTAGCCCCAGTCACTGCAACGGCCGGCCCGCAGGCTGCTGGAACCGATGCCACGCCACTCGTGCAACGCCACCGCCACGCCCCGTGCCGCCAGTGCGGCGGCCAGCGGCAGGTAATGCTTCGCCGCCACGCCCATCGCCGGCAGCCAGTACACCGCAGCGCGCGGCTCGCCGTCCGGCGCCACGCACAGCAGCTCGGCGCGTGCACCGTCGACCATCGTCAACGGCAGCACGGTGGGTTCCGAGGTGGTTGTCATGGCGCTCATCGAAGAGTGCAGCCATGGATGGCTGCCCGTTTGATTCTCGCGATCAGGGACGATCGCAACAGCAAAGAAAAAGGCCGGCTTGCGCCGGCCCTTTCCACTTGCACTACGGCGATCAAGCCGGGGCGACTTCTTCAGCTTGCAGACCCTTCTGGCCGTTCACTACCTTGAACGTCACCTTCTGGCCTTCCTGCAGGCTCTTGAAGCCCGTGCCGGTGATGGCACGAAAATGCACGAACACGTCGGGGCCGTTCTCGCGGCTGATGAAGCCGAACCCCTTGGCGTCGTTGAACCACTTGACGGTACCTGTTTCACGATCCGACATGACTCACTCCGATCCATTCCAGACGCTTGAGACGAGCCGACCCCGCGGGCCGACGACTTACTGGGCATGCCGGGGTCGGGTGTAGCGACATGGAATCGACAGGGGTTCCATACCGGGCACGCACGTGGCCAAGCAGACGCAGTGGGCAAAGCATAACGGAATTTCACGAATGCAAGCGATATGTCAAGCGTCATCGCCGGAAAGTGTCCGCGGACACTAAATCGCCGTGAGCAATGGCCCAAATGGGCATCCGGCGTGGATGCAAGGCACAAAATCGCCTGGAACGACATGGCATCGCACGGCAATGGCCTGCAGGGGGCCTGCCATGGATGGTGTACATCCTTGCGATCATCCCTGATCGCGGGAATCACACGGGCGGTCATCCATGGCCGCACTTCTCAAAACAAAAAACCGGGCATCGCTGCCCGGTTTCGGATGACGCATGAGCGCTGGCTCAGGCCGGCATCACTTCGTCGGCCTGCAGGCCCTTCTGGCCCTGCACCACCTTGAAGCTGACCTGCTGGCCTTCCTGCAGGCTCTTGAAGCCATTGCCGGAGATCGCGCGGAAATGCACGAACACGTCCGGACCATTGTCACGGGCGATGAAGCCGAAGCCCTTGGCGTCGTTGAACCACTTGACGGTACCGATCTGACGATCAGACATTGAATCACTCCACTGGGTATTGCATGAAAGGAGACTCGACCGCCGCGAATGCGGCAGCCGGCTTACTGGTGTGCAAAGGAAAACAACCCCGGGGTGAACAGATGAGGCAGATCGCGGATCGGCTGCATCGGGTCACCGGTGCTTGGCGACCCCGGCAAACTCAGCCCGCACATGATAACCGCAGCGGATATCCGGATGCGAGGAGCGCGAATATCATGTCGTGTCGCCCTTCCCCGAGGACTCCCCGCATGAGCACCCGCCTATTGCTTACGCTGTGCGCCGGCCTGTTGTTGGCCGGCTGCGCCACCACCCGGCCGACGCGTCCGACCGCGCCGCCCGCACCGGCCACGGTCACCGGCGTGCCTTCCTGCGATGCCTATCTGGCCGGTTATCTGGCCGGCCATCGCGCCGCGGCGGTCTTCCCGGCCGACCAGTTGCAGGCGCATTACCAAGCCATGCGCGACAGCCTGCTGCAGGCCGCCCGCGATCCGCAGACCCGCCCGTATCTGGATGCCCGCTGCCGCCTGCTGTCCAGCCAGCTGAGCCAGAGCCCGCCGGGGCGTCCGCCCGGCGCGACCGCTGCGGTGCCCGGCACGCACTGATTCAGGCGGACTCCGCCTTCCACGCGGCCCGCAACATTGGCGCCAGCGCCGCCGGCCGGCAGCGCGCGAGACGGATCCGCGGCGTGCCGTGCCAACGCGCGGTGCGCGCGATCGCGACAGCCAGCTCGCTCGCCAGCCGCGGCGCCGGCTCCACGCCGTCCTCGAGGTACAGCGCCTTGATCTCGAACACGCCCGCGTCGCGGTGCGCCTTCGCGTCCAGCCGGCCGACCAGCGCGCCGCGATGCAGGATCGGCAGCACGTAATAGCCGTAGCGTCGCTTCGGCGCTGGCACGTAGCACTCGATGCGGTAATCGAAGTCGAACATCGCCAAGGCGCGGGCGCGATCCCAGACCAGCGGGTCGAACGGCGACAACAGCGTGGTATGGGTGGCACGCAGGCGGCCGCCGCGCGCACGTTCCAGTTCCGCGGCATGCACGCGATGCACGTAGCCCGGCTCGTCCCAGCCGCGCACCGCCACCTCCAGCAGTTCGCCTTCGGCCAGCAGCGGTGCCAGCTCGCGCGCCGTCACCGTCGGCTTCAGGCGGAAGTAGTCGGCGACCCAGCGCGCCTGCGCGATACCCAGCGCGCGCACGCCGTCGAGGATGAAGTGCCGGCGCAGCTGCGCCGGGTCGAGCGCGCTGGGCGCGAATGGCGGATCGAGCCGCGCCAGCACCCGCTCGGCGAGGTCGTACACGCGCTGGAAGCGCTCGCGCCGCGGCACCATCAGATCGCCCAGCGCGAACCAGGCTTCCAGCCAGCGCTTCTCCGGCTTCCACTCCCACCAGCCGGAGACACCGCGATCCTCGCGCGGGAAATCTGACGCCAGCACCGGGCCACCTTCGCGAATGCGTGCGAGCAGCGCGTCCATCGCGGGACGGTGCTCGCGATGCATGCGCTCGGCGTGGCGCTGCGCCCAGTGGCTGCCGCGCTCGCGCCAGGCGCGATGCGTGGCCAGATCGCGCGCGGCGACGAAACAGGCCTCGTGCGCCCAGCATTCGGCGATGCGGCCATCGGCCAGCGCCTCGTCCAGCCACGCCATCGGGTAATCGCCGAGGCGCGCATGCAGCACCAGGTAGGGGCTGCGCGCGACCACGTGGATGGAATCGATCTGCAACAGGCGCATGCGCTCGATCGCCGCCACCACGTCGGCGCGACGCGGCTTGCGTCGTGGTGCCTGCAGTAGGCCTTGCGCATGCAGCTGCAGCGCGCGCGCCTGCGGCAGGCTCAGTGCTGCAGTGTTCGCTGAAGCTGCGTTCAACGGCACGTCGTTTTCACACCGGCTCGACAAGAATGTTGCGGCGACATTTATGCAGCCTCTGCTAGCGTCCATCACAGGCCTCGCGGAACGCGGATCCCCTTCACCGCCCGCGAGGCTCGCACTCCCTCAGACATTCTGGCATGGAGTAATCATCATGAAAGCACGCAATGTGTTGTTGCCCGCACTCGTCACCGGCGCCCTGATCTTCGCTGGCGCCTCCTTCGCGCAGGACAGTACCGGCCAGACGCCGCCGCCCCCACAGAACACCATGCAGCCAACGCCGCCTCCCACGCAGCAAACGCCACCGCCATCGCAGGACAGCATGCAGTCGGCGCCAGCTCCCGCGCAGACACCGCCACCCGACGTGACCGTGCGCAGCGTGCCGCCTGCCGCGCCGCAGATCGCCACGCCGCCGCCGTTCAGCCAGCTCGCCGGCAACAGCAAGTGGATCACCGAGGAACAGGCCGCGGCCTATCCGCCGCTGGCGAACGACTTCCTCAACGCCAGCCACGACGGCAAGCGCGTCAGCAAGACGCAGTACGAGGCGTGGGTGAAGCAGATCCAGTAAAGCACCAGGCAAAGAAGCAAACGGCCACGTCGAGGACGTGGCCGTTTTTTTGGCTTTACCGATGCGGTCTTCCATGATCGCGGCAATACGACAGTCGACGGAAAGGCGAACTGCTCGATCGACTAGACTCCGGTCATTCCACGCCCCACGCGCCGGAGTCCCCATGCCTTGTCGCCGCATCCTGCTGCTGGCCGGCTGTCTCGTCGCCGGCATCTGCCATGCGCAGAATCCCGACCCGATGGACATCCGCGCCTGCACCGCGATCGAGAGCGACGCACAACGACTGGCCTGCTACGACCGCGCCACCGGACGCGACCAGCTGCCGGCCGCGCAGAAGCGCAACGAGCAGCCGGCCACGACGAACGAAGGCATGTTCGCGCACGACCGCCAGACCAACGTCGTCGCCGCGGCCGAGCCGCAGGTGGCCGCGCCGCTGTCGCTGCTGGACAGCCGCTGGGAGCTGTCGCCGGAGAGCAAGCTCGGCACCTTCAACCTGCGCGGCTACAGGCCGGTGTACGCGATGCCGCTGTTCGCCACCAGCAACCAGAACCGCGAGCCGCACAGCCCGAATCCCGACAACACCGTGCAAACGCCGCAGCAGCTGCAGAACGTCGAGGGCAAGTTCCAGCTCAGCCTGAAGACGAAGGTCTGGCAGGGTGTGTTCGGCGATGCCGGCGACCTGTGGCTGGGCTACACGCAGAGCTCGCGCTGGCAGGTCTACAACGCGCAAGCCTCGCGCCCGTTCCGCGAGACGAACTACGAGCCCGAGGCGCTACTGGTGTTCGACACGCATTACCGCGTGCTGGGCTGGGATGGCCGCCTGTTCGGCATAGGCGTCGACCACCAGTCCAACGGCCGCGGCAACCCGCTGTCACGCAGCTGGAACCGGGTGATCGCCGACGTCGGCTTCGAGCGCGACGGCTGGACCGTGATGTTCCGCCCGTGGTGGCGCATCCCCGAGGCGCGCCGCGACGACGACAATCCCGACATCAGCGACTACATCGGCCGCGCCGACATGCAGATCGTGCACGAATGGCACGGCCAGGAGTTCGGCATGATGCTGCGCCACTCCCTACGTGGCGGCAGCCGCAGCCACGGCGCCGCGCGCTTCACCTGGAGCTTCCCCATCGCCGGCAACCTGCGCGGCTACATGGAGCTGTTCAAGGGCTACGGCGAAAGCCTGATCGACTACAACCACAACGCCACCTACCTGGGACTGGGCGTGTCGCTGCTCGACTGGTATTGAGCGCGCCGACCATCCTCACCCATGCATGCGAGCACCGCCGTGAGCGACACGATCCTGATCCGGCCAGCGACGGCCGCCGACTACGCCGCCTGGAAACCGCTGTGGGACGGCTACAACGCGTTCTACGGCCGCAGCGGCCCCACCGCCCTGCCGGAGGAAATCACCCGCACGACGTGGGCCCGCTTCCACGATCCGGCCGAACCGGTGCATGCGCTGGTCGCCGAACGCGACGGCTCGCTGCTGGGCCTGGCGCACTACCTGTTTCACCGCAGCACGATCCAACTCGAGCCCAGCTGCTACCTGCAGGACTTGTTCACCGTTGCCGCCGCGCGCGGCCGCGGCGTGGGCCGTGCGCTGATCGAACACGTCTACGAAATCGCTCGGGCAGCCAGGGTGCCGCGCGTGTACTGGCAAACCCATGAAACCAACGCTACCGCGATGCGGCTCTACGACCAGGTGGCCGAGAAGTCGGGCTTCGTGGTCTACCGCAAGCTGTTCTGACGACAAGGGCCCGGCAGCGCACTGCCGGGCCCTCGTCGTGTCGCGCGGTGACGGCGAGCCACCGCCATGCGATCAGTGGTGGTGACCACCCGCGCCATGCACGTGGCCGTGCGCCAGCTCTTCCTCGGTGGCTTCGCGCACCTCGGTCACCTCGATGGCGAAGTGCAGGGCCTTGCCGGCCAGCGGATGGTTGCCGTCGATGTGGACCTTGTCGTCCTCGACCCTGGTCACGGTGACGTTGATCACGCCCTGCGGACCGTGGCCCTGGAACTGCATGCCGGGCTGGATGTCCGCCACGCCCTGGAAGGCCTCGCGCGGCACTTCCTGCACCAGTTCCTCGTGCCGCACGCCGTAGCCTTCCTCCGCCGCCACGTGGGCGTCGAACTTGTCGCCGGCCTTGCGGCCTTCCATCTGCTTCTCCAGACCCGGCACGATGTGGCCTTGGCCGTGCAGGTAGGCCAGCGGCTCGCGACCGGCGGAGCTGTCGACGACCTGGCCGTCGTCGTCGGTGAGGGTGTAGTGGAAGGCAACGGCGGCGTTGGCGGCAATCTGCATGACGGGTTCCGGTAACGGGAAGAGCACCGGCATCGCACCGGCAGGAACGGGCAAGTTTAACAGATCACCCGGCCTGGCCGCCGAAAGCGGCCCGCGTCTGCGCGATACTCGGCGGATGAAACGGATCGCAACCCGAATCGTCCTGCTGCTGTGCCTTCTGCTGGTCGCCGACCTGTCGATGGCAGCCACTGCATCGATATCCGGCGCACCGCCTGATCGATCTGCGCTGACCGCGCAGATCGACGCGATCATCCGCCAGCCGCGTTATGCCGCCGCCGACTGGGGCATCGCCGTGATGGCGCTGGACAGTGGCCGCACGCTGTACACGCACCAGGCCGGCAAGCTGTTCCAGCCCGCCTCCACCGCCAAGCTGTTCACCGCGGCGCTGACCCTGGCCACGCTGGCTCCCGACTACCGGATTCCCACGCGCCTGCTCTCGGCCGCGACGATCCGCCACGGTCGGCTGGATGGCCCATTGCTGCTGTATGGCATGGGTGACCCCACGCTAGGCACGCCCGGCGCGAATCCCGATTGGGCGGATGATCTGGCCGCGCAACTGGCCGCGCATGGCATCCACGAGGTACGCGGCGACCTGATTGCCGACACCACGTATTTTTCCGGCCCGCCGCTCGGCAACGGCTGGGAGGCCAGCGACCTGCTGGGCTGGTTTGCCGCGCCCGCTTCCGCGCTGAGCGTGCACGAGAACACCGTGGCGTTGACGGTGACGCCGGCGGCGCGAGCCGGCGAACCCGCGCGGCTGGACTTCGCGCCCGCCGTGGCGGCACCGCCGCTGGCGGACACGCTGACCACCGCGCCCCCACACACTCCGGACGACATCAACCTCTACCGCGCACCGGGCGATCCGCTGCTGCATGCGTTCGGCAGCGTCGCCGCCGGCATACCGCCACGCAGCTACCGGCTGGCGATTCCCGACCCCGCGCGGCAAGCCGGCGAAGAGTTGCGCGCGGCGCTGGCGCGCCACGGCGTGCGGCTGAAAGGCGCGCTGCACGTGCTGCACTGGCCGGAACGCGACGATGCGCTGCGCGCGAACGCGCAGGTGCTGGCCGAAGTGCTGTCGCCGCCGGTGAGCGAGATCCTTGCCCAGGGCCTCAAGCGCTCGCAGAACCTGTACCTGCAGAACCTGTTGCAGATCGACGGCGTCAGCGCGCAGGCCGCGGCGGCGAGCCAGCCCGACGCCCCCACCGGCTTCCTCAGCAGCGAAGCCTGGGGACTGTGCGCGCTGCAGGCGCTGCTGGAACGCATCGGCATCCCGCCATCGTCGGTGCTGCTGGAGGAAGGCAGCGGACTGTCGCGCGGCAATCTGGCCACGCCCGGGGCGATGGTGCAGCTGCTGCAATACCTCGCCGCACAGCCATACGCGGCGACGCTGCGCCACATGCTGCCGGTGGCCGGCGTGGACGGCACGCTGGAATGGCGCATGCGCGACGGCCCGGCCACCGACAAGGTGCAGGCCAAGACCGGCAGCATGACCCACGTGCACAGCCTCGCCGGCTACGTCACCACGGCTTCCGGCCAGCAACTGGCCTTCGCGATCCTGCTCAACAACTACGCGCGCGGCCCCGACGAACCCCGCGCAAGCCGCGACATCGACGCCATCGTCGAGCTGCTGGCCGGATATCACGGCGGCGAATGAATCATCCGCGGGAGCGCACCCCGTGCGGTCAAGGCCGTTCAGTCCGCCAGCAGGCGATCCAGCTCCCTGCCGATCTTCTCCGGGGTGTCGGTGGGCGCGTAGCGCTTCACCACCTGGCCATGGCCGTCGACCAGGAACTTGGTGAAGTTCCACTTGATCGCCTCGCTGCCGAGGATGCCCTTGCCCTCGTGCTTCAGCCACTGGTACAGCGGGTGCGCATGCTCGCCGTTCACCTCGATCTTCGCGAACAGCGGGAAGGTGACGCCGTAGCTGGTGTCGCAGAACTCGCGGATCGCCGTCTCGTCGCCCGGCTCCTGGTGGCCGAACTGGTCGCAGGGGAAACCCAGCACCACCAGGCCACGGTCGCGGTCGTCCCGCCACAGCTTTTCCAGGCCGGCGTATTGCGGCGTGAAGCCGCATTTCGAGGCCACGTTGACGATCAGCAAGGTCTTGCCTCGCCATTCCGACAACGAGCGTTCGTTGCCGTCGATGTCACGTGCGCTGAAGTCGTGGACGCTGCTCATGGCGAAAACTCCGGTATGGCCGTATGGAAGTCCGTGAACCGCTAGAATACTCGCCCGCCCCCGCTCGAACCGCCGTGATCCGCTTTCTCGACGTGCACAAGTCCTACCGCGTGGACGGCAAGGGCATCCCCGCGCTGCAGCCGTTCAGCCTCGACATCCTGGATGGCGAGGTGTTCGGCATCATCGGCCATTCCGGCGCCGGCAAGTCCACCCTGATCCGGCTGATCAACCTGCTGGAGCGCCCCAGCGGCGGACGCATCCTGATCGGTGACACCGAGATGACCGTGCTGCCCGAGCCGGCGCTGCGCGCGCAGCGCCGGCGCATCGGCATGATCTTCCAGCACTTCAACCTGCTCGCCTCGCAGACGGTGGCGGACAACGTCGCGTTCCCGCTGCGCCTCGCCGGCGAGCGCGATCAGGCAGCGATCCGCGCCCGCGTGGGCGAGCTGCTGGAGCGCGTGGGGCTGACCGAGCACGCGGGCAAGTACCCCGCGCAGCTCTCCGGCGGCCAGAAGCAGCGCGTGGGCATCGCCCGCGCGCTGGCGAACCGGCCGGAGATTCTGCTGTGCGACGAGGCCACCAGCGCGCTCGACCCGCAGACCACGGCGTCCGTGCTCGATCTGCTCGCCGCGATCAATCGCGAACTCAAGCTCACCATCGTGCTGATCACCCACGAGATGGACGTGGTGCGCCGCATCTGCGACCGCGTGGCGGTGCTCGATGCCGGCCGCATCGTGGAAAACGGCACGGTGGCCGACGTGTTCCTGCACCCGCGGCACGCCACCACGCGGCGCTTCGTCAACGAGGCGCTGCCGGAGGAAGCCGCCAGCACGCAGGCACCGATCGTGGCCGGCCGCGTGCTGCGCCTCACCTTCCGCGGCGCCACCACGCTCAGCCCGGTGCTGAGCCGGGTGATGCGCGAGAGCGGCGTGGATTTCAACCTGCTCGCCGGCCGCATCGACCGCATCAAGGAGCTGCCCTACGGCCAGCTCACCCTGACGCTGGAAGGCGCAAACACCGACGCCGCCCTGGCCGCGCTGCGCGAGGCCGGTATCGAGATCGAGGAGCTGCCCCGATGAACCCGTTGCACTCCCTGTTCCCGAACATCGACGACTGGGGCGAGCTGGGCCGCGCCTGCATCGACACCCTGCTGATGCTGGGCGGTTCGCTGGCGCTCACCGTGGCCATCGGCCTGCCGCTGGGCGTGCTGCTCTACCTCACCGGCCGCGGCCAGCTGCGCGCGATGCCGAAACTGTACGGCGTCGCCTCGCTGGTGGTGAACGTGCTGCGCTCGGTGCCCTTCATCATCCTGATGATCGTGCTGATGCCGGTCACCTACGTGCTGGTGGGCACCAAGCTCGGCGTGCGCGGCGCGATCCCGCCGCTGGTGATCGGCGCCGCGCCATTCTTCGCGCGGCTGGTGGAAACCGCGCTGCGCGAGGTGCAGCAGGGCGTGATCGAGGCGGCCCAGGCGATGGGCGCCAGCACCTGGCAGATCGTGCGCCACGTGCTGCTGCCCGAGGCCCGCGCCGGGATCGCCGCCGGCATCACGGTGACTGCGATCGCCCTGGTGGGCTATACCGCGATGGGCGGCGCGATCGGCTCGGGCGGCCTCGGCGACCTCGCCTATCGGTATGGTTATCTCAGCTACAAGTCCGACTACATGGTCGTGACCGTGGTGTTGCTGGTGGTGCTGGTGCAACTGCTGCAGATGATCGGCGACCGCATCGTGGTGCGTTATAAGCGCCACTGATCCGGTTATTTCCCAGCCAAGATTTGGACGTCTAGTCTGGAACTCCCCCTGGAACCCGCCATGACCGATGCTGCTGCTCCCCGCGATCTCCGCCATCCTCGCCCTGCTGCTGCTCGTCGGCATCGCCCGCAAGCCCTCGTGAAGCGACTGCTGGGCGCCGCGGCCTTTGCCGTGCTGCTCGCCGGCTGCTCGGCGCCGAAGGAAGACGCGAACACGCTCACCGTGGCCGCCACCGCGGTGCCGCACGCGGAGATCCTCAAGCAGGTGCAGCCCATCCTGGCCAAGGAAGGGGTGAAGCTGGAGATCAAGGTATTCGCCGACTACGTGCAGCCGAACACGCAGGTGGTCGAGAAGCACATCGATCTGAACTATTTCCAGACCGGGCCCTACCTCGACGCGTTCAACCGCGAGCACGGCACCCACCTGGTGCCGATCACGGGCGTGCACATCGAGCCGTTCGGCGCCTACTCGCGCAAATACACGAACATCGACCAGCTGCCCGTGGGCGCCACCGTGGCGCTGCCGAACGACCCCAGCAACGAGGGCCGCGCCCTGCTGCTGCTCGCGAAGCACGGTTTGATCACGCTGAAGGATCCCGCCAACGCGCTGGCCACGCCCAAGGACATCACGGCGAACCCGAAGCAGCTGAAGTTCAAGGAACTGGAGGCGGCGATGCTGCCGCGCACGCTGGACGAGGTGGACCTGGCGCTGATCAACACCAACTACGCGCTGGCGGCCGGCCTGAATCCGACCAAGGACGCGCTGCTGATCGAGAGCAAGGATTCGCCCTACGTGAACTACCTGGTGGGCCGCCCCGACAACGAGCATGACCCGCGCGTGCAGAAGCTGGTGCAGGCGCTGACCAGCCCCGCGATCAAGGCCTACATCGAGCAGAAGTACAAGGGCGCCGTGCTGCCGGCGTTCTGATTCACCTGTAGGAGCGCACCCTGTGCGCGAATGCCCTTGGTTTCGATCAGGCGCCAGGGCATTCGCGCACAGGGTGCGCTCCTACATCAGCAGGGTCAGGCGGCCGCCATCTGCTTCGGGATCGAGCGGTTGGTGTGGGTGATGCGATTGTTCGCGTCCACGTAGACGCAGGTGGGCTGGAACTGCGCCAGTTCCTTCTCGTCGAGCTGGGCGAACGCGGCGATGATGATGAGGTCGCCCACTTCCACGCTGCGCGCGGCGCTGCCGTTCACCGAGATGATGCCCGAGCCTTCCTCGGCACGCAGCGCGTAGGTGACGAAGCGCTCGCCGTTGTTGATGTCCCAGGCATGGATCTGCTCGTACTCGCGGATGCCCGCGGCATCCAGCAGGTTGCCGTCGATCGCGATCGAGCCCTCGTAATGCAGCTCGGCGTGGCTGACGGTGGCGCGGTGGATCTTCGCCTTGAACATGTTCAGTTGCATGACTTCGGGTTCCTGCGGGAACGGCCCGCGTGGCTGCGCATTATCGAACTGCCGACATTGCACCGCAACATCGGTCGTTCAGCATGGAAATGCGGACGCTTCAGTCGAACTGCAAGTTGTCGATCAATCGTGTCGTGCCCAATCGCGCGGCAATCAGCGCCACCAGTCCTTCGCCCTCGCCGTCGGCCGGCTCGGACAGGTCCTCCGCACGGCGGATCGCCACGTAGTCGGGCGCGAAACCCGCGCGCTCCAGCTTCGATTGCGCCGCCTCCTCCACGATGCGTCGCGCATGGCCCTTGCCGACCAGCTCGCGCATCTGCGCCAGCGTGGCGCGGATCTGTGGCGCCAGCGCGCGCTCTTCCGACGACAGGTACTGGTTGCGCGAGCTGAGCGCCAGCCCGTCGTCGGCGCGCAGGGTGGGCGCGCCGATCACCTTCACTGGCAGCGCCAGGTCGCCAACCATGTGCTCGATCACCTTGAGCTGCTGGAAATCCTTCTGGCCGAACACCGCCAGATCCGGCTGCACCATGTTGAACAGCTTGCACACCACGGTGGCCACGCCGTCGAAATGACCGGGGCGATGCGCACCTTCCAGCGTGTCGGTGATCCCCGGCACGTGGATGCTCGCGCCCTGCTCGGCGCCGAACGGATACATCGTCGCCACCTCGGGCGCGAACAGCAGGTCGCATTCGTTCTCGGCCAGGCCGGCCTGGTCCTGCGCCAGGGTGCGCGGGTAGCGCGCGAAATCCTCGTTCGGGCCGAACTGGGTGGGGTTCACGAACACGCTGGCCACCACGCGATCGGCGCGCGCGCGCGCCAACTTCAGCAGCGAGTAATGCCCCGCATGCAGGTTGCCCATGGTCGGCACCAGCCCCACGGTCTGGCCCTGGCTCCGCCAGCTGCGGATCGCGGCGCGCAGGGCCGGGAGGTCTTGCACGGTTTGCATAAGGTCGCCGTTGTCTAGTTGAAGCAGTGTTCGGGCGCGGGAAACGCCCCGCTGCGCACGTCCGCCGCATAGGCCGCGATCGCCGCCGCCACAGCATCGCGGCCGGCGAGGAAATCCTTGCTGAACTTGGGCCGCTTGCCGGGCGTGATGCCCAGCATGTCGTGGATCACCAGCACCTGGCCGTCGCAGTGCGGGCCCGCGCCGATGCCGATCACCGGGATCTTCAGCGCCTTCGTCACCCGTTCGCCCAGCGCAACGGGCACGCCTTCCAGCACCAGTAGATCGGCGCCTGCGGCCTGCACCGACTGCGCCTCGGCCAGAATGCGGTCGGCCGTCTCCTGCTCGCGGCCCTGGATGCGGAAGCCGCCGAACTTGTGCACCGACTGCGGCGTGAGGCCCAGGTGGGCGCAGACCGGGATCGCGCGCGCCACCAGCGCGGCGATCGCGTCGAGGATGTGCGGCGCGGCGCCCTCGATCTTCACCATCGCCGCGCCCGCCTCGCCCACCAGCCGCGCGCCGGCCTCCAGCACATGCGGCAGGTCGCGGTCGGCCATGAACGGCAGGTCGGCGACCAGCAGCGTGGCCGACAGCCCGCGCGCCACCGCCTGCGTGTGGTAGACCATGTGGTCCAGCGTCACCGGCAGAGTGCTCTTGTGGCCCTGCACCACCATGCCCAGCGAGTCGCCGACCAAGGCCACGTCGATGCCGGCCAGTTCCAGTTGCGCGGCGAGGCTGTAGTCGTAGGCGGTGAGCATCACGATGCGGCGGCCTTCGGCCTTCATCGCGTGCAGGCCGGGCACGGTGACCGGTTTGCGGGCGGGCATGTTGGCGGGGTCCACGTACACGGCGTCGTCTCGAAGGCGAGGGATCGGCCGATTATCCGCTGCACCGCATCATTCGGCCAGCCGGTCTTCGATCAGGCATTCGCAGCCCTGCGTATCCGCCGCGGCGAGCAGGTCAGCCACGCGGCCCTGTCCCGGCAGCCGCAGGTCCGGCGCAATGTCGTTGAGCGGCAGCAGCACGAAGGCGCGCTCGGCGATGCGCGGATGCGGCAGGGTCAGCCGCTCGTCGTCGAGTTGCACGTCGTCCATGTGCAGCAGGTCGAGATCCAGCGTGCGCGGGCCGTTGCGCTCGGCACGCACGCGGCCGGCGCGCTGCTCGATCGCCAGCAGCGCATCCAGCAGCGCCTGTGGCGCGAGGTCGGTATCCAGCAGTACCGCGGCATTGAGGAACGGCGGCTGCTCCAGCACGCCCCAGGGCGGCGTGCGGTACAGGCGCGAACGGCGCAGCACGCGCGTGCCGGGCAGATGCGCCAGCGCATCCATGGCCTCCAGCAACTGCCGCCGCGGATCGCCCAGGTTGCCGCCCAGCGCGACGTAGGCTGCGGTCACGCCGGTTTCGATTTCGTCGCAGGCTTGCGCCGGCGCCGCTTGCGCGCCGGGCCGGCAGTCGGTGCGGCCGCCTCGGGTTCGCTGCCGCCGCCGTGTGCCGGCAGCGCCGCCGCCAGCGTCTCGTGCGGCAGTTGTTGCGCGTGGTCCCACCACAGGCCCAGCTCGCGGATCGCCGGCGATTCGTGCGCACGCAGCAGCAGGAAATCGAATGCGGCGCGGAAGCGCGGATGCGCCAGCAGGCGCAGCACCTTCTTGCGCTGGATCTGCTCGAAGCGCGGCTGCAGCGACCAGATCTCCTCCATCGTGAAGGTGAAGCGGCGGGGGATCGCCACGCGCTGGCACTGCTCGCCCACCACCTGCAGCGCGGCGCGCGCCCAGGCTTCGGTGGCGTCCTTGCCGCGGGCGATCTGCTGTTGCGCCAAGTCGCGCACCTCGCCCCACAGCAGCACCGCGAACAGGAACGCCGGCGTCACCGACTTGCCCTCGGCGACGCGCGCGTCGGTGTTCTCCAGGCCCTGCTCGACCAGCGCGCGCAACGCCTCGTCGCCACGCTTCAGCGCACGGGCGGTGGCCGGGAACAGGAACTTCAACAGGCCGCACTGCTCGAGCATGCGGAAGCTCTTCAGCCCGTGCCCGGCGAGGAACATCTTCAGCGATTCGTCGAACAGCCGTGCCGGCGCTGCCTCGGCCAGCAGCGGCCCCAGCTCCTCGAACGGCGCAGCCGCAGGCGCATCGATGCTGAAGCCGAGCTTGGCGGCCAGTCGCGCAGCGCGCAGCATCCGCACCGGATCCTCGTGGTAACGCGTGTCCGGGTCGCCGATCAGGCGCAGTACGCGGTCCTGCAGATCCTGCATGCCGCCCACGTAATCGCGCACCGAAAAGTCGCTGATGTCGTAGTACATCGCGTTGACGCGGAAGTCGCGGCGCAGCGCGTCCTCCTCGATCGAGCCCCACACGTTGTCGCGCACGATGCGGCCGTCGACGATATGGCGCTCGCCCTCCGCGCCCTCCTCCTCGCCGGTACCGCGGAAGGTGGCCACCTCGATGATCTCCGGCCCGAACACTACGTGGGCGAGCCGGAAGCGGCGGCCGATCAGCCGGCAGTTGCGGAACAGCTTCTTCACCTCGTCCGGCGTGGCGCTGGTGGCCACATCGAAATCCTTGGGCCGACCGCCCAGCAGCAGGTCGCGCACGGCACCGCCGACCAGGAACGCGTCGTAGCCAGCCTCGTTGAGGCGGTACAGCACGCGCAGTGCGGCCTTGCTGATGTTCTTGCGGGAAATCGTGTGCTGCTCGC
>Ga0209026_1000871_pt1 | contig 15774 bp, 12 predicted proteins | sample AraplaCL_Col_mCL_FD_184262 | JGI IMG/M metagenome (GOLD analysis project Ga0209026, IMG submission 184262) | Arabidopsis root microbial communities from the University of North Carolina, USA - plate scrape CL_Col_mCL (SPAdes) (version 2) | ecosystem: Host-associated > Plants > Roots >... | reverse complement strand
ATTTTGCCCTCCTACCCAGCAAATACAATTTAAAGGCGAACATGGCGACGACAATATATTAGCCGACCGGATAGCCAGCGAACGGCAAATTTCGATTGCATCTGCTAAATATTTTATTGAAAAATTTGTATCTGCTGTTTTAGAGCAGGCCGGTGTTGGCAGCGCGCCGTTTGGCAATCTGGGAACCTTTAACACCCGGCGTGGGAACCTGGTTTTTACCGCTAACGAGTTAAATGAAACTGATGAGGCGTTTTACGGGTTGGCGCCTGTTAAATTAAAACGCAATAACTCATTTAAAAAAGATGTTGCTCCACCGCCGCGTTTGGTAGAACTTCCGGTACCTGCGCCCGAACCCGTTCCCGCCCCGATTCCCGAAGTTGTTGAAGAGGTACCAGAACCCGAAGAAGTTGAACCCGCTGTTGAAGAGGAAGAGTACGTTGAGGAAGAAGAAACTGGCAGTCGTGGGGTAAATATCTGGCTGATACTGGCATTGATCATCGTATTGATAGGTGTTGGCATCATCGCGTTGTTTGAATACAAACCTGCCCTATTTAACCGTGTTAAACCATTATTCAGCAATCTTGCCCATCACCCTGCCCCTCCTCCTGTTAAACTATCAGCGGCTGATTCATTAAAACGCGCTCAGCAAGCCCAAAAAGATATAGGCATAACGCGTGCAGTTGTAACAGCCGACAGCGTTGGCACTGATACCTTCCGTATTGTGATTGGCTCGTGGCAAGGTTTGAAAAAAGCTACCCTGGATGCCGAAGAGCATACGAAACAAGGCGTTAATGCCGAAGTTCACAAGGCAGGGGGTAAGTACCAGGTTACCGTGGCAACCTATAACAACAATGATTCTGCAAAAGCAGCGTTACCTGTTTTTAAAGAAAAACTAAAAAAACAAGACATCCGTATACAAATTTATCCATATAAGAAACCATGATGCTATTACTGCAACAATTGCCCGATACAGTTAAAAAAGTTGTCGACACGGTAGCAAACGCTGCCCTGCCTGCACAAATCCCTCAAGAGGAAATTCGTTTTGGCGACCTGCTGGTTAAAGGTGGCTGGGTAATGTTACCTATCGGAATACTGGCCGTTCTGGCTCTCGTCATATTTTTTGAGCGTTATTTTACTATCCGCAAAGCCGCTAAAAGCGAAGCTGATTTGATGGCCAACGTAAAAGCCAGCGTGATATCCGGCAATCTCGAAGCAGCTATCGCTATTTGTAAAAACAGCAGTTCGCCGCTGGGCCGGATGCTTCAGAAAGGTTTGTTGCGTATCGGTCGCCCGATAAAAGATATTGAAGGCGCGGTTGAGAACATCGGCAAACTGGAAGTATCCAAGCTGGAAAGGAACATCCCGATAGTAGGTATCGTAGCGGGTATAGCGCCGATGTTTGGTTTCCTTGGAACCATCTGGGGCGTTATCAAAATATTTTATGACATTTCAAAAACCGATAACATCAGCATGGGTGTTATTTCTGGTGGTTTATATGTAAAAATGGTTACCTCGGCAGCGGGTTTGCTGGTGGGTATTATCGCTTACGTGCTGTACAATATTTTAAATATTATGGTTGATAAAGTAATTTTGAAGCTCGAAACAGATGCTATCGAATTTATTGACCTGTTAGAAGAACCAAGCAAATGAATTTAAAGACAAGACATAAAAGAGCTTCGGCCGAGGTGCATACTTCAGCGATGAACGATATTATGTTCTTCCTGCTGTTGTTCTTCCTCATCGCGTCTACAGTTACGAATCCTAACGTAATTAAGCTGATGCTGCCTAAATCATCATCGGGGCAATCGGTTTCTAAAAAAACCATTACGGTATCGGTAACCAAGGAGTTAAAATACTTTGTAGAGAAAAAAGAAGTGCAGGAAGCTGATTTGAACACCACCTTATCGGGATATAAAAAATTAGCTACCGAACTAACCATCGTTTTATTTGTTGACCGTACAGTAGCCATACAAAACGTGGTATCGGTAATGGATATCGCACAAAAGTTAAATATTAAGCTGGTTTTAGCTACTGAGCCAAAATAACAAATGGAGTACAGGGAGAGTAATTATCCGAAGGCATTTGCCGCTACTACTGTTATTGTAGCCATCCTGTTTGCGTTGTGCTATCTGTTAACTATTGGCATGCCCTCCAAACAACCTGATGGCACGGGTGGTATACTGGTTAATTACGGTACTACCGACGAAGGTATGGGCAGCGATTACATGAGCGTGGAAGAGCCATCAAAAGGCGAAAAAGCCAACAAAGTTCGGCCGGATAAAGTAACCACCGACCCTACCGAAAAAGCTAATGCCGAAAGCAGCGATAAAAAAGTAGTTACCCAAAATACCGAAGATGCGCCGGTTGTTACCGCTAACGATAAAAAGCCAAGTAATACCGTAACCACCGAAACACAAAAAGCGGCCAGCAAGCCTACTATTAATCAAAACGCACTTTATAAAGGCAAAGCCAATAACGCTACCGGACAAGGCGACGGCACAACCAATACACCCGGCAATCAGGGCAAAACTACCGGCAGCACTTTAACCAATAATTATAACGGAACAGGTTCGGGCAATGGTGGTAACCTTACGGGGATGCCGCAGCGGGCCTTTATCAGTAAACCTACGGTAGAAAACCCTAACCGCCAAACAGGCAAGGTGGTGGTTGATATCAGGGTTGATAAAAACGGTGTGGTTATTTACGCGCGTGCCGGCGCCCGTGGAACAAACATCACTGATAATAATTTACTCCAAAAATGCGAGCAGGCAGTGTATAACTCCAGGGTAAACGCTTTAGATAGTGCGCCAGATACTGAAATAGGTACCGTTGTTTTTGTGTTTAAAGTTAATTAGTCAGTTGTGAATAGTGAGCAGTGAGATTACCTTTGCAGAGGCTGACAATTCACCATTGACCACTCACTAAATGACCTACGCCCAAACCCTCGAATATTTATACAACCAACTGCCCATGTTTACCCGGGTTGGCTCGTCGGCATTTAAGGCTGATCTCACCAATACCATAGCCCTATGCGCCAAGCTGGACAACCCGCAACATAAATTTAAGAGCATACATGTAGGCGGTACCAATGGCAAAGGTTCAACATCGCATATGCTGGCAGCCATTTTACAAATCGCGGGGTATAAAACGGGCTTGTACACTTCACCGCATTTAAAAGATTTCAGGGAACGCATCCGTATCAACGGGCTGATGATATCCGAGCAGATCGTTATTGATTTTGTACGGGATCATTTGACCGATTTTGAAAAGATACAACCTTCCTTTTTCGAGATGACCGTCGGTTTGGCGTTTGACGTTTTTGCGAAAGAAAAAGTAGATATCGCGGTAATTGAGGTTGGCTTAGGCGGACGGCTGGACAGTACTAATGTGATCACCCCGGTCCTTTCGGTCATCACCAATATCGGCTGGGATCATATGAATATGCTGGGTGATACTTTGCAATTAATCGCAGGAGAAAAGGCAGGGATTATTAAGTCTAATATCCCGGTAATTATTGGCGAATACCAGGACGAAGTGGCTGAGGTGTTTATCGACAAAGCAAAGCAGGAGAATGCACCGTTGGTGTTTGCATCTGAGATTTTTGAGGTAAAAAGCGAAAGGCAAAAGGTAAAAGACGCTTTAAATCCAGAGTGTCTTGAATTAACGATCCAGCCAAAGCCCTTTCACCTTTCATCTTTAACCCTTAACCTTGATCTCCCCGGTTCCTACCAAACCAAAAACGTAAAGACTGTTTTAGCTGCTGTTGATGAGTTACGTGCTCAAGGCTATACAATTACCGATAAACATATTGCAGATGCGCTTAAGCAAGTTAAAACCCTAACCGGCTTGCGCGGGAGGTGGGATACTTTAAGCACTGATCCGCATGTGATCTGCGATACCGGCCATAACCCAGAAGGTATCGCCGAAGTGATGAAAAACATCTCAGCAACGCCTCACGATCAATTGCATTTTGTCATAGGCATGGTGAACGATAAAGACCATAGCAAGGTGTTGAATATGCTGCCCAAAAATGGCATCTACTATTTCTGCAAACCTGATATTCCCCGTGGATTGGATGCAGAAATTTTACAGATAAGAGCAATTGAATTTGAGTTGTATGGTGATGCTTATGCTGATGTCGCCGCAGCTTATGCAGCCGCTAAACAAGCCGCTCAACTTAACGATCTGGTATTTATTGGCGGTAGTACTTTTGTTGTGGCCGAGGTGATATAAAACAAAAAGCATTGAGTTTTTCAATGCTTTTTGTTTACAGCGTTACGATTTCCGTAATTACTGAATTTTATCAATCGATCAGAATACCGAACAAACTGCGCTGTTACGAATATTTGTTGTTTTCTTAGTTAGACGCCCTGTTTTTTTCTCCGGCGTAAGGTACTGAAGTCATATACATCACGAGGCCGATACCAAAAACCACTAAGCAGCCATATACTTGTCCTGCCGCCGCATCAAGGCCGCTGTTTGAATCTACCGGGTTAAATGAATGTGAAGGAGTTAAAATGAAGCCGGCGGCTACTCCCAATATACCGATCGCGATAATGCAAATGCCTAAAAATTTCATATTCTATAGTTCATTGATATAAAGCACAAATATATAAACTTTGATGTTTTAAATAATTTTTTTAGCAAAAAAGGGCCAGTTATCTTAAGTAAAATTACTTTAACTCGTCCAACACCTGAAACATCTTTTGTTTAATACCCGATGTACTCCCGCTATAATTGTTAACCATAATGGAGAAGCAATACTCGTGCCCATCTTTGGATAGTTGAAACCCTGCATAAGTAAGCACGTTGTTGATGCTGCCGCTTTTCATTTTGGTATTGTTGTAAGTAGGCAGACTCTCATAAAACTCCGGGAACCAGGGTGCAGCTTTCGCCGATTGCAAAATGGTAGCCATAGTTAAGGTTGTTACCCTGTCGCCTGGTGAAAGGCCACTGCCATCGACTATATTCAACGAATGCGGATCGATGCCTTTGGCTTTCCAAAATTCCTGCTCTACGGCAACGCCATTAGCTGTCGTTACCGGTTTACCCGATGCCAGCGCAATTGTTTTTAGTACCTGCTCGGCATACAGGTTGATACTTCGTTGGTTTAGCCAGTAAATGATCTGGCTTAGTTTTGGGGAACTATAACTTACCAGTAAGTTGCTGCCGGTTGGCGCCTGCGGTAATGTACGTACCGATACCGGACCGCCAGCAACATCAACACCTAACCTTTTAAGCGTATCAACAAGGCGATAAGCAACATCGTAAGCCGGGTCGGGAACTGCGACTGAAATACTCTTCTTACTTTGATCCTGCGCGTAGGTGCCGCGCAAATACATTACATTATTATTGACGGGTAAAAAGGCGTATGATCTGTCGCCGGTGCCTGCTTCGGCATTGGTCAGCTCGCTTTTGATATTGAGATAAGGAACGTCCGGCACAGTTCGCAATACACCAACTGCCGTACCGATGCTGCCTGTTTTGAGTTTGATGTCAAACTGATTTTCGCGCCAGCATAAGCCAGAAGTACCCGCGCCGTAATAATTACCTATATCCTGCCATATCCAGCCATCAGGGATAGATGCGGTGCCAAAAGCCGAGTCGTCACCAATAATACGTCCATTGATGTGCTTTATCCCTGCCTTGCGAATGGCATCAACCCAAACTGTTAAAACAGCGTGCTCCCTGGTTTCGGGATAGCGCCAGCTGCCTAAAGTAGGGTCGCCACTGCCTTTGATAATAACGTCGCCGTTTAACGTGCCGTTATCTATGCTCCCGTTATAATTGAGATTGGTAGTATACTGATAATCCTTACCTAAAATGTTAAATGCGGTAATGGTCGTAATTGTTTTAAGCGTAGATGCGGTAGCGAGACCCATATTGGGATTGGCCGCAAAAAGCTGTTCGCCCGTTTTGGCATCCAGCACCGTTAACGATATAGATGCGTAACGGCTCTGGCTGTCCTGCTGCAATTTATTAAACGCAGTTTGCAACTTTTGTTGTAAAGTTTGCGCACCGGCATATCCCGAAAGAAAACAAAAACTAAGTAGTAGTAACTTCCTCATCAATGATATTACGTTTTGCCAAAAGGTATATTGGTATACCGATAAGTACAATAATTAACCCGGGCCAGGTAAACTGCGGCTTATAAATAATTAACAGGATACAAAAAGCTATTCCCATCAAAATATAAACAGCGGGCAAAACCGGATAACCGAATGCTTTATATGGGCGCTCAGCGTCCGGCCGTTTCTTCCTCAAAATAAATATCCCATAAATGGTAAGCACATAGAATATTACCACAACAAACGATATCATGTCCAGCAGATCGCCATACCTGCCGCTTAAACATAAAACAGAGGCGACGATGCATTGTATCCACAAACCAAACTCGGGTACAGCAAATTTGTTTAGCGTGCCGGTACGTTTAAAAAATAAGCCATCTTTAGCCATAGTATAATAAACCCTTGCACCTGCCATAATTAAACCGTTGTTACAACCAAAAGTTGAGATCATAATCATGATGGCAATAATGGAAGTGCCTATATTACCGAATATGACCTGCGAAGCAGTTACGGCAACACGATCTTTAGCGGCGGTAGCAATCTCGTTCATAGGCAATACACCAACATATACCACATTGGCCATTACGTAAATTACTGTTACGATTAAAGTGCCTAAAAAAAGGCTTAAGCCGATATTACGTTTAGGATTAGTCATTTCGCCGGCGATAAAGGTCACGTTATTCCAGGCATCGCTGCTAAAAATAGAACCAACCATTGATGCGGCAATAGCACCTAAGGCCGCTGCCGTTGTATAACCGATTACGGTTGCGCTACCATCCTTATTCAGGCCGTGCAAGTTCCAGGCGTTGGCCCAGTTGGCATGCCAGATATCACCTTTAAGGGCTATCAAACCAAAAACAATCAAGCCAAACAAGCTTAATATTTTGGTTAAGGTAAAGGTAGTTTGTATGAGTTTACCGCTTTTAACACCACGTGTATTGATAAAAGTAAGCAGCACGATGACGATGATAGATACACCCTGTGCATGCGATATTTTTAGCGAACCAACCGTAAAAAGCACGAGATCTTCGCTTAACGATGGAAATAGATAGGCTGCGAACTTAGAAAAAGCCACGCCCACAGCAGCTATTGTACCGGTTTGTATCACCGCGAAAAAACTCCAGCCGTATAAAAAGGCTATCAGCTTACCATAGGCCTCTTTCAGATACACATATTGCCCGCCTGCTTTAGGGAACATGGCACTTAGTTCGCCGTAACTTACAGCTGCGGTCAAGGTCATAAACCCGGTTAACAACCAAACTACAATGAGCCACCCGGCAGAACCGACGTTACGCGTAATATCGGCACTAACAATAAAAATACCGGAGCCAATCATTGAGCCTACTACCAGCATGGTACCGTCTAACAGGCCAAGCTCGCGCTTTAATTCGGGTTGTGTAGTTTGTGTTTCCATCGATACAATTAAGGTTTAAGCTACTAATCTATTTAAAAAATTAACAGGTTGATATTTTTAAATGGTATTTAATATTAATTACTTAGCAATTGCGATAATTTGCCGCATAAAACGCATACCTGAGAATAAATTCAGAGGCCCTCAAATTCAAGAAATTAAATTTGGTAATTTGCTTGTTCTGCTTAATTTTACCGACTTTCAAAAGTATAAACCAATTTTTTCCTATTTCTATAATTGACCGTATGGATTTTCTAAACAATTACTTAATTTATTTAATACCTGTATTTGGCCTGGTGGGTATCGTAGCCATGCTCATCAAATCGGCCTGGGTTACCAAACAAGAAACCGGCGACGCGAACATGACCGAACTATCGGGCTACATTGCTGACGGGGCAATGGCCTTTTTACGTGCCGAATGGAAGATACTAAGCTACTTTGTTGTAGTTGCCGGCTTACTGCTGGCTTACTCCGGTACTACGGTATCAACGTCGAGCCCGGTTATTGCTATCTCGTTTGTTTGCGGCGCCTTTTTATCGGCTTTCGCCGGATACGTGGGTATGCGTATCGCAACTAAAGCAAACGTTCGTACCACACAAGCCGCTAAAACCAGCCTGGCGAAAGCCCTAAAGGTTTCGTTTACGGGGGGTACTGTGATGGGCCTGGGTGTGGCTGGTTTAGCTGTGATCGGTTTAGGCTCTTTATTCATCGTATTTTATACCATTTATGTTAAAAGCACCGGTGGCGATGTCAACGGCGAAGCTATGGCAAAAGCACTTGATGTTTTAGCAGGCTTTTCGCTTGGTGCCGAATCGATAGCCTTATTTGCACGTGTTGGTGGTGGTATTTATACCAAGGCTGCCGATGTTGGCGCCGACCTTGTTGGCAAGGTTGAAGCCGGAATACCAGAAGATGATGTGCGTAACCCCGCAACTATTGCCGATAACGTGGGCGATAACGTAGGCGACGTTGCCGGTATGGGCGCCGATTTGTTCGGATCCTACGTAGCTACAATGTTAGCTACAATGGTTTTGGGTCGCGAAATCGTATCGAATGATGTTTTTGGCGGTATAGCGCCGATATTATTACCAATGGTGATTGCCGGCCTGGGCCTGGTATTCTCGATAGTTGGTACGGCCATGGTGCGGATTAAGGGTGAACACGACAGTGTACAGAAGGCGCTTAATATGGGTAACTGGACATCGATCATATTAACAGCAATAGCTACTTATTTTGTGGTACAATGGATGTTACCTGAAGGCGAGTTCCACATGTCACGCGATCTGGCTAATGGTGTGTTAAAAGTAGGCTCATCACACTTTACTAAGAACGGTGTGTTTATGGCTATTTTAGTTGGCCTGGTAGTAGGCACTTTAATGTCGATAATTACCGAATACTATACCGCAATGGGCAAACGCCCGGTATTGAGCATTATCCGCCAATCATCAACCGGGCACGCTACCAATATCATCGGTGGTTTGGCTGTGGGTATGGAATCTACAGTGCTGCCAATTTTAGTATTAGCCGCCGGTATTTATGGTTCGTATCATTTTGCCGGTTTATATGGCGTTGCTATCGCCGCGGCGGGTATGATGGCTACTACAGCCATGCAATTGGCTATCGACGCATTTGGCCCGATTGCCGATAACGCAGGTGGTATTGCCGAAATGAGCGGTCTGCCGCCCGAAGTGCGCGAACGTACCGATAACCTGGATGCCGTAGGTAACACTACTGCTGCAACGGGTAAAGGCTTCGCTATCGCTTCGGCAGCATTAACCTCGCTCGCTTTATTTGCAGCTTTTGTTGGCGTTGCCAACATTGAGCATATCGATATTTACAAAGCCGACGTATTAGCCGGTTTATTTGTTGGTGGGATGATCCCGTTCATCTTCTCGGCATTATGTATCTCGGCCGTGGGCCGCGCAGCAATGGCCATGGTAGAAGAAGTTCGCCGCCAGTTTCACGAAATACCCGGCATTATGGAATATAAAGCCAAACCCGAATATGAAAAATGTGTAGCGATCTCCACCAAAGCTTCTATCCGCGAAATGGTTGCGCCAGGTATGATCGCCTTGATCACCCCTATTATCGTTGGGTTTATTTTCGGCCCCGAAGTGTTAGGTGGCTTATTGGCCGGTGTTACCGTATCGGGTGTGTTGATGGGTATTTTTCAAAGCAACGCCGGCGGTGCATGGGATAACGCTAAAAAATCGTTCGAAAAAGGTGTTGAGATCAATGGTCAGATGTATTACAAGAAATCGGAACCACACAAGGCTTCGGTTACAGGCGATACCGTTGGCGATCCGTTTAAAGATACTTCGGGCCCGTCGATGAATATCCTTATCAAACTGATGTCGATCGTATCGCTGGTTATCGCACCACACCTTAATCCAAACAAGGTTCCTCCGGCCTCGGTAAAGATCAACGCCATAAAGGAGATAAAAGTACCAACCGCCGCTGTTACCAAATTAAATACGGCAAAATATCAATAAACTATCCGTATTGTTACTTAAAAGGGATTTCTTAACGGGGATCCCTTCTTCGTTTTACAATATATTTTGATTATGTTTGGAATGACAATTAAACTAATACACTAAACTGACTGATGAATTTATTTGTAAAGAAATCCATTGACACCTTAATGGCGGCTTCGAAAGAGGGCGAAAAGACATTAAAACGCACCCTGGGCGTTGGTTCACTTATCGCATTAGGTATTGGCGCTATTATCGGTGCCGGTATTTTTGTACGTACAGCCGCTGCAGCAGGCGAACACGCCGGACCCGCAGTAACCATCTCGTTCCTTATCGCAGCGGCAGGTTGCGCACTTGCTGGTTTATGCTACGCAGAGTTTGCCAGTATGATCCCTATCGCAGGATCGGCCTACACCTACTCTTACACCACCATGGGCGAGTTTATTGCCTGGATAATTGGTTGGGATTTGGTGTTGGAATACGCTTTGGGCGCAGCCACAGTAGCCATCGGCTGGTCGCAGTATTTCAATAACTTTCTCGAAACATTCTTTAATTGCCATATCCCTTTCGCGTTGTCGCACTCGCCATTCGAGATATCGACTACAACAACCGGGATGTACGCAGCAGAAATAGGCACACGCGGGTTAATTAACCTGCCTGCCATATTCATCTTGTTAATGCTTACCTTATTGTTGATCAAAGGCACTGCCGAGTCGGCGATCGTAAACAACATTATCGTGATTGTAAAAGTTGCCATCGTGTTAATGATCATTGCTTTAGGATGGAACTTTATCAACCCGGCAAATCATACTCCTTACATGATCCCCGAAAACGCGGGTGATGTAAAAACCAATACCGGCATTGTACATTATGCCGATACGTTTAACCACGGCTGGCTCGGTGTATTGCGCGGTGCGAGTGTGGTATTCTTTGCATTTATTGGTTTTGATGCCGTATCAACGGCGGCGCAAGAAGCAAAAAATCCGCAGAAAGATATGCCAAAAGGTATCCTGATCTCGTTAGCATTTTGTACTATCTTATACATTTTGTTTTCTCACGTATTAACAGGCTTAGCGCCTTATAAAGAGTTTTTGGTACAAGGTAAAGAAGCTTCTGTTACCTATGCCATTAAAACCTTTATGACCGGTTACGGCTGGTTAGCTAAATTGGTTACCATCGCAATTTTAGCCGGTTTCTCATCGGTTATCCTGGTAATGCTTTTGGGCCAGACACGCGTATTCTATACCATGAGTGTCGACGGTTTAATACCGCCGGTATTTTCGAAACTGCACCCTAAATTCCGTACGCCATACAAATCACAATGGTTTTTCTTTGTGTTTGTATCCCTGTTCGCCGGCTTTATACCCGATAGCGTGGTAGGCGAAATGGTAAGTATTGGTACTTTGTTCGCTTTCGTACTGGTTTGCATAGGTATCCTGATCCTGCGTCAAAAAAGCCCTGATCTGGTGCGTCCGTTTAAAACACCATTGTACCTGATCGTTTGCCCGTTAGGCGCTTTGATCTGCCTCGCTATGATGGGCAGTGAAGGCCTTGAAAACTGGTTGCGTTTATTTGTCTGGATGGCTATAGGCATGTTCATCTACTTTGGTTATAGTATCAAAAAATCGCATGTAAGGCACGGGAAAACAGAAACCCCGAACGATCCGCCAAATCCGAAATTTGTAGAATAATGATATTAAGATCCCGGACAAACCATCCGGGATTTTTTTTGTCTTTTATTTTGTAGCTTTACTATAATCAAACCTCCAAAGCTATGAGCGAGTACTTTACTTTCGATGCCCGGGAGATACTTTCGGTAACGCTGATCCTGTTCGCGATAATTGATATTGTAGGTACCATACCTGTTATTATCGAGCTGCAGCGCAAGGCAGGCTCTATAGCGGCCGAAAAGGCTTCACTGGCTGTAGTGTTCCTGATGGTGGTGTTTTTGTTCGTGGGTAAAGAGCTATTAGGCATTATCGGCATCGATATCCCTTCGTTCGCCATCGCCGGTTCGCTGGTTATTTTCTTCATCGCACTCGAGATGATCTTAGGCCATAAATTTTTTAAAGAAGCTGACGAAGAAGAGGCCGCTGAAAGTACTTCTATGTCGATCGTCCCCCTCGCTTTCCCGTTAATCGCCGGAGCCGGCACCATGACTACCCTGCTCTCACTGAAATCGCAGTACCAAACTCAAAACATTTTGGTGGGTATCTTTCTGAATACCCTTTTTGTTTACCTGGTACTCAAAAACACTTACCGTATTGAAAAACTCTTAGGCAAAACGGGGCTCGAGGTGTTGCGTAAAGCATTCGGGATCATCCTGCTGGCTATCGCCATAAAGCTGTTTAGAAGTAATACGCATCTTTAATGTGCGAATATGCAAATGTGAAGATGTGCAGATGCTTTAAGATTTGATACTTAGCAAGGCAATTTGCACATTTGCATATCTGCACATTTGCACATCATTTACTCATCCTCGCCACAAACATCGTATCGGCTTTATGTTCGTAACCCTTTAGCACTGTCTTTTTTTCCAATTTCAAACCAAACTCAGTAGTTAGAAAATCAACCATATCCTCATTCTCAGCCTTAAAAGCCGAACAGGTAATATAGATCAACGGCTTACCGGGCTTCAAATATTTAACCACGTTGCGTACAATACTCTGCTGCAGGTTTTGAAAAGCCCGGATCTTAAAATCCTGAAATTGACTGATCATTTCGGGTGTCCGCCCCCAGGTACCCGAGCCACTGCAGGGTGCATCCAGGATAATACCGTCAAACTCGTAATCATGCAGTTCGGGGTCAACATTTTTGGTCAGGTCGACCAGCTTTTTCTGGTATTTACGCAAGCCCGCCTGTTGAAAACGCTCGTCGAGGTTGGCTAAGATGGATTCGCGGATATCGGATACTACCAGTTTCAGATCGGGTTGAAGTTCGTGCAGCAATAATGATTTTCCACCAGATGCGGCGCAGGCATCCCACCAATGTTCCCATTTATTGGGTTTAAAAAACTGTGCTGTTTGCTGCGATGAAAGGTCCTGCACTTCAAACCAATGCTTATCTGGAAAGATCTGCTCCAGCCGTGTACCGTTAGGTAAAGCGAGGCATTGGCTGCCCTCTTCCCTGAATGCAATTTCAGCTTTGGTTAATGCCGATTTAACCTGCGCCTCAAATCCTTTTAAAACACGGACGTACAGATCTGGCTGAACAAAGAACGATTTTAAAAAAGCTTGCTTGTCGATGTCTGATGAAAGTTCGTTAGTCCATGGAAAAACATCTTCGAGTTTAAAATCGGGATGAGATACCTTTACCATGGCCAGTTTATCGTCAAGGGTAAAACCGATACAGGCCGCCCACTCTGGCTTAAAATGTTGCAAAAACGAGTTGACCTGCGAGTTGCATAGAAACTCGGCAACAAAAAGACGTTCTTCGCTGGCAGTATTAAACAGCGCCTTGCCTAAACGAAAGTAATTATAGATCAAACGGTTGGCAATACGCCTGTCGGTCGATCCCATCTGTTTGTTCTGCCGATAGAAGCCGGGCAAAAACTTGCCTAACGGGGTATCGGCCGGGTATTCACCCAGGATGCGCTGGAAAGTTTTTAGCTGGTTGAGGGCTTTCATTCTGCCTTTTTCAATTCAAAGTTTTGGTAGTGCAATATAGTTACATGTGTGTTAACCCAACCATAATTCGCAGTTTTTATAAAATTAAACTGGTTGTTCAACCCTTTGTATGTTACCTTATCCAGGTGTGACAGTGAATCGGTATTTGCATTAACTAAACCACCAAAGTAGTAACCTTCGTCAAAACCCTTAATAGCATAATCGCCCGGAGCCATGTGGTAAAGGCGTTTGTAGTCGCGGATAAAATTGATCGTAGCAGTCGATTTATAATCAATATCATCCGAGGTAGTGATGTGCGTTTTGAGGGCCTGCAAAAGGTCTGGCTTTAAATAATCAAACTTGCTCCAGTTGGGATGCCCGAAAACAGTTACCGGGTAATTTTGCGCCACTTTTTCGAGCGAGCGTAAAGTTGTTACCAGAAACAGTTCATCCGTTGCCGGGATAATGAAAATGTTCTCTTCGGCGGTTGACATCTGCGGCAGCAAAGCATCAAAATTACCACGGGTAATTACTGTACTGATAACCTGGATCCGCTTTTTACTCAAGCTATCGATAGCTTTATGGAACGGGATGATATACTTGTTCTCATCGCTATAACCCGATTTGAGTATAAATATCTTTTTAGGCTTAACGCGGTTAACAATATACCTTGCTGCCGCCCAGGCATGGTACTCTAACGGCGGAATCACAGTAACCAGCTTATTGCTTTTAAACTGTGCCGGGGCAGCCGGCGATAGCGGCGAAACGATCAATTTATTCGCTGTAAACATCGAAGTGAAAGCAGTAACACTTTCCGGGAAAACCGGACCGACGATCAGATCGCTGCTGCGGATTTTTGGGTTACCAGCCAAAGCACGCGCCTGCGGCGCCGAATCTTTCGAATCGAAAACCAACAGCTTATAGTTATTGCCTTTGGCCGTCAGCGAATCGAGCGCGAACTTAAAGCCTTGGTAATAATCAGCCGCCAGATCGGCCTTGCTTAAGTTATCCTTATTGGCACCATAACTCAAATCAAGCTGATCCAGGTTAAAGGGCAGCAACAACGCTATGGTCGAGGTTTTGGTTACCGCAACCTTTGGCGGCGCAACCGGTTGTACCGGTTTTACCTCAACAGGCTTGGGTGCAGATTTCTCCGTCGGGCGTATCTTGGGCGAACAAGCACCTAAAACAAGTCCGATCAGTACAACTATAAACCATTTATTCCCACTCGATGGTAGCCGGTGGCTTCGAACTGATGTCATAAACTACACGGTTAATACCTTTAACATTGTTAATAATCTCGTTTGATATTTTGGCCAATACATCATAAGGCAAATGGCACCAGTCGGCCGTCATTCCGTCCAGCGATTCAACCGCACGCAAGCATACCACATTCTCATAGGTACGCTCGTCACCCATCACCCCTACCGATTGTACGGGCAAAAAGATAGTTCCCGCCTGCCAAACTTTATCATATAACCCGGCAGACTTTAAATTGTTGATATAAATCGCGTCGGCTTCCTGTAAAATGGCAACTTTCTCGGGTGTAACATCTCCCAAAATACGGATCGCCAGTCCAGGACCCGGAAAAGGGTGCCTGCCCAGTATATTCTCGTCTATTTTTAAGGTACGGCCAACGCGTCGCACTTCGTCTTTAAACAAAGTTTTAAGCGGCTCAACCACTTTTAATTTCATAAAATCGGGCAAACCGCCAACGTTATGGTGCGATTTGATGGTCGCCGAAGGTCCCTTCACCGAAACAGATTCGATCACATCGGGATAGATCGTACCCTGCCCTAACCATTTTACATCGCTGATGCGGTGCGCTTCATCATCAAATACCTCGATAAATACCCGACCGATAGCTTTACGTTTCTTTTCAGGATCAGATAATCCGGCCAAAGCGTCATAAAAGCGTTGTTTGGCGTCAACACCTTTTACGTTAAGGCCCATGTGCTCATACGAATCTAAAACCGATTGAAATTCGTCTTTACGCAGCAAGCCGTTATCTACAAAAATGCAATGCAGGTTTTTGCCGATAGCATGGTGCAGCAATACCGCCGCAACCGACGAATCCACGCCTCCCGAAAGGCCAAGCACTACTTTATCATCACCTAACTGAGCTTTGAGTTGAGCGATGGTGGTTTCCACGAACGAATCGGGTGTCCAGTCCTGCGCACAACCGCATATATCAACCAAAAAGTTTTGCAGCAGTTGCT
>Ga0209026_1000869_pt1 | contig 15786 bp, 16 predicted proteins | sample AraplaCL_Col_mCL_FD_184262 | JGI IMG/M metagenome (GOLD analysis project Ga0209026, IMG submission 184262) | Arabidopsis root microbial communities from the University of North Carolina, USA - plate scrape CL_Col_mCL (SPAdes) (version 2) | ecosystem: Host-associated > Plants > Roots >... | reverse complement strand
GACCGCAGTCACAGTCAGCGTCGATTGATAGGCTGGTTAAGCCTATCGCCAGGACGCCACCGCCTGCGTTTCTCTTTCCATTCAACAATGTCAAAGACCCGCGTCGGCTTTCACCGAAGCCCACTGTTTAGCGCCGGTGGTCGGCGGAGGCGGCTATCTAGTGACCGGCCTCTTTAGTGTCAACCGGGCTTTTTGGGCCTTTGCGACAATTCCGAGAACCCCCGGATTTGGCCGCAAAAATCACCGCGGGCTGCCGAGGGGCTTCCCTCTAAAGTCCGTAGCGATTCGATTGAGGCTCGGGAAATTACTCATTTCAAAGCGAAGATCAAGCACTTTGTCGGCGCTTGCCGTCGTTTCGATGTGAGCCCCGCCCCGAGCGGAGGCGGCTAAGTAGTGGCCGTCCCCGAGCGAGTCAACCGGCCCCTTTCGGAGCGTCCGGCCGATGTCCGGATGCTCCGGACGTTCAAGCCGAACTCCCGCCAGGTGATCTCGAAAGCAAGCTTTCCAGATCCTACAGCGGATCGATCGTCCGCCCGATCATGAACGGCTTCATCAAGATTATCAGAGGCTTGTGCCCCTTCCGATCTCGATGTCGCCGCCCGGTCCCGAGCGGAGGCGGCTATCTATTTGCCCACCCCGGCGGCGTCAACAGGCTGTCGCAAAGAATCTCACGAACCGTCGTAATGTCGCATCGTTCGGCCGGCTGCTCCCTCACTGTGGGGCAGAGATTTGCGCGGATATCCGGGCGTCCGCACGATGCTATCACGCAGCGACGAGAGTTTGGTCTAGACGGGCCAAGGCGCGCCATGCCGCAGACATTGGCATGCAAGCCGCCTTGCGCCGCCGTCACGCGCCCGCCACAACTCCGCGGGGGAGGCCTGGATGCTGTCGCAGAAAGCCAAGTACGGATTGCGGGCGCTGGTGGAGCTGGCGCGGGCCGACGGCGGCCAGGTCAGCGCGGGCGAGCTGTCGGTGCGCGCCGACGCGCCGCGCAAGTTCCTGGAGGCGATCCTGCTGGAGCTGTCACGCAACCAGATCGTCCTGAGCCGGCGCGGCAAGTTCGGCGGCTATGTGCTGGCCCGGCCCTCCGATGCGATCAGCTTCGCCGAGGTGATCCGGATCATAGACGGCCCCCTGGCGCTGGCCCCGTGCGTGTCGCCGCGCCTGGGATTCCGCAAATGCGCCGACTGCACGGACCTCGCGACCTGCACCCTGCGTGAGGCCTTGCTGCGGGCGCGCGACGCCACCGCCGATGTGCTGGAGGCCTATACGCTGGCCGACGCGGCCGTCTCGGGCGCCCCAGTCCTCACGGCCTGAGCGAACAGACATCCCGGGCGAACAGAAATCGGGCGGGGAAGGATCCGTCCCCTTCCCCGCCCTTTTCACCGACGCACCGCCGGCTTTCAGCCCTCCTGTCGGAGGGGGGTCTCAGATCTAGCTGGCCGCGATGTAGGCCTTGAGGCCATCGGCCTCGGCCTCCACCTCGGAAATCTTCCATTTCACCAGGTCGCCGATCGACACGATCCCGACCAGCCGCTCGTTCTTGCAGACCGGCAGGTGCCGGATGCGCCGGTCGGTCATCCGCGAGAGCAGTGCATCGACCGTCTCGGCGGGATCGGCGAAGAGGACGTTGACGGTCATGAATTCGGAGACCGGCCGGTCCATCGCCGACTGACCATGCGAGGCGATGGCGCGGACGAGGTCCCGCTCCGAGACGATGCCTGCGACCCGTTCCGCATCGAGGATCACCAGGGCGCCAATGCCCCGGCTGTGCAGCAGCTCCGCCACCGTCGCGACCGTATCGGCCGGCTTGATGGTGAAGACCGTGTCTCCCTTGGTGCGGAGAATCTGCGAGACCAGCATGAGGCCTCCTGTTCCCGTTCTCTGGAAGAACAGCGTCGCCCAGTTTCAGCTTCGACACAATGAGGGCCGGTTCACGCACGCGTGAGCACGGTGACGCTTCAGCGCTTGCCGGCCAGCCAGCCGAAGGGCCCGATCAGCAGGACGCCCGCCGCAAAGCCCGCCAGATGCGCCTCCCAGCCGACGCCGGCCGAGCCTGCGCCCGGGATCAGCGCCCCGCCGGTGAAGGCCATGATCACGTTCACGACGATCCAGGCCGTCCCCATGCCAGTCACCGCCTTGGAGAACATCGGCCCGGGACGCCCTTGCCCGCCGATCAGGCGCGCGGCGGCGCCCATGAGGCCCGAAGCCGCGCCCGAAGCGCCGACCAGGGCCGCCTCCTGCCCCCAATGCACCGCGGCAAAGCCCAGGCAGGCCAGGATCCCGCAGGTCACATAGAAGAGGAAGAAGGCCACCACCCCGCCCAGGCGCGGACCGTACCAGCGGGCCACGGGGGCGCCGAAGGCCAGGATGAAGGCCGCGTTCATCAGGGCATGCGCCCAGTTGCCATGGACGAAGAGCGAGCTGATCAGGCGCTCGGGATGGCCTTGCAGCAGCAGCGCCGGCGAGAAGGCGAAGGCGTCGCTGACCAGGGGCAGCGGGAAGCGGCTCTGGATCAGATAGGCGAAGACGATGCTGAGCGTCAGCGCCACCACCGGCCACGGGGCATTGACGATCGGCTCAGGCGCAGGGCGGAAGTCCGGATCTCCGGGGCGATGCGGTCGCGAGCCCTCGGGAGCGGGCGCTTCAAAACAGGCGGCGTTCATACGTACTCCATGTAAGACGTGTCGCGTCCGCGCGCGAGGCGCCGCTTTGCCGCCTTGCCCCCGCCATGGGGCTTGGCGATGGTGGGGGCGCTTCATGGTGCTTTCCAGGCAGGTTTTATGATCCGTCTTCCGGGCGCAGGCCCCGCTCTCGTCGCCGCGCTCACCTTCGCCCTCGCCTCGCCCGCCACCGCCGCTGAGCCCGCCAAGCTGGCGCCCGGGCAATGGCCGCAGGCGGTGTCCGACCTGAAGGCCGACCCCGCCATCCGCTTCGGCGCCCTGCCCAACGGCATGCGCTACGCCATCCGCAAGCAGACGATCCCCGCCGGCCAGGCCGCGTTCCGCCTGTGGTTCGGCACGGGCTCGATGATGGAGACCGACCAACAGGCGGGCCTGGCCCACTTCCTTGAACACATGGCCTTCAACGGCTCGAAGGAGGTGAAGGAAGGCGAGATGGTCAAGATCCTCGAGCGCCTGGGCCTGGCCTTCGGCGCCGACACCAACGCCTCCACCGGCTTCTCCGAGACCGTCTACAAGCTGGACCTGCCGCGCACCGACGCCGAGACGGTGGACACCTCGCTGAAGCTGCTGCGCGAGGCGGCGTTCAACCTGACCATCGACCCGGCCGCCGTGGACCGCGAGCGCGGGATCGTGCTGTCGGAAGAGCGGGCCCGCGACACGCCCGGATACCGCGTGGTCATCCAGCGGCTGAACTTCCTGCTGAAGGGCCAACGGCTGCCGACCCGGCTGCCGATCGGCAAGGTGCAGGTGCTGAAGACCGCCCCGGCCGGCCTGATCAAGGACTACTACGACCACTGGTACCGGCCGGACCGGGCGGTGTTCGTGGCCGTGGGCGACTTCGACGTGGACGCCATGGAGGCCAAGATCAGGGCGGCGTTCGGGCCCTGGCAGGCCAAGGCGCCCGCCCTGCCCGAACCCGACCAGGGACCCGTCGCGCCCCGCAAGGCCGAGGCCCGGCTGGTGGTCGATCCCGGTGTCACCCAGTCGCTGCAGGTGATGTGGGTGAGCCCGCCCGACCTGTCGCTGGACACCCTGGCCAAGCGCCGCGCCGACCTGGTCGAGAGCTTGGGGCTGTCCGTGCTGAACCGCCGCTACTCGGCCATCGCGCGCGGCGCCAATCCGCCGTTCCTGGGCGCGGGCGCCTCGAAGGGCGAGCAGGACGATGCGGCCGAGGTGGCGACCGTGGCGGTCAACGCCGAGTCCGGCCGCTGGCGCGAGGCCCTGGCCGCCGCCGAGCAGGAGGCGCGCCGCCTGGTGCAATACGGCGTGCGCCAGGACGAGCTGGACCGCGAGATCGAGGAGGTCCGCGCCACGCTGAAGTCGGCGGTCGCGGGCGCCAACACGCGCCGGCCGACCGACCTGGCGGGCGAGATCGTGGACTCGCTGGGCGACCATACCGTCGTCACCTCGCCGGCCGATGACCTCAGCCAGTTCGAGGCTGACGTGAAGGGCCTCAGGGCCGAGGCGGTCAATGCGGCGATCAAGGGCGTGTTCCAGGGCCAAGGGCCGCTGGTGTTCATGGCCTCGCCCACGCCCATCGAGGGCGGCGAGGCGACGCTGGCCGCAGCGCTGGCGGCCTCACAGCAGACGGCCGTGGCGCCGCCGGCCGCCGGCCAGCAGATCGCCTGGCCGTACGAGACCTTCGGCACACCCGGCAAGGTGGCCGAGCGGCGTGAGGTCGCTGACCTGGGAACCACCTTCGTCCGCTTCGCCAATGGCGTACGACTGACGGTGAAGCCCACCACCTTCCGCGACGACGAGGTGCTGGTGCGGGTCAACGCCGGGCGCGGCATGCTGGGGCTGCCTGGCGACCGCCAGAGCCCGTTCTGGGCCTCCAACGCCGTCATCGAGGGCGGCCTGGCCAAGATCGGGGTCGAGGACATGGAGCGGGTGCTGGCCTCAAAGCTGTATGGCGGGCGCTTCAGCATCAACGACGATGCTTTCGTGCTGTCGGGCGCCACGCGCACGGGCGACCTGCCCACCCAGCTGCAGGTGCTGACCGCCTATCTGACCGAACCTGGCTGGCGCGACGCGGCCCTGGCGCGGATCAAGGCCGCCGCCCGCACCATCCACGACCAGTATGAGGCGACGGACAACGGCGTCCTGGCCCGTGACCTGCCGGGCCTGCTGCACGCCGGCGACAAGCGTTGGACCTTCCCCAGCCGCGAGGAGATGGCCGGTGCGAAGATGGCCGACATCAAGGCGGTCCTCGCGCCCGACATGAGCACCGGCCCGGTGGAGGTGGTGATCGTGGGCGACATTACGGTGGACCAGGCCATCGCCGCGACGGCCGCCACCCTGGGCGCCCTGCCCCCGCGGGCCGAGCCCAAGGCCGCGCCGGCCGCCACGCGCACCGCGCCTTTTCCCAAGGCCGGGACGGCGACCCTGACCCATAAGGGCCGCGCCGACCAGGCGATCGGCTTCATGGCCTGGCCGACCACCGACTATTGGGCCGATCCGCAGCGGGCGCGCGACACGGCGGTGATGCGCGAGGTGATGAAGCTGCGACTGACCGACCAGCTACGCGAGGTCCAGGGCGCCACCTATTCGCCCGACGTCAATTCGCAGCACAGCCTGGTGTGGACCGGCTGGGGCTATATCGCCGCGAACGTCGAGGTGCCGCCCGAGAAGCTGGCAGGCTTCTTCGCCGACACCCAGAAGATCGCCGAGGACCTGCGCACCACCGCGGTCGGCGCCGACGAACTGGCCCGCGCCAAGAAGCCCCGCATCGAAGGCATCCAGCGCGCCCGGGTGACCAACAGCTACTGGCTGAACGAGCTGTCCGGCGCCCAGGCCGACCCGCGCCGGCTGGAGGTGATCCGCGACATCATCCCCGGCACCGAGAAGGTCACCCCGGCCGACGTGATGCGTGCGGCTCAGACCTGGCTGAAGCCCGAGGCGGCCTACAAGCTGACCATCGTCCCGGCTGCGGGGGCGGCTGCGGCGCCCTGAGCGGCAGGCGCCAGGAACGGCGTGACGGCGGCGAGCGCGCGCTCAACGTAGAGCGCCTTCTCGCCCACCGGCGCGACGTAGCGGATCGCTTCCTCGGCGTCGCGCAGACCGGCGCTGCGGGCAATCACCCAGGCCGCCAGATATTGTGACGCCAGGCAACCGCCGGCCGTCGCGACATTGCCGTGCGCCACGAACGGCGCGTCCAGCACCTCGACTCCCGCCTCGACGACCCACGGCTTGGTCGTCAGATCGGTGCAGGCCGGCAGGGCGCCGATAAGCCCCAGCCTGGCGAGCAGCAGCGTACCGGAGCATTGCGCGCCAATGAGCTGGCGGCCGGGGTCCAGGGCGATACGGGCGAGCAGCGTCGGGTCATTCGCGATCTCACGCGTGCGGATCCCACTGCCGATGAGCACCGCATCGGCGTCAGGCAGGAACTCCAGGGGCCGCTGGCGCTGGAGGGTCACGCCGTTCATCGACGTGACCTCAGGGGTCGGCGAGGTGATGTACGCCGCCCATCCCTTGGGCCTCAGTCGGTTCAGGATCGCGGCGGCGACGAACGAGTCCAGCTCGTTGAAACCATCGAACGTCAGAACCGCGATCTGCATGCCTCGTCCTCCGCGCAGCCTGCTGCAGGACCTCGGGGTACAGCATCCCCCGTCCCGGGCCAGAGCCACTGCGGAACCGGTGGACTGGCGGCGGAGGCGAGATCGCCCCGCATCCAACCCCGCAGACTCAAGCCAGGATCGCGACCTTCGGTGCGCCGGGGGTGACGGGCATGGTCTTCTGGATCGCGAATGCGGCGGGGTTGGCGCTGGCCTATCTGCTGGGCTCCACGCCCACGGGCTATCTGGCGGGACGGATGCTGAAGGGCATCGACCTGCGCGAGCACGGGTCGCGGTCGGTGGGCGCGACCAACACCCTGCGTGTCCTGGGACCTTGGCCTGCGCTGGCGGTGCTGATCATCGACGTGCTGAAGGGCGCGGCGGCCGTCGTCCTGATCCGTTGCCTGCTGGACTGGCTTTATGCCTCACCATCGGTCGCGCCGCCGGCGGGACTGGATCAGGCCACCTGGACGCCGTGGGCGGTGTGCCTGGCGGGCCTGGCCGCGCTGCTGGGCCACGCGCGGTCGCTTTGGCTGAACTTCTCCGGCGGCAAGTCGGTGGCGGCCGGGTTGGGCGTGCTGCTGGCGATGTCGTGGCCCGCCGGCGTGGGCGGGCTGGCGGCGTTCGCCGTCGTGGTGGCGATCTGGCGGAGGGTCTCCCTGGGATCGATGGTGGCGGCGGTCGTGGCGATCGGCCTGGCGCTGGCCCTGGAGCAGCCGCTGGCCTACCGGCTGCTGGTGATCGCCGGCGGCGTCTATGTGATCGCCCGCCATCGCGCCAACATCAGCCGGCTGTTGGCCGGCACGGAACCGCGTCTGGGCCAGGGGAAACAGCCATGACGGAGAAGCTGATCCGGGACCTGATCCCCGATCTGATCCGTGCCGAGGGGCGCGAGCCGGCGGTGCGGGTGGCCGGGCCGGAAGAGCGGCTGGGCCTGCTGGTCGCCAAGCTCAGCGAAGAGTGCGCCGAATTCGAAGCCGACCGCTCGCTGGAGGAGCTGGCCGACGTGCTGGAGGTGGTCAGCGCCCTGGCGGAGCTGCTGGGTGGGACGGCGGCGCTGGAGGCCGCGCGCACCGCCAAGCGAACGGCGCGCGGCGGCTTCTCGGCGGGCTACGTGCTGCGGATCTAGGCGGCCGCGGCTGCCGCTGCGGCGTCCCGCTCCGCACTCAGGGCAGTGGCGAGCGCATGGCTGAGGGCGGCGGCCTGCAGAGGCTTGGCGACCAGGCCGTCGGTCTGGGCCGCGAAGGCCTCATCCAAGGCGCGGGCCTGGGCGGCCAGGGCCAGAATCGGCGTGCGGGGCCAGCCCAGCACCTCCTCGGCCGCGCGGACGGCGCGGACAAGGTTACGGCCGCCGATGGCTTCGCCCTCGATGTCGATGAGGAGGGCGTCCCAACGTTCCTGGCGCCAGGCAGCGACCACGTCCTGACCATCGCCCACGACCACGGCCTCGACGCCCTGGCCCGCGAACAGGGCGCGCAGCACCTGCTGGTGGGCGGGGTTCGCCTCAGCGACGAGGACGCGCAGGCCGGGTTCGAAGGCGGCGACCGGCTCGAAGGCCGGGGCGGCTTCGATGCGCGGCACGGGGACGACGCCCGTGACGCGCTGGAGCGGGATGGTGATGCGAGCGCCCTCGCCGGCCGTAACCGAGACGGCGCCGCCGAGGGCCAGCGCTACCTGGCAGGCCATCGCCAGCGGCGGCGCGCGGCGGGCGGTGGAGCGTTCGGCGCGATGCAGGGCGGCCGCGGCCTCCGGGCCGTCCAGCCGGAGGGTCAAGGTTGCGTCCACCGCGTCAGCGGTGAGCGCCACGACGTCGTCGCCGGCTACGGCCAGGGCCCCCGCGACCAGGTTCAGCAGCATCTGGCGCAGGCGCAGGGCGTCGCCGCGCCAGGCGCCTTCCGCGGCGGGGGACACAGCCAGGGCCAGGGCGACGCCGCGGGTCCGGGCGGCGTGGCCGAAGACCGCGTGCGCCTCGGCCATCAGGGCGACCAAGTCGATGTCGCCGTCTTCGGGCGCCAGCACCGGGCCGTCGTCATTGTCGGCAAGCATGGCGTTGACCAGCGCCAGGAAGCCCTCGGCGGCGGGCTCCGGCGCCTCGACGCTGCGCGCGATCGGAGCAGCCGCGGCAGGGATCTCGGCTGCCGGGATCGCCGCGGCTCGGGCGCCCAGGGCGCGGGCCACCATCTTCAGCGGCGAGAACCGCGCGCGCGGCGCGGCGGCGTCAGCCTTGTTCTGGGCGTCGTTCATGCGGGCTTCTCCCTCGTCCATACTATGAACGAGGGTCTGCGAAGCCCGGGTTAACTGCTGTGGTTTGGCTAGGCCGCCCGCTGGCTATCGCCGTAGACCGGGGCGTCGTCCGGGGGCAGGAAGGCCTTGCCCAGGATGGCGTCCGAGATCTTCTCGGCGATCATAATGGTCGGGGCGTTGGTGTTGCCGCCGACCAGGGTGGGCATGACCGAGGCGTCGACCACGCGGAGGCCCTGCAGGCCCTGCACGCGGCAATCCGCATCGACCACCGCCATGGGATCGCCCGCCGCGCCCATGCGGCAGGTGCCGACGGGGTGGTAGATGGTCTCAGCGCTCTTGCGGATCCAGGCGTCGATCTCGGCGTCGGTCTGGACGGCCGGGCCGGGCGCATGCTCGCCGCAGACGTAGGGCTTCAGGGCCGGCTGCTTGGCCACCTCGCGCATCATCTTCACGCCCTCGCGCAGGGCGCGGCGGTCTTCCTCGGTGGCGAGGTAGTTGGCGAAGATGGCGGGATCGGCCAGCGGGTCGGCCGAGTTCAGGCCCACCCGGCCGCGGCTCTCGGGACGCAGCTGACAAACGTGGAAGGTGAAGCCGTCCTTGGCCACCTGGACCTTGCCATGGTCCTGCATGATGGCCAGCACGGTGTGGATCTGCAGGTCGGGGCGGTCCAGGTCGGGCCGCGAGCGCAGGAAGGCGCCGCTTTCCAGGAACTGCGAGCGGCCCAGCCCCTTCTTGAACAGCATGTAGTTCAGGCCGACGGCCAGCGTTTTGATCAGGCCCTTGCGCAACGAGTACAGCGTGATCGGCTGCGGGCATTCCCAGGACATGCAGACGTCCAGGTGGTCCTGCAGGTTGGCGCCGACGCCCTTCAGCTCATGCACCACCGGGATGCCGTGCTTGGTCAGCTCTTCGGGATCGCCGATGCCGGAGAGCTGCAGGATGTGGGGCGACTGGACGGCGCCGGCCGAGAGGATGACCTCGGCGCTGGCGTGGATCACGCGGCGGCCCTTCTCCTCCTGGATCTCGACGCCGACCGCGCGGCCGCCTTCGATGATGATCTTGGTGGTCCGGGCGCCGGTGAGCGTGGTCAGGTTCGACCGGCCCAGGGCCGGGTGCAGGTAGCCGCGCGCGGCGCTCCAGCGCTCGCCGTCATGGATGGTCAGCTGGTACGGGCCCCAGCCCTCCTGCTGGAAGCCGTTGAAGTCGCTGGTCAGCGGATAGCCGGCCTGGCCGCCGGCCTCGATGGTGGCCTTGTAGATCGGGTGCGGATCCGAGGCCTTGGAGACCTTCAGCGGCCCCTCGCCGCCGTGCCACGGGTCACCGCCGCCCTCCAGGCTCTCCGAGCGCTTGAAGTACGGCAGCACGTCGGCATAACCCCAGCCGCCCAGGCCCATCTGGCGCCACTGGTCGTAGTCGCGGGCGTGGCCGCGGATGTAGATCATGCCGTTGATCGAGGACGAGCCGCCCCAGCCCTTGCCGCGCGGCCACCAGAGCTTGCGGTCGTTGAGGTTGGGTTCGGCCTCGGTCCAGAAGCCCCAGTTCTGGGCGCTCTTCTGGTTGATCAGGCCGCCGACGCCGGCGGGCATCTTGATCATCAGGGAGTTGTCCTTGCCGCCGGCCTCCAGCAGCAGGACCGACTTGGTCCCGTCCGCGGTCAGGCGGTTGGCAAGCACGCAGCCGGCCGAGCCGGCGCCGATGACGATGTAGTCGTAGCGGTCCATCAGGCCGCCCTCCCCTGAACTCTGTTTAGTTGGCCGCAACGTGACTGAGGCCGCGGAGGGAGACAAGGCCGGTGGCACGAAAAAATGACGCGGGCGTCACCGTTACGCCGGGACAGCCTCAGACCACGTTGAGCCAGATGATCGCCAGCAGGAAGAAGGTCAGGGCGATGGAGCAGAAGACCAGCAGGAACCAGGTGCGCCAGAGCGCCGAGAAGGTACGCAGGCCATAGGCGCCCTGCAGCTGGTAATACATGTGGATCGGCACGATGAACGGCGTCAACGCCAGGGCCGCCCCCTCCGCGAAGCCGCCGATCCGCGTGCAGATCCCGACCACCATCGCCAGCAGCGACATGAAGGTCAGCGAATACAGCACGAAGACCCCGTGGTCGTAGAGCGTGAAGCCGCGCTTCCAGACGAACAGCAACGCCACGAACGGGATCGAGATCGGGATGAGCAGGAACGAGAATTTATAGAAGGTCTGCTGCAGCTTGTAGATCGCCAGCTCGGGGTTATCGAGCTTGTGCTGGAGTTTCTCGTCCAGCTTCTTGTTGCCGGTGTTGGCGCGCCAGCCGCTGGACTTGGCTTCCTGCTCCAGCTCGGCCTTCCAATCGTCCGCCTCGGCGGCCTTGGGGGTGTTGCCGATGCGGGACTTGGCGACGGCGGCGTTCTTCTCGGCCTCCTTCAGCGCCAGTTCGGCGGCCGCCTTGGCCTCGGGCGGCGCGCTGGACAGCGTGGCGCGCGCATTGGCGACCTCGGTGTTGCGGCGGGCGAGTTCGGCGGTGGCCACGGCCTGGCGGCCCACGGTCGAGCCCTCCTTGGGCTCGGGCGCATAGCTTAGCAGCATGAACATGACGAAGATCGTGAAGAGGAAGATCGCCAGCGGCGAGACGTAGCGCGTGCGCTTGCCCTGGCACCATTCGCGGGTCAGCCGCCCGGGCCGGAACACCAGCAGCGGAAGGGTCCGCCAGGTGCGGCTGTCGAAGTGCATCACCCCATGCAGCAGCTCTTCGCCCAGGTGCAGCAGCGTGCGGTGGACGTGGGCCGTGTTCCCGCAGTTGTGACAGAACCGACCGATGGTCTGGGTCCCGCAGTCGGCGCAAGCGTTGTGGTGCTCGCCGGCCTGCCCCGTCGGCTTCTCGATGGCGCCGGCGATCAGCCCGCCCGTCGCCATCCCGCCTACCGCCTCAAGATCGACCATCTACGCCCCCGTAACCCGCGCGGAATGTGACGGGATTGGCCAAGAGCGGCAATATTGCGGGGCGATAAGGACCCGCCTTTCGGCCGCTAGCTGAAGGCCTCGGCAGGCTCGGGCTGGGTCGGGTCATACCCGTAGCGGTTCGGCCCTGGCGTTCCCCTCAGGAAGCCCAGCTCCACGAGTGACCAGACGGTGACGCTGACACTGGCTAGCGAAACCAGGGCGACGATCACCTCGTTCTCCCCGCCCATCGCCTCGACCCAGGCCGAAAGTATCGCCGGCACAGGCCAGTACACCATGAGCCACCACCCCGATCGGCCACGATCATGCAGGCGGCGGACGCCGCACGCGAGGCTCGCCGCAAGCGCAGCGAGAACCGGAGCCATCAGAACGCCACCCACTGGTCCAACGGCGGGAACCGCTACCATCGTGAGAACCATGCAGACCCCGACAACCACGCTAGCGCCGAGCTGGACACGCCAGTAGTCCAGCCGCGCTGCCCGGCCACGGAAGTCGAAGTAAGACCGCCAGCGCGCCAACTACTTCCCCTGCCACTTCGGCGGGCGCTTCTGGGCGAAGGCGAGCGGGCCTTCCTTGAAGTCTTCCGAGGTGTAGAGCGCGGCAATGGCCGGGTACTTGTTCTGACCCTTCAGCGCGGCTTCCAGGCTGGGCTCGTCCAGACCCTGGTAGACCGCCTGCTTCGAGGCGCGGATCGACATCGGGCCCAGCTCGCAGATCGACTTGGCGAGGTCAGTGGCGGTGCGGATTAGATCCTGAGGCGCGGTGACCTCGTGGACGAAGCCCAGTTCCTTGCCCTCGGCGGCCGAGACGCGGCGGGCGGTGAGGATCATGCCCATGGCCCGCTTGGTCCCGATGGCGCGCGGCAGACGGTGCAGACCCCCGGCCAGGGCGGCCAAGCCCACCCGCGGCTCGGGGAGCGAGAACACCGCCGCTTCGGACGCAATGATGATGTCGCACGCCAGGGCGATCTCGAACCCACCGCCCATGGCCACGCCGTTCACCGCCGCGATCAGCGGCTTGGTCAGGTCGAAGCGCGCGGTCAGGCCTGCAAAGCCCGACGGCGGGCTCTTCAGCGCGCCGCCGCCCGCCTGGTACTTCAGGTCGTTGCCGGCCGAGAACGCACGGTCGCCGGCGCCGGTGACGATACCCACCCACTGGTCCGGGTCGGCCGCGAAGGCGTCCAGCGCCTCGTGCATCTCGAAGTGCGCCGGCGAATGCATGGCGTTCATCACCTCGGGCCGGTTCAGCGTGAAGGTGGTGATGGGACCGTCGCGGTCGACCTTGATGAATTCGTACGCCATGGCGTCCTCCCGTTTGCGCGGAACCTCGGCAGGCGCCGCTAGGGACGTCAAGCGGGGCTGAGCTCGCGCCGGTAGCGCTTCCAGTTCTCCACGTAGTGTGCGGCGCCCATGGCGATGCGGGCGGCATGCTCGGGCGACAGCTCGCGGACCACCTTGCCGGGCGCGCCCATGACGAGCGAGTTGTCCGGGATCTCCTTGCCCTCGGGGATCAGGCTGTTGGCGCCGATCAGGCAGTTCTTCCCGATCTTCGCCCCGTTCAGCACGATCGAGCCGATGCCGATGAGAGATCCGTCGCCGATGGTGCAGCCGTGCAGCATGACGAGATGCCCCACGGTCACGTCCTTGCCGATGGTCAGCGGCGCGCCGTGGTCCGTGTGGCAGACGCTGCCGTCCTGGATGTTGGAGTTCTCGCCCACGATGATCGGATCGTTGTCGCCGCGCAGGGTCGCGCCCCACCAGACCGAGGCGTTCTTCTTGAGAATCACGTTGCCCATAACGGCCGCCGTGGGCGCGATCCAGTATTCGTCATCGTTTGGTAGCTCAGGCGTCACATTGCCCAAGTTGTAGACACTCAATGTCGCACTCCGTTTCTTGGCCTCCGGGGCTGGTTAACCGCTCCGAAAGGACGTTAGGATCATTGTAGTCAGGCGATTCGAGAGGGCGATAGCCTTCGAAGGATTGCCGCGGAGGTTTCCGCCTCCGTGTTCTCGCGCTGGACGGGGTGGATGGCGCTGGGTCTGTTGTTCCACCGGGTTATCGCACCCGGATCCGCAGATGGCGAAGGACCTCCGGGTCCTGTCCTGGGCCGGCCCGAACGCCGTTGCACCGTACATCTCCAATCATTCGAAGGGCGCTCCCACGTGGGACGCCCTTTTTTCTTGCCCCCTGAGGAGGCCCTATGAGCAAGCGAGCTCTGAAGCGACAAGTGCGCGAAGGCGCGTTCGACGCCGGTCAATTCCAAGGGGACGATAAAATTCGCCGACTTCCGGTCGACAGGGGGTGGTCACCATTGCAGCACCACAACGACGACCGCGAGCAGGCCTATCTCAAGACCATCAAGGCCAAGTCGCCCGGCCAGCAGGAGCTGATCAACGCCATCGACGCCAAGAACCTGGTCCTGGCCCTGGGTCCGGCCGGCACCGGCAAGACCTACCTCGCCATCGCCAAGGCGGTCGAGGCGCTCGAAGCCGGTCGGGTCGGTCGCATCGTGCTGTCACGCCCGGCGGTCGAGGCGGGTGAAAGCATCGGCTTCCTGCCCGGCGACGCCGAGGACAAGCTGGCGCCCTACCTGCGCCCCCTCTACGACGCTCTCTCGGACCGCTTGTCGATGAAGCGGGTGCGGGCGCTGATGGCCGAGGGCGCCATCGAGATCGCCCCGGTGGGCTTCATGCGCGGCCGCACGCTCAACAACGCTTTCGTCGTCATCGATGAGGCGCAGAACTGCACCTACACCCAGATCAAGATGCTGCTGACTCGCCTGGGCTGGCACTCGACCATGGTGGTCACCGGCGACCCGGATCAGTCCGACCTGTTGCCTGAATTCTCGGGCCTGGGGCCAGTCGCCAAGAAGCTGGAAGAGGTCAGCAATATCGCCGTCGTCCGCCTTCAGGACCGCGACATCGTCCGCCACCCGCTGGTGGCCGAGATGCTGGGCGTTCTCTAAACCCAACTACGCACCCGACCTCCCCCGCACGCCGGCGGGAGGTCGGGATGCCTAGGTCGGCTGGCTGTCGAAGCTGGCCATTTGGTCCGTCAGCGCCCGCTCGAACGCGGGCCTGGCCTCGCAGCGCTCCAGATAGGGCCCGAGCGTCGGGTGGCTGGTGACGAGGTCGGTCTGGCGCAGGTTTCGCAGGACCGTCGCCATCATCAGGTCGCCGGCGGTGAAGTCGCCCTCCAGATAGTCCTTGTCGCCCAGCCAGGCGGCCAGCTCGCCTAGACGCCGACAAACCCACTCCTCGACCTGGGGTCGACGCTCGCGGGTCCAGGCCTCCTCGTTGTGGAAGAGGTCGATGGCGGCCAGTTCCTGCACGGCCGGCTCGACGGTGTTCAGCGCCGAGAACAGCCAGCAGGTGGCACGCGCCCGCGCCTTGGGATCGGCCGGCAGCAACGCCTGACTCCGCTCGCCGATGTGCAGCACGATAGCGCCGGACTCGAACAGCACCAGGTCGTCTTCGGCATAGACCGGGACCTGGCCGTAGGGCTGGCAGGCCCGGTAAGCGGGTGTGTTCTGCTCCTCGCCCAGGCCGATCCGCCACTGCTCGTAGTCCAGTCCCGCCTCTTCCAACGCCCAACGCACACGCAGGTCGCGCACCAGCCCCTGCGCGAAGTCGGGCACCCAGCGGTACGAATAGACGGTGATCATCGGGGGCTCCTGAGCATCGAGGCGGCTCCATAGCATCCGTTGGGCTTGCGCGCCGCTGCCCGACAGACTAGATAGTTCGCCAACCTAACTACCATGCCAAACACATCACCCGATATCGTCGCCCTGGCCGAAGCCCTTCGCCCCGCCCTGCTGCGCGTGTCGCGGCGGCTGCGGCTGGAGGCGCAGAAGGTGGGGCTGTCGGCGCAGGACGCCATGCTGCTGGGGCACATCACCAAGCATCCAGGCGTAGGCGTCAGCGCCCTGGCGGACGCCGAGAAGATCACCCGGCCGACCATGAGCGCCCACATCAAGCGGCTGGAGGCCGACGGCCTGGTGGCGCGCACGGGCGATGCCGAGGATGGACGCCGCTCGGGGCTGACCGTCACCGAGGCCGGGGCGCGCAAGCTGGCCGTCATCCGCCAGCAGCGGAACGATTGGCTGGCGGCCCGGCTGGCGCGGCTGTCCGACGCCGACCGCGCCCTGCTGCAAGCCGCGGCCGAACCCCTTTCGCGGCTGCTGGACCTATGAGCCCCACGGACGAGCCCATCGCCGGCCCAGCGCCGGAAGCGGCGGCGCCCCGGCTGTCCGGCGCCGTCACCCGCGGCTGGGTGGTGCCGGCGATCATCGGCTCGGCGCTGATGATGCAGACGCTGAACGCCACGGTGATCGCCAACGCCCTGCCCGCCATGGCCCGCGCATTCCAC
>Ga0209026_1000868_pt1 | contig 15787 bp, 13 predicted proteins | sample AraplaCL_Col_mCL_FD_184262 | JGI IMG/M metagenome (GOLD analysis project Ga0209026, IMG submission 184262) | Arabidopsis root microbial communities from the University of North Carolina, USA - plate scrape CL_Col_mCL (SPAdes) (version 2) | ecosystem: Host-associated > Plants > Roots >... | reverse complement strand
TCGACCCTAAAGGAATTATCGTCGCTAAGAATATTACTGGGGCCGAACTTGAAGCTTTCTTGAACAAAACGTTTAATAAGCCTCAATAAAAAGTTAAGTTAATGTAAGCATTAACAATTTGTTAATATGTAATTAACCTTTTGCTTTAATTAAGCTTATACATTTACACAAAAAAACAAATGAGCAGTTCAAAACAAAAGATTCTGATTGTTGACGATGAGCCCGATATTTTGGAGTTGATTGAATATAACTTAAAAAAAGAAGGTTACCACGTGTTTACTGCCCGTAACGGCCAGGAGGCTGTATCCGAAGCAAAAAAAGTATTGCCCGATCTGATCATTCTGGATATTATGATGCCTAAAATGGATGGTATTGAAGCCTGCCGTATTATGCGTACCATGCCCGAGTTTAAGAATACCTTTATGGTTTTTTTAACTGCACGCAGCGAAGAATACTCAGAAATTGCAGGTTTTAACGTTGGTGCTGATGATTACATAGCCAAGCCGATCAAACCCCGTGCTTTAGTAAGTCGTATTAACGCAATATTAAGACGTAATTCACCTACCGAAGAAGTATCAGACAACAAACTCGAAATTGGCGATCTGGTAATTGATCGTGAAGCTTATCTGGTTTTCCAGGGTGGCGAAAAAGTTGTTTTAGCAAAAAAGGAATTTGAACTATTATACCTTTTGGCCTCAAAACCAGGTAAAGTTTACACCCGCGAAATTATTTTAAAGAATATCTGGGAAGACTCGGTAGTAGTTACAAACCGTACCATTGATGTGCACATCCGCAAATTGCGAGAAAAATTGGGCGAGACCTATGTTTCTACTGTTAAAGGCGTAGGGTATAAGTTTGAATTGCATTAACGGATTTCGAAATTCGGATTTTCGATTTCGGATTTGTTTTAATTAAGATTATCTATTACTGGTAGGTCTTCCTGTTGCATACAGGGAGACTTTTTGTTTCTAAGCTATTCGCTTGCTATTAAATCCGAAATCCGACATTCGAAATCCGAAATATTACGGATATTTGCAGCGAAATGAAGATACCCAAATTCCAGGACCTGATACTGTTCGAAAACGATGATGTTATAGTTGTAAATAAACCTCCGTTCATCAGCTCGCTTGACGAGCGCGAAGGTGGCGAGATCAATATGTTGCGCCTGGCCAAAAATTATTGGGATGATGCTCAGATATGCCACCGCTTAGATAAAGAAACTTCCGGCGCCCTTATTATAGCTAAAAACCCGGAAGCGTACCGGTATGTATCTATCCAGTTTGAAAAACGCCGGGTGAAAAAAATATACCATGCCGTTATAGATGGTACACATGTGTTTGAAGACCTGCAAATAGACCTGCCAATATTAAATGCAGGTAAGGGGAATGTAACCATCAGCCGCCAGGAAGGAAAAAAGGCGGAAACGCATTTCCAATCTATCAAATACTTTAAGCATTATACACTGGTTGATTGCCGCCCGGTAACAGGCCGTATGCACCAGATCCGTATTCACCTGGCTACGCAACGTGCATCAATAGCTGGTGATGAGATGTATAAAGGCAAGCCGGTATTTCTTTCGGAAATTAAGCGAGGATATCGTTTAAGTAAAGACCAGGAAGAACTCCCGATCATGAAACGTTTTGCCCTGCATGCCTACGAAGTGAGCTTTAAAACTAATGAGGATACACCTGTAACCATACATGCGCCGTATCCAAAAGATTTTGAGACACTATTGAAGCTACTAGAAAAATTTGATAGTTAATCAGGCCAGTAAAAGCTGGTTGATTTCGACTATTTCGTGTGCGCTGATCTTACTCAAATCGATAACGATTCGTCCGTCTTCATCCCGTTCAAATGCGGGGGTAAATTTGCCGCCCCAAACAATTTCGTCAAACTGGTATGACGTGCGTGAGTGCACCGTCTGCGAAAAAGTATCGTCAAAGGCTTTTAGCAACACTGCAAAGTTAGCTTCGGCTTTAGTCATATCGTCGTAAGTAACGCCTTTTAAAGGGCTGTGTTCATCGATAGGGTGCACTACAGTCCAGTTCAAGCTAAGTATGCTTACTTTTTTACGTTCCAGTTCAAGTTGGACAAACCGTCGTACCGGTTTACCGTCTACATCTTCGTTATAGGAGAAGATTACTTCAACTTGCAAGTCAATTAGCGAGCTGCGACGCTTGTTAGCCAGTCTGAACATTAAACCTATTTCTTTGTCCCGATAAGGCGAAACCAATATGCGATCGCTGTAAACAATCCGTGCGGTTGGTCGCGAAAAACGTCCGTAAAGTAAACCCGTTGCTAACGCGAAGGAGAGTAAACCAAGCATCGACTCTAATGCCGCCACGCTATTTGTTGCCACACCTGATGGGCTGATGTGACCGTAGCCAACGGTTGAAATGGTTTGCGCCGAAAAAAAGAAGGCATCAAAAAAATGGTTCATCGTGGTATGGCCTTCTGAACCCAGTAAGTTTTCGGCACCAATGGCAAGGTATATCACAGTAAATATGAGATTGATAGCGATGTATCCGCTTAAAACCAAAATCCAGAAATGTGTCCACCGCATGGTGATCAAGGTGTGGTAATTGTTGGAGGTATCAAAAAAGGAGAGGCCTTTGCGTTTAACGTTTACCGAGCCATCCTGATTTAGCACGCGCTGATTTTTGGCAACTGCCTGTGTGCCAAAGCCAAGGTCGTTTTCGGGGTTGAACTTTATTTTTTTAAATGCCATGTTATAAATATGCAGCTAATACCTGTAAATTTATCATAATGCTTGTTTTTAGAAAAAACAATTTCCATATTTGTTGCAAATAATGAAAAAAGCAGGTTTAAATAACAATTGGTGGTGGCTTAACGAGAGATCGTAAGGCAATCCCTGTGTTTAAACTATACTAAATATATTGAAAGGGTTGCCCAGTGGCAGCCCTTTTTTATTGTATAAATTAATGAAACAGATACTAAACCATCTTTTTGAGCACAAAACCTTTAGCAAGGAAGAGTCGAAAACTATTCTGACCAATATTGCCCAGGGTAAGTACAATAATTCGCAAATGGCGGCATTTATGACGGCCTATTGTATGCGAAATATAACAGTCGACGAATTGGAAGGTTTCCGGGATGCTATGCTTGAACTTTGCCTGCCGGTTGACCTGGGGACTGAGGAACTAATAGATCTTTGCGGAACTGGTGGAGACGGGAAAGATACTTTTAATATCTCGACGCTGGCGTCGTTCGTAGTTGCAGGAGCTGGGTATAAAGTGGCTAAACACGGTAATTATGGTGTATCCTCGGGATGTGGTTCATCCAACGTAATGGAATACCTGGGTTATCAGTTTACAAGCGAAATAGATAAACTTAAAAAAAGTATTGACGAAGCCAATATTTGCTTTTTACACGCGCCGTTATTTCACCCGGCCATGAAAACCGTTGCGCCAATCCGCCGTGAGTTAGGGGTAAAAACTTTCTTTAATATGCTTGGCCCAATGGTTAATCCCGCCAGGCCAAAAAATCAGATAGTAGGTGTGTTTAGTTTGGAACTGGCACGTTTGTATGCTTACCTGTATCAAAAGTCGGATAAAAATTATACCATCTTACATGCGCTTGAAGGCTACGATGAAGTATCACTAACCTGCGATTTTAAAACTTTTAGCAAAACAGGAGAAAAGATAAACAGCATTACCGACTTAGGTTTCGAGAAGTTAAAGCCATTGGAAATAGCAGGCGGTAATACTGTGCCCGAATCGGCAGATATTTTTATCAGTGTTTTGGTTGGCGAGGCAACCCCGGCACAAACTAATGTGGTATTGTGTAACGCTGCCTTGGCTATACAAACGCTTAATGCAGATAAAAGCTTTGCCGATTGTTTTTACGAAGCAGAAGAATCGCTGTTAAGCAAAAAGGCGCTGATCAGTTTTAAAAACCTCACAAATAATTAAGCGATGAAGATCAAGGTCTGCGGTTTAAAAGATCCCGGTAATATTAATGAGGTGGCATCATTATCGCCTGATTATATGGGTTTTATCTGTTATGATCAATCGCCCAGATATGTTGATGAATTGTCTGCTGACGTGTTACATGGTTTAAGTGCACATAAAACTGGAGTTTTTGTAGATGAAACCTTTGGTAATGTTGTTGACAAGATAAATGAGTACGACCTTGATGCAGTGCAATTGCATGGTATGGAAGGGACATGGATGTGTGACGCATTAAAAAACAAAAAAGCCATCGCCATTACTAATGTTACAATTGTAACAAAAGGCGGCAGGGAGCTTAAAAAGCAAAGAGAAGAAGCTACCAGCGTAGTTAAACCGGATAAAGCTGTTACAGTGATCAAAGCTTTTGGAGTTGATGAATTTTTTGATTTTAACCAATTGAATGCATATGCTGACGTAGTGGATTATTTTTTGTTCGATACCAAAACGCCAAAACATGGCGGATCGGGCACAGCTTTTAATTGGGATGTGTTACAAAAATATAACTTAAACGTGCCGTTCTTTTTAAGCGGTGGTTTAAGTTTGGATAACCTGGCCGAAGTGCAAAAGATTAAACATCCCATGTTTTATGGTGTTGATTTGAACAGTCGTTTTGAAACAGCGCCCGGCATAAAAGATATTGAGCTTTTAAAAAAAGCATTCAAATTATTAAGACAACCAGATATACAATGAAATACGGAGTTAACGATTTAGGTTATTACGGCGATTTTGGTGGAGCGTATATCCCCGAAATGCTATACCCCAACATTGAGGAGTTACGGCAGCAATATATGGCTATAACTACTGATAAAGCCTTTACTGATGAGTTTGATCAGTTAATGAGAGATTATGTGGGCAGGCCATCGCCATTGTATTTAGCCAAACGTTTTTCGGAACGGTATGGTGCCAATATCTTTTTCAAGCGCGAAGACCTAAATCATACAGGCTCGCACAAAATAAACAATGCCATTGGCCAGATATTATTGGCACAGCGGCTTGGCAAAAAACGCATCATAGCTGAAACAGGTGCAGGGCAACATGGTGTGGCCACGGCAACAGTTTGCGCTTTAAAAGGTATTGAGTGCGTAGTATATATGGGCGAAATTGATATTGAGCGCCAGGCACCCAACGTTGCCCGGATGAAGATGTTGGGCGCCACGGTCATGCCGGCAACATCGGGTAGTAAAACGCTAAAGGACGCCACCAATGAGGCCATGCGCGATTGGATCAACAATCCGGTTGATACGCACTATATTATTGGCTCGGTAGTAGGGCCGTATCCTTATCCAGATATGGTGGCAAGATTTCAGTCTGTCATATCCGCGGAAGCCAAAAAACAATTGTTTGAGCATACAGGTAAACATTTGCCGGAGTATGTAATGGCCTGTGTCGGCGGCGGCAGCAATGCCATGGGCATGTTCTACCATTTTTTGGATGATGAAGGTGTGAAGCTTGTGGCAGTTGAAGCCGCGGGTAAGGGCGTTGATAGCGGCCACTCAGCTGCGACGTCGGTATTGGGGCGCGAAGGTATCTTACATGGCAGCCGTACCATTTTGATGCAGACCGATGACGGGCAGGTTGTTGAGCCTTATTCCATATCTGCCGGCCTGGACTATCCAGGTATAGGCCCACAGCATGCGCATTTGCATAAAATCAAACGCGCGCAATATGTAAGTATTACCGATGACGAGGCCTTACAGGCGGGGTTACTGTGCTCTCAATTAGAAGGGATTATCCCGGCTATAGAAACTGCCCATGCGTTGGCGCAGTTGGAGAAAATGAAGTTTAACGCGGATGATAATGTTATTATCTGCCTGTCGGGACGAGGGGACAAAGATCTCGCGACGTATATTAGCTATTTTGGATTTTAATTTGGTCTACAGACTATAAAAATGAACAACAGACTACAAGACCTTTTCACATCGGGAAAAAAAGACTTACTTTCAATATACTATACGGCTGGTTATCCAACGTTAAATAGCACGGTGGATATCGCCGAAGCGCTGGAGAAAGCCGGCGCCGACTTTTTAGAGATCGGCTTCCCATATTCAGATCCATTGGCCGATGGGCCAACTATTCAGCATAGTTCGCAGGTAGCGCTGGATAACGGGATGAACCTCAACGTTTTGTTTGAGCAACTGGCCGATTTGCGTAAGCGCGTTAACATCCCGGTTATCCTGATGGGATACGCTAACCCGATGATACAATATGGAGTAGAGCGTTTCTGCAAAAAAGCTGCCGAAGTTGGCGTTGATGGTGTTATCGTGCCTGATCTGCCGATGAATGAATACGAATTGCTTTATAGTAAATACTTCAAACAAAATAATTTAAGCAACATTATCCTCGTTACACCTCAAACATCAAATGAGCGAATCTGCAAAATTGATGAATTAAGTGATTGCTTTATCTATCTGTTGTCGTCGTCAAGCATCACCGGTAAAAGTTTAGACGTTAATGATGTGGTTGATACGTATTTTAGGCGTATTGAGGATATGCATTTAAAAAATCCAACTATTGTGGGTTTCGGCATTGCCAATAAAACATCTTACCAAAAAGCATGTGCGCATCACCGCGGGGCGATAGTTGGGAGCGCTTTTGTAAAATATCTTGGCTCAACCGAAAATTATTTGAGCGGAATAAACGATTTTATCATTCAATTTAAAGGATAATTTATTAAATTACGCCTGGTATGCGTTTGTTGCATAGCACATTATCTCCAAATGAAAATAAGCGTCCTCACTCCGTCATACAATACAGGTAAGTATCTTGAACGGGCTATTCAAAGCGTAATAGCCCAAAATTACGACGAATATGAACACATTATCGTCGATGGTGGTTCGACTGATAATTCGCTGGCTTTATTTGAAAAGTATGATGAGCATTTAAAATGGGTATCTGAACCAGATCTCGGTCAATCGGATGCGATGAACAAGGCGTTTAATATGTCGACAGGTGATGTTGTTGTTTATTTAAATGCCGACGACGAATTTGCACCAAATGCCTTTAAAGAGGTGGTTAAGACTTTCAAAAACAAGCCCAGAACCGATATGGTAGTGGGTAATTTAATATTCATTAATCCTGAAGGAAGTTCGATCAGGGTTCCATCTCACAAATATCAGGATATTGTACAATATTGGTTAAACCTGTTTCCCAATAACCCGGTAAGTTATTTTTATACACGCGACTTGCAAACCATATTGGGCGAGTTCCCGATCGATGACCATTATGCCATGGATATATGGTTTTTATTAAAAGCTTACAAAAAGTTTAACATTATAAAGATCGACAAAGTTTTAGGAACGTTCCACTCGGATGGAAGCAACAAAACTGCCGTGAAGATCGCAGAGGTTGGATCAAACCTTCACAGGGTGGTGAAGAACCATTTGAAAGCGGAGAATAAAATGATGTTACCTTACTTTTATTTTAAGCTTTTTATGGGTAGGATAAAAAGTAAAAATCAACTTTCATAGTAAGTTAATTATCAAATAGGTTGTTCAGTAAGCAAAAACCACTCAAATTTGCTTTATAACTATTATCGGTTGAAAGTTAGCACTAAATATTTTTTAAAGCTTTTACGTGCCCGGATAATCAAAGCGGTTGGCGTTTGGTTTTTACTCGTGTTTAGTCTGGTTTTATCTGCGTGGAGTTATTATTACGATGAGATAACTACGGGGGCCTACCATTTTAATTATCCAACTAATTTTGGCAACCGCATTAATGTGCCGGATAATAATCCAACTACCAAACAAGGCGTTTACCTCGGACGGATGCTGTTTTATGAGCCACGCCTATCGGCCAATAATACACTTAGTTGTGCGAACTGCCATAAACAGCAGCTGGCTTTTACCGATAACCGGCCTTTTAGCCTAGGTGTTGATCAGGTAGAAACTACGCGCAATTCCATGTCGCTGGCCAATTTGCTTTGGACGCGTAAGTTCTTCTGGGATGGCCGGGCAGCAAGTTTGGAAGAACAGGCAGCCATTCCATTAACCAATCCTCACGAAATGGGGCAATCGCTGGAAGTATCCGTTAAAAAACTAAAAGCCGAGCCTGAATATCCCGCGTTATTTAAGGCTGTTTATGGTGATAACACCATCACAGGTGACCGTATTTGCAAAGCGATAGCACAATTTGAACGTACACTGATCTCGGCAAACTCGCGGTACGATCAATATCTAAGTAAAGCTTACCAACCTAGCGCCGAAGAGTTAAAAGGAATGGAGCTGTTTAATACAGGCCCCCAACCCGAAAAGGGCATCCGCGGTGCAAATTGCGCGCATTGCCATGGCGGCGTTAAAACTTACCTTGAACTTTTTCATAACAATGGTTTAGATAGTATACCAAAAGATAACGGCATTGAGGCTATTACCGGTTCGCCAGGAGACCGCGGCCGTTTTAAAGTACCCACCTTGCGCAATATCGCGCTGACCGCGCCTTACATGCACGACGGCCGCTTTAAAACTTTAGACCAGGTGCTTGATCATTACAGCGACCACGTTGTGCAATCAGAATCACTAAGCACAGTTTTCAGAGGCGAGAGTAACGACATAGGAGGTAGAACCCTCAAGCTGTTGCCGCAGGAAAAGAAGGAGATCATTGCGTTTTTAAATATGCTTACCGATAAAGACTTTGTTACCAATCCGGAATTTTCGGATCCGCATCTACATTCTACAAAAAAATAGAAATATCCTGCCATGAAAAAACAGTTCATCATTGCTTTCATTTCCATTGTTAGTTTAGTAACAACCATTACATCCAAAGCACAAACAACAGCAACGGTTAAAATAACGGGCGAGGTTACTGCTCCGCTAAGTCTTACGGTTGCTGATTTGCACCAGTATACGCAAACAACGGTGGTACGCAAGGACAAGGACGGAAAAGACCACACTTATTCGGGCGTGATACTGGCTGATATTCTGCAAAAAGCGGGTGTGACGATGAACAGAGAAAGCCTGACCAAATACCTTTTGGTTGATGCAAGTGATGGTTATGAGATTATTTTTGCCTTAGCCGAATTGGATAAGAGCTTTACAGACAAGATCATTATATTGGCCGACACGGTTGATGGAAAAGCTTTAGCCCCTGGCGATGGGCCTTTCAGGATAATTGTACAGGATGAAAAAAAACCTGCCAGGTGCATCAAGCAAGTGACATCGCTAAAGGTTTTGTTTGCCAAATAAAAAGCGCCTCTTGTTTAATTTATCTTAAAGCGGGTTATCACAATAAAGTTTGAGGGTTTTTTTGAGGTATCGGGTTGCCAGTCGACACTGATAAACAACGGAAAGTGCGTTTGTTCTGAAATACCTAATTGTTTAGGATCATTGGAGATGAGATAAAATCCAGGCGAATATAAAGCCGTGTCGCTGTTGAAGTTGATCATTAGCCCTCCACATAGTGCGCAAGTTCGCCTGTCGTACCCGGTAATTATTGCTTCACTTTTGTACACTTGTTTATCTTTTTTGCAGGATGTCAGGCAGATGCAAGCAAGCATCAACATAGAAATATAAGTCTTCATTTTCTTTAATGCTTTTATACCTATACGCTGATAATCAATTAAACGCTACATAAAGCTGTTAAAATAGATGGAACACCAGTTTAACAGCGTCATGCATTATGACTAAAAATAAACCAGGGTAACCTTTAACTAAAAAAAAGCCCTTCCAAATTTCTCCGGAAGGGCCTACGATAAAAAAAGAAAAATTACAGCGTGGCCATATCAATTACGAAACGGTAACGCACATCGCCTTTAAGCATACGCTCATAAGCCGATTGGATATCTTTCATATCGATCATCTCGATATCCGAAACAATGTTATGTTCGGCGCAATAGTCGAGCATTTCCTGGGTTTCGGCTAAACCACCGATACCCGAACCGGCCAGGCTTTTACGGCCGCCAATGATGCTGAATGCGGATACCGGCGAAGGCTGACTTGGAGCGCCAACACAGATATGCGTGCCATCGGTTTTAAGCATGCGCAAATACATATTGATATCATGTTCGGCCGAAACGGTATCTAAAATAAAATCGAACGAACCACGAGCCGCCTTTACCTGTTCGGCATCGGTAGTTACTACGAAATGATGCGCGCCTAATTTTTTAGCGTCGGCTTCTTTTGATGGCGAGGTGCTCAACACGGTTACATCAGCCCCAAAAGCTACACCGAACTTAACGCCCATGTGGCCCAAACCACCCAAGCCTAACACAGCTAATTTGTGACCCTTGGCAACTTTCCAGTGCCTCAACGGCGAATAGGTGGTAATACCGGCACACAATAGGGGAGCGACCGCTGCAAGGTCGAGTTTATCCGAAATATGTAGCACAAAATCTTCGTGAACAACGATAGAGTTGGAGTAACCGCCATAGGTAGGGGTCTTTTTATCCTGCTCTAAACCGTTATAGGTTTGTGAGTTGCCATTTAAACAGTACTGTTCTAAGTCATTTTTACAATTCTCACAGGTGCGGCAACTGTCGACTAAACAGCCTGTGCCGGCCAGATCGCCAATTTTGAATTTTTTAACATGGTCGCCAACTTTTACTACGCGGCCAACAATTTCGTGGCCGGGCACCATCGGGAATATGCCAGGGAACCAATCGTTTTTAATCTGGTGCAGATCGGAGTGACAAACGCCGCAAAATTGAATATCAAACTGAACATCGTGGGGGCCAACTTCGCGGCGTTCAAAATTCCAGGGGGCTAAATCGGTAGTAGGGCTTTGCGCTGCGTATCCTTTTACGGGTATCATAGGTGTTTTAGTTAAGTTAAAGAGAATAGATTGCTTGTTACAACAAATATCTTTTAAAACAACTTATGAGGTGGTATGTTCGCGGAATTTTACAATTGGTTGATGGGGTTGGTTGTTCGTCGATTGGTTTGTTAATTTATTGATGTTATAATTGAAAATAGTGCGGTAGAAGGATTGTTAGTAGTATAACGTGGGGCAGATAGCGGTTGGTTTTCATTGGGCGTTGCCTGCGGCCGGGCTTTCCGCTACAAGTCCTCATTCGCTGATAGAAGCTCATTCCGGGCTTTCCACTGCAATCCCTAACGCTCTCTTCCGGTGTGTTTATTAAAACAAAAAGCCCTCGTATCTTAACGATACCAGGGCTTCATATGATTGATATTTAATTACACAGCAGCAGGTGCTTCATTCAGAAACACAAACTGGTTATCAAAGGCATCCAGTTTGATCTTGCTGTCCTTATCTATTTTACCGGCGAGAATCTGTTTAGATAACTCGTTCAGGATCTTTTTCTGGATAACACGTTTCAACGGGCGTGCACCAAATTGCGGGTCGTAACCCAGTTGTGATAGCCAGTCCAAAGCTTCTTCGCTGGCTTCGATAGTGATACCCATTTCCTGCAAAGTGTTTTGTAATTGTTTAAACTGCAGTTTTACGATATCGCTGATCTCATCGCGGCTAAGCGGAGTGAACATAATGATCTCATCTATCCGGTTCAAAAACTCAGGACGGATGGTTTTGCGCAGTAGTTCGAACAATTCGTTCTTGGTTTTGGCCACAACTTCATCGTGATTGTCTTCATCCAACTCCTGGAAGTTATCCTGGATCACATTTGAGCCGATGTTGGAGGTCATAATGATAATGGTGTTTTTAAAGTTCACCACACGGCCTTTGTTGTCTGTTAAACGGCCATCATCCAACACCTGCAACAGGATGTTAAATACATCAGGGTGTGCTTTTTCGATCTCATCGAGCAATACCACGCTGTATGGTTTGCGGCGAACAGCTTCGGTTAACTGGCCGCCTTCATCGTACCCAACGTAGCCCGGAGGTGCACCTACTAAGCGGCTAACCGCATGACGTTCCTGATATTCGGACATGTCTATCCGGACCAGCGCGGCTTCATCGTTAAACAAATATTCGGCCAATGCTTTAGCTAGCTCGGTTTTACCAACGCCGGTAGTACCCAGGAAGATGAATGAGCCGATAGGCTTACGCTTATCCTGCAAACCGGCACGGCTGCGGCGTATGGCGTCGCTGATGGCTTCAATAGCTTCTTCCTGCCCGGCAACACGTTTGTGCAATTCGTCTTCCAGATGTAACAGTTTTTCGCGCTCGCTCTGGATCATTTTGCTTACGGGTATGCCTGTCCAGCGTGAGACTACTCCGGCAATATCTTCGGAAGTAACTTCTTCCTTTAGCATACGCGAATTGTCTTTATTCTCCAGCAAAGCCTGTTTCAGCTTTTCAACCTCTTCCTGCGCTTCGCGGATGCGGCCGTAGCGTAATTCGGCTACCTTGCCATAATCCCCGGCACGTTCGGCCTGGTCGGCCTCGAGCTTATAATTCTCTATCTGCTCTATCTTGGTGTTGATACCGTCCACCACATCTTTTTCACCCTGCCACTTGGCGCGTAATGAATCGCGTTCGGCTGATAGGTTAGCGATCTCTTCGCTTAATTCTTTAACTTTTTTATCGTTGTGCTCACGTTTGATGGCTTCGCGCTCAATTTCCAACTGCATAATGCGGCGTTCGAGCTCGTCCACCACTTCGGGTACCGAATCCATTTCGATACGCAGTTTTGAGGCGGCTTCATCCATCAAGTCAATGGCCTTATCAGGAAGGAACCTGTCGGAAATATAGCGCTGCGACATCTCAACCGAAGCAATAATGGCTTCATCGAGAATGCGCACTTTATGGTGAGCTTCATATTTTTCTTTCAAACCACGTAATATCGATATCGCGTCGGCAGTATCCGGTTCATCTACCATTACCTTCTGGAAACGGCGTTCGAGGGCTTTATCCTTCTCTAAGTATTTTTGATACTCGTTCAAAGTGGTTGCACCAATGGCACGCAGCTCACCACGGGCCAATGCAGGTTTTAGAATATTTGCGGCATCCATCGCGCCTTCGCCGCCCCCTGCGCCAACCAAAGTATGGATCTCATCGATAAAGAGAATGATCTCGCCATCGGCCTGGGTAACTTCTTTAACAACGGCTTTTAAACGTTCTTCAAACTCGCCTTTGTATTTGGCTCCGGCTATCAAAGCACCCATATCGAGCGAATACACGGTTTTGCTTTTTAGATTTTCGGGCACGTCGCCTTTCAATATCCTAAAGGCTATACCCTCGGCAATAGCGGTTTTACCCACGCCGGGTTCACCAACCAAAATAGGGTTGTTTTTGGTACGACGGGACAGTATCTGTATCACACGACGGATCTCATCATCACGGCCAATAACCGGATCGAGCTTGCCTGATGCAGCATATTCGTTTAAGTTGCGGGCGTATTTGTTTAAGGCGTTGTAAGTAGCCTCTGCGTTCTGATCGGTCACCTTGCTATCGCCGCGTAAGTCCTTAATTGCTATTTTAAGATCTTTCTCGTTTACGCCCATATCTTTCAATAGGGTAGCGGCTTTATCGCTTGTGGATAGTATACCTAACAGAATATGTTCTACAGATATAAAATCATCCTTAAACTCTTTTAAATAGGATTGCGCTTTTTGCAGTGCGCTGTTGGCACCCGAAGATAAATATACTTCGCTGCCGCTAACTTTCGGGAATGTCGCGATCTGCTGATCGAGCGAATCGTTAAGCCTGTTGATGTTAACGTTCAGTTTTTTTAACAGGTAAGTAATTACATTTTCATCAACCAGGAGCAGCGCCTTTAAAATGTGCGCGTTTTCAATTGCCTGTTGTTGGTTGCCAACGGCAATTTCGGAAGCCTTTTGTACAGCTTCCTGTGCTTTTATGGTAAAATTGTTGAAATTCATATCATCGGTTAATCAAAACCATTGCCAATGTGCGCTAACTGTAAAAAAGTCATACAAAATCAATTTTAGGTGACTAATTGGCAATAGCGTTGTTGTAAATTTAGAAACAAACCCGGCTGAAAAAAGTGTCAAATGTCAATAATTTTTAGTAAATTGAACTTTTTAAATGAACCATCGTCCAATAAGCAGACATCTAACCAATTACTGTTATGAGGGTAATGAAATATATCTGCCTGGCCGTTTGCATAGGAGCCTGTGGCCTGTTGTTCTCATCGTTTTTTAGCACCACTGCGCTATCCACAAAAAAAATAAAACTGGCCTATAAAAGCGCCGGACTGACCGACCGACAAGCAGCCGCGCATTTGTTGAGTCGTTTTACTTACGGGGCAACGCCCGGACAGGTTGACGAGGTGGTGAAAATGGGTTTGGAAAACTGGTTCAAGCATCAACTTGACGCCGACCTGCCTGATGATTCGCTGAACAACCGCCTGAAGTTGTATGATGCGCTGAATTATAATAACGAACAGGTTGTAGATATTTTCCCCGAAAGGGGCGCCATGTACCGCAACGCGGCTAAGGCAGGATATGTAAGCAAGGATTCGTTGTATGTTGCCAACGATAAAAGGGCCTTCAATGCCCAAATACAGGCCTTTATGCAAATGAAAGGTTACCGGCCCGAGCAAGTGCTATTAACGCAATTTGAGAGCCAGAAAATATTAAGGGCAACTTATACAAATAACCAGCTACAAGAAGTGATGACTGAGTTTTGGTTTAACCACTTCAATGTGTCGTTTGCCAAAAACGGGCCAGGCAAATATATCCCGGCCTATGAACGCGATGTGATCCGTCCGCATGTGTTCGGTAAGTTTGACGAGTTGTTGCTGGGTACGGCTAAGTCGCCTGCGATGCTGTTTTACCTGGACAATTTTAATAGTGCCGGGCCGCCCCCCGAAAGGAAACAACCGCAAATTGTACCGCAGCCGCAGGAAATTGCCAACAATAATATGACGCTGATGGATATGCCTGATTCGGCACGTAAAAAACTACTTACACCTGCTCCTCAGCCATTAGTGCGCCGCAATGTAAGCGGTTTGAACGAAAATTATGCCCGCGAGGTAATGGAGTTACATACGCTCGGCGTAGATGGTGGTTACACCCAAAGCGATGTGACACAGGCGGCCAGGGTACTGACAGGTTGGACGTACTTCCCGCTGGGAGAAGATAACGCGAACAACAATAACATAAAAAAACAATTTATAAAACAAGGTGACCAGGTTATGGCCGAACAGGGTTATGTGCACGAAGGTGACTTTTTATTTAATCCGACCCGCCATGATAAAGGTGAAAAGACTGTTTTAGGCCATCATTTTAGTAAGAACGGTGGTTACCAAGAAGGTGTAGACCTGCTGGAAATGCTTGCGCATCATCCATCGACAGCTAAATTTATTTGCCGAAAAATAGCCGTGCGTTTTGTAAGCGATAACCCGCCAAAAAGCCTGCTGGAAAAAATGAGCAAATCATTTATTGATCATGATGGTGATATCAAAGAGGTTTTGATCACGATGGTAAGCTCGCCCGAATTTTGGGGTAAAGATGCTTTACGCGAAAAAACAAAATCGCCTTTTGAGCTGGCCATCAGTTCGACGCGTGCATTGAATGCCGATATCAAGCAACCGATGCAGGTTTACAACTGGGTATCGCGCATGGGCGAACGTTTGTATTATTATTTAGCTCCAACAGGTTTCCCGGATAGGGGTACTTATTGGATCAACACCGGCTCGCTGCTTAACCGCATGAATTTTGCTTTGGCGTTGACTACCGGGCGGATACCGGGGGTTACCGTAAACCTCGCCGCGTTAAATAACAATCATGAGCCCGAAAGCCCGGAAGCCGCTTTAGCCATCTACAGCAAACTGATGATACCCGAGCGTAACCTGGATAAAACCATACAGCGGCTAACGCCTTTGCTAAACCAACCCGATCTTGCGGCCACGGTTAACAAGGCTGCCGCAAATACACCGCCAGCACAGGTTGTTAATAAAACTGCCGCCACCGATCCAATGATGGTTGATAATAACATGACGC
>Ga0209026_1000867_pt1 | contig 15790 bp, 15 predicted proteins | sample AraplaCL_Col_mCL_FD_184262 | JGI IMG/M metagenome (GOLD analysis project Ga0209026, IMG submission 184262) | Arabidopsis root microbial communities from the University of North Carolina, USA - plate scrape CL_Col_mCL (SPAdes) (version 2) | ecosystem: Host-associated > Plants > Roots >... | reverse complement strand
TCCGACGCGGCCCCGCTGTACAGCGCATCCGTCAGATAGGTGCTGTCCACCCGCGCCGTCCCGACGGTGTTCTTCAGGGTGTCGGTGACCGTCCCCTGGGTCAGGTCCACATAGTCGAAGCCGGTCTTGGCGATGTACTCCTGGATCTCCTTCAGCCCGGCCGCGAACCGCCGCTGATAGGCCGCCAGCTGGGTCGCGCTGACGTCCTCGCCCTGGGCCGCCGCGGCCACGCCCTGCAGCGCATTGACGGCCTGGTACAGCGTGAACAGCTTCTTGTAGTCGTCCGAGGCGCCCGCCACGTCCGACGTGAACCAGTCCGCGTTGATGAAGCTCTGGCCCGCCATGACCTTCTTCACCAGGTCGGCGGTCTGCGGCGTCTCGCTCGACGACCAGGGCGCGGTGGGCGAGGCGTCGGACCCTGTCGGCGACGAGCTCTTGATCGTGGTGGTGTCGGTCACGCCGGAGCTCGCCGAGGCCACCCCGGCCTTCGCGTTGTAGTAGCCGACCAGCAGCGACGTCGTGTCGTAGACCGACGAGGAACTGCCCCCGAACAGGCCCAGCACATAAGACGTGTCGACCATCGAACTCACTCGCCACGCATACTTTTGCGAGTGAGAAGATGATTTGTATTCCTGAATCGAAGGTAATCGAATACAGATTTCGTCGTTATATACTTCATGTCAATTCCGACACGTTGAAACAATTGAGCACGCGTTTCGCCACATTTGCCATAATTGGCCCAGTCAATGCTGGAGCGAACACGCCAGAGCGTGCGCGAGCGCATGCACCCACGCACGCCCCGACGGCGTCCGCCCTAGCGCTTGATGTTGATCAGCTCGTCCAGCATCTCGTCGGCCGTGGTGATGATCTTGGACGCCGCCGAATAGGCCTTCTGCGTCTGGATCAGGCCGGTGAACTCCGCCGACAGGTCCACCGTCGAGGCCTCCAGGCTGGAGGGCGAGATCGCCCCCGAGCCGCCGATCCCGGCCTGTTTGATCACCATCTCGCCCGCTGCCCGCGTGGCGCGATAGGCGTTGCCGCCCACCGCCTCCAGGCCGTCGGCGTTGGGGAAGGTGGCGATGCCGATCTTGGCGACCTTGCGGACCTGGTTGTTGTCGTAGATCGCCGAGACGACGCCGTCCTCGTCCACCTCGATCGCCACCACATTGCCGGCGCCGGCCCCGTCCTGGCTGATCTGGGTGACCGAACTGGCCTCGTCGTACTGGGTGACATTGCCCAGATCGAGCGACAGCGACTGGGTCGGCAGTCCCAGCGATGGGTCCCAGGCCACGCTCAGCCCATAGTCGTCAGCCGACATCCCGCCCACCGTGTTGATCGTGCCGTCGGTGTTGAAGGTCACCGCGATCGGGCTGGCCGGTGTGATCGTCGCGTCGGTGGCCGGGACGGTCTCGGCCGTCATGCTCCAGTTGTTGACCGAGGTCTGGGTGAAGCTCAGGCGCAGCGTGTGCTTGCCGCCGGCCGCGTCCACGATGTTGACGTCGATGGGGTCCGGCGCGGTGGCGTTGTCCTTGTCGATATTCGCAGTGACGCTGATGTTGGCCGTCGGCGAGACGGCCGAACCCAGGTTCTTCACATTGATCGACTGCATCGCCGTCAGGTCCGACGGCGGGGTCGCGAACGTGCCGTCCGACTGCACCGGCCAGCCCTGCAGATAGAGGCCCGCGTCGTTCACGAGATAGCCGTCGGCGTCCACGCCGAACGCGCCGGCCCGGGTGTAGAGGCGCTGGTCCGCCGCCGTCAGGTTCCCGCCCTTGTCGGTCACGACAAAGAAGCCATCGCCCGAGATGGCCAGGTCCGTCGACGAGTCCGACGCCTGGATCAGGCCCTGCTGGCTGATGGACTGGCGGGTGACGCCCTGCACCCCACCCGCCGAGTACTTGCCCTGCACCGCCTGCGCGGTGACCACGTTGGCGAAGTTCACCTGGGTGCGCTTGTAGGCGACCGTGTTGACGTTCGCGATGTTGTCCGAAATGGCCGCCAGGGCCGACGAGTTGGCCACGAGGCCCGAGACGCCGGCGAGCATCGCCGAATTGATGGACATGAGTTGGCTCCGTTCTCCTTCGGCCGCGTCCGCATGCTGCGTTCGGCGTCCGACGAGGAGACGGCGTTCTGCCGCCCGGTTCTGGGCGCCGCCCGTTTGTCGGCGACGCGAGCCGGGGGAAAATTCTGCAGGGGTCCGATCCGTCACCCGGTGTCCGCATCGCGGATCCTGAGCGCCGCCGCGGTCCCCGCAGGCCAGCTCGGACCCCTCCCAAGCAATAGCTGAGCCAGTTTTCTATAGACCTATTTTTACTGCACTATTTTTAACCGTTATCAAATTAACCATATAATTTAACGATACTTTTTGCCGGTCGAGCGCCGCGTTTCAGCGGCCAGTCGGCAAATGGCGCAGCTCTTGCGACCTCTGGAGCCAGGTCAGGGTTCCAGTGGAGCGGCCATCATGAGTTCGTTGCGGCCCAAGGCGGCGGCGCGGTCGACGCGCGTTTTCGACCCGGCAATTTTCGCCGGGTTGCCGGTCAATTTTTGCCGGGTGGAGGGCTGAGCATGTCGCTTACCGCCGCCCTGCGCAGCGCCAGTTCGGGCCTTCAGGCCGCCCAGACGGCCCTCGGAGTCGTGTCCGACAACATCGCAAACGTTAACACGCCAGGGTACGTCCGGAAGGTCGCCAACCAGCAGCAGCAGGTCGTCGACGGGTCCGGCGCCGGCGTCGTCGTCACCGGCATCTCGCGCAAGGCCGACCAGTACCTTCAGAGCGCCTCGCTGACCGCCAGCGCCGACGCCGAGCGCTGGTCCACGGTCTCAAACCAGCTGGACACCGCCCAGACCCTGTTCGGCGACCCGTCCGCCGACACCGGCTTCTTCAGCGGCCTGGACCAGATCTTCGGCGCCTTCGCCAGCCTGGCGGACGATCCCAGCTCGTCGGTCCTGCGCAGCCAGGCGATCGGCGATATCCAGGACTTCCTCACCGCGTCCGACCGGATCGGCGACCAGCTGTCGTCGATGAAGACCTCGCTGGAGAGCCAGGCCTCGTCGACGGTCGACCGGGCCAACACCCTGCTGGGCCAGATCGCCAGCCTGAATGGCGACATCAACCGCGCCAAGCTGACCGGCGGCGACGCCACCGGCTCGGAGACCCTTCAGAGCCAGATGCTCGACGAGCTGTCGGGCCTGATGGACATCAAGGTCGCCGCCCGCTCTACCGGCGGCGTCGATGTGCGCTCCGGCGTCGGCGGCGTGCTGCTGGCCGGCGACGAGGCCGCCAAGCTGTCCTACCAGGCCGGAGCCCCCAGCACGGTCAGCGTCCAGGCCGCCGGGTCCGCCACCTCGCGTCCGATGCAGGTTGGCAGCGGCGTCCTGCGCGGCCTGATGGACCTGCACGACAATGAGCTGCCCGGCCTCAGCGCCCAGTTGAACGCCTTCACAGCCAGCGCGGTGGACCAGCTCAACGCGGCGCACAACGACTCCACCGCCGTCCCGCCGCCCACCACCCTCACCGGTCGCGACGTGGGCGCCGACCTGCCCGACGTCGTGGACGGCTTCACCGGCGCGGCCAGCATCGTGCTGGTCGACCAGACGGCCAACACCACCACCCGCAAGATCGACATCGACTTCGACGCCGGGACCATCTCGGTGGACGGCGCGGCCGGCGTCGCCTTCACCCCCGACGACTTCCTGGACCAGCTCAACACTGCGCTGGGATCTTCGGGTTCGGCGACCTTCACCGACGGCAAGCTGACCCTCACCGGGAACGGCGCCGGCGTGGCCCTGGACGAGGGGACCTCCGCCAAGGCCGGCCGCGGCTTCTCGGCCACCTTCGGGCTCAACGACCTGGTCGTTTCCGACGGCGCCGGCGGCTACGCCGTGCGGTCCGATATCGCCGCCGATCCCCAGAAGCTGGCCGCCGGCAAGGTCGACGCCTCGGCCGCGGTCGGGGCGATCTCGGTCGCGCCCGGCGATGGTCGCGGCGCCTCGGCCCTGGCGGCGGCGGGCAACGTCAAGATCCAGTTCCCCGCCGCCGGCGAGCTGGGCGCCCTCAACACCACCCTCTCCGACTACGCCGCCCAGTTCGGTGGGTCAGTGGGCCGGGCCGCGGCCGCCGCCGAGACCCGCGCCGACTCGTCCGAGGCCGTGGCCTCCGAGGCCAGCGCCCGGCGCCAGTCCGCCGAGGGCGTGAACCTGGACGAGGAGCTGGTGAACCTCTCGACCTACCAGCAGGCCTACACCGCCTCCGCCAAGCTGATCCAGGCGATCAGCGAAATGTTCGACGACCTGTTCAAGATCGTCTGAGGAACCGCACCATGACCACCCGCGTCACCACCGCCGGCTCCTACGCCAGCATGATCGCCAACCTCAAGGCGGCCCAGGCCGCCCAGCTGGCCGCCGGCAATAAGCTCTCGACCCAGCGCAACGGCGACAGTCTCAAGGCCTACGCCGGCAGCGCCGAGCTGCTCACCGGCCTGCGCACCACCCAGACCCAGCTCACGACCTACCAGGACAAGAGCCAGGCCCTGGCCTCCAAGCTGGACGCCCAGAACACCGGCCTCACCCGGGTCTCCGACGCCGCGACCCAGATCCGCCAGCTGATGACCGAGGCCCTGGCCAGCGGCCGCGCCGACACCCTGGTCTCCGACATTCAGGGCCAGATGAGCAGCGCCGTCGCCGGCCTCAACACCCAGTACGACGGCAAGTACCTGTTCGCCGGCGGCCAGGTGAACACCAAGCCCGTCACGGCCACCAGCCTCTCCGACCTGACGGCCTCGGGCGTTACGGTCGCCGACGTCTTCAAGAACGACGACTACACCGTCACCGCCAAGGTCGACGACGCCACCACCCTGTCCACCGGCTTCAAGGCCGACGACGTGGGCACGGACATGATGGCCGCGCTGCAGGCGTTCCAGGCGTTCAACGAAGGCCCCAACGGCCCCTTCAAGGGTGAGCTCACCGCCGCCCAGCAGTCCTTCCTGGAGGGCCAGCTGTCGAACTGGAGCACGATCGGCCAGAACCTCAACCTGTCGGTCGCCCGCAACGGCTCGAACCAGGCCCGGGTCGAGAGCGTCGCCAGCGACCTGGAGGCGCGCCAGACCTCGGTCACCACCATGATCGGCGGCATCACCGACGCCGACCTGGCCCAGGCCTCGGCCGAGTTGGAGCAGGCCCAACTCTCGGTCCAGTCGGCGGCCTACGTCTTCAACGCCTTCAAGCAGTCGTCGCTGATCGACTTCCTCACCTGACGCGGCAAAGGGCGGGCCGCCGGCGCAGCCGCGCCCCGGCCAGGCCGAAGCCCAGGATCGCCAGCGCCCAGGCCGACGGCTCCGGAACCGCGCCGGTCCCACCGTCGGCCAGCGTCAGGGCGATGTCGTCCACGCCGGCCAGGCGGAAGTCGAAGTTCACGAACTCCACCGAATGCGCCGTCCCGGCGAAGGCCTGGCTGATACGCAGGAAGTCGCACGCCCCGTCGCCGCAGGTCGATCCCAGCCGCAGCGACGCCAGCAGCGACCCGGTGCCGCCCACACCGCTCCAGATCCGCAGCGTGCTGCTCTCGGCCGCGTTGGCGTACAGCAGGCTCAGCTCGCCGGTGAACCCTCCGGCCACGTTCATCACCGACGGGGCATCCGGGTCGGGATCGGGCGCGAACGCCGCCCGCGGATCCAGGAACCGCAACACATCTGTCGGCCCCGCCCGGTCCGGGTCGTCGCAGGCAAAGCCCAGCGAACACACCACGACGGCGTCCCCCGAGAAGGTCACGCCATAGTTCGCCCCTGGGCCCGACCCCAGGCCGCCCTGCCCGCCGGAATAGTATTGGCCGGGCGCCTCCCCGTTCACGCCGTCCAGGCCGTCGAAGCCGATCACCACCGGCGCGGCCGACGCCGCCCCAGCCAGCCCCGCCGCGAATGCAGCGCCAAGCATCAGCCTCGAAAGTCTCATCGCAGTCCCCTGTCCCGCCCCGCCGATGGAGCGTCGTCGGACCCATGAGCCACGGGGCGGGAACTTCCCCCGGCGACCGTTGGAGAGCAGGCAGAGTCGCCAGCATCCCGCCTCAACACGAAGATGCCATCGATAGAGCCTAAACGCTGGCCAACTAGGAGGTCCCAGCATGCTGAAGCTCGCCGCCGCCGGACTGCTCCTTGCAGCGCTCGCTGCAGGTCCGGTGCAAGCCAAGCCGGCCAAGACCGGCGCCTGCCAGGAGACGCGGATCGCGAGCCTCGGTCCCCGCCTGGAGGGCGTGCCTGACAGTGGGTCCAGCGTCGCCTACGCCAACGGCCTGCGGCAGACATCCTACGACGTCGTCCCGGCGCTCCAGCGATCCCGCGCTGGCGATCGGGTGCGTCTGTGCCTGGTCTCGCGCCCCAAGGGTTGTCCCAAGGGCGATGACAGGGGGGCGAAGTACGCGGCCACCAACCTGCGCTCGTCCGAGACCTGGACCCTGTTCGACAGCCAGCACCGCTGCGGCGGCGCCTGACGGCCGGCTACTGATAGCCGTTCAGGATCTGGCGCGCTGAGGCGGCCCGGGTCGCGGCCTCGCCATCGCGGTCTGCGGGCCGCTCATAGTAGCGCGATACGATCGAGCCGGCGGTCCCGGCGTCGTCGGCGCCTCGCAGCCGGTTGCCGGCGGACTGTTCGGCGCCCTGGGTCATCTCGTGGTGCACGAACGCGAGTTGCTCGCCGAAGGTCGACTCGCGGATGCTGTGGCCGGCGAAGCGGGCGAAGGCCGCCTGACGGTCGGGGTGCCACTGCGCCAGGCCATAGGCCTGTCCGCCGTCGCCGACGGCGCCGATGCGCAGCCCGCTCTCCCGCTGCAGGTTGGCCACGATCCCCGCGGCCTGCTCGCGCGACCAGCCCTGGCCGACGAAGTAGTCCATGGCCTGCTGCACCCGGCCGGCCTGTGTGCCCGACGCGGTCTGCGGCGCTTCGGCCTGGCCGCCCGGGCGGGCGGCGGGCGTACCGACCTGCGTCGAGGCCGAACCACCGCCCGAGATGCGCAGCTGCTGGTTCGGCACGATCAGGTTGGGGTTCGACAGGCCGTTGGCCTGGGCGAGGATCCGCCAGTCGACGCCGAACCGTTCACCGATCTCGGACAGGGTGTCGCCACGCTGGACCGTGTAGGTCTGGTTGCTGCTGGAGGCGCCCGACGAGCCACCGGCGGGAATGCGGACTTCCTCGCCCGGCCGGATGAGGTTCGGGTTGGTGATCTGCGGATTGGCGGCGATCAGCGCGTCCAGCGAGACGCCCTTCTCGGCCGCGATGCCCGAGAGGGTCTCGCCGGATCTCACCACGTGATCGTTGCGGTCCAGGGTGGCGGTCTGGCTATCGCTGCTGCCAGCTGAGGCGACGCGGGTCATGGGACACTCCGTTGCGCTTTGCGACGTTGTCCCATCGTGGCCTCGGGCCGGCGGCGCGCCCAGCTAGGACGATCCCTAGTCGGCGGCGCTATTCGGCCGTCGCCACCACCAGCATCGGGGCGTCGCCGGCGACGCCCGGCGTGGGCGTGTCGATCAGGGCGATCGCGAAGATGCGGTCGTCGCTGCGCCACGCGCGCGCCTGGGCGCCGCGCAGATGCTCGGCCAGGCGCAGGTCACGCGGCCAGGCGATCAACTTGCCGTAGTGCTCAGCCACCGCCGGCCAGGTCGCGCCGGCCGGCAGCCGGTAGGTGGCGATCTCCAGCGGGCGGCTGCGATCCTGCACCGCCTCGCGGAGCTGGATCACCACCTCGTCCAGCCGCTGCTCCTGCGGCCCGTCCTCCACCGACGCGTGGGCGCCGGGCGGCGGCGTGGGCTGGCTCTGGTGCGTGAGCTCGGGCGAGCAGGCGGTCATGGCGAACCCCGCGAGGACGATGGCGAGACATCGGGATGGCATCAGCGAACGCCCCTGCGCAAATGCGTATCGGCGGAGGAACGCGCCTCCGCCGAAATCGCTGCCAGGATCCGAGCCGGGATCAGGGATTGGCCGCAAGCACGCGGTTCAGCGCGGAGTCGTAGTCGCGTTCGGCAGGTCCCTCGTAGGGCTTCTTGGTCGCCGGATCGCGCGGGAACGACAGCTCGTAGAAGGTGTCGCGAAGGTTCGACGTGCCGCTGGCGAAGGCGTCCACCGCCTCCTTCACGGCCGCGTCGGTATAGAGGCCGACCGCGGCGCTGGAGACCGGGTCCAGGCCCTTGGTGGCCAGGCCCACGGCGGCCTTGAAGATATTGCCGACGACCTCGGCCTGGCCCTTCTGGTCCGAGACCAGCTTGCTCACGGCCGCCTGGGTGGCGCCCGCGAAATAGCCCATGCTCTGGGCGTTCGGGTAGTAGTCGTTGCTGTTCTGGTTGATGCGGTCGAGGGCGCTGCCCGAGAGATCGTTGCCGCGCTGCAGACGGGCGATCTCCTCGCCGACGGTCTTCTGGCCGGACTCACCCTTCGCCAGGGTCTCCTTGACGTAGTTGGTCAGGGCTGCGCCGTAGCGGTCGTTGGTCTCCAGGCTGCGGACCACGCCGACCGTATCGCTGTCGATGATGCGCTGCAGGCTGTCCCGGATCTGGCCCGCCTCTTCCTTGGCGGTCACGTTCGGCGCGAACAGCGAGTTGGAGCCGGCCACCTCGCCCAGCACCTTGCCGCCCTCGGCGAACACGCGAGCCTTCACGTCGGCGTTGCCACCGGTGGCCACCGCGTCCAGCACGCCGGCCAGGGTGTCGGCCTGGTACGAGCCGCTGATCGAGGCGCCGCCCATGCTGACGACGTTGTGGGTCTCGCGCTCCGCGCCGCTCTGCACGACCGCGCGAAGCTGGGCGTCGCTCAGGGAATTGATCGCCGCGTCGACGCTGGCGGCGTCGCCCTTCAGCCCGGCGATCGCCTTGCCGACCGCCAGGGCGTCCGGATCGCTGAACTGGATGTTGGTGTAGGAGCCGTAGTTGTTGACGTCGCCGTTCAGCTGGTCGGTCGTCCGGCCGGCCATGGCCTGCACGTACTCCACCTTGGTGGCGTTGCTGCCGAAGCGGCCGACCGAGTCGCCCAGCGCGATCACATCGTCCCGCCCGCCGAACGCCGACGACAGCCGCGCCAGCTGCGCGCCGTCCAGCGCGCCAGCCAGGGCGTTGAAGAGGTCCTTCTTCTCGTCCGAGCTGAGGCCCTGGTGGCCCCAGATCCCGCCGGCGTTGATGTCGTCGGCCAGGGCGTGGAGGTCGTCGCTCGAGAGCTTGGAGACGACCTGGTCGACCTCCGCCTGGGACAGGCCCGTCTTACCGCTGAGGATATCGCGGGCCTCGTGCATGTGGTCGTTGCGGCCGGTGCCGAGGAAGCCGTCATCCCCGGTCAGATCCTTGATGCGGCTGACCGCATCGTCGACCTTGCTGGCGTTGACCGGAGGCGCCGCGGGCGTCTGGGCCTGGACCTGGGTTGTGGAAGTCGAACTGTCGACGGCGGTGACCATGGCGCGGGCTCCTCTGGGAGTTTGACCGCAAGCCTAGGCCGCCGCTGAACCGCCCGGCAGTCGGGCTGGTCCCTAGCTAGGGTTCTCCCTACCTTTCGCGGGCCGTCCTCTCCGGTGCGCCGAGCAGGCGATCCAGCGCTTCGGCGTGACCGCCCTTGGCCACCTCGGCGACGAGGTCGGCGGGCGAGATGGTGGTCACCGCCCATTTGCCGGCGCCGTCCGGCCGGTCTTCCTTGCGGTACATGGAGAGGGACTCTTCCAGCGCCGCCTGCTCGCGCATGTCGCCCAGCAGCTCCTGTAGCGGCTGTTGGTGCGCGGCCTGGGCATAGGCTTCCTGGTCGCTGGTGTAGAGCGGGTCGGCGACGGTGTTGAGGGTCCCGCCGGCCACGCCCTGGACCGCGCCGGTCAGCGGGTTCGCCGCCGGCAGGAGGCCATTGCGACCGGCCACCTGCCACAGCAGCGTATCGAGGCCGCCGGCCAGCGGATTGAGCGACAGGGACATCGCGATCACCTCCATGAGCCCCCGAACCCAAGGCTAGACGCTGGGCGCGCGAGCGCCCAGCTAGGGTGATCCCCAGTACGGGCCTAGCCCCGGACGAAGCCGTCGCGGGTCAGGCGCAGCTGACGCAGATCCACACCCATCTCGTTGCGGAACTTGGTGACCGCCGCCTCGCCCAGGCGCCGCTTCAATGCGGTGTCGCCCTTGGCGACCGCATGATCGTAGGCGGCCTGCTGGGTCAGGAAGTTCAGCATCAGCACTTCGGCCATCTCCTGGCGCTGCGCCTCGTTCAGCCGGGCGAAGGCGGCGTTGGACAGGAAGGTCCCGCGCAGCTGGTCGGCCACCGCGCGGCCGGATCCGGCGCCCGAGTCGGTCAGGCCGTTGGCGATCAGGTAGTTGAGCATCCAGTAGGCCGCGAAGGCGTCCGCCGCATCGCCGGCGCGCAGTCCTTCGGCCGACACCAGCTGAGACCAGTTGCTCACGAAGTCGCGCCGCGCCAGCGCGCCTTCGTATTCCTTGGCCGCCTGTGGGCTGACGCTCTTCCCGATGAAGTCCACATACTGTTGCTTGACCCGCGCGGTGACGGCGGGCGAGGCGCGATAGCCGGTCGAGACACCCGAGATCGCCGCGGCCGGTCGGCCGGCTGCGAAGGCCGAGCCCGCGGGACGCGCCGCATAGCGGGCGCCGGACGGCGCGCTGCGCGAACGGTTCATGGTCTGGGCCACGGACTCGCGCACTGGCTGTTGCATGAGCTGGTTCATCGCCATGGCGGGGGCGATGCCGCCGCCGGCCGTGAACATCTGAGCCGCCGCGGCGACGGGCGTTGCGACGCCGACGAAAGCGACAGCAGCCTTGAACCAGAACCTGCGCACCGGATACCTCCTCTGTCCCCGAGACAATCCTCGGTAGTGAAAACGGCAAAAGACGGGCGGCTTGCGCCACCCGTCCTCCGCCGGATTGTCGTCTCGGCCTTTAGCCCTTGCGGGCGAGGGTCGAGGTCGCTTCGCCCAGCGACTTGATGGTGTTGGCCAGGGCTTGCGACAGGAAGCCGACTTCCTGACCCAGACCTTGCAGCTCGGCGGACATTTCGCCGATGACCGCCTGGCGCTTGCCACCGCTGTCGTTGGCCTTCTGCGTTTCCTTGTCGATGTCCTTCGACACCTGCATCATCCGGTCCATCTTGCTGTCGACGGCCTTGCCCAGGGCCTTGGCGAAGGCCACCAGGAAGCTCTCGCCCTGGCCGCCGGCCGAGCGCTGGCTGCGACGATCGCCGCCCTCGCCGTCGGCGTTCTGGGCGTTCTCGCGGATGCCTTGCAGGAACTGATCCGCCGCGCTCTTGACGCCTTCGTCGGCCGAACGTTGCAGGGCGCCCTGGTCGAAGGCGTCGCCACCGATGGCGTCGGTGAAGCCGCCGATGGCTTCCTGCAGGTTGGACACCGCGCCGCCGGGATCGCCGGCCGCCGCGTGGAAGGCGCCCTGGGCGATGTCGATGGCCGACTGCGGCAGGCCGAGGCCTTGGCCGATCTGCTGCAGGACCTGGTCGCCCACCGCCATGAAGACGCTCTTCATCGCCGTCGTCACCAGCAGCGACGCGCCGCCCGTGGCCACGCCCAGCGCGGCTTGGGCCGCCACGCCGATGATGCTGGAGAACATGTTGTTACCGCCGCCGATACCGAACATTTCCGACACTCCGTCTGAGGTTTATCTGGCTGGGTCGGGAGCGCCGCTCCGTTTGACCCGACGCCATCAGCAAACCAGCGGGCCGCTTCTCGCTGTAGTGGGGCCGTTCCCTAGCTAGGGTTGTCCCTAACCTCCGCGCCCGCGCCCGAGGGCGCCGCGGGGCGGCGATCCAGCAGGGTGATCTGGCCGGCGGAAACCCCCAGCAGCAGGGTCTCGCCCTCGTAATCCACCACGACGACCCGCTCGCGCGGACCGACCGGCAGGGCGCGCAGGAACCGCAGGCCCGGCGCCCCGGGCGCAGAGCCCAGGTTGACGTTCATCTTCTTGAGAAGCTTGAGGGATCCCCAGGCCAGGCCCAGCACCAGGGCCAGCGCGACAACGCCGCTCAGCAGGTCCAGGGCCGCGCCCCCGGCGCCTGACGATGGCGTTGTCATGCAGCCGGCCATCGGCAGCCCCAGGGCCAGGACGATCGAACGCCTCATGCCGCGCCTCCATCGGTAAGCGCGGGGGTCTCGCGCATTTTTCGCGCCCACAGGATCACCTCGGCCACCGCCGCGAACATGTCCTCCGGAACGATCTCGTCGATCTCTGCGCGGTGCAGCAGGCCTCGCGCCAGGTCCACGTTGCGGATGATCGGCACGCCGGCCGCCTCGGCCGCGGCGCGCATCTCGGCGGCCAATGGCCCCTCGCCCTTGGCCGCGACGACCGGCGCGGGGTGCTGGGCCGGGTCATAGTCCAGGGCGATCGCCACGTGGGTCGGGTTCACCACCAGCACAGAGGCGCCGCGGGCGGCGTCCACGGCATTTCGGTTGGCCCATTCCTGGTGCAGCTGGCGGCGCTGCGAGCGGATCATCGGATCGCCCTCGCTGTCCTTCTGCTCCTGGCGGATGTCGCGATGGCTCATCCGCATCTTCTTCATGAACGAGAACCGCTGGTAGACGGCGTCCAGGGCGGCCACCAGCAGGAACGCGCCGACCGCCGCGGCCACGAGTTGGAAGGTCGTGCGGCCCAGGGCTTCCATCGCCGAGCCGGCGTTGCCCATCGGCAGGGCGGTCAGGTCCCGCAGCTGGCCGGCGACCACCACCAGCACGACCATCCCCAGGATCACGGTCTTCAGCACCGACTTTCCGACCTCGAAGAGGTTGTCGGTGTTGAACATCCGCTTGAGCCCTTCGGCTGGGTTCATGTGCTCCAGCTTCGGCTTCATCCGCTCGAACTGGAACACGGGGCCGACCTGGAAGAAATCGGTCAGCATCCCGATCGCGGCGACCGGCAGGAAGAACGCCAGCGACAGCAGGATGAACACCTGGCCCGACGCGCGCAGCGCCGCTTCGAAGGCTTCGGGCCCGGGCGTCTGGAGCGCCTGGAAGGCCAGGGCGAAGAGCTCGGTCAACTTGCGAAGCGCAAAGCCGGTGAGCGCCGCGCCCATCCCCAGCCAGCCCACCAGCACCACCGCCGAGGTGACGTCCTTGCTCTTGGACACCTCTCCTTTTTTCCGCGCGTCCTGCAGCCGCTTGTGGGTCGGCTGTTCGGTCTTGTCGCCCCCGTCGTTCTTCTCGGCCATGCACACCTGCAAAAATATTTATGGTCAAGCTGGAACAATTACAGCCGCGCTTAGTAGTACGCTCCAGCTATACCGTCACATTCCTACATATCCATGAAGCAATGTGGTTTTATAACGGAAATAATACTCAGTTGACATGCGTCACCTACCTCCGTTAACCCTAAATAGGGTGGGAACAAGACAAGGCTGTTCGTAACGATTTTTGTGCGGGAGTACGTATATGCACCGGGACGGGGTAGCATATATTTCCGTTGCCATATTCTTTACTTGTGCATCCTCCGGCATCGCGGCAGAAGGTCACGGGCAAGGTTCTGAAACAATCACAGCGTTTGGCGCGGTGAATCCCTCGTTCATCTTGATGAATGGGGCGAGTTCGACGTCCGAGACGACGAATGAGGCGTCGGAAAACTCAAGCCCGCCACTTTCCGAACAGCTTAGGATTTATGACCAGCCGAACCCGGTTGTCCGGGTGTCCGTCCCGCAGCGCGCCGCGATTTCGCCGCGCGCGAAAGGTGGATCCAGAAGCCGCTCCGAGGCTTTTCGGCCGCTGATCGACGACGTCGGCCGGCGCTACGCCATCGATCCCGACCTGCTGCGTTCCATCGCGAACGTGGAGTCCGGCCACAACCCGCGTGCGGTCTCGCCGAAGGGCGCCCAGGGCCTGATGCAGGTGATGCCGGCCACGGGCCGCCGCTTCGGCGCACACGCCGCCAGCCTCGCGGATCCCGCCGTCAATCTCGCCGTCGCGGCGAACTACCTGAAGACCTTGCAGGGCCTCTACGGCAACAACCTGCCCCTGATCCTCGCGGCCTATAACGCCGGCGAGGGCGCGGTGCAGAAGTATGGCGGAACCATACCGCCCTACCGTGAGACCCAGGGCTACGTGCGCAAGGTCATGGGCCTCTACGGAGAGGCGGTGGCCGGTCGCTGACGCGCCGCCCTGAACCCTCAGATGAGCATCGAGTCCTACTTCTCCCGCCTCCAGCGGTCGCGCCCGACCGAGGGTGTGTTCGCACGCTTCAGCGACCTGTTCCTGGTCGGCGCCATCGCCGGCATCGTCGCGATGATGATCCTGCCGCTGCCGGCGCTGGCCATCGACAGCCTGGTCGCGCTGAACATCACCTTCGGCATCGTGCTGATGATGGTGGCGGTCTACATCGCCTCGCCGCTGGAGTTCTCGGTCTTCCCGAGCGTCCTGCTGATCTCGACCCTCTTCCGACTGTCGCTGTCGATCGCGACGACGCGGATGATCCTGCTGGAAGGCCACGCCGGGCACATCATCGACACCTTCGGGATGATGGTCGCCGGCGGCAATCTGGTGGTCGGGCTCGTGGTCTTCCTGATCATCACCATCGTCCAGTTCATCGTGATCGCGAAGGGCGCCGAACGGGTCGCCGAGGTGGCCGCCCGCTTCAGCCTGGACGCCATGCCGGGCAAGCAGCTGTCCATCGACTCGGACCTGCGCTCGGGGCTGATCGACAAGGACGAGGCGCGCCGCCGCCGCAAGAACCTGGAGCTGGAAAGCAAGCTGCACGGCTCGCTCGACGGCGCCATGAAGTTCGTCAAGGGCGACGCCATGGCCGGCATCATCATCGTGGTGGTGAACCTGCTGGGCGGCCTCGCCATCGGCGTGATGCAGCAGGGCATGAGCCTGGGCGACGCCATCCACAAATACTCGATCCTGACGATCGGCGATGGGTTGGTGACCCAGATCCCGGCCCTGCTGGGCGCCATCGCCGCCGGTCTGATCGTCACCCGCACCACGGACGAAGCCACCGAGAAGCATCTGGGCGACGCCATCCGCCGCCAGCTGGCCACCAAGCCGCGGGTGTTCATGATGGCGGGCCTCCTCTGCTTCGGGATGGCGCTGGTCCCGGGCTTCCCCGCGCTGGTCTTCGTGGTCCTGGGCGCCACCGCGCTGGTGACCGGCGTGCTGCTGAACGCCGCCCTGCGCGAACGCATCGAAGCCAAGCTCAAGCCGCTGGCGCCCGCGCGTCCCGGCGCCGCGCCCGCTGAGCTGATGCCGGCCCAGACGAAGATCATCGAGGCCCGCCCCACCCTGCCGCTGCTGCTGGAGCTGCGCGGCGTCGGCGCGGCCGATGGCCAGGCCCTGGCCGGTGCGCTGGAAGCGACGCTCGACCGCTTCGAACTGGAGCTGGGCGTGGTGCTGCCGCGCCTCTCGTTCCACGCCACCGACCCGACCGAGGCCCCGTCCTGGCGCCTGCTGGCCTGGGAGGCGCCGCTCGGCGGCGGCGACCTGCCCACCGACGATCCGGTGTCCGCCGCCGCCGCCGAAGTGCGCGAGACCCTGCGCCGGAACCTGGGCCTCTTCGTCGGCATCCAGGAAGCGTCGGTGATGTTGAACCGCGCCAGCGTCGACTACCCCGAGGTGGTCAAGGAGGTCGCCCGCGCCCTTCCTCTCGCCCGCATCGCCGAAGTCATTCGTCGGCTGGTTGAGGAAGAGGTCTCGGTCCGCAATCTGCGCGATGTGCTGGAAGGCCTGGCCGACGCCGGCCAGCGCGAGAAGGACGCCTTTGCCCTCTGCGAATTCGCCCGCGTTTCGCTGAAGCGCCAGATCGCGGCCCGCTACGCCCCCGACGGCGAACTTCGGGCGCTGGTCCTG
>Ga0209026_1000865_pt1 | contig 15828 bp, 1 predicted proteins | sample AraplaCL_Col_mCL_FD_184262 | JGI IMG/M metagenome (GOLD analysis project Ga0209026, IMG submission 184262) | Arabidopsis root microbial communities from the University of North Carolina, USA - plate scrape CL_Col_mCL (SPAdes) (version 2) | ecosystem: Host-associated > Plants > Roots >... | reverse complement strand
CGCCCGCCTGGTTGTTGGCGGAGCCGCCGTTGGTTACCGAAAAGCTGACGCTGCCGCTGGTCTTCGAATACGAGGCATACGGGAAAAAGTGGATGTACGGACCGCCGGCATTGGTGCGCACTTCGTAATCGTAGGTCGATGCATACAACGACGCGTTGACTTTCTGTGCGTATTGACTGGACAGTTTCGCACCGCTGACGTTGACGCCCTGCGCGTTGCTGATCTCGCCGCCGCCCTGGATCAGCGCACTGTAAGTCGCCGCCTGGTCCGGATTGCCGCACAAGCCGTTTGCCGTGTAGGACTCGCTGGCGGTAAACCCGCCGCCAGTGGCAGTTACGGTGTTGGTGCCTATCGGATCGTTGCTGAGAATTACACCGACGCTGGCGGTGCCGACGGTCGGCGTGGTTTCGCTCGCGTTCGCCGAGCCGCAATCGCCCAGCAGCGGTGAAGCAATCGAGCAGCCGACCATCTTGCCGTTCGATCCGATCGTATTGTCAAACACCGCGCCCGGCTTGAATCCGGAGGTCTTGTCGGAGGAGCACACAAGTTGGCTGCTCATCGAAAAGCTGATTTTGACGTTGGCAATCGGATTGCCGTATTGGTCTTCAGCCTCGACGCCGAAGTTGTCAAACCAGGTGCCCGCGGTGCCTTGATAATAGCCCGAAGTGAATGGCGCCGAGGTGCTTTGCACGGCATTCGGGCTCACTTGCTTGAGCTGCGATTGCACGTCCGGCGTGGCCACGGCGGTGAACGGCGCCGATACCGGCAACGTGCCGGCAGTGCTTTGTGCCGACACGTCGACCACGGTCCAACCGACTTGGGTCGGATAAGTGTCGCCGGTTTTCAGCATTGTGTAGACAGCGTTATCGGCCGTCGACTTGCCTAGTGTCAGAATGGCATTGGCGATCCCAAGCTGGTCGGTGGTTGCGACGACCGACGTGCCACCGCCTCCCCCTGAACCGGTTGCGGGCGCCAGGGTGCCGCCCCCGGCAGTCACGCTGAAGGTCACGCTCGCGCCAAGCACGGGCTTGGAATTGGCATCCAGAACCATGACGCCAAGCGGGATGGGCAAGGCCTTGTTCACGGTACCGGTTTGACCGTCGCCAGCGCCGAGCTTGAGCATCTGGGTGCCGGACATCGGGTCTTCATCGAAGGGCTGGCTGTTGGCGGAGCGCAAGGCGTCGGCCAGGAAGTCGAGGGTCCAGACGTCTGGAGCGGGGCTGGTTGAACCACCTGCCAGATTGCCCGAGATGAAATAGCCTGCCGCGCCGCTGACGGGGTCGGTTGCGCGCCAAACCGAGCCGGTCCAATCCAGGTCGGTGATCTGTGTCGCGGGCACGTCGACGCTGTAGCCCTGGCTCACCAGATTGGTGATCGCAGTTTGTACGGCGGCCGGGTGGTTGGTGCCTGACAGCGCGGAAATGTTCGCCGAAGTCAGCGTGAGAATCTGGATGTTCTGCGTATGGGCCAATTCCAGGCCGCGATCGGCCGAAATCGATTCGACCTCGAACTGGCTGGCGAAGACCTGCGATTCGAGCGATGAGCCATGCAAGGCCGACAGCGTCATGAAATCCTTCGGACTCCCGCCGCTGACCGCCGGGACGGCGTCGACCGGATGGCTCAAGGCGTCCATTGTCACGCCTTGCCAGGTAAGCGTCTGCGGCACGCCATTGAGGTAGGCGGTCGTCATCTGGTTGCTGACGATGGCGACTGATGGTGCCGGGCGCAGCATGGCAACGCCCGTGAGTGCCGCGAATTGCTGCTCTCCGGCGACCCAGTTCTGGTTATATGTCACGCCCACGCCATCAAGCAGATGTGCTGCGGTGCTTTCCTCGTCGCTCGGGTCGGTTGCGCTCGGCCGCGTCGCGGTTGCGCCGCCGATTTCCAGCGCGTGGTAGGCGCCGGCGGTGACGGTCTGCGTATATTGCTGTTTTCCGAATGGACCTGTAACGGTGAAGGTCAACACCAGGTCGCTGCCGGGATTCACGGGGTTTTGGCCGATTGTGCGGACCTGGCCGCCAACTTTCAGTTGCGGCCGCAACTGGATCAGATAAAGCGGCACCGCATCGAGGCCGCCAAACGACAGCATCAACTTGTCGTCTTCCGGCGTGGCCGTCGTATAAGACAGCGTAAGGCGCTGGTTGCCGATTTCATTGAGCGCCAAAGTGGAGTCGAGCACGACTGTGCCGCCCGACTGCATCGATATCTCGACCTGTACAAGGTCGGCCGACGACAGCGCTGGATCTTCGCGCGTGACGGCGTCAACCACGTAAGGCAGCGAATTGGGCAACAAGCTCAGTTGCAGCGGCGTGACGCTTTGCGCGCCCAGTGAGGCTTGGTAATTGACCGTGCCGGAGGTGGTCTTTTGCAGCGCGGTGGTGACTTGCGCCGCCACATAATCGCCGAAGGATTGGGTTTCAAGCTGGCCCAGATAAGCCGATTGCAGGGACGCAGCACCGCCTGCTGCGGCTTCGTTGGCCGTGGCGGCGGTCGTGACCACATTCTTGTATGAAGGGTCGAGCGGAATCCAGGTCTTGCCGGACGAGTCCACCATCGCGCCGCGATAATTGGTGTAAGGCACCAGTGCGCTGACCCAGGTGTGTTCAATCGCGACCGCTGCGATGCTGCCGCCACGGGCGATGGGCGTGAAGGCGATGCCCGCCTTGGTCAACGCAGCCGGGACTTGGCTGCTGTCGGCCAGGCCGAGGTCGGATGCGACTTGTGCTACGGATAGTTCGATCACGCCATGGACGTAGCGGCTCGGCACGCTGGAAGAACGCAACAGCGCTATCAGAAGGCTTGCCTGGTCGACGTCGTTGCCGGCGTTGCTGCGCAACGTACCGGTTGCACCGCGCACCGAACCGGCATACCACTCGATACGCACGGAATTGCGCACGAATTCATAAATCTTGACGTAATCATTGCCGAGTGCGGCGGCTTTTTGCAGCATTTCATTGGACAGCGGCGCATCGAGCGAATCGGCAGTGTCGGCAGCCGTCGCCGCCACCTCGGCACCGGCGGCATAGCTCGGTGTGATGGCCGGTGTGCTCACGGGCGCGCGGGTGGCAAGATTGAGCGAGCCGACAGGCAGATTGGCTGCCTTGAGGATCGGTGTCCGTGTGTGCGGTGTCGGTTGTTGCAGCAGCTTCGCTGCGGCGGCAAGCGGGTTGGCAGCAGCGGTGCTGCCTGGGCCGGTCTTGGCGTTGGCCGTGGTGGCGGCAGAAGGATCAAGCACAGGGTCGAGCAGTTGCTGCAGCTTCTGATTGCGCTGGCCGAATCCTTGCATCATCTCCTGATGACGCGATTGATACACGCCGGCGGCGCCTTTGTCAGCCAGCGCCTTGGTGATTTTCTGGTGATGGGCATTGACGATCAGCAGCGCCGCCTTCCACTGGATATAAGCAGAAGCGGCCTGGCTGGCATTATCCGATCCGGCCCGTTGTGCCTTTTTTTGCTGCGCGCCGAGCGCTTCGATCAGCGCTTGCTCGGTCTGGTTGTATTGGCGAATTTCTGCTGAATAGTCGATGAACGGACTACCGGTCGCCGGATAGGCTGCGCGGTATTGCTTGATCAGCTCTTGCGCGTCGTGCCCGGCGGATATCTGCTGCAGGATATTTTTCTGCAACGCGCCTTTTGTTTCTGCGTGCGCTGAAGTGCCCGACAACGCCAACAGGGCGGTTGCAAAAATCGATATAGTGAACGCGCTGAATTTCATGCTGCTTTTCATCCCGATATTCCAAAAATTAGTGCTGCTTTCGCGTTTGCCGTGTTTTGCCGTGTCTGCTACTGCGCGCCGGCGCGCGGATGTCGTCGGCTTCAATTCGACCCCAGGAACGGACTATTGCCAATTTCCATGTTGGAGTTCCAGCTTGCCGCCACGATCGTGCCTTCAATATGCCCGTTGGAGTTGTTCACGCACGCTGCAGGCGCGAGCACACTGCCCCACACCCAGACGCCGGTGAAATTGAGCAGATCGGCGTCAGGCATGTTGTACAAGACTTTCCCCTGGCGATTCTGCAGCACGGTCGTGGTGATGCCGAATTGCACCTGTCTTTGTGAATTCGGCGCGACATTAAAAATCAGCGTCGCACTCGATTTGACGTTGACCAGCGCCATCGTGAGCGTGCTTTGCACTTGCGCGGCGCTCAGGTTGAAGACTTCGATGTCGCTGTTGCTGCCCGTAAGCGTCACGGTGTTCCATTGCTGGCTCACCTGGCCTGTTGCCTTGCGGGCACTCAGTTGCTGGGACAAGACTTTCAAATAGATGGTTTCGGCGGCGAAATCGACCGGGCTGTATGCCACCTGATGCAGCAGCAGGTAGCTTGGCACCGCGCTGCCTTTCTTGCCGACATAGTCGCCATAGTTATTGGTGCTGGACGACCCCATGCTGCCGGAAGTGAATGCCGTGATATCGCCGCCGACCACCAGCGACGGCTGGGTCGAGCTTTTTGCCACGCCCTCCCCCACGCTGGTGCCGCCGATGCTGAGATTGCCGCCGACCGCAAGCCGCCCGACCACGTCGCTCAGGTTGCTGGCATTGCCGAAGAAGAAACCGGCATATTGGGCCGCCGTGCCGAGATCGACTTCCTGGGCAAGCACCAACTGCGAGCTTTCGGCGGCCACCAACAAGGCTGCCGCCGAAAGCATCCGCGCAATTGACAAGCGCATTCTTAAAACTCGAATCATGTCTTTGGCCCTCTTTCTTATTGCGACTGGCTTAGGCGTTCGACTGCGGCAATCAGGCTTGCCAACTGCGGCTGCAGCGTGCCGCTTGTATCGATGCGGGCAATGCGTACCTGTGCCGCCAGCAACAGACGCAGCACTTCATCGTTGTTGTTCGCGGCAAGCAACGCTGCCTGCGCCTGGTTCAATTCGTCGATCGCTGCAGCCGCCGCAGCCTGCTGTTGCGCGGTGGTTGTGCTTTGCGCCTGTACCGCCGCGATAAGCTTGGTCAGGAGCTGCGGCGCCGTTTGCACGGTGAAGGTGAAATTCGTCGTCTGGTACGGCGTCGTTTTCGCGCCGCTGCCGCTGCCGGTTACGACATTGACCGTCGTGCCGAGGTTGTAGCTGCCGGCAGTCGGTGGCGCTTGCAGGCTGACCGTCAACACCTGCGTCGCTCCCGCGGCCAGATTCAGGTTCCAAACCACGTTGCCGTTCGAAAGCTGGCTGGTCGGACTGGCCGAGATGAACGTCGCGCCTTGCGGCACGGCCATCACGACCTGCAGGCTGGCGGCCTGGGCGGTGTTCTGGATCGTGGTTCCGAGCGTGATCACGTCGCCTGCGACGAATTGCGCTGTCATCGGCGGCGCCGGCGTGACGTATGTCATGCTGTTTTGCGCCACGGCGCTCCAGGCCTTGCTGCCGTATTGTCCCAAGGTTGTGGCCCAATCGAAAGCAAACGCCAGCGTCTTGCCGCTGCCATAGGTGCTTTCGACGATGCCCGGGCCAGCAGTCGAGCCGCTGCCTATCGTCGCTTCCGACGTGCTTGCAATTCCCGCAAGCTGCGTCAGTTGAACTGGCGCGCTATTGATGGTGAAGCTGCCCGGCGCATACAGGCCGCCGGTGATCGTCAGCGGTTCGCTCGCCGCGGCGTACGGCGCCTTGAAACCGACCCCGGCGCAAGCGCTCAACTGTGCGTTGTATCCGGCGTCGAGCCCGTCGACGATCAGCCCGTTGCCGCGCGTGACTGCGGCGCGCAGTTCCGAAGCACTCGGTTCACCGAGAACGGTTGCGCCGTTGCTGATCCAATAGGTGTTGAACTTGCCGCTACGCAGTTTCGCCAGGAAATCGCTCGCGCTGGTCGTGACCGCATGACCGACGCCCAAGCCGGTCAGCGTCTGGTCGATCATGCCTGCGCGACTGCTGTCGCACAATGCCAGAGTGGCTGGATTGTCGACCGGCAGCGTGACCGTTCCGCACTGGCCGAGCAAGCCATCGGTTGCCCGTTTGCAGGCACTGTAGACGAGCAGGTTCTGCCAGGCGGACTGGGCCTGCGTAATATTGAGCGTGACGGCCGGCGCGATGGCGCTGAACGTGCCTTGTCCCAACTGCAGGGTATTGCCGCCGATGCTGGCGCTCAAAGTGGCCTTGTAGTTGGTTCCGGCGCTGCCCGTCACCGTCCATGCGCCGGATGCGGCGAAGGTTGCTCCCACGGCGACATTGGCCGTGAACGGCAGCTGTGCCACCACTTTACCGTCCGCTGCGGTGGCGATGCTGAGCGTCAGCGGCAGGTTGGATACGGCACTGTTGCCCTGGTCGGTCACGCTGATGGCAAACGTCGCCGCACTGCCGGTTGGCACCTGCAGCGGCGTAACCTGCACCGCTCCGGTCAAGCCGGCGCCCGTCGTGGAAGTCGACGCCACGGTGAATTGCGACGAGGATTGCGCCAGGATATTGCCGTTGGCATCCTTCACCACCATGCTGGCCTGGTACACGCCGGCCGCTGCAGCCGTAAGCGGGACGCTATAGGTGTAATTCTGCTTCGCACCGACTGCCAGTTGGGCCAGCGATTCGGTCTTGCTGAACACCACCGTTCCCGTCGGACCGGTCACGGTCGTGACCACGCTGAGATTGCTCAATGCCGTGTTCGTGGTGATGTTCTTCACGACCTCGGAGAGCGTGGCGGTGTCGGTCGGCTGGCAAGTCGACTTGTCGATCGAGAGGGCCGTGCTCACTTCCGGCTGTAACAAGGTCCAGCGCCATTGCGTTTCCTGCAAGGCAGCGTCGATCTCGCTGCGCACGGCGTTGACTGCGGCGGTGCTGCCGATGCTCAGACCGGCAAGACTATTCGACGCGCTGACCAGTTCGGTGATGGCATTGCCGTACCCGGTGTAGGTATTGAGCTTGAAGTTGCTCATCGCCTGATTGATGTCGGCAATGACCGTGGTGCGCAGGGTCTGGTCCGTCTTCACGCTCAAGGTGATGGCTTGCAGGCCGGCGATGGCATTGGCGGCATTGGTCGCGGCCGGCGTGACCGTGATCGGGAACGGCAATGGATTGCCGTATGGCGTCACGGTTGTGCCGCTTACCGTTCCGAGGTTGGTCTGCAGGCTGTAGCTGCCACCGGTTCCCGGAGCGCGCATCGTCAGATAGAGTGCCTCGGTCTGTGACAGAGCCAGGCTAAAATCCCATTTGGCGGCGTTGCTGCTGGTCACCAGCGTGGCCGCCGGCGTAGAGCCAAGGTAAAGCGCGCCGGCGGGCATCACGGTCTGGACCTCGGCCGAGGTGGCGATGCCCTGGTTGACCACGGAAGTTTGCAATGGCAGCACTTCGCCAGGCGTCAAACTGGCGCTGGCAAGCGGCGTGATGGCGGTGAACGTGGTGTTCAGCGCCGGCGCCCAGGCCGTGGCTTGAGTGGACAAGGTCGTGCCCAGGTCGAAGCCGGCGATCAGCGTGCGTCCCGCGCCGACCTGGTTGCTGACCAGCGCGGCGACGGTGGTACTGGATACCTTGAACGTGCCCTGCACCTTGCCGGTTCCCGTCACGTTTAGCGACTGCGCCGAGCCGGTCGTCACCAGGGTTTGCGCGCTTGGATAGAACGAGCCGTTCAACGTCACATTCTCGTTCGACGCAACGCTGGTGCGCGACTTGATGCCGCCGAGCAGATCGAAGTTGGCGTTGCACAGGCTCGGTGCGCCATCGACGATCAGGGTCGCGCCGCCGAACACGACTTCGCTCACTTCGGCCGTCAACGCGTCGCCAAACACGCTTTGATCGCTGGCGATCCACAAGGTGTCATAGAGGCCCGTGCGCATGGCGAAGGTGAAGCCGGCGGCATCAGTCGTCATTGCGTGTTGCAGACCCATGGAGGTCAGCGCCTTGTCGATTGCGACATAGCGTGCCGCTGTGCAGGTTCCAGTTCCGCTGCCGCCGCCCTCTTCGTTCTTGCGGATTTGCCTGTCGTCGCCATTCGATGCGCTGCAGGCGGTCAGGACAAGAACGCGGTTGGCATTCCACAAGCTTTGGGAAATGCCCAGTTTCACCGGCGTCGTTATCAGGCTGAAGGTCGTTTGCGCCAGCGTCAATGTCTGCCCGCCGATGGATGCGCTCAGGACGGCCTGGTAGGTGCTGCCGGCGCTGCCGCTGGCAGTCCAGTTGCCCGTGCCGTTGAACACCGCGCCGACGTTGACACTGCCGGTGAATGGCAATTGCGCCAATACTTGTTGGGTAGCGCTGTTGACGATGCTGACAGTCAACGGCACATTCGCGACCGCGCTGTTGCCCTGATCACTCAGGGTGAAGCTGATCTGTGCCGTGCTGCCGACCGGCACCTGCTGCGGCGTGACCTGGACTGTGCCGCTCAATCCGACGCCGGTCACCGCAGTGGACAACACGGTGAACGAAGCGCTCGATTGGGACAGCGTATTGCCGTTGGCATCCTTGACGAGCACCATGGCATTGTACGAACCCGGCACACCGTTGTTGACCGCGTAGGTGTAGCTGTAAGGCTGCTGCGCTGCGGCGGCCAGTTGCGCCAGGGACTCGCTCTTGGTCAGGACGGTTGCCCCGTTCGCGTCGATAATGGTCGTCGTGACGGTCAGGTTGGTCAGCACCGAGTTCTTGGTGATGTTGGTGACGCTGTCGCTCAAGCTCACGCTGTCGTTCGGCTGATAGCTGGATTTGTCGGTGGCGAGCGTGGTGCTTGCCTCCGGCTGCGTCATGGTCCAGCGCCATTGCGCTTCCTGGACGATGGCATCGAGCTCGTTGTGCACGGTCGGCAATGCACTTGCCCCGGCCGCACTGAAGCCCGGCAGGCTATCGACTGCGTTGACCAGGCCGGCAATGGCAACGTTGTAGCCGGTGTAGGTATTGAGGTTGAAGTTGCTCATGCCGGTATTGATGGCGGCGATCAGGCTGGTGCGCAGGTTTTGATCTGCCGTGGTGCTTAGCGTCAATCCTTGCAGCGATGCGATGGCGTTGGCCGCATGGGTGGCTGCCGGCGTAACCGTGATCGCGAGCGACAGCGGTTGGCCATAGGCGGTCGTCACGCCGCTGCTGACGGTCGACACCGTGGTTTGCAACGCATAGTTGCCGCCGGTTGCCGGCGCGCGCTCGGTCAGGTACAGCGGATTGCTTTGCGCAACGGCCAGGTTGAAGTCCCATTTCGCGTCGTTTGCCGCGACCGACGCTACCGGCAGGGAGCCAAGATAGCTCGCGCCGGACGGCATGATGGTTTGCACATCCACTGCCACGGCCATGCCCTGGTTGACGATGCCGGTCTGCACCGGCAGGAATTGGCCCGGTGTGAGATTGACCGTCGCCACCGGCGTGAGCGCCGTGAGCGTGGCGTTGAATGGCGCGTTCCATGCGGCGCTTTGGTTCGCCAGCGTCGCACCAAGGTCGAAGCCGACGATGAGGGTGCGCCCGCTGCCCACGCTGTTGCTGGCCACGGCCACGCTTGCCTGCGGCGAGGCGCCGCTGATGACGAAGCTGCCCTGGCTTTGCGCGGTTCCGGTCAAGGCGAGAGTCTGCGCTGCGCCATTGGTCGTCAAGTTGAGCGGCGTCGCATACAGCGGACCGTTGAGATTGACGCTCTCGTTCGCCGCGACGGCACCGCGCGAGGCCACGCCGCCGATCAGATCGAGGGCCGCGTTGCCTTGCGCTGGTGCGCCGTCGACGATCAGCGTCGCGCCGCTATGCACGACTTCGGCAATTTCTGCCGTCGTCGCGGCGCCGAATCCAGCCTGGTCCTCGGCAATCCACAATGTGTCGTAGAGGCCGGTGCGCATCGCGTAGACAAAGCTTGCTGCATCTGTCGTCATCTGGTGCTGCGTACCCGAAGCGGTCAGCGCCTGATCGATCGCGGCATATCGCGTCGCGACGCAACTTGTCGGCGGCGGGCTGGCTGTGCTGTCGTTGCAGGCAGTCAGCACCAGCACGCGATTGGCGTTCCACAGGCCTTGCGTGATGCCCAAGGCGATCGGCGGCACCACCTGGAAGGTGATGGTCTGGCTGGAGGTATTTCCGGCTTTGTCGGCAGCATTGATTTGCAGGACGTGGGTGCCGTCGATAGTCACTACCGTGCCGGAGGCAAAGCTGGCGTTGTCGAGCAATATCGACGACGTGGTGAGATTGGCGTCGGTCACGGTCACGGCAGGCGTTGCGCTGCTGGTGTAGGTCTGGCCATTCGCAACGCCGGTCACCACGATCTGCGGTGGCGTATTGTCCACGATCACGTTGAGCGTGACGGTACCGGACACATTGTTGGTCGCATCGGTGGTGCGGAAATAGACCGTCCGTGGACCGTCCGGTCCGCTGGCCAGCGATACGCCATACAGGCCGTTGGCCAGGTCCTGCAAGGCCATCGGCTGCCAGACCGAGCTGTCGAGCGAATATTCGGTCTTGACTATCGACGATGCCGACGAGGTTGCCTGCACGACAAACGGTATTGTCGCGCCGTTCAGATACGCGCCCTGAGCCGGTTTGGTGACCACGGCAACCGGCAGGGAGCGGTTGATCACCTGGATCGTTGCTCGCTGCAAGGTAACCGCAGTGCCGCCAACCGTGCTCGACAACACCACTTGCAATGTCTTGATCGGCCAGCCCGATACGCTGAACTGCGCCTGCCCTGCAATCGTTGCACCTGCCGCCACATTGGCTGTGCCGTTCGACGTCGCAATAACGGCCTGGGTGACCGGGTCGACAATCGTGACGACTACCGGCAATCCGGTGAGGTTGACGGTTCCCGCCTCGGTCAAGCCGTAGTTGACAGTGAGCTGATCGCCATTGGCCACGCTGTTTGCACTGAGCGCGAGCGTCCCGGTCAATTGCGTGGTGGGCGTGTTGACGACCACGACGTTGGTTTGCGCCGACGCGATCTGGGCGCCGCCGGATGTGACGGTGACGCTGGCAACATACGTCGCAGGTGCGGCAGACCCGATGTTCCAGGTCGCATTGACAGTGCTCGATGCCCCGGGCAACAAGGTGCCGGTCGCCTGGGTATTCGTGAACAGGACGTTGTTGGCGCTGTCGCTGATCTGGATCACCGCCGATCCGTCTTGCAGGGATGCGTTGCCGGTGGCCAGGGTGAAGGTGGCCGTCAGCTTGGCATTCTGGTTGTCCGCATACTGCGCCTGGTCGGCCACGATGCCGGCCTGCAATTGCAGCGACGAGGTGATGGCGAACGCGCTCTTGCCGGTCGCTACCGGATTCGATTGTGCATCGACCAGTTGGCCGACCACGCGATAGGAGCCGGACAAGGTGGTGCCGGTGTTCCAGACGACCGAATCGACGACGCTATTGCCGTAGGCAAGGTTGGTCACAGTCATGGACGGGAGGTTTTGCACGAGGTAACCGTTGGCATCCTCAACCCATACCTTCAAGGTGCCGCTCAAGGTCGTACCCGAGTTCAAGGCGGTGATCGTGGCGTTCACCGGCGTATTGCCGGCGTAACTCGTCGCGTCGGTCTTGACGGTAATGGTCGGCGCCGTGTCGGCGGCTACGGTGATCGGCATCACGGCAACGTTGTTTGCCTTGGAAGACTCGGCAACGACATTGCCCGTGTCGACATTGATTGTGATCGAATAGGCGCCGGCCACTGATGGCGTCCATGGCGCGGTGATCGGTATCGACGCTCCGGCAGCCAGGCTCACCATGGTTGTATTCACCAATTGCGTGATGTTGCCGCTTGGGTCCACGACTGTAAGCACGACCGCAAAGTTGGATGCAGTCGCCGCACCAATATTTTGCACAACCGCAGTAATGTTGCCTGTGGCTCCAATCACCGGTGCGCTCGGCAGAACCGTGATGTTGCCGGCGTCGACTTCGAGGTCGGCGAGATTCGCTGTCGAGAAGGTCACCGAGATAGGCGGCGAGACAGCGCTGACGTTGCCCGCCTGATCGGTCGCAACTGCGGTGAAGTCATTCTCGTCGACATTCAATTTCTGATGCGGGATGCGGAACACGCCGGCCGGTGAAACGCGGGTGACATTGTAGGCATCGTTTTCATAGAGCACGTATCCAGAAGGAGTCGTCAGCGTGTTTTGCGTCTGCGATATGGAATCCGTAGTCAACGTTGCTACGATAGACCCATCTGGTCCATGCTCGATCAGCGCATTGTTTTCATTGTCAACGTAGTCGAAATTCGGATCCAGCCAACGCGGGTACGTGCTATTCGTCGCAGGATCGCTGAGCGTCTGCGTCGTCGACGTCGCCAAGATGTACTGGCCGACCTGCTGCTTGCCGGTATTCGGATCGGTGAACTGATAAATCAATCTGCTCGAATCCGTTGACCAAGACGCATATGTGCTGTTGCGTGACGCATCAACGGACGAAACAGTGCCATCTCCGGCAGAAACAAGCTGGACTGCGCCGTTGAATTGGTAGGATACGAACTTGCCGTCGGGTGACCACGAAGGAGCATAGAATTGCCATCCGTAGCCAGGCACCAGATTCCGCGTACTTTGCGTATTGACGTTGACCAGCCACAGGCCGCCATTGCCGTTTGGATCTTGTCCGAGGATGGCCACTTGGGAATCGTCAGGGGACCAAGCCAAATCATCGTTGCTGATTGTGAGATTGGATATTCTTACGGCCGCCGCGTCGCCAATCTTGTAGACGAACAATTCGGTACTGTAAGAACTTGGATCGTAGCCCACGAACGCCAGCCGTTGGCCATCGTGCGACCACTTTGCCGCATAAACGTTGCCCACGGCTGGTATGGCTGTCACCGTTCCGCTGTCAATTGCAACTGTCGTCAAGTGATTATTGTAGTCAATTCCCGCCAGCATGCTTCCGTCCTGGGTGACATCGAATGGACGATAGCCGACGGCTGCGGCTACGCTCTTTGTCTGAGCACTGATCGGCGAGTTCGTTTGCGCCAAGATTGAATTGTTGCGTATGAGACTGACCAGCGCCCCAGGTTCTGCGATACCGGCAATGTCGGCATACGGATTTTGGGTAACGATAGGAGCGCCATTGACTGTCGGCGCAAACAGGACAGGCGTGGCAGGTGCAAGAATATCGCGCGGTGTGCCGGATGCTTCGTTCGATTTCGTCACGACGTTGCCCAGCGTATCGGTGCCGGTCACGATGTAGTAATAGGTCGTCTTGTTGGTCACGGCCAAGTCTTGATAGGTGATCGCCGTAAGGCTGTCGGCCAGCGGCGCGTAAGGACCGCCGGCGGTTGTCGAGCGGCCGATCGCATAAGTTGCCGATATGGGGCCGTTGGCCGGTGGCGTCCAATTCAGGTTGAGCAGCGAGCCCGCGGCCGGAGCGGTAACCTGCAGACTGATTGCACCGATCTGGATTGGCACGTTCACGGTGACGGCGGCCGGTGCAGAGACTGCGCTTACGGTTCCCGAAGTGTTGGTGGCCGTATAGGTATAGACGTAGGTGCCATTGGCCAGCGACGGATCGACGTAGGCCAGTGTCGTGGCGTCGGCTGTCTGATAGATCGGCGTGCCGTCGCGGAATACCTGATAGAACGCGATGTCAGTTGCGATACTGGCGGTCCAGCTCAGGTTGACACTGGAGCCAGAGGCTGTGCCGCTGATCGTGCCGATATCCGGCGGCGTGACGTCGCCGACACCCTGCTTGACCGAGGCCGGAGCGCTGTACATGCCCAGCGCGTTTTCAGCATAAACATTTGCCGTCTGCATGCCGTTCGGCGCGTCGCCGCTCCAAGTTGTTGCCGTTTGATATGGCAGCATCTGCGCGCTCATTTCCATGACCTCGGGCGTGGAGCCGGACGCATCGACCGTCTTGAGCCTGATCATGTTTGTCAGGTAGGGTTTCGCGAAATTTGTCGTGACGGTCACGTTTTCGTTGGCTCTGACTGCAGCCAACGGCACCCATACTTGACCGTCCCACGCTTCGATATCGAAATCACTCAGCACATTCCAGTATTGGAATGTGACTTGCAATTGCACGAGCGAGAGCTGGCTTGGATAGGTCAACGCGATCCATTGCCCCTTGTACGGCTGCGTGCCGTCCGGCGACCATCCGGTGCTGACATTGCTGTCAAGAACCTGAGACGGCAGATAGCTCGGCTGCCAATAGTAGGGCTGCGGCTGCGCGCTCGATGCGCTCGCCGTGGCGCCGCTAGCCTGCTGGAACATATCGGCCCCGTTCAGATTGACGCGATATCCAACGAGGTTGCTCTCGGTGTTGGCCGTCCATTGCAGGGAAATTGTCTGGCCGCTGACGCTGCCTTGCAACCCTGCCGGCATGGCTGGCGGATCACCGCGCAATACGTGGAAAGCAACCGGATTGCTGATATTACCGGCGCTGTCTTGTTGCGTCAGAGAATATTGGTTATCGCCCTCCGCCAAGGCGAGGTCGCTGTGTGCGAAGCTGCCGTCACCGTTGGCCGCGAAGGTTGCGATTGTAGCGCCGGCGTTCGAACCGCCGACCGCTTGCAGGACGACGTTGATTTGGGGCTGGCCTTGTCCAACCAGCACAAAAGAGCTGTTTGCCGTCGGGGTGTAAGGCTGCACAACGACGGGCGTAAACACCAGTGCATTGGTATCCGCACTCGGCTTGCTCAGGTTGTTTGACGTATTGACGGCATATACACGATAAATATATGCGGCATCTGCCAAGCCAGGATCCGCCAGCGTCGTCGCTGTAATCGGGGTGCTCGTGATTCGGGTAACGGTACTGTCGGGCGCCACGCGGTCCACCAGATAGCCGCTCAGATCGCTCGCCGTATTGGCGGTCCAACTCAGGTTCACGGTATTGCCGTTTACTTGTGCCTTGACACCGACGACGATCGCCGGCGACTGCAGGTTCTTGTAGGTGAGCTTGATCGGAGTAGGTGCTGGATCAGTCAGTCCGAAGGTGTCGGTCGCAACTGCCTGAACCACGTAGTCGCCATAGGCAAGACCAGACGGATTCCAGTTGGTGGCAAACGGCGCCTGCGTGACCGGCGCTCCCATGTTCGTCCACGCAGTATCGGTCGCGAGGCGATATTGGAACTGCACGCTGGCAATATCCGTGTCGGGAGACGTACTCAATATGTACGTGGTTTGCCCAATCACAGAATTCGCCGTCGGCTGGACGATAGTCATGTGCGGTGGGCTCGTGTGTATTGTCACGGAAACGGTATTGCTCGGCGCACTCATGTTGCCGGCCTTGTCCATCGCCAAAACGTAATAGGTGTGAGGGCCATTCGGCACGCCCAGATCGGCATAATTCGTCGAGACGACCAGGTAGGGTTTCAAGCCTCCCACGACAACGCCCGGCGCATTGGCGACAAACTGGTCGCGATAGATGATGTAGCCGGCGGTATCCGGCGAGCTGCTTGCGGTCCAGTTGAGCGTGACGTTGGCGCTATTCGGTGTGGCAGTCAATTGCAGCGGTGCGTTCGGCGGTGTGTTGTCGATCGTCACAGTAACCGTCGATGTGGCCACATTGCCATTGACATCTTGGGCATCCAGTTTCAGCGTCATCGGCACGTTTTCCGTCAGTCCAAGCGTGTTCCACTGCGTCAGCACATCGGCAACAGTTGGAACCGGCGACGTGCGCAGCACCTGCCACGAAGTCGGGGCCGTGCCATTGCCGACGGAGACGACATATTGCTTGAATCCGGCGCTGTCATTGGCGGTTCCCTGGATATTGACCAGGCCGCTCACGATTGCGCCGTTGGCCGGCGAGAAAATCTGCGCAACCGGTGCGGAGAGATTGACACTGGCGTCGGCGACATTCGACGCCGGGCTCTGCAATCCGGCCTTGTCGACGGCGACAACCGTGTAAGCATAATTACCAGTCGGCAGTCCGGCGTCGAGATAACTTGGCGTCGCGATCAGGTTGGTCGGCTGGTTGATTGCCGTGCCGTTGCGGAACAGGATGTATCCGGCCAGATCGGGTTCGGTATTGGCGTTCCAGGTC
>Ga0209026_1000864_pt1 | contig 15837 bp, 16 predicted proteins | sample AraplaCL_Col_mCL_FD_184262 | JGI IMG/M metagenome (GOLD analysis project Ga0209026, IMG submission 184262) | Arabidopsis root microbial communities from the University of North Carolina, USA - plate scrape CL_Col_mCL (SPAdes) (version 2) | ecosystem: Host-associated > Plants > Roots >... | reverse complement strand
AAGCCGCGGCCGAGCCTGAGGTCACCGCGCCGGAAGCCGCGGCCCTCGAAGCCGAGATGACCGGCGCCGAAGCTCCCGCGGCGGATTCGGCGAGCGAAGACCAGGCCGGCTAAGACGCCTTTCGGCGTCTAGCTGTCACAAAACCCTGACGACGGGCCCTCACATGGGGGTCCGTCGTGATTCAACGAGACTCATAAGGAGCTGACCATGGCGGAAATCACCGCTGCGCTGGTCAAGGACCTGCGCGAAAAATCCGGCGCTGGCATGATGGACTGCAAGAAGGCCCTGACGGAGAACGGCGGCGACGTCGAAGCCTCGATGGACTGGCTGCGGACCAAGGGCCTGGCCAAGGCGGCCAAGAAGGCCGACCGCGCCGCTGCTGAAGGCCTGGTGGCCGGCAAGATCTCGGCCGACGGCAAGACCGGCGTGCTGGTCGAGTTCAACGCCGAAACCGACTTCGTGGCCAAGAACGACGGCTTCCAGAGCGCCGCGCGCGAGTTCGCGAACGTCGCACTGGCGACCGACGGCGACGTGGAAGCGATCCGCGCCGCCAAGACCTCGAAGGGCGAAGTCGTCCAGGACGCGATCACCAACCTGATCGCGACCATCGGCGAGAACATGCAACTGCGCCGCGCGGCCCGCCTGTCGGTGTCGGACGGCGCGGTGTCGCTGTACCTGCACAACAAGCAGGGCGACGACGTGGCGCGCCTGGCGGTTCTGGTGGCTCTGGAAGGCACGGGCGACAAGGCCGCGCTGGCCGAGGTCGCGCGCCGCATCGCCCTGCACGTGGCCGGTACGCCGACCCCGCCGCTGGCGCTGAACTCGGACGAGCTGGATCCGGAAGTCGTCGCCAAGGAGCGCGAAATCCAGACCCAGACCGCGATGGAGTCGGGCAAGCCCCGCGAAATCGCCGAGAAGATGGTCGAGGGCCGGATCCGCAAGTGGCAGGAAGAAGTGGTGCTGCTGAAGCAACCCTTCGTCATGAACCCGGATCAGACCATCGAGCAGCTGGTCGCCGAAACCGCCAAGGAAACCGGCGCGCCGGTCGTCCTGAAGGGCTTCGTGCGCTTCGCCCTGGGTGAAGGCGTCGAGAAGGCCCCTGAAGGTGACTTCGCCGCGGAAGTGGCGTCGATGACCGGCCAAGCCTAAAGCCTACCGACTGACTTAAAAGGGCGCGGTGCGTTAGACGCACCGCGCCCTTGTTGTATGTTCTCCCCCGCCGCTTCGCAGGATTCCCCGATGGCCGACGCCCCCCACTACAAGCGCATCCTCCTCAAGCTCTCGGGCGAGGCGGGCGTCGGGGGGGACAGTTTCGGGATCGACCCCAAGACCCTGGCCGCCGTCTGCGAGGAGATCGCCCAGGTCTCGAAGGCCGGCGTGCAGGTCTGCGTGGTGGTCGGTGGCGGCAACATCTTCCGCGGCGCGGCCCTGGCCGAGGCCGGGATGGAGCGAGCCAGCGCCGACTACATGGGCATGCTGGCGACCGTGATGAACGCCCTGGCGCTACAGGCCTCGCTGGAGAAGCTGGGCGTCTACACCCGCGTGCAGTCGGCGATCCCGATGGAAGCCGTGTGCGAGCCCTACATCCGCCGCCGGGCGCTGCGGCATCTGGAGAAGGGCCGGGTGGTGATCTTCGCCGCCGGCGTCGGCGCGCCGTTCTTCACGACCGACTCGGGCGCGGCCCTGCGCGCGGCCGAAATGGGCTGTGAGGCGCTGTTCAAGGGCACCAGCGTGGACGGGGTCTATACCGCCGACCCGAAGAAGGACGCGGGCGCCAAGCGCTATGAGACCCTGAGCTATCATGAGGTCCTGGCCAACAACCTGAAGGTCATGGACGCTTCCGCCGTCAGCCTGATGCGCGAGAATCACATCCCGATCGTGGTGTTCAACATCCGCGAGCGGGGTAACCTGCTGAAGGTGCTCAACGGCGAAGGCGTCTTCACGACCATCGCCTAGCCGTTACACTCGGCCCCAAGACATTCCAGGACGGAGACGCCGCCATGGCCACGACTGAAAAGCCCGTGCTTTCGAAGTACAAGGACCGCATGGACAAGGCCGTCGCGGCGCTACAGGACGAGTTCGGCTCGCTGCGGACCGGTCGCGCCTCGGCCGGCCTGCTCGATCAGATCCGGGTCGACGCCTACGGCTCGATGACGCCGCTGAACCAGGTGGGCGCGATCAGCGTGCCGGAACCGCGCATGCTGACCATCAGCGTCTGGGACCGCGCCCTGGTGGTCTCGGTGGAAAAGGCGATCCGCGCCTCGGACCTGGGCCTGAACCCCGTGGTCGACGGCACGACCCTGCGCCTGCCCATTCCGCCGCTGACCGAGGACCGCCGCAAGGACCTGGTGAAGCTGGCCGGCAAGTACGCCGAGCAGCAGAAGGTGGCCGTGCGCAACGTGCGCCGCGACGCCAACGACGACTGCCGCAAGGCCCAGAAGGACGGCGTGATCAGCCAGGACGAAGAGAAGCGCTTCGAGACGGAAGTGCAGAAGATCACTGACGAAGCGATCAAGCGCGTGGACGAAGCCTTGAAAACAAAAGAACAAGAGATCATGCACGTTTGACGCCCGCGTAAGGATTAGCGTTCCCCTATGGCCGCCGCCGAGAAGCCACCGTCCGCGGACGCCCCACGGGATGACCAGGGGCGCGCACCGCCCCTGCACGTCGCGGTCGTCATGGACGGCAACGGCCGCTGGGCCAAGCAGCGTGGCTTGCCGCGCTCGCTGGGCCATCGGGCCGGTGTCGAGGCGCTGAAGCGGACGGTTTCGGCCGCCGCCAAGCTGGGCGTCGGTTCGCTGACCGTGTTCGGCTTCTCCACCGAGAACTGGAGCCGCCCGGCCGCCGAGGTCGCCGAGCTGATGGCGTTGCCCAAGCGCTATTTCGAGACCGACCTGGCCCGGCTGCACCGTGAGGGCGTGCGGGTGCGGGTGATCGGCCGCCGCGCCGGACTGTCGAACGAGCTGCTGAAGCTGATCGACGACGCCCACGAGCGGACGAAGGACAACACGGCCTTCAACCTCAACATCGCCTTCAACTATGGCGGTCAAGCCGACATCGTCGACGCCGCGCGCCGGTTCGCCGAGGACGTGGCGGCGGGCCGCCGGTCGCCTGCCGACCTGGACGAGGCGCTGTTCGGCAGCCTGCTGGCCACGGCCGGCGCCGCGCCACCGGACCTGATCGTCCGGCCGTCGGGCGAGCAGCGGCTGTCGAACTTCCTGCTGTGGGAAGCGGCCTACGCCGAACTGGTGTTCCAGGACGTGCTCTGGCCCGACTATGGCGAAGATCACCTGAAGGCTGCGCTGGCGGAATTCGCCGCGCGGGACCGCCGCTATGGCGCAATCGTTGCCGATGACGTCCTCGCCGCCGGCTAAGCGGTTCGACTGGACCAACCTGGGCCTGCGCGTGGCGTCGGCCGGGGTGCTGGTCCCGGGCGCGCTGGCGGCCGCCTGGTTCGGCGGCTGGCCATACCTGGTGCTCATCGCGATCGGCGTGGCGTTGCTGGCCATCGAGTGGGGCGGGATGACCGCGCCGGTCGCGCCGACGCGCGTCGCCGCAGCGGTCGCGGCGGCCGTTCTCATAGCTGTTTTCGTGGGTTACCGCGGTGACTTCATCTGGGCCTGGGGCGCGATCGCCCTGACGGCGGCCGGCGCGGCGGTCATCGCCCGCGGCGTCGCGGAGCGGCCGGCCGACGCGGCGTTCGGCGTGCTCTATATCGCGCCGGCGGCCCTGTGCCTGGTCTGGCTGCGCGACAGCGACAAGGTGATGTCGCACCAAGGCCACTGGTGGATCATGATGCTGTTCGCCGCCACCTGGGCGGCCGACATCGGCGCGTTCGCGGTGGGCAGCACCCTGAAGGGGCCGAAGCTGTGGCCGCGCTTCTCACCCAACAAGACCTGGTCCGGCTTCGTCGGCGGGCTGGCCGCGGCGACGGCGTCGGGCAGCCTGATGGCGGGCATGTCGGTGTTCCAGCTGAACGTCTGGGCGGCGGCCTTCATCGGCCTGGCCGTGGGGCTGGCCACCATGGCCGGCGACCTCTGGGAGTCGGCGATCAAGCGCCGCTTCGGCGTCAAGGATTCCGGGGATCTGATCCCCGGACATGGCGGCTTGCTGGATCGCGTGGATGGGCTGATGTTCGCGGTCGTCGTGATGGCCGCGCTGCGGCTGGCGAACCATTGGGGATGGGGACATTGAGCCTGCCGCGTAAGGTCAGCGTCCTGGGCTCCACGGGCTCGATCGGGGTCTCGACCCTGGATCTGTTCGAGCAGGCGCAGGTCGAGGTCGAGGTGGTCGGGCTTGCCGCCGGCCGCAACGTGGCGCGGCTGGCCGAGCAGGCGCTGCGCTGGCGCCCGCAGGTGGCGGTGATTCAGGACGAGAGCCTGCTGCCCGAGCTGCGCGAGCGGCTGAAGGGTTCGGGCGTGACCGCCCAGGCCGGCGAGCAGGCCGTCACGGACCTGGCCTCGGCCGACGCCCAGTGGGTGATGTCGGCCATCGTCGGCTTCGCGGGCCTGGCGCCGACCCTGGCGGCGGCGCGGGCAGGGGCCGTGATCGCCCTCGCCAACAAGGAAAGCCTGGTTTGCGCCGGCCCGTCGCTGCTGCGCACCGCCAAGCTGGCGGGCGGCGCCGTGGTGCCGGTCGATTCGGAACACTCGGCCATCTTCCAGGTGCTGGATCCGCAGGCGGCGGCGCATGTCTCGCGGCTGATCCTGACGTCGTCGGGCGGACCGTTCCGCAACGCCACCCGCGATGAGATGGCGGCCGCTACGCCCGAGAAGGCGCTGGCCCATCCGAACTTCTCGATGGGCGCCAAGATTTCGATCGATTCCGCGACCATGATGAACAAGGGCCTCGAGGTGATCGAGGCGGCCTATCTGTTCTCAATGCCGCCGGAGCGGATCGAAGTCCTGGTCCACCCGCAGCAGATCATCCACAGCCTGGTGGAATATGCCGACGGCTCGACCCTGGCGCAGCTGGGGCCGCCCGACATGCGGCCGCCGATCGCTTGCGCCTTTGCCTGGCCCGACCGGCTGCCGTGGCCGGCGCCGAAGCTGGACCTGGTGACCTCGGGCCCGCTGACCTTCCAGCACCCGGACATGCAGCGCTTCCCGGCGCTCTCCATCGCCAAGCACGCGCTGGAAACCGGCGGGCAGGCGCCGGCGGCGATGAATGCGGCGAACGAGCGCGCCGTCTCGGCGTTTCTTGACCGGCGGATCGGCTTTCTGGATATCCCGGACGTGGTCGCGGAGACTCTCGAACGAATGGATCGCAGCCAGACCTTCTCGACGGCCAATGACGCGGTCGAGAGCGCGCGCGAGACGGACGCTGCGGCCAGGCGCATGGCCGACGAGGTCGTGACCGGGCTTTTTGCGGCCTGATGGAGTAGAAGCGCCCATGCACGTCCTTCAGACGCTCCTTCTGACCGTCATCCCGTTCTTCCTGGTCCTGGGCCTGGTGGTCACGGTCCACGAGCTGGGCCACTTCCTGGCCGCCAAGGCGGTCGGCACGAAGATCGACCGGTTCTCGATCGGCTTCGGCAAGGCGATCGCCGCCTGGACCGACAAGTCGGGTGTCGAGTGGCGGCTGGGCTGGCTGCCGGTCGGCGGTTACGTGCGCTTCGCAGGCGACGAAAACGCGGCCAGCATTCCCGATGCGGACGACCTGGCCGAGATGCGACGCTCGCTGATCGCCCAGGGGCGGGCCGCCGAGATCCCGCGCTACTTCCATTTCAAGCCGATCTGGCAACGCGCCGTGATCGTCGCCGCCGGCCCGATCGCCAACTTCCTGCTGGCCATCGCCATCTTCGCGGGCCTGCTGATGAGCCTGGGCGACATGGTCCTGCCGTTCCGGGTGGCCGTGGTGCTGCCGGGCAGCGCCGCCGCCGAAGCCGGCTTCCAGGTGGACGACCGAATCGTCGCCGTGAACGGCCGCGAGATGCACAACTTCAACGACGTGCTGCAGGTGATCCGCGTGCGCGGCGGCGTGCCGACGAGCTTCGCGGTCGAGCGCAAGGGCGCCCGAATCGAACTGACCGCCACCCCGCGGTGGCAGGTGCAGAACGACCCGGTGGCCGGCGAGCAGCGTGTCGGCGTGCTGGGGATTCGCCCGGCCCAGGCGCCGCAGGACTACGAACGCGTCCGCTATGGCCTGGTGGACGCCGTGGGGCAGGGGGCGACCCGCACGTGGGACGTCCTGCACACCACGGTCTACTACCTGGGCCGAATGCTGACCGGCCAGGTCGGCGCCGACCAGCTGCGTGGCCCCCTAGGCATCGCCGACGTGACCAAGAACGTCACCAAGATGGGCGTGGAGGGCGCGAGCGACCTGCCGTCCATGCTGGCGGGCGCCGGGCTGAACCTGGTGCAGCTGGCCGCCCTGATTTCGGTGAGCATCGGCTTCATGAACCTGCTGCCGGTCCCCGTCCTGGATGGTGGCCATCTCATGTTCTACGCCTATGAAGCCGTCACGCGCCGCCCTCTTGCCGCCAAGGTTCAGGCGGCAGGGTACCGCGTGGGTCTTGCGCTTGTTCTCGGATTGATGTTGTTCGCCACCTGGAACGACTTGCAGCGCCTGCGTGTGTTCAATCTGTTCGGCGGCCTATTCTCCTAGGCCTGCTCGTCCCTCAAACGGCTGATTCGATGCTTAGAACCCGCGCCTCCCGCGCCGCGCTTGCCTCCGGTCTTGCCCTGCTTCTGGGGACAACCGCTCTTGTCGCGCCAGGCGTGGCCGCCGCCCAACAGACGCAGGGCGGCGTCATCCAGCGCATCCTCGTGCAGGGTAACGAGCGGATCGAGCAATCGACCGTGGTCTCGTACCTGCCGATGTCGCCTGGCGAGCCGGTCGACGCGGCCAAGCTCGACCTGGCCATCAAGGCCCTGTTCCGCACCGACCTGTTCTCGGACGTGTCGGTGAACTTCCAGAACGGCGACCTGATCGTCACCGTCGTCGAGAACCCGATCATCAACCGGGTGATCTTCGAGGGGAACAAGGGCCTCAAGGAAGACAAGCTGCGTGACGAGGTCACGGTGCGCCCGCGCGGGATCTTCACCCGCTCCAAGGTGCAGGGCGACGTCCAGCGGATCGTCGAGCTTTATCGGCGCTCGGGCCGGATCTCGGCCGAGGTGACGCCGCAGATCATCGAGCTGCCGCAAAAGCGGGTCGACCTGATCTTCAAGATCAACGAGGGGCCGAAGAGCGGCATCCTCTCGGTCAACTTCCTGGGCAACAAGGCCTTCTCGGACAATGACCTGCGCGATGTCGTGGTCACCGAGGAGACGCGCTGGCTGAAGTTCTTCTCGACCAACGCCAACTACGACCCGGACCGGCTGGAGTACGACAAGGAGCAGCTGCGGAAGCACTACCGCAACCGCGGCTACTACGACTTCCGGGTGACCTCGGCGGTCGCCGAGTTGGCGCCGGACAAGAACGGCTTCGTCGTCACCTACAACATCGACGAAGGCCCGCGGTACAAGTTCGGCAAGGTCGCGGTCGAGACCGAGCTGCAGAAGCTGGACAAGGACGTCCTGACGGCCCTGATCCCCGTCCGTACCGGGCAGGAGTACCAGGACGAGGCGATCGAGACGGCGACCGATTCGCTGACGTTCGCCGCCGGCGCCGCCGGCTTCGCGTTCGTGGATGTGCGGCCGCGCTACACCCCGGACCGCGCGAAGGGCGTCGTGGACGTGACCTTCCAGGTCAAGGAAGGCCCGCGCGTCTACGTCGACCGGATCGATATCGTCGGCAACACGCAGACGCTGGACTATGTGGTCCGCCGCGAGATGAGCGTGGTCGAGGGCGACGCCTACAACCGCGCCCTGGTCGACCGGTCCAAGCGCCAGATCCGCGCCCTGGGCTTCTTCAAGGACGTCGACATCCAGGAGGTGCCGGGCTCGGCGCCCGACCGCACCGCCCTGCAGGTGAAGGTCGAGGAGCAGCCGACGGGCGAACTGTCGTTCAGCGCCGGCTATTCGTCGGTGGACCAGCTGGTGCTGGACCTGGGCGTCACCCAGCGCAACTTCCGGGGCCGTGGCCAGGACGTTCGCGCGCGGGTGTCGGTGGGCTCGCTGCGTCAGCAGCTGGACTTCGGGTTCACCGAGCCGCGGTTCCTGGGCCGCGACGTGGCGGCCGGCGTCGATCTCTACGGCTATCGCTACGACCTGTCGGAATTCTCAGCGTACAAGACCACGACCTACGGCTTCACGCTGCGGGCGAACTTCCCGCTCAGCATCGATGCCCGGGGTGCGGTCCGCTATACGCTGCGTCAGGACGAGATCGAGATCGACAGCTTCTATTGCGATCCGACCTCGGGCGTGACGGTGAGCCGGGCGTTCTGCGATCAGGTGGGCACGTTCCTCACCTCGCTGGTCGGCTATGGCGCGCGACTGGACCGTCGGAACGACTATCTGAACCCGACGCGCGGCTACTACATCGACTTCAACCAGGACATCGCGGGCCTGGGCGGCGACGTGAACTTCGTGCGGACCGACCTGGAGAGCGGCTGGTTCCACGGGTTCAACAAGGACTTCATCCTCTCGGTGACCGGCTCGGCCGGCTACGTCGAGGGCTGGGGCGGCGACAACGTCCGAATCAACGACCGCTACTACAAGGGCGGCCTGAACTTCCGCGGCTTCGAGACGGCGGGTATCGGCCCGCGCGACGTGTCGCTGCAGCAGGCGGACGCCCTGGGCGGCAAGATGTACGCCATCGGCACGGTCGAACTGACGGTGCCGACGTTCCTGCCCGAACAGTACGGGATCAAGGCTGCGCTGTTCAGCGACTTCGGTACGCTGGGTAAGCTGGACAAGTCCGACAAGGTCTATCAGGTCGGCGACGTCGACTGCCTGACGCCCACCAAGGCCAGTCCGACCGATCCGACGCAGACCGTGCCCAACTATGCTACGCCCGGCACGCGGAACACCTGTATCCGCGACGACCTGTCGTTCCGGGCCTCTGCCGGCTTGAGCGTGTTCTGGAAGTCGCCGATGGGTCCCATCCGCTTCGACTTCAGCCGCGTTTTGGCCAAGGAAGATTACGACAAGGAAGAAACCTTCCGGTTCTCCACTTCAACCAGGTTCTAAGAAACATGACCTTCAAGACCTTTGCCGTGGCGGGTAGCGCCCTGGCTCTCGCGCTCTCGGGCGCGGCCCCGGCCTTCGCCCAAGCGGCGGCCCCCGCCGCGGCTCCGGCTGCTGCGGCCCCCGCGGTGACCCACGGCGCGCCGGTGCCCGGCCTGTGCCTGGTGTCCGTCGAGAACGCCATCGGCGCCTCGACCGTCGGCAAGTACGTCAACACCCGCCTCCAGCAGCTGGTGGCGCAGGTGAACGCCGAGCTGAACGCCGAGAAGACCTCGCTGGACAACGACGCCAAGGCCTTGGACGGCCAGCGCGCCACCCTGGACCAGAACACCTTCGAGCAGCGCGCGGCCGCCCTGCAGGTCCGCGGCAACGCCCTGCAACGCAAGGCCCAGCTGCGCGACCAGGAGATCCAGGCCACCGAGCAGAAGGCGCTGAACCGCGTCGGCGTCGAGATGGAGCCGCTGATCCGCCAAGCCTATCAGGCGAAGCAGTGCTCGGTGCTGATCAACCGCAACTCGATCATCCTGGGCAATCCGGCGTCGGACATCACCCAGGCGGTCGTGACGGCGTTGAACGCCAAGATCACGCAGTTCGCGTTCGATCGTGAACGGCTGGACCAGCAAGCCCGTCCGCCGGCCGCCGCGCCCGCCGCCGCTCCGGCCGCTGCGCCGCGCAAGTAAGCGACGCGCGGGTCGAGTCCGCCTAAAAGGCGAGTCATGCCCGATCCGCGCTTCTTCGAGGACCTCGGCCCCGTCCGCCTGGGCGAGCTCGCGACCCTGACCGGGGCCGCGCTCGTCGAGGCTGATGCGGGCGAGCGTCTGGTCGCTCGCGTCGCCGTCCTGGCGCATGCGGGACCCGAGACCATCACCTTCCTGGCGGACCGCAAGTACGCGCCGGCCCTGGCCGAGGCGCGGCCTGCGGCCGTGTTCGTGCCCCCTGGGCTGGAGGACCTCGCGCCCGCGGGCTGCGTGGCCCTGACGTGCGCCAATCCGCAGGGCGCCTATGCCCTGGCCGCCCAACGCCTGCACCGGCCGCGTCCGGGCGCAACCCAGGCCGTCGCGGCGGACGCCGTCCTGGAGGCTGGGGTCGTGTTGGGGCCGGGGGCTGTGATCGGGCCGGCGGCCCAGATCGGCCGAGGCACGCGGATCGGCGCCAATACGGTGATCGGCCCTGGGGTCGCCATCGGCCGCGACTGCGACATCGCGCCCAACGTCACCATCGGCTTCGCCCTGATCGGTGACCGGGTGAGGATCCTGGCCGGCGCGCGCATCGGCGAGCCGGGCTTCGGCGCGACCGCGGGCCCCAAGGGCCTCATCGACATTCCCCAGCTGGGTCGGGTGATCATCCAGGACGGGGTGTCGATCGGCGCTAATTCCACGGTCGATCGCGGCGCCTTCGACGACACCGTGCTGGGTGAAAACACCAAGATCGACAACCTTGTACAGATCGCCCACAACGTCCGCGTGGGACGTAACTGCGTCATGGCCGCTCACACCGGGATCTCCGGCAGCGTGACGGTCGGCGACGGCGCCCAGTTCGGCGGCCGCGCGGGCGTGGCGGACCATGTGACCATCGGCGCGGGCGCGCGGGTGGGCGCCGCGGCAGGGGTCATGAAGGACATTCCGGCGGGCGAGACGTGGGGCGGCATGCCTGCGCGTCCGATCCGCCATTGGCTCAAGGAGACCGCGTGGCTCGCCCGCATGGCGAACCGCAGGGCGGGAGGACAGCAATGACGCGCAAGGCCCCAGCGGGGACCGATCCCACGACCATCGACATCACGGAAATTCTCGCCCGGATCCCGCACCGGTTCCCCATGCTGCTGGTGGACCGCTGCGAGGAGTACAAGCAGAACGAGAGCATCGTCGGCATCAAGTGCGTGACCGTGAACGAGCCCTTCTTCCAGGGTCACTTCCCGGACTACCCGGTGATGCCGGGCGTGCTGCTGATCGAGGCCATGGCCCAGACCGGGGCGGTGCTGATGTCGAAGTCGCTGGAGGTGGACACCACCGGCAAGGCGATCTTCTTCATGTCGGCCGACAACTGCCGCTTCCGCCAGCCGGTCCGGCCGGGCGATGTGGTGCGCATGCCGGTGAAGGTGGTCCGCCACCGCGGCGACGTCTTCAAGTTCGCGGGCCAGTGCCTGGTGGGCGACAAGGTGGCCGCCGAGTGCGAGTTCGCCGCCATGGTCGTGGAGACCTGAAGCCTTGGCCGTTGAGATCCATCCCACCGCGATCGTCGCGAAGGGCGCTGAACTGGCCGATGACGTCACCGTCGGCCCCTACACGATCATCGGCGGGCACGTGAAGATCGGGCCGCGCACCCAGGTGCTGGCCCATGTGGTGATCGAGAACCGCACCACGATCGGCGCCGACTGCCTGGTGCGCAACTTCGCCAACCTGGGCGGGCCGCCGCATCACACCGGTTATCGGGGCGAGCCCACCGAGCTGGTGATCGGCGACCGCAACAAGATGTGGGAGCACGTGACCATGCACATCGGCACGCCCGATGGCCCCGGGGTCACGCGCGTGGGCGACGACGGCATGTTCATGGCGACTAGCCACGTGGGCCATGACTGCATCGTCGGCGACAATGTGATCCTGGCCCATTCGGCGACGCTGGGCGGGCATGTCCACGTCGGCGACTTCGTGATGGTCAGCGGCCTGGCTGCGGTGCACCAGCACTGCCGCGTCGGGCGCTACGCCTTCATCGGCGGCCTGGCGGCTGTGACCAAGGACGTGATCCCCTACGGGATGGTGTGGGGCAACCACGCGCACCTCGAGGGCCTGAACCTGGTTGGCCTCAAGCGCCGCAACTTCAGCCGCGAGACGGTCAGCGCCCTGCGTTCGGCCTATCGCCTGCTGTTCGCCGAGGAAGGCACGTTCCAGGAGCGCGTGGACGACACCGCGGCGACGTTCGGGACGAATGCGCCGGTGATGGAGATCATCGACTTCATCCGCGCCGAGGCCGGCCGGCCGCTCTGCCTGCCCGAACGAGACGTCTAGTGACCAAGCTGGGGCTGATCGCCGGCGGCGGCAGCCTGCCGGTCGAGATCGCTCAGCATTGCGAGCGGTCGGGCCGTCCGCTGTTCGTGATCCGCCTCAAGGGCTTCGCCGGAACGGACCTGGCCCCCTATGCCGGCGCCGAGGTGGGCTTGGCTGAGCTCGGCAAATGCTTCAAGGCGCTGAAGCGAGCCGGCTGCCAGTCGATCTGCCTGGCGGGTAATGTGGCGCGCCCGGACTTCGCCAGCCTGGTTCCCGACCTGCGCGGCCTGATGGTGCTGCCCAAGGCCGTGGCGGCGGCGCGGAAGGGCGACGACGCCCTGCTGCGGCTGCTGGTGGGCGAGTTCGAAAAGGAAGGCTTCCAGGTCGAGGGCGCGCACGACGTCATGGAGGACCTGACCCTGCCGGTGGGGCCGCTGGGCGCGCACCGACCCTCTGACGACGACCTGGCAGACGCCCGCCGCGCGCTGCACGTGGCGCGGGCCATCGGCGCGCTGGACGTCGGGCAAGCGGCTGTCGTCTCGCACGGCCTGGTGTTGGCGGTCGAGGCGCAGGAGGGCACGGACGCCCTGCTGAAGCGCGTTGCCGACCTGCCGGCCCACCTGAAGGGGCGGCCGGGGGCGGGGCAAGGGGTGCTGGCCAAGGCGCCCAAGCCGATCCAGGAGACGCGGGTCGACCTGCCCACCATCGGCCTGGCCACGGTCGAGGCGGTGGCGCGCGCGGGGCTGGCTGGCATTGTGGGCGAGACCGGGCGGCTGCTGGTGTTGGACCGCGCGGCCATCGTGGCCCTGGCCGACGAACTGGGCGTCTTCATCCTGGGCGTCGATCCGGACGCGCCATGACCGCGCGACCGCTTACCGTGATGCTGGTGGCGGCCGAGGCGTCGGGGGACGATCGCGGGGCGGCCCTGGCGCGGGCGCTGAAGCGCCGGCTGGGCGCGGGCGTGCGCCTGGTGGGCGTGGGTGGCGCGCGGATGCGGGCCGAGGGCGTCGAGAGCCCGTTCGACATCTCGGAACTGTCGATCTTCGGCCTGCTGGAGGGCCTCTTGGCCTATCCGCGGGTCGTGCGTCGGGCCGACGAGGCAGCGGCGCTGGCGGCGCGCGAGGCGCCGGATGTGGCGGTGTTGATCGACTCCTGGGGTTTCACCCTCCGCGTGGCCCATCGGCTGCGGCGGCAGAACCCGCAGATGCCGATCGTGAAGTACGTCGCGCCCCAGGTCTGGGCCTCGCGGCCGGGACGGGCGAAGACCGCCGCCCAGTGGTTCGACCTCCTGCTGACCATCCACGGCTTCGACGCGCCGGCGTTCGAGCGTGAGGGCCTGAAGACGGTGCTGGTCGGCGACGCGACGCTGGCGATGGACTTCGGCGCCGCCGATCCCGGGCGCCTGCGGGCGACCGTCGGCGCGGGGTCGGAGGATCCCATTCTGCTGGTGCTGCCCGGCAGCCGGCCGTCCGAGATCGAGCGGGTCCTGCCGGCGTTCGAGGAGGCGGTTCATCGGCTGAAGGCCGAGCGGCCAGGTCTGCATGTGGTCGTGCCTGCGGCGCCGACCGTCGCGGACCTGGTGAAGGCGCGGGTCGCGGGCTGGCCGAACCGGGCGCACGTCGTCGAGGGGGAGGTGGGGAAGCGTGACGCCATGAAGGCCGCGACGGTTGCGCTGGCCTGCTCAGGCACTGTGACGACCGAGCTGGCGGTGGCGGGCTGCCCCATGGTGGTGGGCTACCGCCTGGCCCCCGTGACCTATGCGATCCTCAAGCGGCTGATCCGGACGAAGTACGTGACGCTGTTCAACATCGCCGCGCAGGACTTCGTGGCGCCGGAACTGATCCAGGACGACTGCAACGGTCCGGCGCTGGCGCGCGAGATCGCGCTGCGGCTGGACGATCCGAGGCTGCGGGCGCAGCAGACAGCGCGCCAGTCGGAGGCCTTGCTCAAGATGGGCCGCGGCGGCCCCGACCCGAGCGAGGCCGCGGCCGATGCGATTCTGGATCTGCTCGCTAGGCGGGCTGGAGCGGGCGCGTGACGGCGCGCGGCAACCAGTAGGCCTCGGCCGGGTCGCCGACGGCGATGGCCGCCTCCAGGATTCGGGGACCGGCGGGATCGAAGGGCAAATCGATGCCCAGCCGCTGGATCGCCGGCATGAGACGCCCGACGAGATAGTCCCGGAAGAGCGCCTCGCTTTCCCAGAGATTGACCTCGGTCGCGCCGTCCGGGCCGAAGCCGATGGCATGCGAAATCGCGCCGGGCGGCGGCGCGTCCTCCCAGCCGACTTCTGCACGGATGGCGTCGTACTGCGCGGGGGTCACTGGCACCCCGCTATAGATGCACATGATGGGCATCGAGGGCTCCTAAGGACGATCGAGCCTAGCCGGCTCTTTGACCATCCTTAGGAGCTCTTGGCCGAAACGCAACTGTTCGGCGAACGGCGTTTCTTAGCGCTTGTCGCTGGCCACGTAGGAGCGCAGCGGAGCGCCGGTGTAGATCTGGCGCGGACGGCCGATCTTCTGCGACGGGTCTTCGATCATTTCCTTCCACTGGGCGATCCAGCCCACGGTGCGGGCCAGGGCGAACAGCACCGTGAACATCTCGGGCGGGAAGCCCAGGGCGCGCAGGGTGATGCCCGAGTAGAAGTCGACGTTCGGGTAGAGCTTGCGATCGATGAAGAAGGGGTCGTTGAGCGCGATCTTCTCGAGCTCCATGGCCACCTTCAGCAGCGGGTCGTCGCCATGGCCCACTTCCGCCAGGACTTCGTGGCAGGTGGTCTGCATGACCTTCGCGCGCGGATCGTAGTTCTTGTAGACCCGGTGGCCGAAGCCCATGAGCAGGCGCTCGCGGTTCTTCACGCCCTGGACGAACTCGGGGATCTTATCGACCGTCCCGATTTCCTTGAGCATGTTGAGCGCTTCTTCGTTCGCGCCGCCGTGCTTCGGACCCCAGAGCGAGGCGATGCCGGCCGCGATGCAGGCGAACGGGTTGGCGCCCGACGAGCCGGCGAGGCGAACGGTCGAGGTCGACGCGTTTTGCTCGTGGTCGGCGTGCAGGATGAAGATGCGGTCCATCGCCTTGGTCAGGACCGGATTGGGCTTCCAGTCCTCGGCCGGGACCGAGAAGCACATGCGCAGGAAGTTCTCGGCGTAGGACAGGTCGTTGCGCGGATGCACGAACGGCTGGCCCAGCGAGTACTTGTAGGCGCGCGCTGCGATCGTCGGGATCTTGGCGATCATCCGGTGCGCGGAGATCATCCGCTGCTCGGGATCATCGACGTTCGTGCTGTCGTGATAGAAGGCCGAGAGCGCGCCGACGGCGCCGACCATGATGGCCATCGGGTGGGCGTCGCGGCGGAAGCCCTGGAAGAAGCGGTCGAACTGCTCGTGCAACATCGTGTGGTAGGTGATGTTGTGCTCGAACTCGGTGTATTCGCCCGCCTTGGGCAGCTCACCGTGCAGCAGCAGGTAGCAGACTTCGAGGAACGTGGACTTTTCGGCCAGCTCGTCGATCGGGTAGCCGCGGTGCAGCAGCACGCCCTTGTCGCCGTCGATGAAGGTGATCTTGCTTTCGCAGGACGCCGTCGACGTGAAGCCCGGGTCATAGGTGAAGACGTCGGCTTCCGCGTAGAGCTTGCGGATATCCACGACGGGCGGGCCGTCCGTGCCCCGCTGCACCGGCAGGCTGACCGACTTTCCGTCGATTTCAAACTTGGCCGTATCGCCCATGGGACCCCTTTCGCGGCTGCGAGATGAAACAACTGTTGGGGCGCTTATACCCCTTTA
>Ga0209026_1000862_pt1 | contig 15839 bp, 15 predicted proteins | sample AraplaCL_Col_mCL_FD_184262 | JGI IMG/M metagenome (GOLD analysis project Ga0209026, IMG submission 184262) | Arabidopsis root microbial communities from the University of North Carolina, USA - plate scrape CL_Col_mCL (SPAdes) (version 2) | ecosystem: Host-associated > Plants > Roots >... | reverse complement strand
GTGCCTTTTATTTTAAATGATGTTTTGCCATTTTTCACCGCTTGATAGTTGACGGCAATACCATCCATAGTAACGCGATTAAACGGCGGCAGATCGCGGTCGGCTTTGATGGTTTCGGCCAGTACCCTGCCCAAAGCCATATCAAACGGAATGATCTCATTACCATAATCTATAGCTTCTGCAAGCACTAATTTTTCTGCTTCTTCTACGGTTATCATGCTATCCGCCTATTGTTGCCATTGATTCATGAATACCTGTCTTTTTCACCCGGTGACGCTCTGCATCCCAACCATCCTTTTCCCGGCGGTTGAATGCATTTATTAATTCTTGCCTAACATGCTCATCATTTGCCCCGCTCCTCACCAAATCACGGATATTCAAAACGCCGTTGTCATACAGGCAATTCTTCAATTCGCCTTGCGGCGTAATGCGTATGCGGTTGCAGGTACCACAGAACGTGCGCGAGTAAGCTGCAATAACGCCTACATTGCCTTTGTGGCCCGGGATATGATAATTATACGCAGTAGAATAAGCTGCGTCGTCCAGTTTTTGAATGTTAGGATATTTTGATTTGATTTCCTCCATTATCCGGTGATAATCCCAGGTAATACCGCTGTATTGGTGACCATCGCCGTTGAAGGGCATTTCTTCTATGAAACGAACGTCAACAGGCATGTCGCGCGTCAATTCAACCAACGGGATTATATCCTGCGTGTTCTTGCCGTCCATCACCACCGTATTGATCTTTACCTGCATATCATGGCGCAACGCTTCTTCAAGTGTTTGCATTACGCTGGTAAATTCATCGCGCCGGGTGATGGCGAAGAAGCGGTTAGCATCAAGTGTATCTAAACTCAGATTGATATTATTAATACCCAGCTTTTTTAGTTCGGGAATATGTGGCGCGGTTAATACGCCATTGGTAGTAAGGCTTAATTCATGCAAGCCTTTGAGTTGGGAAAGCCCATGCAGCAACTCCATCAAATCCTTACGCACAAAGGGTTCGCCGCCGGTAATGCGGATCTTATCTATTCCCATCTCCACCAGCAAGCTGCAAATTCGCAGCATTTCAGTATTGCTCATCAACTCCTGGCGAGACAACCATTGCAAGCCATCCTCGGGCATACAGTAAAAGCAGCGCAAATTGCACTTGTCCGTCACCGCCAGGCGCAGGTAGCTAATTCTTCTTCCGTGGTTATCTGTAAGCAATTCTTGATTGTAAAAACACAACAAATATCGGTATCTTAAGTTTACCGCTGTTGTTTTGTAAATGTAATAATTTACGCCACTTTGATATTGAACACATCTTTCAAAGCGCGTTTAGCCGCATGAAATCCGCACATGCCATGCACCCCGCCGCCGGGAGGCGTTGACGATGAGCAGATATACAATCCTTTAGCCGAAGTTCTGTAAGGCGATAGCCGTAAAGCAGGCCGTGTAAATAACTGTCCGATATCAATCACCCCACCATTAATATCGCCACCAATATAGTTGGGATTATACTCCTCCATTTGTACCGAATTGAACGTATGCCTTGCCAATATCCGCTCTTTAAAGCCTGGCGCAAAACGTTCTATCTGATCTTCAATTTGCGCGGTCATATCTACCGTTGAGCCCGCTGGCGCATGGCAATAGCCCCAAACCGATTGTTTGCCCTCCGGCGCACGGGTTGCATCGGCTACACTTGGTTGCGCTAACAGTACAAATGGCTTATTAACTATCTCACCTTTAAAAGTTCTATATTCTGCGTCGGCTATTTCCTCAAATGTATTGCCTATGTGCACTGTTCCTGCTTTACGGCAATTTTCATTAGTAAACGGTACCGGTGCGTCTAAGGCCCAATCCATTTTAAACACTCCCGTACCGTAACGATAACGCTCCAGTTGCCATTTATAAATTGATGAGAATTTATGCCCGGCTATTTGCAGCAATTGTTTTGGTGTAACGTCAAACATCACCACATGCGCTGATGGCAGTTGTGATAATGAGGTGATATAGTTCCCCGTTTGTATCTCTCCACCTATTGATCTGAAATAGTCCCCCAATGCATTCGCGATAGACTGCGACCCGCCTTTCGGTACCGGCCAGCCGCTGGTATGCCCGGTAGCTAACAATACCAGGCCAATAGCCGTGGTTGCTGCGTTACTTAAAGGTTGCATGCTGTGCGCCGCCATACCGCCGAAAAACGCCCGTGCCTGGTCAGTTTTAAATCGCTTTATAAAATGCGTTGCCGAAGTTATGCCCTTCAGCCCAAATTTTGCCAGTGCAACCGGGTGATTGGGTATCCGTAGTGGCGCTAAGACATCATTAATCAGTTTTGGCCAATCGGTTACGATACCTTGTAAACTATCCAGATAACTTTCTTTATCCAAGCCAAATTGCGCGGCAGTTTGCTCAACCGATCTATATAAAACGGCTGCATTTCCACTATCTAAGGGATGCGCCGCTGCTAATTCGGGCTGCAAGTATGCTAATCCGAAGTTTTGTAGAGGAAGCTTTTTAAAAAATGGCGAAGCCATCGCTAAGGGGTGTACAGCCGAACAAATATCATGCGTAAATCCCGGCAAGGTCAGTTCTGCCGAGCGCATGCCACCGCCGATGGTGTCTTTGCCCTCGATCAATAAAACAGAAAGGCCCTGCTGCTGCATTAAAATAGCCGCCGCCAGTCCATTCGGACCGGAGCCAATAATTACTGCATCATAATCACGCTTTTGCAATGCCATCAGGGCAAAGCTAACTATTTAAGGCCTATTTGCGCGGAACCTGTTTTAATAACCAGGCGGCAATGTCGTTCGCTGCTTTGTCATTCTCGTATTCTGCAGGTAAACGACCGTTGGTATATTCGTTGTACAACCATGGATCACCAATGGCTATTACAGTACCTTTGCCAACTTTTGCCGTTGCGATGATGGTAGCACCGGCGGCATTTTTTAAAGCGGGTTTAGCCGGACCGCTTGTACTAATAGAGCAAACATCTTTAAGGAACACCCGCTTAGCCGTTGGGAACATCGGGTTACCGGTTGTATTGATGGCACCATCCGCAAAGTGCTTATCATCTATCACATGATTTTGCAGGTCATCATTAAAATGCATCCCAAATTTAGCGGCCAGGGTGTTGAAATGTGGCAACTCCACGTTAGCACTATCATTAGCCAGCATCAATAATACGCCGCCATCTTTAACCCATTTCTCAATGGCACTAACATCTTTTTCTGTGATGTAGTTAGGGTTAGGGCTTTCTTTTTTGGTATCCGGATCCACGATGATGTAAACACTGCTGCCCTTTAAGTTAGCTGCCGTCGGCGCGCTATCTAACGATGATAAGGTACCACCGGCATTTTTAAAGGATTGCCCAAAAATTGAAAATCCCGACGGCTCGGTATCTTCCCACATATAGTGAAAGCGCTTACCGGTTTTATTTACTTCGTGATTGAAATAGTAATCCAACGTAACGGTTTGCGCCATTAACGACGATGCAGAAAACATGGCGAACAAGATCGCTATTAGCCCTTTAATTTTCATGGTTGGTAATTGGTTATCCTCAAATGTATCTGCCACGACACAACCGTACAAGGATATCGGCTTTATTTTTCGCGAAATCGTTTTAGTGGGCTATGGGTGTAGAAGATTGGCGCACGAACAATTCGACAGGTAAAACTTTGGTCTCAAACTCGGTGACCGGCCTTTTGCTTTCAATCAGGTCTATCAACATTTCCATCGCGATTTTGCCAATTTCAAATCCGGGTTGAACCAGCGCACTCAGCGGCGGATTAAGCACTCCGGCCAAATTGGTATTGGTAAAACCCATCAAGGCAATATCTTCAGGTATAGCAACTTTTAGCTGATGCAATAATGCCAATGAAGTGGTTGTTATGCGGTCAGAGGCCGTAAACAACGCGTCCGGCCGGTTATCCATGGTAAGCAGGTCGTTTATGGCGGCTTCAATTTCGTTCAAATCTCTACCACCGTGCTGACAATATTTAATGTATTGCTCATTTAACTCAATGCCGTTATCCTTCAAAGCTTTTTTGTAACCGGCTAAACGTTCTTCACTGATTGATAAGCCCGGCGAACTGGTGATATGCGCAATGCGTTTAAAGCCCGATTTAATGAGGTTGGTGGTACCGTTATAGGCACCACTAAAGTTATCGGCAATTACTTTGTGGGTATCAATTTCGGCGCTTACGCGATCAAAAAATACTATTGGCAAACCTTTGCGTTGCAACGAGGCCAGATGTTCAACGTCTTTAGTTTCTGAAGATAGCGACACCAGTAATCCATCTACCGAACGGAAGATGAGGTGCTTTACGTTTCGCGTCTCCAGATCATACGACTCGTGTGTTTGCGTAATGATGATGTTATAGCCCTTGCTATAAGCCAAAGATTCAATACCGCTGATCACCTGCGAAAAAAAGGTGTTATCAATTGTAGAAACCACAATACCGATGGATTTACTGTGACCCTGTTTCAGGCTTTTGGCAATCGGGTTCGGACTATAGTTGTGTTTTTGCGCGTACTCGTTAACCAGTTTTTTGGTTTTCTCGCTGATCTCATAGCTATCGCTCAGGGCCTTTGAAACCGTTGAGATAGACAGGCCCAATGCACGGGCAATGTCTTTTATGGTGATAGCGTTGAAATTCATTTAGCGATTGATCGGTTTTTAACGGCACAAAAAATTCGGCGTGGCTCTAATGTAAATCAAAAAACCATATTACGCAAAAAGAAAGATTGAACTACACGAGTATAGCGGCGGGTTTGCGAGTTAAAATTTTGATGATCAACCAGGATATAATATACGCCAGCGCGCAAATTGAAAACATAATACCATAAGCCGTTTGCGGAACGGCAACATAGCGGTCTGTTAAATAACCGGCAAGTATTTGTAGTATCCAACTGCCTACGCCGCCTGCTAAACCGCCAATACCGGTAACCGAGCCAACAGCGCGTTTAGGGAACATATCTGATACGGTAGTGAATAAGTTGGCAGACCATGCCTGGTGAGCGGCAGCTGCAATACAAATAACACCCACCGCTAAAATAACCGCACTATCGCCAAAAATGGCTTTATTGCCAAAGTACTGGGTTAACAATAAAAATAGCGGGAAAATGGCAATTAACAGCATAGCGGTCATCCTTGCCTTTTTAACCGTCATACCTCTGTTTATCAAAAACAACGGGATGCTGCCGCCGAAAGTACTTCCAAAAATAGCAATACCATACACAAGGAAAGTTGGCAGCATAACCTGCGAACCGGTGAACTGAAATTGCTTCTTTAAATAATCGGGCAACCAAAATAACAGGAACCACCAAACGCCATCGGTCATAAACTTACCGACAAAGAATGCCCATGTTTGGGGGTAACTTAATAACTTAAGCCATGATATCTTATTGCCGGTTGTTGCGTCTTCTGATGCGGCAACGTGCATTGCAACATCATCTTCATGAATATAGTTAAATTCTGCTTTTGTTAATTTTTTAGATTCTGCCGGCGCACTGTATAACCTGAACCAAAACAACAGCCAAATGAAGCCAACGCCCCCGGTCATTAAATAAGCGTACTTCCAACCCGGGTCGGCACCAAAATGTATCAAACACCATGGCACAAACAGAGAGGCGATCATAGCGCCTATATTTGAACCGCTATTGAAAAATCCGGTAGCTAGCGCACGCTCTTTTTTAGGAAACCATTCCGCCACGGTTTTTATGGAGGCCGGGAAATTGCCGCCCTCGCCTATTCCAAATAAGCTTCTTATTACCGTATGTACCACTACCGAACTTCCTGCAAATGCATTTAAAATGCCGAAAACAGACCAAACGATAAGCGATAGTGCCAAGCCTAACTTAGTACCTATCTTATCTATGAACCAACCGGCAAACACGGTCATCCCCGCATAAAACAGCGTAAAATAACCGGTTACATGACTGTAATCGCTATTAGACCAACCAAAACCGCCTTCAGAAACGGGTTTTGAAAAAAACTCTTTCAGGTAACTGATTACCTGGCGGTCCATGTAATTAATAGTAGTTGAAAAAAGCAACAGCGTAGCTATTACCCATCTGTATTTGCCTATGGTTTCTTTAGTCATAACTGGTTATACACCGCTAAAGATAGAAAAACCGCCGTCAACACACACCATCGACCCTGTAACAAATGCAGAGGCATCGCTTAAGAGCCACACCAAGGCACCAATTAATTCGTCCGGGCGGCCGAAGCGTTTGAACGGGGTTTGGCGGATAACTGCCTGTCCGCGTTCGGTGTAACCGCCATCCGGCGTGGTTAATAAGTTTTTATTTTGTTCGGTAAGAAAAAAGCCCGGTGCAATGGCATTCATGCGGATGGCATCGCCGTAACGGTTAGCCAGTTCTACCGCAAACCATTGGTTGTAGCAATCCAGCGCCGCTTTGCCCATATTGTAACCTAACACTTTGGTTACGGCACGTTTAGAGTTCATGGAAGAAATATTTACCACGCTGCCGCTGCCATTTTTTGCTAAAAGATCGCCAAATACATGCGTTGGATTAATGGTTCCCCAAATATTCAGATCCATTACTTCTTTCATGCCTGCCAGGTTCATGGTAAAAAGGTTATCGGCAGGTTGCAAAACACCCTGCGGCATAATACCACCGGCTGCGTTTACCAAACCGTCCATCTTGCCAAAGGTATCTACCAGTTTTTCTTTGGCTTTTATTAGTTGGGCTTCGTCCATCACATCGGCAATTAGAGCCACCGCTTTACCGCCGTTTTTGTTAATGGCATCGGCACGCTCGTTGGCTACCGCTTCATTTCGGCCCAAAATACCAACTGCGCCACCTGCCTCTACAATACCGTTTACAAACGAGTTGCCCAGAATACCGGTACCGCCCGTTACAACGATCACCTTACCTTCCAAAGAATAGTTATTTTCCAATTTCTTATAATTTAAAGCCAAACCTTACCTCATCTCACTCACCGGAACCGGATCCATATCAGAATAATCCAGGTTCTCGCCCGCCATTCCCCAAATAAAGCTATAGCTAGCGGTGCCGCTGCCTGCGTGTATGCTCCAGGGCGGAGAAACCACGGCTTCATAATTATCCATCACAATGTGGCGGGTCTCCTGTCCCTCGCCCATATAGTGCATCACCCTATGATCTTTTGGAACATCGAAGTAAAAATAAGCTTCCATACGGCGGTCATGCGTGTGTGGCGGCATGGTGTTCCATACGCTGCCATCGTGTAAGATAGTTAAGCCCATTACCAACTGGCAGCTTTTTATACCTTCCAAATGGATGTATTTGTTAATGGTACGATGGTTTGCAGTTGATGATGAACCCAAAGTAACCTTTATTGCGTCGGCATTGGTCATTAACGTGGTTGGATGCTCTGCATGTGCTGGGCAAGACAACAAATAGAAAACCGCAGGCTCGGCTGCATTATCGCTCGAAAATTGAACGCTTTTGCTGCCTTTACCAACGTATAAACAATCCAGTTTACCCAGATCATAAGTCTTACCATCAACCGTTACTTTCCCCTTACCGGCCACGTTAATGATACCTAACTCGCGGCGCTGTAAAAAGTAGTCGGCACGCAGCTCGTGATAATTTTCAAGCTCCAACTGTTTGTTAACCGGATTAGCCAACCCAACGATCATACGATCATATAGTGTATAAACGCAGTTAATGGTATCGGCAGCAGCCAGGTTATTCAGCAAAAAACGCTCACGAATAACCGAGCTGGTATAATGTTTAAAATCGTCGGGATGTACGCTTTGTATTACTTTCAAGATATGTACAATTAGGGTTTATAATGTAGCAAGTCTACAACGATAATGGTGGATATAAAAGCAATTGAACCCAAATTTTTACGCAAACGTTGTAAATAATCGTTGATGAGACGCGGGGTATAAGTAAGTGACTAATCCTGTAAACGTGTAAGTATTGGGTATTCACAAATTAAGTATTTTGAAAATACAACATGGTGACGCAAGGGTGTCAGTATCAAATATAATCGCAAAATCGAAAAGTACAATTTTTAAAAACGAAAAGTATAAATTTTGGCCTTTTACGCGAAAACTTAAACGGCGTTTAAACGATGCCTAAACGCCGTTTAAAAAGCCTAATTTATAGTGAAGTTAGCCGTTAGTACCTCAATCTTCTTTTTCAAATACCCACCTTTATTGTTGACTGTTACGTTCTGCTCAAGCGACCACGTATGCCATTTATTTGCGATACTGTAACGTTTTAGTAAATCAGAAGGATAAGACGATAAAAGGAATTTACCTTTGATCTTTGATAGCTTTATAAGCAGGTTCTCAAAGTCTTGCTCCGAATAGCCATCATAATGGCCGCAGTCGCTGTTGAAGTATGGAGGATCACAATAAAAGAAACTATTTTCGGTATCCCGACTGCCAATTACGTAAAGCGCGTCGGCGCACTCGAGCTGCACACCTTGCAATCTTATAGCATACTCCTCCGTAAATCGCTCCTTGTTATTGTGTATCTTTTTGGTCGTGGTGTTTTTCGACTTGTCAAACCCGAAGCTACTATCCAATTGCGACGAGAAACTTTGGCTACTTAACACCCATACAGCCCAAGCGCGTTTAAGCTCTGAGAACATGTCGGGATTGTTGTAAATGACGGATGCTTTGCGATGTAGGTCGCGGCTATGTAATGTTATCCGAATTTCTTTTTCCAACCCTACAAAGTCGTTCTGCACAACACGATAGAAGTTTATCAGCTCGCGATTATAGTCGTTTAACACCTCAACTTCTGACGGTGGCTTTGCAAAGAACACGGCACCACCGCCGGTAAATGGTTCAGAGTAAAGAGTATGTGTAGGAATAAGGGAAATTATTTTGTCAGCTAATTTTTGTTTACCGCCATAGTAGCTAATCGGCGTTTTCATTTTAATTAAAGTCATATTGTCTGTATATTTGAGTTCTCACAAAGGTTAATGCACAATAAAGCACGAACAGGGCACCAGCCCCGGTCTTGCGCTTAGCTGTGCATTTTTGTTTGCCTTTGTGAGAATTGACAGACAGGCCGGGGCCTACTTTTTAAGCAATCTTTACCATCCTGATTACCGGCATAGACGGTTGCATTAAGCTTAATTTTGATGTTGCAGGGGAACCGCCACCCAATGGCCCGGTTACGTAGTATATTTGCGCACCGCCGCCGTCTGCTGGTTTTTGATGCGGCCCGTCTAATCCCGGAGGCACACCTGGGGGAACGCCCGACTCATTTGCCGATACCGCGTGTATGCGCTCACCAACCGGCACACCTTCCGTGTACGTTGTTTTATGATTATCGGGGTCAAAGTAATCACCAGCACCGATAAGCGCCATACCGGCAGAGCCGGGCGTACCATTATTACCATTGTCGAGCGCCCAATTAATCCAACGAGGAGTAACACCCAAACCCGATGCGTCGCAATTGGTTATCAAAAAGTTTCCGTCAAGGTCGTAAAGCTCTTTAATAGCACCTTTTGGCTCGGCCTGATAAACCTGATCCTGAACATAAGATGACAAGTTATACAGCGTGATTTTAACTTTTATCTGTTTTCTGTTTGCGCGGTCTTCGTCGGCTATGACGGCCTTAACTTCTGAATTGATATTTTTAGTTGAACCGTCGCCAAAGGTTTGCAGGTTGCTAAGTGCCGGAGCTGCGGCCACAAAGGCTTTAGAGCCATCCGAAGGGATATTATTGGCACCATCGAAGCGCATCGACTGACCACCGACGTAGACAATGCCCGGCGCTATGTTAACCGTGCTATTGCCGTTATCTACTACGGCGCAGCCCGATAAAACCATATCGTAGCCGGTACTGTTTAGCTGAGCGTCAATAAATGTTTGCGCTTCCGTTTGCAAGTCGAGAACGCGATCCATCACGCGGCGATAACCGCCAGTAAGTCTTAATAAGAGCTTCATATCAAAAAGTTTCTACTGTGTATTTAATACCCGAAAACACATACCGCCCGACAAAGCGGTTTATCTGCGCCGACTTGTCGGCAATTGCTACGGGTATTCTAACTATAAAATTGTAATCATGGCTATACTCATCGTCGAGGTAGTCATAGTCTGCCGGTTCGTGATCCTCGGACTCTAAATAGTCGTATTCGGGCGACGCTGTGTCGGTTTCCAAATAGATGAACGACTCGGCCAAATAATCGTCATTCTGCAAAAGATATATAGAGCCTGTGGGGTCAAACTTGTCATTTAAAGCCTTTGTCAAACGGTTTACCGACGAGTCGATAGTCGCGTCTGCAAGCTGCTGGTTTATAAAAACAACAAACTGCGCATAGGTATTATTAATCGACACCAACAACGTTTTTAACCAAGCGTAGTGTATCGGCTTGACCAAAAGAGATGGCATCAATCGCCTAATCATTTTGTTTATGTCAAAAGTTAACCTCGTCATTTGGTAACTGCTACATAGTTTAGGGTATCGGCCAGCAAGAATGCCGGGTCTATCAAATAGTAACCCGACTCTGGTACGTCGCTACTTGCAAAGGCAGCATAAGCGCCGCCGCTGTTTTTGGCAGCGATGCTGGTTAGATCAAATTGATTGCCGATAAGCCCATGCACGGCCTGTATCGCATCAATCAGTTTGTTTACATACAAAGCGCCGTTAAAATTCTGAGTAACCGGCGTACCATCGGTTGTTTGAATGGTGTTTAACCCGTTTAAAAAACCCTGAATTGCCGCTTCGACCGCTGGTTTGATTACCGTGATATCCGCAGACGCATCGTAATACACTGTTCCGTAAATCTTAAGCAAGTCCGCCGGTAATGACAGAACGCTCCAACGTACACCGCTCGGTTTTATTTGTGAAACGTACGCAGCTACCGCGTTAATCTGATCGTTAGAGGCCTGCGCAGGCGCGTCGTCAACATTAATGGCAATTTTGATTTGTACAATGCCGTTGAGGCTGTTTATTGCCACATATTTGATGACCTGCTTGGATGGATCAATAACGGCGTACTTATAAACATTGTCGATAAATTGCAGCGTGTCGCCAAGCTGAAAGGCCAATATTTTGTTATACCACCAAGGATCGGTGCCGTATTGCTTATTATCATTAATGTTTTGTATAAGCGCCTGAAACTTATCCCAAAGCTCCTGAAAGTAAACCGATATGGTGGCAAATATGAATATCCACAAACGCCAAACAGCCGTGTTGCTATCGCTATTAAGCGCGTCCAACTCGGCATGAGTAGCCTTTTCGGTTAAAATCTCTTCTTGTACGTCTGTTACGGTTTGTGCCATCTTAACGGGTAGTTTCTATGTTTATATCCTCTATGGTGTCATCGCCGACTATTGTTGTGGTCGAACTTGCAAAACCATCAAATTGCAATTGCAGGTTGATGTTTTGTTTAAGCTTATCCACGAGCTTAGGCGACATCCGGCTTTTCAAATATTTGATAATAGCTACACCTGTTAATGGGCTTTCCCTGAAATCGCCCTTGTTAGCTAATAATATCAGTTCTTGTATTTGCTCGTCGGCATCGCCTATCACGAAGTCGCCATTCTCTATTAACAGGTCGAGATCGTCATTTAGCAATATGTCATTTAGTTGAGTACTCATTGTAGTATTTGCGTGCTTGCTATGTCAGACGGCTTAATAATTTTCGCTGTTACCGGCGGCCCTTGTGTAATCGTTGGCGAGGTTGCCGCACCTACGACTGCATGAGTGTGTGCATTGTAAGCGGTAATCAATTGGTTTACCTGCTGCTGTAGTTTTAATATGATTTCAACCAATGGATTAACCAAAGGGATACCGCCATTTTTACCGTTGTTAAACGTCAATTTTAGGGCGTTTAAACTAACATTACCCTGTGGCGTAAATAGTAGCTTTATCGCCGTGTCCGTGTCTAGCGATACGCTTTCAATGGCCGTATATCCTAACACGTACACGTCAACACGGTCGTTATCAACCTGTCCGACAATCACGTAAGAGCCAATCGCCGGAAAAACTATTAACCCTAACTGTGCGACATCACCTTCGCTCTCCACCGGCTTTAGTTTTACATCCTCAATTACCTGCTCATTAGAAACTATCTGTACAACACATGTGCAAGCGGTTTTATCAACCGATACAACGGTTCCCCGGTCGATAGGTGCATCGAGCTTTGTCATTTTTTGCACCGCATCTTTTATGCCGCTCATGCTACCTTCCTTTCCAGCGTCGGTTCGTGCCGGTAGCCGCCAGTACCGAAAGTGATTTCAACCGCCTCAGTTAAATAAGAGCCGTTTTGCTCAGGATATAAAGGGTTTTCAAAAACCGCAATATCGCCCGGCTCAATCTCGGGCAACCCAAACGTTGTAAAACTGCCTTTAAAGCCCTCGTATTTCAGCTTATCAATCTCGGCATCAATAATGCGCTGCAATTGGGTTTTATCCATGTTGCAATAATGTAGCGTGTGTATTTCCCCGTCGTTATCGCCGGATACCAGCTGTATTTTTTTACCGTTTGCTAACTTAGACACACCTACCACCTTTATGCGGCTATCTTCTTTGCGCTTATATTCTAATCGGCTCTCAATTACATTTGTATAGAAGTTGTAAAAAATCTCGTTTCCTGCACCATGAACCGCACCTGCGAAATCGACGTACAGCGTGTTTACGCCGTTAGCATCGTTACCGAAATAACACTGCAATCCGAATTTTTTAAGGCCGTCTAAAATCTGCGCGGTGCTTTGTTTAACCACTAACAGGCCGCCTATCGTTAAGTCCACAACGGCAGCTTTGCCGGTGTAGATATATTTAACAATGTCGGCTACTTTAGTGCCTTTTTTCCAGGTGTGGGTAAAACTGTTTTGCTTAAGCGTCCACATGGTATCTTCGCAGCTGATGGTAAAAGGTATCTGCGCGTTGACCGACGAAACGAAACCCGAAAAACGTGTTTTCAAATTGCCGTTATAGCCTAACTGGATGTTTACCGCAGAGCCGCGTTTAATGATATCGTTAATATTACCATTTAAGACCTTCAGGTTACGCGGAAGCGTAATTTTGGCCGTGTTGGTCAGCGTTCGCCTGCTCTTGTTGATCTTAACCTCTATAATTGGCAAGTTCTCCAAAAAGTTAGCGCCCGTTGGGTCTGTAATAGTGATATTTGACGATAGCTTTAACATTAGGCTTTTTGCAGTACATCCAACAAGCGTTGGGTAACCAAAACGGTGAATTTAGACTCCTTAATGAACCTTGTTAGCGTCTCCTGGTCGGTGCCATCGAGTTGCAGCTCACCGTCCTTAGCTAAGTCTACAGCCCAATCAAAAAACTTTGAGGTTGCATCGTTGACGGTTGAACCCATGATTAAATTTGAGAGCAATACGTTTAGCATTACGTCACCTGCCTGATCTTTAATCGGCTGACCCGTTGCGCCTAAAAGTGGTGTTTTGAAATTAAATTTTTTGTTTGCCATGATTATTTAAATGTTAGTGTTTGTCTATTATATTAAGTATCCTATAAGCATTACGAGATACCCCTGAGAGGTTCCAGTGGCCGCTACATCTACAGAGAATTTTACATTATCACCGGCTTGCGCGGTATATGCTTTTGTTGGCCGTAAATACGACGCCTTGTTACCATCGTTGGTTAGGTTCGCCGAGGTGGTTGAAATAATATCGCCGGATGTTACCCCCACGCTAACGGATGCAGACGCTGTGACGCTGGCAGCGGCTGTACATTGCACAATCACATCAGTTACTACTAATGTTTTACCAGCCGGTACAACAAAAAGGCTTGTATTACTTGTTGTCATAGCGTTGATGCTAACCGCCGCCAGCATTACAGGCGATGTACTCCACGTAGTTACTCCACTTGGAAAACCGGATAACACCTGATAGTTTGATGGTGCGGATGCGGGTAAGTACAAAAAGTAACTTGTGCCTATTGCGCCATTTGGGCCAGCTAACGTTACTGTATTGGAGCCGGAACCCGCTGCAAATTGTTGCCCTGTGGAAAATGGTACGGCCCGGGAATAGAAGCTTTCAAACGAAAACTGCCCGTTTGCATCTACTATAACGCTCTTTGGCGTTCCTGAAATTGATGGAGCTGCTGAACCCGTTTGAAGCGATGATACTTTTAGGGCGCCTGTTACCGAAACACCTGTCGATATTGCTTGTAACACGTTAACAGCGTTTATGGCTAAATAAACATTTGTTGGCGCATTTATAAACGTATTAGCTCCATCCCCCGTTGCTAAAGCATAATTAGTGTTCGTTGGGGTTGTTCGTGAACTATATATCGCACCAAGATTGCCACCACCTGTGTAAGCTCCAATGATTAATCCTTGTGTACCATCGCTAAAAGTACCTTTACCAGCCACCGAAACACCAGTTGAAGAAAACTGTGCAATGGTTGATGCCGTTGAAAACGTTGAACCAACCTTAATATTAATACCACCGCCGTTTATCAGGTTCATTAATCCAGTTCCGTCGCGCTCCACGCGCAATGCGCCAACAATAGAACCACCTTCGCTTAATGAAAAACCTTCACCAGTTCCCGCCGCCGCCGTATTTCCATTATCTACATTGATGTACGTGTAACCGGCTTGATTAAGCTTTGCGGTTACATTACCTGCAAAAAACCCACTGCCAGCGATTTGTAACCTATCTACGCCGTTATCAGTTGCGCCTATTAAGACGTGATTATTTGAGCCAACAAAAGAGATAAGGTTGCTTGCTGATGCGGTATTGAATAACGTAAATATATTATTACCTACGCCTATTGCATCGCCTAAACGCCATTGCCCTCCGCCACTGTCTGTGTTGGTAATATGGATTTCTGCGTTGTTTGCTGCCGCCGAGGCTTGAATATATAACGCGCCAGTTAATGGCTTTGCGTTACCTGCGGTTAACGGTAAAAACGGGCCACCCAGCCATGTGTTAAATGCTGTTTGATTAAACCGTTGGATAGTATTTCCCGAACCAGCACCAATTATATAGTTTGGCGAGCCCGTAAAAGGGCCGCTTGATAAGTCGTTAGTCCATCCGTTAGATGGTAAATAATGAGCGTTGCCGTAGGCCGCCACACGCGCGTCTGTATAATACAGATTCAGCGAGCCTTCGGGCACAGCGTCGGTGCTGCCGGGAGAAGCCACTAATCGGATATAAGTTGATCCGCTCCAACGATATTCAAAGTTAGTATCGAGAGTAACGTATATTTTACCGGTTTCGCCTACGGGCGGGAGGGCTGCTAAATTTGCAGCCTCAATTACGTCATCAACATAAGATGGTAAGAGCGATGCAACAATTTTTCCAGCACCATCAAGTAACGTTTGCCACGTCTTATCACCACGATAATATTTAGTGATATCGCTTGCTGAAAGTGTTGGTTCGGCATCCGTTATACCATATCCAGCCAAAGTGGTTGGCTTGCCATTTAATTTGCTAAAACTAACCCCTGTTAGCCATGCAGGATCATTGTAAAATGCAGATAGGCTAACAAATAGCGTATCCAAATCAAACCACCCTGTATCGTAGTCAGCGTTGCTTTGCTTCAAAAGCCCAAACCCCGTAGTACCTCCAGTTGGAACGCCCGGCCCGGTTAAACCAATATCGCCTTTATCGCCTTTGATACCTTGCAAGCCCTGATCACCCTTATCACCCTTTAAACCCTGATCGCCCTTGTCGCCTCTATCGCCCTTGTCGCCTTTATCTCCTTTAATGCCCTGCGCACCTGTAGCGCCCTTGTCGCCCTTATCACCTTTGGTAATTCCCGCAACAGCAGCGTTAACAATAACCTGCCATTGGTTCTTTAAAAAACCAAACGAATACTTTTTAACCTGTGCCGGGCCGTCGCCGGTGGATACGGGAAAAACATATCCATCGTCGTAGACTTCGCCCTCGGGCAGTTGTGATA
>Ga0209026_1000858_pt1 | contig 15863 bp, 20 predicted proteins | sample AraplaCL_Col_mCL_FD_184262 | JGI IMG/M metagenome (GOLD analysis project Ga0209026, IMG submission 184262) | Arabidopsis root microbial communities from the University of North Carolina, USA - plate scrape CL_Col_mCL (SPAdes) (version 2) | ecosystem: Host-associated > Plants > Roots >... | reverse complement strand
GAAGCCATTCATATGCGATTTATTTCCGAAAAGATGTGACATGAATGGCTTCCCTGCAGTCAACTGGGTTCCAGGAACTCTGAGGCCATACGAGTCCAGGGCCTCATTTTGGTCCAGGTTTTGCACTCTAAACCTTCTAGAGATAAAGAGGGCGGGCGCATTTTTTGGGTTTTCAGTGGATGAGGGAAGCGTCTTGAAACTTTCAGACGTCAAGAGAATGTCGGAAATATTGTATGAGCCCGCAGCCATCCTTGAAACAGTGTTTAATCCTGGAACCGATTTTTCTGATTGTGGCGCCTACAGGTTCAGGATCGAATTCCGGCCCGCAGACTCGTTTCGATACTGCAATGAGTGCGTAAAGTTGGGCTATCACAGCAACTTGCATGAATTGGCGTGGCTATCTTGTTGCCCATTTCACTTGATTGAGTTGAGAGAAGGTCGAACTAGGGAATTCCAGAAAGGGAGGATGGCTTCATACGTCATCGCGATGCAGAAGCTGATGGCGGAGCGAGGCATATCTTGGCCATTGATAAAAAAGAATTCACCCAATTTCGAGGCAATGGGGTGCTTCAGTGATTTGATGAAGTGGATAAGTAGAGTTGGTGCGAAAGCTAGAAGTCTCTCTGCGAATGAAATTTGGCGCTCGGATTCCGAAAGAATGGAATCGACGAGATGGGCCTTGAGTCGATTTCATGGGATCGAGCCGATTCCAAAATCAGTTATGCCGATAATCAAAGAATTCGACTACCATTGGAGTGTTAGCCACTTTGACTTCCCTGCGGGAGCAAGGGATGGTTTTTTTTTTGCTAAAAAATATCCTAGATTTTGATACAGTACTTGAATTTTATAAAACGATATCTGGAAATTCAAAATCAAACACCTCTGTGAAATGTAAAATTGAAATGGCGAGGGAGGTTATAAATCGAAAGCACGCTCATTGTCGGTGCGAATGGGTTTTTCAAGAATTTGGCTGGAATTCTAGTTGGATCAGGATAGATCCCCGGGAGAGGCACCTTTGGACCAGGCCGTGTCCGTACGAGGTTGCTTTGGAGGAGATGAACGATGGGTGGGGGGCTATTGATAGAAGAAGGCATGGTTACTTTAAGATTCGCGCCATTTGGTTGGATATATCGCGAAGAATGTTTGATGCGAATCTAATAAGATACACGGCGGATGCTAAGGTATCTCCCGAAGGCTATTTGTATGCAGGGGAAAACTGTTGGCGCGCATGTGAGTGGAACGACGATTCGCCGTTGACCAGTCTGATTAACCGAGTGGCGGAGTTCGAGATTGAGATAGTGCTATCAGCTTTGACAGAATGGCTTGATGAGATTGACGTCGGGGGGATGCCCGGGTGGCCAGAAGAACCTATTGATTTTCTACGGTTGAGCGATACAGGCGACGGCCTGCGGTTGACCCAGTGGCGGCGGCTTGGCGACGAGCACTAAATTGTGTGCAATCTGGCAGAGGGTATTGGCGGAAGCTGTTGAAACGGTGAAGAGAGAGCTGCTAGCGCTTCCAACGGGCCGCCGCGACAGGCTCACCTCGCGCAGGTTTCCTGATCGATGGGAAAGCGATCGAGTCCAATGGGCGTATTAATCGACTCTGCTGCTCCGGGGGAGCGCAGAGATCCGAGCCCGTCGCACAGGATGCTCGGATCGGCCACGAGGCCGCGATTGAGTTGCAGGGCGATATTTTTGAGCTCGCTTGCCTGCTACTGCGATGCGAATAGAAGCTACGCGGGTGGCCCCGGCTCAAGAAGCGACGCAGGCGTGGCGTTCAGCGCAATAGCGAGGCGCTCGATGTTGTAGATGGTAACGTTTTTCTCGGAGCGCTCGAGCATGCCTACATAGGTGCGATGCACTCCGGCGCGTTCAGCGAGCTCCTCTTGTGACAATCCGAGCGCGAGACGTCGACGCCGTACATTCTCGGCGAATACAGTGACAAGGCGGCAGTTCTGTGGTGCAACGGACATGCTCCAAATGTCCGTCGTTGCACACTATGATTCTACATACTATGATTAGCACGTCGCCCGCGACAAGGGAGATGTCAAGGTGTCAAGGGCAATGGGTACGTTCGGTAGGGGGTACATTGAAGTCTCGTAGCCGCAGTCGGTCAACCAGCATGTCAGGGCACAGCACCCGCGAATTGCGGATCGGATTCGAGGGCGGCAAGGTCGTCTTCCAGGCGCTTCGGAGCGGATTCAACTTCGTGCTCGACCAAGGGGAGGTTAAAGGGCTCCTCTTTCATGAGGCTTCCAAAAAGCTTGAAGTCTCACTGCATCGTGGCAGCACGATCAGCATCAGCTGCAATTTCGAGAATGCAAAGTGTTTCGCTGTGCGCCTGCTTCCCGAAGAGCGTGATAGCGAGTTCATGTATCAACCTATTGTTGGCGAGCGTTGCCGCGCGTGGGATGATCTTCGCTAGATGATTTTCGTCGATTCGCTTGTATCACGAGCCCCAAAACATCGTCAGCGGATAGCTTCAAGCCGCGTGATGGTTATGGTCTGAGTACGTAGTAGCACCTGATAGCGTTCAAATTTCTCCATGGCTGCAAACGACATCCGCCGTCACCAACTGACCTCACGGGTCGGTTACGGCAGCCGTGCGCTCGCTCCAATCGAGCACGCTCATACACGAATAGCAAGCTGACCCAGGCTCTATTGATCCCGATATAGACGGGCTCGTCAGCTGCGGCAGCACGCCGCCCTTCGTGTATGGAGAAATACCATGTCCTCTCCGCGATTTCTTCCGGAGCATCCACCCGGTTTTTTGCCTTTGGGTGAACTCTCAGTTCTGCGTAGTGCCACTGCATGGCAATTGCTGATTCCCGCGGATACGTACTCCGCTCTCGTGACGTCTCGGCAAATCAGCGGAGAGGGAGCGGAGCCCAAGGAGGAGATTCCCGGGTGGACCCCAGAGAGCCCTCCCACTGCCGAACAGCAAGCTCAGACGCCTCGGCGTCCCAAGCCCAGGCATGTACAGATTTTTGACCCTGAGTCCCTGGAGCAAGCACGCGAACGCCTACGTGCCGGAGAGCGCGACCAACAGCGGTATGGGTTGACCTTATTAGATCAGGCCAAGCATGATGGTGGATACCGCGCCTTGCCGCGTCTGCGGTCAGCGTTGAATCGGCTCGATGCATCGCGGCCCCTGTTCGGCAATCTGCGTGAGCCGATCGAGAAACTAAAGATCGATCTCACGCTCGTCAGCGCAATGCGGTCGAAGGATTTTCGTATTCGTCCGATGTTGCTGACGGGGCAGCCCGGTGTCGGCAAAACACAGTTCGCGCTGAAGCTGGCGGAGATTCTGGGTGTGCCTATGCAGAAGTGGTCTGCCGGAAGTGCGCAAGCAGGCTTCCAGTTGACCGGAGGTGATGGTGCCTGGCGGAGCGCTCGACCCGGGATGATCTTTGAGATGCTGGCAAAAGGCACCTCAGCGGCGCCTGTCTTCGTTTTCGATGAAGTTGACAAGATCAGCTCTGACAACCGCTACTCCGTCACCGCGGTGCTGCTTGATCTGCTTGAGGCGGGGACGGCTAGGACCTTCGAGGATTCATTTCTCCGCGCGACATTCGACGCGAGCCGGATTATTCATGTTCTCACGGCAAATGATCTGGATGCAGTGCCTCCTGCTCTACTGAGTCGGGTGGAGGTATTCGACATCCCACCACCGGCTGCCGAGCAACGGCTCCAAATCATTCTTTCCGAAGCCCAGCGCTTATGGCGCGCCACGGGCCATCGCATCGAACTGGACATTCACGCGGCAGAGGCTCTTGCTGAACGGTGCGATCTCGACCTGCGCAGAACGCAGCGTCTGGTAGTAGATGCCTTTGCCACGGCGATGGCTTCAGGAAAGCACATCGCCACGCCGACTGTATCCGGGCGAGCGAGGCGCAGAGCCATCGGCTTCGCTGCTGATTCTCAAGCCGACAAGAAAGCGAGTGGCGGCGCGCAATGAGACTTCTCGTCGTCAGCGATCTACACCTTGAATTCTCGTCGCTCGATATTGACACGGCTAACGCCGACGTCATCGTGCTCGCAGGTGACATTCACCTAGGAACAAGGGGCATCCCGTGGATCCGAGCGCAGAGTCGTGATCTGCCTGTCGTCTACGTGCCCGGCAATCATGAGTTCTACAAAGGCGAGCACAGTCGAGTGCTTCGAGATCTGCGTGCGGCGTGCGCGGCGACGCCGAACATTCATCTGCTCGACATGGACAAGATCACGATCGGCGATGTTGAATTTCTCGGCGCTACGCTTTGGACAGATTTTGCGCTGTATCGCAGCACGGGACATGGTGGCCTTGCTGCCGAGGGTTATGCAGCCCAGGGTATGAGTGACTTCACCGGTGCGATCCGTTTCGAGACGCATGGCGTGTTCAGAAAACTCCAGCCGCGGGACACCATCCGCATGCACATCGCCGCACGGCAATGGCTAAACACCGAGTTGCAGGTTCCGACGCAGCGCAAGCGCGTTGTTGTCACGCATCATGCTCCTTCGGAGCGAAGCGTAGCTCCCCAATATCGAGGCGACCGCCTCACACCGGCGTATGCCAGCAACTTGGATGCGCTAGTCCACTTGGCGGACCTGTGGATCCATGGCCATATGCATGAGAGCGCTGACTATGCCGTTGGGAAATGCAGAGTGATTTGCAATCCGAGGGGCTATGCGCCGAAGGGGCGTAGTGCGGAGAACTCTGCGTTCAATGCTGGATTGACTATTCAAAGCGAGATTGTCGGCACAACTGGCTAGATACCAACGGAGTCGACAGCTCGCGAGTCCTTGTCCGCGGCGAGGCTCACATCATGGAGTGATAAGCATGATCTTGAAAGCCGATGGAGCGCAGCATCCAGCCGTATCCCTTTCCAATTGAACTCTCTCCCTATCTCGCCAAGGTCTTACGAACGTGGTGTATTGACGGCGACAACGCTCTTTTGCCGCGGCTGGTGCGGGAGGTGGCGCCGCTGTCTACAGCGGATCGAGAAACCGTCCGACTGTTCCGTGACGGTCTGGAGCATGGGCGGCTCGAACTCCATGGTGCGTCCGTATCCGTGGTAGCTGCGGCGCTGTTGGCGAAACTACGAGAGTTCCATGACCCTGCTGGACTAGGGTACCGGGTAGATAGCACGTTCAGCGATTCAGATGAGGAATGGTGCTGGATGTCTGAAAGAAGACAAGGCCAGTTTATCGAGGAGGCTACTGGCTTAGCTTCTATGGCGTCCCAAGCTTGGCACAAATTGGAATTGCACTTTTGAACTGCCGAGTATCCGTCCCGCTATTTTTTGCTGGCCACTCGGTATGTTCTGTCGTTGCCCGTCCCGCTTCGCTGGTTTTTCTTGACTCCATTCTGGGCGGGTGCTGTGTAGGGGGGGCCGGTCGCCGTTGGGTTGGCGTGGTAAGTGCACAGGGCGCAAATCCACCAGCACGCTAACCTTTGTGTGCGTGGCCCGCGCCCGAAACAGGTGCGGGCGCCGTGCCCAGTTCGCGCCCGTCTTACTAAGCCGGGCGCATGACTAGGCAAATAGAATCCCATTCCTTTGCCGATATGCCATGCAGGGCCGATGCATGGCAGACACTCACTTATACAGGGCCAGCCGCACGGATGCGGAAGCGAAGGGAAGTATGGGATTTATTGCGTTTATGTTGACGGGGCTTGTTGCCGTCAAATTGGTTGCCGCTCAGGTTGAGCAACAGCCTCCTCAAACCAAGGTGCTCCCTACCGTTAACGCACCACCGCCGGACACGCGCTTCTCCGCGACGCGCGGCTGAGCTGGCAGCCTGTGGTGCGGCGATTCCGGTAAGCTCGTTGATACGGTCTGTCCATCCAGTGTCATGCAACTACCTCTGCGCCGCATGCATGTGTAGCAGAGATCGGGCGGCAACGTTCGTCAGCGAGCCAACAGGCCATGGCCGGCCGGGCGCTGGTTTCGGACTATGGGTGGGAGCACTCTGGCGGGTCGGCTATCGCGCTTCTACATGTGTACGGCAAGCGAGGCTACATGCTAAATAGCCTGCAGTGATTCATGGGCCGTTCCATTCTCTGGGGATGCCAAGGCCCGTTGCGCCGTTTTGGCACTCCCATTTGCGGTTCGTCTCAAAGTTCTGAACGCGTCGAGTTTGGCGCTGAGTCAGTATGCGTGGACAAGACAAGTTGGACGAGAGCGGTGCGTGACTCGATCCCCAATTTGGCGAGCACGCGGCCAACATGGGTGCGTACTGTCCAGTAGCTAATGTTAAGTTCCCTTGCGATCTGTTTATCCGGCAGACCCCGGTACATCAGTTCGCATACCTCGCATTCACGTCGTGTCATATTGAACTTCTGTTGAAACCATGCGCGCGAGCCAACGGTACGTACGGTTAGATGCACCCTATGGACGAGGTGCCCGTCTGCCGATGGATCGAACTTCATGCAAAGATCGAACCCCGCCCAGTGCATCGGTTCGTTCGCGCCTAGCGCAATCCGGTTCAGCAGCAATAGCAACTCTTCACGGTCGCTTTGAGGCAGCCCCGCCATCAGTTTTTCTGCATGGTGGTTCGGCCGCACAGGCTTCGTGGGGTCAAGCACGAACGACGGGCGGTCATCAGAGATGTCTTCCGCGGTACCAACGGCACTGACGGCTCGCAGCCGGTGGGCGTTGATCAGATGCGGCCTGAGCAAATCGAGAATTTGCAATTCCCGCTCACCAAAGACACGCCCGACGTCGCTCGTGCCAAGTCGGTAGTCAAGCAACGTTCCCCCACCGGCGTCTAGACATAGACTCATGCCCGGATAGACGCGATACCGCGCCAGGAAATCGGTGAAGTATTCCGTGCGTAGCAAGTCCGGGCGGCTGATGAGCTGCTCCACCAGCAGCGGATCTTTCTGGTGATGCAGCAGGGGAGAGATTGGATCAACCTCGTGGAAATACTGCTGGTACTCCGCATTCAAACGCAGATCCCGGCCCCAGGTGGACGTCTCCATTGATGTGGGGCGTGTTTCATGTCGAACGATATGTGAGAGGACGTCTATGCCTAGCAGTGCGCCTAATTTTTGTGTCACCTCTGGCCGATCCGCTAAGCTATGAGGTGATGCCTCGTGCAGACAGCCCACGAGTGCTAGCAACTGCTGAAGGTCGTTAAGAGATAAGTTCATCACCGTCGCGCGACATCCAAGAACACCGGCCAAATCCGCCAAATCTGTATGAACGCGAGCAGTCGTTCTGTTTCCTGGGGCTGTTCAAGAGGGATTACGTCGCAAGGTCTAACTTCCCCAGCATTGAGACCACGCGTTTGCTTCGATGGAGCGGTCCATCCTTGCAAAAAAAAGGGGAGGGGAGGAGTGTTCCGCGACGTGCTAACCCACACCGCATCGGTGCGCGTCAGTGTCGCGATCTTCGGTAGAGGTCGCTTGACACGAGTAACGCCAGGCTGATGGGGCCGGCATGCACATAGGTACGCTTTTTGAAGTCGTAATCGTGTATGCCGGCGTCGGTCAGAGGCCTACCGGTCTCCTGAGTGGGAACTCGCTACCACCACCAACGTACCCCGGCCTTGCCATTCAGACCATGTAGACGCCGGTCTGCGCTGACCTGGTACCCTACGCTGGCATAGAACACACCATTCTTGGCCACCTGTGCGGTCAGCCCGCCCGTGAGCTCCAGCGTCGTACGCGGCAGCTCTGAGCTGAATGGTACGAACCCTTCGTTCGACGACATCTGCATGCCCGTCTGGCCGCGGAACTCGTGCCACACATTGGCGCGCACCCATGCGGTGTGCTGACGGTCCGGCGACTCACCCCAGCGCTTGCTCACGCGCACACCCAGGCGGCCCAGCATCGAGTTCACGGAGTTGAAACGCACATCGGCGGCGCCATCGTTTGCATCGGCAAACGCGGAACGCTGATACACGAGCTGCGCTTGCGGTTCGACACGCCATTGGTCGGACAGCGCGACCGGGTAGCCGGCTTCGAGCGATGCGGCATAGCCCAGCGCGTGCGTCTTGAGGCCGTTCACACCGTGCGGCGTGGCATCGGCGTCGTAGCGGGTGCCCTGCACCACGCCATCCAGATACCAACCCGACGGGCCGAAGTGCGTCCAGTACAGGCCCACGGTGTTGGCGTTGACGCTGTCGCGGCCGGCGTCTGCGCCATCGGCGTGCGTGACGTCTGCGGCGATGCGTCCGGTGGCGAAGTAGCCGCCGGCGCGGTCATGGCTGCCATCGTCACGCTGGCGTTGGTACACATCCGCGCCGACTTGCACGCCACCAAAGTCGTAGCTGAACGCCGGGCCTTGGCTGCCGTAGACGCCGTTGCCATCCGACATGCGGCTGCCCTTCTGCGCGATCACGCGTGCCCAGCCGGTGCGCAGCACGGGCGATGCACCTGCGGGTGCGGCGGCCTGGTTGCTTTCTTCGCCCACGCGCTCATGCAGCGTGTCGAGCAGTGCACGGCCGTACAGCAGCGTCAGTTGCGGAATGGCGGTGTAGAGCGAGACCTCTGGCCGGAACGCAGGGGCCGAGCCCGCAGCCTGCGAATTGCGCAGATACCAGCTATCTGCACTGGTTGAGCCGCCCCGTTGCAGTGTGTACTCGTATGGACCGGCAACCAGACGGTTGGCGAGTGTGAAGGCATTCGCCTGCGTCGTCGCGCCATTGATGGCGCTCACGACTTCGATACCGTCGCCCGCTGTCGGACCTCCGGCACCGCCAACGTTTGCGATGCGAACGGACGTATTGCCGCTTGCCGTGCCACCACTAATCACGATGCGATCCGTCGGAGAACTCGAATTGCCGAGGACGGTGCGCAGAGACACGCTACTGTAATGACCCAGTGAATTCCTGCTCACGTCAAAATAGAGGAATCGACGATGAGCACGAAGATGGAAGAAGACATCAAGCGATGGACAGCCCGACGCAAGAGCGCGCTGGTTCTGGATATCATTCAGGGCAAGACGACGGTGGCAGAGGCCAGCCGTGCCTATGACCTGTCGCCCTCCGAGGTAGAGGGTTGGGTGGATGACGGTAAGCGCGGCATGGAGAACGCGCTGCGGGCCAACCCGCTGGACCTGAAAGATCAGTACGAGCGGCAGATCAAGGATTTGCAGGAAGCGTACGGCGAAGCGATGCTGGAGCTGCGCGCCAGAAAAAAATTGCAGTCCCTGCTGGGCGAGGACGACAAGTGATCGAGATGATCCGCCAGGGACTGCAGGCCGACGGCATTACCGTCTCGATCTCGAAGCTGTGCCGTTGGTTTGAGGTGCCGCGTCGCACTGTGTATTACCGGTCGGTGAAGTCCACGCAAAGCACTGCGAATTACGGCACTCAAATTTTTGGGGCCGGCCGCTTTAATTTCTATGTTTTTTGATGGTTTTGATGCCTGGAAATCTGGGCAAAGAAAAGACTATGCAATAATGGTGGCTCAGATTGCCAGCGTGACAGGCACCCTATTTACCATCGTCGGCACCGGCATTGCCGCCTACTCAATAGGAAATAGTGCACCGATTGCAACGGCAGCAGTCTTCGGGTTGATTGGGGCTGTCTTTACTGTGGCGGCCGTTATTGCAATCCTTGTCCTAAAAGAAGATGACTGGATAACTTGGCTGCGAGATAACCCTCTAAATTTGAAAAGAAAAGAAAAAAAACCAATACACGAAAACTTGAAAGACACGCTTCAAAAGCTGGCGAATGCGCAGGCCGCCATATAAACGGACAATTAAAATGTTTGTACGTGAAAATTCTTACGCACGCCACAATAGCCGATCTCCAGAGAAAGGTCGAAAATATCTCAATGTCGAAGGTCAGCGTCATTGGCGCATCGACGAACCCTGCGACGCCGAGGGTATAAGCCTACCAGGGCGATGTGTCTTTGCGCAAAATGAGGCATATCTGGAAATTTGCAACCCAGGGTGGGATCTGCAATGGCGGGCAGGCATCGGGAATTTCTTTGTGGTAATTCCGGCGCTGTTAATCATATGGTTTTGGTTTGGTTTTTCAATCTACCCATTACTCTCCGGTGAGATAATTTTCCTCTTTGTAAAAACCTCCCTCGGGAGAGGGGGGGGGGGATCTTGATGTGGTTTGGGTGGCTGCTTCTGTTCCCCCTTTCTATCGGATGTGGATTCTTGTTGTACATGTGGTTCTTTCTTGGCGGAATGCGTACCGCTTTCTTTACCTATGCGCGTGGCCGCATTCGATTCAATCGGCTAACAAGAAAAGTTTATGTGTTGCGCCCAAAATATTTGGGTGGCAATGCAATTTTTGATTGGGAGCGAGTCGTTGCGTTGCTGAAACCAGAAGGGGTGAAACCATTGGACAAGGAGACTGTTCAAGCAATTGCGCTATATCGGCCACCATCATCCGAAACTGAACGCGACCCTGAAGAGGATGCAGTTTTTGTGGGGCCAACTCTAATGTTCGGAGAGCTGCAGGCTGCTAGCTTGTGGGAGTGCATTCGCTGTTATATGGAGGTCGGCCCTACGGTCGATCAGATTCCCCCGAATGCGCCTTCGAATTACAAGGAAATTCCACGCTACCTACCGCAGGAATATACGACCTACTGCGGCAAACCAAGTTGGGATCAATACATCTTTGAACAGAAACCGGGGTTCATGGAGACCAGCTGTCACATGATGAGTCAGATGACATGTGTCTGGCCACGATTTCCGAAGGAGTGGGAGAGTGATTCCGGTCTTGGTGAGCCAGAAGACCGGCCTGTGCAAACCGGTGCGGTTATGACGGCGATGGTCTACCGCGCCGAAGGGCGCCTGTCAGCCGAAGACAATATCGAGTTTTTGCGACACTGGGGAACGAAAGATGCCTTGAATGAGGCATTGTCTGAGATGGCGTAAAGGTAGATTTCATTTTGCCTAAGACCTTATGCGCAAGCCAATTGAGTTCCCCTCGGAGGTGATTGCAGGGGCTGGCGGTCTGGCTTTGAGCGTGGCAGAAGTGGAGCGACTGGCGGGCATTGAGGCAGGCGTTCAACAGGAAGAGCCGTCCGACGCGTCGGCTTGAGACCAGATGCGCCTGCTGGGTATCCAAGGCCTCTCCACATTGGCCGACCGAGCCCAGAACATGCAATGACTATCAAGCAACGACCCGAAGGGCTGGTGAAGCTGACTGGCACGATCGAAAACTACAAAGTAACCCGTCCCCATCGCAACGAGACATGACAATGAGAGTCTTTGCAACATCCATCGCACTCCTCATTTGGGGATGTGCCTCCAGCGCTCAATCTGATCGTGGTGGCGAAGGGGCACCTGTGCATCAGGCCAGTCCTTGCGCCGACCACAATCCACAACTCCGAGTAAAGATTGAAACAAACGCCGAAAAGATGGCAAGCATTTGCCGAGCGGATGGCAAAGGCGATTGTCTCTATACCTTTTCCTACGGCAAGACCTTTGTTTATGGGCAGCCTGACTTGAATGGCGACGGCCGGACCGACTACCTCATCAAAGATTTCTCCGGTTCATACGGTATGAACGAGATCGTTCATTTCTTGGGATATGCCAGTTGTACGGATGGAATGTATGTGAAGGTTCTCGACGACTTCTTGTCAGACGTGCATGTTAATGATGCGTCTCAAGGAGGGTGGCGAGATCTAGAGGTTAACCGCGCATGCTTTGACGAGAAGATCGGTGACGTGGTTCGCCGTTCGTATTCACTTCAATTCGATTCAATAAAAGCAGCCTACGGCGCGCCGAATGGAGACCGGAGATTGGCGAGATACTGCAGCGCACATGAGGTTGCATTGCCGCCTTCTTCAGCGAAACCCTGAGAGGGCATGGTGATACAAGGGGGCATCCCTTGTTTGCCCGACCGCCGGCACAGAAGGCATTTCGAAAACAGCTCCGCTGCGCGCGGAGCCGACAGATGGGCGCAGGGTTCGCACACTCGACGCATCCGCATTGGCACCTGCACCCACAGTCGCGAATCAAAGCACACACGAAAGATCAGGATTCAGCGATGTTCACTTTTGAAGCCGCCTTTCATCGCTATCGGCGTAAGCACGGCATGGTTAAGGCACTGGAGGACTATGCCGATTTGCGCGATGCCCCCATGCAGCACGCGCTTGATGCCACCTCATCCGGGCCAGCCTCTCTGTGGCCTCCTGAGCCCACAGTCCTCGACTTCAATGAGCACTTCCTGGAGCTGAGCAATCTACGTAACGGTGAACTGCCGCGTTGGATAGCCTTGATGATCCTAGTGTGGTTCATACCGCTATGTTTGCTGTTAAGCGCGGGGACGCTGTGGTTCTTGTGGGACATCGCATTTGTTGGCGATCCGCAAATGCCGTTTCCGCCGAACTCCCTCAAGGAGCTTGGGCTGCTCTTGGGGATGTTGGTTCTCGCTGTGCTGGGTGTACCCGTGGCATCCATGCTCTGGCGCGAGTTCCAAAGCCAAGTGTTCACGGCGCGCTGTGCGCGCTATCGCTTCAACCGAACTACGGGGAAGGTCTATGTCTTACGGCCCGGGCGATGGGGAGGCAACGCAGTACTGGAATGGTCACGTGTCCAAGCCCACGTACATTGGGTGCCGCCTGCCGAATCTACGCAAAGCCAGGACTACGCGACCTCGCTAAACAATACGGCCCAGGAACTCCGAAGAGAGGTGAATTGGTCGCGGCAAACCGGCAGCGAGGTGGATGGCAGCCTTGCTATCACTGGACTGCTGGATCTGATCACTGGCTATAGCGTGCCCACTTATGATTTGTCGGACGAAGCGCGCAAGAAACGGCGCAAGACAGGTTACGGCGGCTGCCTGCTTCTGTACTGGCCACCGCTGGACCCGGCAGATCCGCAACGACGTGGAGAGGATCTGATCTGGGTCGGACCGCGCAACAGTGGGGAGCGTCTCTGGCGCTACATACAGACGTTCATGCAAAAGGGCATGGATGCCGTGCAAGCTCCCGCGATGCCGAACGAGTGGCTTCACAAAGGCCGCAACCCAGACCACGCGCTCAATTGGCTGGCGGAATGCCTGTGCTACTGGCCGACGTTCCCCGAGGAATGGAGCAGCGATTGCGGCCAGAAGCGCCGCGAGGACGGCATCGGGCCGGAAGAGCCGTTGCGGTGGGCCGCGCGCCTGGAAAGCCCCAAGGCTCAGTAACGACAGGCCGTTCACGCCCATCCGAGCCTCGAACATGCACCTCCAAGGCGCGCGTTCAAGCCATTGAAGGCAGAATGCAAACGTCAAACAGCGGCATTCCACTGTCGGAGGTCCAAAGTTTTAACCTCCGGCCGGCACGGTCGACGGTCGGAGGTCCGAATGCGAGCCTTAACGCTGCGGCTTCGAATGTCCAAACGGGGAATGTGGGCCTCGGAGGGCGGATCGGTTCAGTGTTTTAGGGTGGCATGCGGGCCGCTGAGCCCCGAGCGCTGCCGTTTTCGCGTCCCCATCGACAGTGAAAGCTACCTTGAAGAGGAACGGCTGTTCCAAGTCTGCGCACGGACAACAAGACACACGCACGTAAATTGCCAATATGTTCGATGCGGAAGCAGGGCTGCTGCGCTTTCTTTTGAGGAGACAGTCCATGTTGTGGAACGAGAGGCTTCCCCGCTTTGTCCGCGGGGTGTTGGCGGCACTACTAGCGCTGATGATGTCCGGCTTGAGCATCGGAGTGCTCGCCAGCGAAACGCAATCTCGCCTCCCTTCGGGCAATGAAGGGCTGACCCTGACCCTTGGCGTTCCTCCGGGCGAAGCCAACGAGGCAACGATGGTTGCCGCAGCCGAGGCTAAAAAACAGGGGCTGGAAGTGCAGGTGGCGGAGTTCAACGACCCGGAGTTGTGGCATCTCAACATGCATGCGGCTTTCTTCACGATTGACGCCAATTTTTTCCAGAGCGAGCCTGAACTGCGTTTTTTCAATAAGGGTAGTGGGGGGCGGTACATTGAAGAGCATGCCACGCCCCTCGTAGAGCGCGGAAAGCCTCAGGCTGACAAAGTTCGGCTTGTGTCCGTTGGATACGGCTATTCGATACCCATGGGCGTGTATTCCAAGAAGCTCAAGCATGGCGATGCAATACCCCCGAGCACGACGATCGCTGTGCCGAGCGGTCCGGTCGACATGGGCCGAGCGCTCTTGCTGTTGCAGGCCATGGGCTTGATCAAGCTGCGCTCGGGGGTGGGCGATATGGCAACCCTCTCCGATGTGGTCGAGAACCCCAAGCAACTCAAAGTGATCTTGATCAACGACGAGCAGTCTGTGAGCGTGTTCGATAAGGCCACGGCCTCGGTGACCTATCCCAATATTGCCAAACGGGCGGGCATAGCCGAAAAGGATGCCTTGGCTCTCGACAATACCGACCCGGAAATCGTGAAACGCCATGCGATTCGGTTCGTGGCGCGTGCCGATGTCGCCAACGATTCGCGTCTCCAGACGTTCATCAAGATTTACCAGTCGTCTCCCGAAGTGCAGGCCGCCTTGCGTCGAGCCTACGGAAGCCTGGTCGCTTTCCCGTGGTAGTTAGAAGGCCCGGATCGAATTAAGGATGGTGTCCAAAACCGCCCCCAAAACCCACACGCGCAGCCGTGCGCAATGTCCAGCCCTTGAACAATTGCGAGGCAAAGCGGCAACCGGTGCGGCTGATGTGGGCGTTAGCCTGCCGCAAAAACTGGCCAAAGCCATCGCCTCTGCAGGCTTACAGACAGATTCAGCCGGCGTGACCGGTTAAGGAACAAGGAACGCCATGTTCTTGATGGAAGACAACTGGATGCGCTTCATTCGCAAGTCCAGAGCCAAGGCGCTCGACGGCTTCAACGTCAATGGGCAACGGCAGTGGAAGGTCGATGAGCGCTGCGACGCGGAAGGTGTGGACATTCCGGGGAGCTGCGTCTTCGCGCAGAACGAGGCTTATCTGGAGCTATGCAATCCGGGATGGGCCGAGCAGCGCATCGTGATGTTCGGGCTGCTAGGGATGACAGCATTTAGCTTGTTCATCATTTGGATGTGGTACGGATTTGCCGTGCATCCAATCCTCTTCGGACATATTTTTGAGGTTGTACGACCCAGCACAAGACCTGCCGATTGGGGCGACTATGCGTTCGGCCGGGGGCTCTTTTTTCCCTTGGCTGTCGGCGCCGCGTTCTTGATTTTTGCCGGTTTCTATTACATGGGTGGGCGCACGCTATTTTTCACCTATACCCGCGGGCGAATCCGCTTCAATCGCATGACCCGCAAGGTGTACGTGCTGCGCCCTGGTTATTGCGGTGGCAACAAGGTCTTCGACTGGGATCGCTTGGTAGCGCTATGCGATCTATCAGGCGGGGGGCGCAAGAGCACCGTCAAGGCACTCGCTCTATACCACCCACCTCTGAATTCCGGAGATCGGCCAGCGCGCGGCCCCGCGCAAGAGGAAGATTGCATCTTCGTCGGCTGCGCTTTGCCCAGCTACAGTGCTGCCGCGCCGTTTTGGGAGTACATCCGCCGCTACATGCAGGACGGACCTACGGTCGACAAGATCCCACCCAACGCCCCAGCGAATTACAAGCACGTTCCGCGTTTCGTGCCAGCTGACTATGGGACGTACTGTGGCAAGCCCGGTTACGCACAGTACCGCCTCGAAGTTCGTCCCGGCTTCATGGAGGCGACTTTTCACATGCTGAGTCAGATGACATGTTCGTGGCCGAAGTTTCCCAAGGAGTGGGGTAGCGATTCAGGCCTGGGCGAACCGGAGGACCGACCGGTGCAAACGGGCGCGACAATGACAGCGCTGGTCTACCGATCGAAGAACAAGCTCACTGCCGCCGATGAGGTCGAGTTCCTGACCCATTGGGGCACCCCGGAAGCGTTGGCCGAGGCTAAAGCGAGATTGGCTTGAAAGTCGGTGGTGACGTGATAGAAGTGGTGCTATTGGAGTGACGTGGCTTCTAATTGAAGGCTGAGGG
>Ga0209026_1000857_pt1 | contig 15877 bp, 11 predicted proteins | sample AraplaCL_Col_mCL_FD_184262 | JGI IMG/M metagenome (GOLD analysis project Ga0209026, IMG submission 184262) | Arabidopsis root microbial communities from the University of North Carolina, USA - plate scrape CL_Col_mCL (SPAdes) (version 2) | ecosystem: Host-associated > Plants > Roots >... | reverse complement strand
TGAGCTTCGTGCTGCAGGATGAAGAAAAAACCCTGACCGATAAAGCCATTGACAGCATTATGCAAAAGCTGATCTATAACTTTGGCAAGGAAGCCGGAGCGGAAATTAGAAAATAATGTGCAAATGTGCGAATGTGCAGATGTGCGAATGATCTAAACTTTTGATAAATCATTTGCACATTTGCACATCAAAATGCGTGAGGGATAGGAGCGGATACCGGCCAATGTGCCTAAGGCCGGTGTAGTATGAGTGGATAGCCCGACCCGGAGGGGCACGCCCAAAGCAATGTGCAAATGATTTTATGAATAATTCAAAAAAGATATCATTCAACTAGCTACGGGTAAGAGCACCAGCCACAGGAGAAAGCCTGGAATAGGGTAGCCCCTACGGGGCAAAGTAAAGGCGTTGATTATATTTCTACAAACAGGTAGCTCCTACGGAGCATTTTTTATCAAAAGGATACTTATTGAAAGGTGATAACTGTTTAAAGAGACGGCCTGTTAAAATTCAATCAAATCATGTTCTGATAATGTTAAATTTATTAAGATATTTGTTAACTATTAATACAAAAGAATAACTTGGGTTAAGTTGCTCAAAGCGCACATTGAACGACGCTAACTCATAACTACTAAACAAACAATGGCTGTATTAGCTGAACAATTAAACATAGTTGTAGAAAAAACAGAAAGATTAATAGAGCTTTGCGGTGCATTGCAGGAGGAAAACGATTTATTAAAACTGGAAAATGAATCGTTAAAAGTAGCTCTGGCAATAAGCAAAGAAAAAAATAAAGAGTTTGATGAAAAGCTTCGTGTTGTGAAGCTTGCCAAGTCGTTTTCGGAAACAAATGAAAAAACCCTTGACATCAAGCAAAAAATTAACGAATTTGTGCGGGAAATAGATAAATGTATTGTGTTACTTAAAAAGTAATACGGAAAAGTGAAATAGCTCAATGGGAGAAATCTCCATAAAAATAAATATTGCTGACAGAGTTTACCCTTTAAAGGTAAACATGGAAGAGGAAGAAATAATACGTAGAGCGGCTAAATTGATCAACGACCGGGTAAAAGAATACCAGGAGAATTACGCGGTTAAGGATAAACAGGACTTGCTATCCATGTGTGTGCTGCACTTTGCGACATCGGCATTAAAGGCCGAAAAACGCGTTGGTGCGGATGATACGCAGGTTGCGGAGAAGGTGTATCAGCTTGATCATTTGTTAACCGACTTTTTTTCGAAGCAGTAACGTTCTTTACACATACGAGCAAATAAAGATTTAACCGCAGTTAAATTTTTAAGTTTCACTATTTATAAACTTAACACTTCAATATTGATGAAGGTTAGAAGGTGCACGTCATTTCTAAGGATCTGACGACGACCTGGCCCTCAGTCGTTTTATCGAAGTTTAATAATACATGAGGCTTAAAATTTAGTTGCGGTTTTTTTATTTACACCAATTAATAATCATGAACAATATATTATACTTAATTATCGGGCTGCTGGTAGGCGTCGGAGCAGGCGTACCCATTGGCCGCTTCTTTCTGAGAAAGTTGTTTAAAGACCAGGAAGCAGCTGCTCAAACCAAGGTTAAAAAAATACTGAAAGAAGCAGAGAACGAAGCAGAATTGCTTAAAAAGAATAGGCTTCTTGAAGCTAAAGAGAGGTTTTTACAGATGAAGGCTGAGCATGAGCAGGAAATAAACGGTAAGAACAATGCCATGAACCAGCGCGAGAACAGCCTGAAACAAAAGGAGCAATCGTTAAACCAAAAGCTGGAAAATGCTACCCGTAAGGACCAGGAAATGGATAACGTGCGCAAAAACCTGGAACGGCAAACTGAGCTCGCTGTTAAAAAACAGGAGGAAGTTGAGATTTTAAAGAACCAGCATATTGAGCAGTTGGAAAGCATAGCGGGCCTGTCGGCAGAAGATGCTAAAAACCAACTGGTGGATAACCTGCGCGAAGAGGCCCGTACCAAAGCCATGATGCAGATCAAGGATATTGTTGACGAAGCTAAACTGACTGCGGTTAAAGAAGCCAAAAAGGTGGTGATACAAACCATCCAACGTACCGCTACCGAAAGCGCTATCGAGAATACGGTTTCGATCTTCAACATCGATAACGACGAGGTTAAAGGCAGGATCATCGGCCGTGAAGGGCGTAATATCCGCGCGTTGGAAGCAGCTACCGGTATCGAGATCATTGTTGACGATACGCCGGAAGCGATCATCCTTTCGGGATTTGACCCGGTAAGGCGCGAGATTGCCCGTTTGGCGATGCACCGTTTGGTAACCGACGGACGGATACACCCGGCGCGTATTGAAGAGGTTGTTGCCAAAACCAAGAAACAGATAGAAGAAGAGATCGTAGAGATAGGCGAGCGTACCGTGATCGATTTAGGTATCCACGGTTTGCACCCCGAACTGATCAGGATGGTGGGCCGTATGCGCTACCGTTCATCATACGGGCAAAACCTGCTGCAACACAGTCGCGAGGTTGCTAACTTTTGCGCTACCATGGCTGCTGAGTTGGGTCTGAACGTAAAACTGGCCAAACGCGCAGGCTTACTGCACGATATTGGTAAAGTACCTGATGATAACCCTGAGCTGCCACACGCTATTTTGGGTATGCAGTTAGCCGAAAAATATAAAGAGAATCCTGAAGTTTGCAACGCGATAGGTGCCCACCACGACGAAGTGGAAATGACATCGATGATATCGCCGATCATCCAGGCTTGTGATGCCATATCTGGCGCAAGGCCGGGTGCACGCCGCGAGGTTGTTGAAAGCTATATTAAGCGTTTGAAAGAACTTGAAGAGCTGGCATTATCGTACCCGGGTGTTGAAAAAACATTTGCGATACAAGCCGGCCGTGAACTGCGTGTTGTGGTTGAAAGCGAAAAGATAACCGATGCACAATCGGAAATCTTAGCTGCCGATATCTCGAATCGCATCCAAACCGAGATGACCTATCCGGGTCAGATCAAGGTTACCGTGATCAGGGAAACCAGATCGGTAGCGTTTGCGAAGTAAGCCCCTCCTAAATCCTCCCCGGTAGGGAGGACTTTTAAGGAATAATATAAGCCTGGTGAAAGCCGGGCTTTTTTTGTGCGTTATGCGCTATGTCATCCCGAACGTCAAAAGGCGGAGAGAACTTTACCACGTGATAGGCCGATGGATATGTTGGTAAAGATTTCTCGTCGCTGCGCTCGCTCGAAATGACAATTTATTTTGGATTGATCGTGATTTATGCGTAAATTGTAGGTAAAGCGCGAAGCTTGAGGCGGGAAGCAAGAAGCGAAATGATGCGAAAATTTCTTACAATTTCCCCCCTGGGTTTGTTAACTAGTTGATTGGTTAATTAGAAGAGTCTAAATAACCTGTGGTAACACCACCATGCTCTAAGGAAGTAAAACAGGCGAAAAATTTCTTACAATTCCCCCCTTGTTTGGTTCATCGGTTTATTAGTCATTAGTTGGTTGGTACTTGTATAGCATAGTTCGGTAATTATTTGCACATCGATAAAATACCGACAATTTCCCCCTGTGTTTGGAATTTCTGTTTAACTTTATTCTTCCAAAATATAAACCATGCCAAATACCCCCGATAAAAGACCGGTTGACATTTACTTTGACAAATATGCCGAGAGCCATCAAAATGAAACTAACGAGGTGATCCATTGGATATGCGTGCCGACCATCGTTTTTAGCTTGTTAGGGCTGGTATGGTCGATACCTTTTCCGCACCTTGGTTTTATGGGTGAGTATAATGGCTATTTTAACTGGGCTTCGTTCCTGATCGCTTTTGCTATCTATTACTATTATAAGCTATCACCCGTGCTGTCTTACTTTATGTTGATACTGATCTTTGCTTTTACCTATATGATCATCGTTTTGGAGCAGTGGGGCAAAACCGGCGGGCCGGCATTATGGCTATCGTGCCTGGTGCTGTTTGTGCTGGCCTGGATAGGGCAATTTATCGGGCATAAGATAGAAGGTAAGAAACCATCGTTTTTTGATGATCTGAAGTTCCTGTTGATCGGTCCGATATGGCTGCTGCATTTTATCCTGATCAGGTTAAAGATCAGATATTGAGCTGTTTAGATAGTCTACTATTTTAGTATGTTAAATTAATGTAAACCAAAAGTTGAAATTACATTAAAATACCGCTCTTTATTTCCTTTAAAAATAATCTTGTATTAACATACTCTTAATGTTGTAGGGCAACCTTTGTGGTAAAATCAATCCATAAATGAAAAAGCTTTACATCTTACTGTTAACCGGCCTTATCCTCGCTATAACCGGTGTAGCAAATGCACAGATCACCAGCGCCACGATCAGTGGTAAAATCGTCGACCAAAAGGGTGGCGCAATGCCGGGCGTATCTGTATATGTAACCAATACCAGTACAGGTACACATTACGGCGCACAAACCAACATTGATGGCCGTTACTCGATCCCTAACGTAAACCCAGGCGGCCCTTACACTATTACCGCCAGCTTTATCGGTTTTAAAAAGGAAGAAAGGAACGACATTACCATTACTTTAGGAAGTGCTACCTATAACTTTAAAATGACCGACGCCAGTACCGAGTTAAAAGCGGTTACTGTTGTTGGCGGGGCTACTAAAAACGGTGCAAGCACCAATGTTAGCCAGGCGCAATTACGCCGTATGCCGGCTATTAACCGCAGCTTAACCGATATTACCCGCATTACCCCGCAAAGTGCCAATAACTCGTTCCAGGGTACTAACTTCCGTTATAACAACTTAACGTTAGATGGCGCTATCAATAACGACGCGATCGGTTTCAGCCCTTCGTTAGGTGGTCAAACCAATCAAAGCGGTTCGGTAGGCAGCAGTACCCGCACAAGCCCGGTATCGTTAGATGCGATACAGGATGTACAGGTTTTAGTTGCCCCTTATGATATCAAGATCGGTAACGTATTAGGCGGCTCGATTAACGCGGTAACCCGCAGCGGTACAAACACTGTTACCGGCTCGGTTTACGGTTATGGCCGTGGCGCGTTTATGGTTGGCCCGAACAACGCCCCTGTACTTTCGGGTGGTGACGGCGCCAGCGAACCAAGTGATTTTCATGACTATAACGCAGGTTTCCGTTTAGGTTTCCCGTTGATCAAAGACAAATTGTTCTTCTTTACCAACGAAGAAGTATCTCGCCGTAAAGATCCCGTGATCAGCGGTGCCGGTTCGGCAGGTTCGTCAGCTATCCTTTCATTACAGGATGCCAAAGACCTTACAGCTGCATTTAAAGCTTATACCACTGATGCCGCGCATCCAAATGGTATCGATCCGGGCACTTACGATAACACAACCATCTTCTCAAACTCAACCAAATACTTTAACCGTTTGGATTGGAACATTAACGATAAGAACCAGTTAACGTTGCGTAACAATACCATCATATCGCAGGCTACTAACCTAGAGCGCGATGGTGCTAACTTCCGCTTTAGCGGTATCGACTATACCTCGAACAACAATTCAACATCGTTTGTTGCTGAGTTAAAATCGCAATTATCGAATAACGTACATAACAACTTGTTAATAGGTTATTCAAACGTTCACGATTACCGTGCTCCGAATTCTGATCCGTCGTTGCCACAGATCGAGATCACTGGCCGCACCCCTGGCACTACCATATTTATGGGTACCGACCGTGAGGCAGCTATTTTTGATATGCATCAAAAAACCAAAGAATTTACTGATAACCTAACCATATCAAAAGGTATCAATACTTTCACCATAGGTACACACAACGAGTTTTATGACATCACTTACAACTTTGTGAATGCATGGAACGGACGTATTGGTTTTGGTAGTATCGACAAATTTACCGGTGTATACAACTCAAACCCGGCAACAGTAACACCTTTTGTACCGTCACGTGTACGTGCTAATTACTACTACTCTGATTACCAGGCGAACACCCGCGATAACATCTTTGCCAATCCATCAGCTCACTTTAATGTTAACTTATGGAGTGCTTATGCACAGGATGAGATACAGGCTACCGACAACCTGAAAATTACCCTGGGTGTCCGTTTAGACTATGCAGATGTGCCTACAAAACAAGCCTTAGCTGCTAAAACAACAAGCGCTACAGTTGACCCTAATTACGGAACAACATTTACCTATACCAAACCTGCCGACATAAAAAATAATTACCTAGGTAACGCGCAAATAAACCCGCGTGCATCATTTAGCTATGATATCAAAGGTGACCAGAGCGTGATCCTTCGTGGTGGTACCGGTAGCTTTACCGGCCGTGTGCCGTTTGCATGGTTTGGTTATGCGTTCTATAACAATGGAACTACTTTTGGTGCTTACGATAAAAAGACAGGGTTTAACGCATTCACTCCGAACCAACTTATCCATGCATCACCAAACGGAGGTTTAGATTTTGTTAATCAACAAGGGCAAACAACTAATTCGTCAGGTGCTACACAGGTGGATATGATCGACAACAACTTTAAATTGCCGCAAGTTTGGAGAAGCAATTTAGCTATTGATTTTAAAACTGCCGATCTGTGGAAATTTAGTTTAGAAGGTATTTATACCGATGTTATCCGCGACTTAAAGTTCCAACAGGTTAACACTACCGACCAGGTTGCTTACTACCCTTACGATACCCAGCACCAACAACCGATATTTGTTAATACCAAACCTTCGGCTAATTTTACCAATGCTTATTTGTTATCGAACACCAATCAGGGTCACCGTTACAGCATTACTGCCCAGGTTGCTAAAACAATTGGTGGTTTAGATGCGAATGTCGCTTATACCTACGGCGAATCGAAAGATGTAACCAACGGTATCCGTAACTCAATGGAATCTAACTGGCAATTAAACCAGGCTGCTAACCCTAACAACCCGCAGGAAGCGTTCTCAAACTTTGATATCCGTCACCGTATCGTTTCAACTGTTAACTACAGGTTAGCATGGGGCGCTACCAAGAGCCTTGTATCAAACTTTACATTCTTCTTCAGCGCGCAATCGGGTAACCCATATACTTATGGCTTCTACAACACCGCTATCGATGGTACCGGTCAGCAAATTAACGTAGCTTACATTCCGCAAGTGGGCGAAACCATTAAATTGATCGCAGCTAACCCAACCGCACCTACCGCAGCCGAAACAAGCATGGCAGCAGCTTTTGATCAATATATCAACAGCAACTCATACTTAAGCTCACGTCGTGGCCAGTTTACCGAGCGTAACGCTGCCCACACACCTTGGAATACCGATCTTGATTTCCGCTTCACTCAAGACTTTAACTTCGGTACCAAACACAAACAAACTATTACCATTACTTACGATATCATTAACCTGACCAACCTGTTGAACAAAGACTGGGGACATTATTACTTCTCGTCGAATACATTCAACTCAACAGCGAGCGTTGGCCTGGCGCCAAAAGTTACACCAGCGTTTGGTAGTATCCCAACTACATACCCAACCTACAACTGGACCGATCCAGGTGTGCCATATCAGGTTGATTTGTTAACCTCGCGTTACCAAATGCAGTTAGGCGTACGTTATAGCTTCTAATTGCTAAGTGAATAGTGAACGGTGAGTTGTGAATAGTTAACTCACTCGTCAAATAAAATATAAAGCCCCGGTTGAATCTCAACCGGGGCTTTATATTTAGGTAAATTTCTATAACTACTCACCATTCACAACTCACTACTCACTCAAAGATTCTTCCCCAACTTCTCCAGCATTTCGTGTGGTACTTTTTCCAGGTCTAAAACCAAAAAGCCATCCAGGCAATCGGCAAATTTAGGGTCGATGTTGAAGCAAATGATCTTGGCGTTAAGCGCGATGTACTGGCGCAAGAGCACAGGCACCTTAAGGGTGCGGGTTTCTACTTCGTCGATCAGTTTATCAATAGTCTTAAAGCTTTCATCGCCTTCTAAAAGCAGATCGGTATCGATGCTGGAAAAATCGACCTTGAACTTTTTATGCGGTTTAACATATTGCGCCATATCATGGTCGAAATGGTTGCGGTAGATATAATCGACGATAAGTGATTTGGAGAATTTTGAAAAGCTGTTGCTGATGCTCACCGGCCCGATCAGGTAACGGTAGCGCGGATTATCGATCAGGTACTTTAAAATGCCCTTCCATAGTAAAAACAAGGGCAGGGGCTTTTGCTGGTATTCCTTACGGATAAACGAACGGCCGAGTTCAAGACTCTTTTTAAGCACAGGTGTAAACTGCCCTTTAATTTTAAATAACTCGGCGGTGTAAAAGCCTTTTTTGCCGAGACTGTAAAAGATCTCGTCGCCCAGGCCAATCCGGTAGGCACCGACGATCATTTTGGCTTCGTTATCCCAGATAAATAGCTGATTGTAATAAATATCATATTCATCCAGGTCGATGCTTTTGTTACTGCCTTCGCCAACTTCGCGGAAGGTGATCTCGCGCAGACGGCCGATCTCGCGGATAATATTGGGGATAGCCGCAGTCGGCGTAATAAAAACCTCATATTGTTTTTCAACCCAAACGCTGTGCTCATCGCGTAATGCCTCAACCTCTTTCTCCAATATCGCGGCACTGGTTTCTTCGGCAATAGGTTGTGGACGTTTCCTGATCTTAAATATGTTACGGGGCTTGAACAGGCGTTTTTCTTCGTCGAGACCGATACCCAAAGCGTAGGTTTTAGCTCGCAAAAAGTTAAGCAGTTTGGTGGTGTTACCATTATAAGGAATATCTGCGATCTGTATAGGTTTGCCAATACGCAGCTTAATGGTGTGTCCTTGTTTATTGAATAGTTCGGATGGTAGTTTTGCTGTGCGCAGGCTGGGATGTATCATGCTCAGTAAATTGAACAATACACCATTGTTGCCATGGAAATAAACCGGCACCACCGGCAAACCCGCTTTGGCAATGATCTTACCCACAACAGGGTGCCATTTTTTATCGGTTACCTGTTGGTTTTCAAAATGGAAGGTCGATACTTCGCCTGCCGGGAAGATGCCTATAGGCGTTCCATTCTGCAATAGTTCAAGCGTGTTTTTAATGCCGCTGATGCTTGATGAATGCTCAATATTTTCGAAAGGGTTAACCGCTATAAAATAATCGCTCAGGTTAGGTATTTTCTTTAACAGGAAGTTAGCCATTAGTTTGGCATCGGGCCTTACCATACAAAGCAGTTTAAGCAGCACCATGCCTTCAATGCCACCGTAAGGGTGATTCGCTATGGCGATAAAACCGCCTTCGGTAGGGATATTCTTTAGCTCGCGCTCGTCAAACTCAATGGATACGCCACAGCCTTCCAAAATAGCATCCACAAACTCGGGGCCTTGCTTTGGTTGTGCGGAGGCAAAAAGCTCATTCACCTGGTTTATCTTCATCACCTCCATTAGCAAAGCTGCCAGGCCGGGCAATCGTAACTTATCTAACTTGGTAGCTTTTGCAAATTCGGCGCGGGTTATTATCTTCATAGATGCTAAAAAATATAAGGTTTGGATGTTCTGCAAAAATATTCATTATTTAGCTAACAGATCGGTTTTGAATGAAACAGTGGCTTAGAAGTTACTTTGAGATAACAAAAAAAGAGTGGAACGGCATGGTAGTGATGCTGATCATCATCGCCTTGATCATTGCTGCGCCTTATATAGTGCATTATTTTCATCACGAACCGGTGATGGATCTCAAGGATTTCAATAAAGCGGTGGCTCAATTGAAAGGTGCAAATGGAACTTTGGATGGAGACAATGCCTCAGACGACGCTAAAAACCCTAATCCTACATTGTTTAAATTTGATCCTAACAACCTATCTGCCGACCAATGGGCTAAATTGGGTTTGAGCGGAAAGCAGATCAGCGTACTTAAAAACTACGAAGCCAAAGGTGGCAGGTTCTATACCAAAACCGACCTGCAAAAAATTTACTCCATTACTCCCGAAGATTATAAAAGGCTCGAGCCATATATCAATCTTCCTGGGGAGTATATTAATAAAAAGACGGACGAGGTAGTGGAAATTAACTCAGCCGATTCGGCGAAGCTTACGCAGATCAAAGGGATAGGAGCCGGTTTTGCATCACGGATCATTAAATATCGTACCCAACTTGGCGGTTTTGTTAAAAAGGAACAGCTGATGGAGATCTATGGTATTGATACCGCTAAATACCACGAGCTGGCACCGCATGTTAGTGTTAATGCCACGCATATCCATAAAATACATATCAATACAGTAACGGTTGATGAACTGCGGCCATTCCCGTATCTCAACTTTAAGCAGATGAATGCCATAGTAGAATACCGCAAACAGCATGGTGATTATCATTCGATGGAAGATTTGCACCAGATCGTTATCCTTGATGCCGAAATTTTGCGTAAAATTGCGCCCTATTTAACCTTCAAATGATAGAGCAACAAGTTAAAGCCGCTGTACGCGATATTCCTGATTTTCCGAAGCCAGGCATTATTTTTAAGGACGTTACTACCATATTAAAAGACCCCGAGTTATGCCAAAACATTGTCAACGCTTTTGCCGACAGGTTAGAAGGAATAACTGTCGACGCCGTTGCGGGCGTGGAGAGCCGCGGCTTTTTATTTGGCTTAATGCTGGCCATGCGCCTGGGTGTGCCATTTATCCCGGTGCGTAAAGCAGGTAAACTGCCCCATACCGTTAAGCAAAAGGTGTACGAGCTGGAATATGGTACCGCTACCATCGAACTGCATACCGATGCCTTCGAGCCTGGCGCACATATCTTAATTCACGACGATCTTCTGGCAACCGGCGGCACAGTTACCGCAACCAGCGAACTGATCCACGAAATGGGCGGCCATGTAGCCGGCTTTACTTTTGTGATCGGCTTAGGCTTTTTGAATGGCGAAGAAAAGATCAGGCCGATATCGGATACTATAATCACGCTGGCTAACTATTAGAAAATAACACTTATTTTTGGGCGTTTCCCTTTGGGCCGCGCTTTACGCTCATACGCCTGCTGGCCTTAACCACGGGCCGGTATCCGCTTCAATCGCTAACGCGGGGTGAGTGGTTTTTCATGTCTCCTGAACACTTAAAATAGTTGAAATATTTTTTACAATTATTCAGCTGTCAATTGTTAGTCCTTTTCAATTAAACCCATTATCTATACCAAAAACCGTTTTATTCTATCATATCGATGGTTTTTAGACTCGCTATACCCTTTTTTATTTATTATGTTTGCATAATAAATTATAGATCAGGTCATGAGTTTCCCCGTTGAAGTATCCGCCGGATACGAGTTTTCGATAAGCGACAATCAGCGTATGGTTGCCCAAATGGTAAAAGATTTTGCTGAAAAAAATATTCGCCCGCACGTAATGGAGTGGGACGAAGAACAGATCTTCCCGATAGAGTTATTCAAGAAATTGGGTGAACTGGGTTTGATGGGCGTGCTCGTACCCGAAGAGTACGGCGGTTCGGGCTTCGGCTATTTTGAATACGTAACAACCATTGTAGAGATCGCAAAAGTTTGCGGTTCGATAGGCCTATCGGTAGCGGCGCATAACTCGTTATGTACCGGTCACATTTTAGCTTTCGCCAACGAAGAACAAAAATTACGCTGGCTGCCTAAACTGGCCACAGCCGAGTGGATAGGCGCCTGGGGGCTGACCGAAGCCAATACCGGATCGGACGCGATGGGTATGAATACAACGGCCGTTTTAGATGGCGATCACTATGTGATCAACGGATCAAAAAACTGGATAACACACGGTAAATCGAGCAACATCGCGGTAGTAATGATCCGAACCGGCGAAAAAGGCGATTCGCATGGGATTTCGGCCATCGTGATAGAAAAAGGCACTCCTGGTTTTACTCACGGTAAAAAAGAAAATAAACTCGGCATGCGCGCATCCGAAACCACGGAGCTGATATTTGATAACTGCCGGGTGCCTAAAGCTAATTTGCTTGGCGCAGAAGGCGAAGGCTTTAAACAAGCGATGAAAGTATTGGATGGCGGACGTATCTCTATAGCGGCACTGTCATTAGGCATTGCCAAAGGCGCGTTTGAAGCGGCAGTTAAATACGCTAAAGAGCGCCACCAGTTTGGCCAGCCGATTGCCAATTTTCAAGGCATATCTTTCAAAATAGCCGATATGGCTACCGAAATTGAAGCTGCCGAGTTACTGATCATGCAGGCCGCCGACCTGAAGAATCGTGGGCAAAACGTTACCAAGCAATCAGCAATGGCTAAATATTTCGCATCCGAAGTGGCTGTACGTGTTGCTAACGATGCCGTGCAAATATTCGGCGGCTACGGTTATACTAAAGATTTTCCGGTTGAGAAGTTCTATCGCGATGCCAAATTATGCACCATAGGTGAGGGTACATCCGAGATACAAAAGATCGTTATCGGAAGAGAAGTGTTAAGGTAAAATAGATCTCCTTACTATTTAACTATCACATTTTCGAAATACTGATCAAAAATACTTTTGGTCAGTATTTTTATTTTTGGTGATGGCAAAGGTGTATTTTGGAGTGGATATGCCAGGCCCATTAACTCCCACTTATGTGCCCCCAATTGATGAAAGGGTATGATCTCAACCCGTTCGATAGTTTTATAGCCAGCAAAGTGCCGTCCCCATTGCTCAATATATACAGGCTGATCTGTCCACCCCGGTACGAGCACATAGCGTAACCACATTTTTTTACCGCTCAATTCGCGGTGGGCAGCCAGGGCAAGCGTATTTTTATTGCTTTGCCCGGTCAATTTTTGATGCCATTCCTCATTAACATGTTTTACATCAAGCAATAACAAATCGGTGTGGGTTAAAAGTTCATGTACTGCTGGTGTGTTTAAGCGCCCATTTGAATCGAGGCAGGTGTTAATACCTTGTTTGTGTAATAATTCAAAAAGTGTTTTCAGCTTGTTGCATTGCAGTAAGGGCTCGCCGCCCGACACGGTTACGCCACCTTCAGTACCAAAGTAGTTTTTTTGATGCACGGCCCGCTTTACCAATTCTGCAATTTCAACAAGTGTCCCTCCGCGAATATCCAGCGTGTCGGGGTTTTGGCAATAAAGGCACCTAAACTGGCAGCCTTGCGTAAAAACCACCATGCGTACTCCGGGGCCGTCATGCGTTCCAAAGGTTTCGATGGAATGTATCCTGATGTGTTGCGGATCGTTGATGTTAAGCCTGGCAGAGTCAATATCCTGTAAAGGGAAATACATATTGGTATAGTCAGAAAAATAAAACAGTCAGGCCCATAAAGGGTCCGACTGTAAGTAATGGGTTACATGCTTTCGTGAAATGTTCTGGATATAACCTCCAACTGATGTGCTTTTGATAAACGCGTAAAGTTTACCGCATAACCCGATACCCTGATGGTCAGTTGCGGATAACGTTCAGGGTGTTCGTAGGCGTCCATCAAAGTTTCGCGGTTAAGTACATTTACGTTGAGATGGTGTGCGCCCTGTTCAAAATATCCATCGAGCGTAGTTACCAGGTTGTTGATCTGTTCGGTTAATGAACCGCCTAACGATTTTGGCACCATCGAAAACGTGTTTGAAATGCCGTCCTGTGCATCGTAATAATTGAGTTTCGCAACAGAGTTAAGTGATGCTATGGCGCCGTTACAATCGCGCCCATGCATAGGGTTAGCTCCCGGGGCAAATGGCTCGCCCGCTTTACGACCGTCGGGAGTAGCCCCGGTGTTGGTACCATACATCACGTTCGAAGTAATGGTTAACAACGATAAGGTTGGAGTTGAGTTTTTATAGGTAGCATGTTTACGCAGCTGCCTGATAAAATAGCTGGCAGCCTGTTTGGCAATACTGTCTACGCGCTCGTCATCGTTTCCAAATTGTGGGTACTCGCCCTCAATTTTAAAGTCGGTAGTCAGGCCTTTCTCATTATACACCGGCGTTACTTTGGCGTATTTAATGGCCGACAATGAGTCTGCGATAATAGAGATGCCGGCGGCGCCGTAGGCAATATCAATATGCGGGTCGGCATTGATCAGAGCCATCTGTGCTCTTTCGTAATAATACTTATCGTGCATATAATGTATAATGTACATGGCTTTGGCATATACCCTCGCCAGTTCGCTCAGCGTACGTTTAAAAACATCCCACACCAGATCATAATCTAATTGCCCTTCAGGCATCTGCGGGATATTTTTGATGACCTGCACACCTTCGATCTCCTCTTTCCCGGCGTTTAACGCGATAAGCAGGGCTTTTGGCAAATTGGCCCTCGCACCAAAATGCTGTATTGACTTGCCGATTTCCTGGTAGGATACACAACATGCGATCCCATAGTCATCCGATCCGCGTGATTCGCGCATCATATCATCATTCTCATATTGTAATGATGAGGTTTCGATAGAAAGCTGGGCGCAGAACTTTTTGAAGCCATCAGGTAGCTTATCAGACCATAAGATGGTTAAGTTAGGTTCGGGTGAAGCGCCCAGGTTATAAAGCGTTTGTAAAAAACGAAAAGATGTCCGGGTAACTTTGGTACGGCCGTCGTGCAAAATCCCACCGATAGCTTCGGTAACCCAGGTAGGGTCGCCACCAAATATTTCATCGTATGATGCCGGACGCAAGTGACGTACCATACGCAGTTTCATTACAAACTGGTCTATCAGTTCCTGCGCACCTTCTTCGTCAAGTAGGCCTGCCTGCAAATCCCGGTCGATATAAATATCCAGGAAAGAAGATACATTGCCTAATGACATAGCCGCGCCATCCTGTTCTTTCACTGCCGCCAAATAGGCAAAATATACCCATTGCACCGCTTCGGTTGCATTGGTAGCCGGGCGGCTGATATCAAACCCATAAGCGGCAGCCATGGCAAGCATATCTTTTAATGCGCTGATTTGCTGTGCTATCTCTTCGCGCAGGCGCACTTTGTGTTCTGTCATCTCGCCGGTTACATCCAGCAGGTCGGCTTTTTTAAATTTAATTAACTGGTCAATACCATAAAGTGCAACACGGCGGTAATCGCCAATGATACGGCCACGGGCATAATTGTCCGGCAAACCTGTAAGAATATGTTTTGATCGAAAGGCACGTATTTCGGCATCATAAGCATTAAACACACCTTCGTTATGGTTTTTTGCATAGTTGAAAATATCCAGCACCCGGTCGGATATTTTCAAGCCACGTTCAACAACTGCCGATTCGACCAGTTTAATACCTCCAAAAGGTTTCATGGCGCGTTTTAATAGCTGGTCAGTTTGTAAACCTACTATCACTTCATCAGCCCTGTCAATATAACCCGGTGCGAAAGCGGTAATAGCCGAGATGGTTTCGGTATCAATGGCCAGTACGCCCTTGTTTTCACTCTCTTTTAATAACGAAGCCTTACACGCGTTCCATAACCTGGTGGTTTTAGCCGATGGGCCGGATAAAAAAGAAGCATCCCCATAATAAGGGACAATGTTTTTCACAACGAAATCATAAACATTAATTTTTTGATCCCATTCACCGGTTGTAAACGGGAGGTTTGTTTGTACTGTTTTCATGCCTGTTATTGTTAATTGTTACATCAAAAGTACCGGGAGTATCATCCAGCAAGCATGACCTGCATCACATTGAAAAGTTTTGATAAATTGACATTATAGAAGGTGCTAGACTCTCAAATAAATTGAATTGATAATTTTTGCGTTGTTTTATTGAGAAAAGAGTAACGTGACAATTTAATTATTGACCGGGGACATTATTTTCAATGCTGCTGATGAAGGTTAGGAAGGACTGGTTAGGTCTATTTTTAACAAGGCTTTATTAATAGGTTGTAATTATCCTATGGCGAATCATTTGTAATAATTCGGAAGATGCTTCTGTAAATCATAAAACTTTAGCTAACCCTTTTGATTTTCAAAACATTTGGCTAACTTTGCCCTCCCTGAAAGGAGGTAT
>Ga0209026_1000855_pt1 | contig 15914 bp, 12 predicted proteins | sample AraplaCL_Col_mCL_FD_184262 | JGI IMG/M metagenome (GOLD analysis project Ga0209026, IMG submission 184262) | Arabidopsis root microbial communities from the University of North Carolina, USA - plate scrape CL_Col_mCL (SPAdes) (version 2) | ecosystem: Host-associated > Plants > Roots >... | reverse complement strand
CCTGGGCCAGGGGATGGCGCGACGCGCGGGCCAATGGCGCGGCCATGGCGACGGCCGTCGGCGCGGTGTCCTTCAGGCGCGGACGACCGCGGGTGAGCACGCCGGTCTTGTCGAACACCACGTGGTCCACCTCGGCCAGGCGTTCCAACGCCGCGCCGGACTTCACCAGCACCCCGCGGCGGAACAGCCGCGCCGAGGCGGTGATCTGCACCGCTGGCACGGCCAGGCCCAGGGCGCAGGGACAGGTCACGATCAGCACCGCCACGGCGCGGATCAGCGCCTCGCGCGGGCCAAGGCCCAGAGCCCAGCCGCCGGCGAAGGTCAGCAGGGCCACGGTGTGCACGACCGGCACGTAGATCGCGGCGGCCTTGTCGGCCAGACGCACGTAGCGCGACTTGGACTGCGCGCCCATCTCGACGAGGCGCGCGATGGCGGCCAGGGCCGAGTCGTCGGACCTCGCCGAGGCCCGCAGACGCAGGGCGCCCGAGAGGTTCAGCGCGCCGGCGCGGCAGACGGCTCCCGCCACCACGGCCACGGGAGCGGTCTCGCCGGTGAGCAGGCTGTTGTCGAGGTCCGAGGCGCCGGCGACGATCTCGCCATCCACCGGCAGGCGTTCGCCCGCCCGGACCAGCAGCAGGTCGCCGGGCCTGACGTTGGCCAGCGGCGTCACGGTCAGCGCATCCCCGGCCCCGATCACGGTGGCGCTCGGCGCCTGCATGGCCAGCAGGCCGGCCGCGGCGCTGGAGGCGCTGGCGCGCAGCCGATGCTCCAGCCAGCGTCCCACCAGCAGCAGGAACAGCAGCGACACGGCCGCGTCGAAATAGGCGTCACGGCCGCCCAGCATGGTCTCCGAGAAGCTGATCGCCAGGGTCAGCAGCACACCGATCGAGATCGGCACGTCCATGTTCGCCCGCCGCGCCTTCAACGAGCGCCAGGCGGAACGGAAGAACGGCATCCCCGCGTACAGCGCGCACGGCGCCCCCACGACGCCGGAGAACCACATCATCAGGATCCGCGTCGCCGGCCCCAGCTCCTGGCCGAACAGCCCAGCCCAGATCGGCACCGAGAACATCATGGTGTTCATCACGCCGAAGCCGGCCACCGCGATCGCCAGGATCAGCGCCCGTCCCTCGCGGTCGTGCGCCTCGCGCGCCTGGCCCGGGTCGTAGGGCGTGGCCGGGTAGCCCAGGCGCGCCAGGGTCGCCACCACGCCGCCCGGATCGCCCGTACCCGGCTTGAACTCCACGGTCAGCCGCTTCTGCGTCAGGTTCAGCCGCGCGCCGGAGACACCTGGCAGGGCTTGGACCTCGCGCTCCACCTTGGCCAGGCAGCCGGCGCAGCGAACGTCGGGGACCAGCAGGTCCATGCTGGCGCGGCCATCCTCCCGTCGCGACAGGAACGCGCCCAGGTCGGCGCGCGCGGTCTCATAGGTCAGGGCCATGTCAGCCTCCGCTCGGCGACGAAGCGGCCGCCCGCCGGGCCCTGCGCCTCTGCGGTCAGGTCCCAGGCGCCGGCGATCCGGCCCGCCGGCGCCACGTAGCGGCCGGGCGCGGCCTCGGTGAAACGCAGGGCGATGCGGCCGCTCTCGGTCGCGGGCCGCTCCAGGCGTCCCGTGATCGTCAGCCCCGCAAGCGGGCGCCCGTCGCGGTCGACGAACTCGACGACCGCCTGCCCCGGCTCTGCCGCCGCCGCGGCCCGCCAGCCGAGGCGATCCTGGGCCTCCAGCTGGGCGATGTGGCGGTTGTACAGGATGCCGTCTTCGTAGGGCGTCACCGACACCTGGCCGGGGAAGGTGCGGATCGCCATCACCATGAAGCTGGTGTCCACCGCGATGACCACGGCGAAGAAGGCGGTCACGCCGGCCAGGACATGCCAGCCGTTGAGCCGGAACGGGCGGCGCGACGGGTTCGGGGCAAGGCTCATGGGGCGCTCTCCGCTCCGGTGAGGAAGGTGGTCTTGGTCTCGGCGCTCACGCCGTCGCCGCGGACGGCGAAGACCGCCGCCACGCTGGCCGCGGACGCGCCGGGCGTGGAGGTCACGAACACCCGCAGGCCGCGCACCTCGTTCGCCGGCACGGTCGTCCGCACCACGGCGCCGACGGGCTCGCCAGGAGCCGACAAGCGCGCGCCCGGCACGCCGGTGATCGTCACCTCGACGGTCTTGGGCGTGAAGGTGCGGTTGGCGATCTTCAGCGTGTAGCCGTTGCGCACCGACCCGTCGTGCAGGCGCACGAACATCGGGTTGCGGTCGCGAAGGGCGTGCAGGTCCAGCGGCTGGCGGTTCAGCAGGCCCCAGCCCACCAGGGCCGACACCAGCACCAGGGCCACGGCGTAGTACAGCGTCCGCGCGCGAACGAACCTGTAGCTGGCCGGCCGACCCGCCGTCCGCTCGGCCACCGCGAAGTCGGTGTCATAGGCAATCAGGTCGCGGGGGCGGCCCACCCGGTCCATGATCTCGTCGCAGGCGTCGATACACAGGCCGCAGTTGATGCACTCCATCTGCGGCCCGTTGCGGATGTCGATCCCCATGGGACAGGCGACGACGCAGGCGTGGCAGTCGATGCAATCGCCCCGCCCGTCCCAAGTCTGGCCCTTCTTGTGCGGGCCCCGGGTCTCGCCGCGATCCAGGCGATAGGTCACCTGCAGCGAGTGATCGTCCAGCATGGCGCCCTGGATGCGCGGCCAGGGGCACATGTAGATGCAGACCTGCTCGCGCATGTGGCCGGCGAAGACGTAGGTGGTCGCCGTCAGGATGGCGCAGGACAGGTACGACGTCAGCGGCGCGGCGCCGGTCCAGAACTCGCGCAGCAAGGTCGGCGCGTCGCGGAAGTAGAAGATCCAGGCCCCGCCGGTGGCGAAGGCGACGCCCAGCCAGATGGCGTGCTTGCCGCCCTTGCGCCACAGCTTGTCGAAGGACCAGGGCGCCGCGGCCAGGCGCATGCGCGCATTGCGGTCGCCCTCGAACAGGCGCTCGACATAGATGAACAGGTCGGTCCAGACCGTCTGCGGGCAGGCGTAGCCGCACCACAACCGGCCGAACAGCGCCGTCACCAGGAACAGCGCCAGGGCCGCGATCACCAGCAGGCCGGTGATGAAATAGACTTCCTGCGGCCACAGCTGGATGCCGAAGAAGTAGAAGCGGCGGCCGAAGAAATCGACCAGCACCGCCTGGTCCGGCAGGGCGCCGGGGCGCTCCCACCGGATCCAGGGGGTGACGTAGTAGACCGCCAGCGTCGCGATCAGCAGCGCCCACTTGATGCGGCGCCACTTGCCGTGGACCAGCTTGGGGTAGATCGGGACGCGGGGCTGGTAGAGCCCGCCCGTGCCCTTGGCCTTGGCGCGTGCGCGCTCGGCCGCGGACTGCGGACCGGGGCCCTCGGGCGAGCCCCGGTGCGTCACCGTGTTGATGACGGTGGTCACCGGCCGGCGGCCCCCGACGCGACGGTGGCCGAAGCCGGCGGAGGCGTCGCGGTCACGGGTTCCGCCACCCCGCCCGCGTTGGCGTGGACATAGACCGCCAGCGCCTTGATCGTCTCGGGCGAGAAGCGCGCTTCCCAGGTGGGCATGACGCCGTTGCGGCCGTTCCAGATCTGGCTGTGGATGCTCTCGCGATCAGGCCCGTAGAGCCATTCCGCGTCGGTCAGGTTCGGGATGCCCTGGGCGACGTCACCCGTCCCGGCCGGGCCGTGGCAGGCGGCGCACTGGTCGGCGAAGGTCTGGCGCGCCCGGCCCACGGCCGCGGCGTCGGCCTTGCGGCCCGACAGTGCGACCACATACTCGGTCAGGTCGCCGATCTGGGCCTCGGTCAGCAGCTGGTCGCGGCCGAACGAGGGCATGACCTTCTCGCCGCGTGCATGCGGATGGCCCGAGCGCACGCCCACCTGGATGGTGTGCTGAATGGCGTCCAGATTGCCGCCCCAGAGCCAGACGTCGTCGCGCAGGTTGGGATAGCCCTTGCCCCCCGCCCCGCCCGCGCCGTGGCAGGTGGCGCAGTTGTCGCCGAACACCGACTGGCCCACCTGCATGGCATAGGCCTGCAGCTCGGGATCGGCTTCGATCTGCTGCAGGCTGGCCGAGCGCAGGCGGCTCTCACCGGCTTGCCGCTGAGCCGCAAGGCCCTTCAGCTCACGCACCACCTCGGTGCGGTCCGACTGGCCCAGCAGGCCGTGGGTGTAGCCGCTGATCCCCGGCCAGGCCGGCATCAGAACCCAGTAGACGATGGCGACCAGAATCGAGCCGTACCAGACCCACAGCCACCAGCGCGGCAGCGGCGTATCCAGCTCCTTGATCCCGTCCCACTCGTGGCCGGTCGTCTCGGTGCCGGTGTGGTCGTCTTTTTCGCGCTCAGCCATGGGGCGCCTCGTCGTCTTCAAGCGGAAGGTGGGCGAGGCGCTGGAAGGCCTCCTTGTGGCGCGGCCAGATCGCGTAGATCAGGCCGCCGGCGAAGATCAGGCCGAAGAAGATCGTCCCGCCCTGCTGGGCGAACGTCGCCACGGCCTCGTAGCTGAGGCCGCTCATCGCAGGTTCTCCGGGTCTTCCGCCTTGTAGGTGCGGAAATCGACCATCGTCCCCAGCACCTGGAGATAGGCGATCAGGGCGTCCATCTCGGTCAGCCGCTGCGGGTCGCCATCGAAGTCGCGTTGCTGGACCTTGGCCCCGTAGCGCTTCTTCAGGGCCGACGTTTCGCCCGCATAAGGGTCGACCTGTTGCTCCAGGTCCGCCGCGGCGTTGGCGATCTGCGCCTTGGTGTAGGGCACGCCCACCGCCGTCAGCGTCGACAGCCGCTGCTCGATGGCGCGGTAGTCCAGGTCGGTCTCCGCCAGGAACTTGTACGGCGGCATGTTGGACTCAGGGACCACCGAGCGGGGGTCCGTCAGGTGGTCATGGTGCCAGCTGTCGGAGTACTTGCCCCCGACCCGCGCCAGGTCCGGCCCGGTCCGCTTCGACCCCCACTGGAACGGGTGGTCGTACATGCTCTCGGCCGCCAGGCTGTAGTGGCCGTAGCGTTCCACCTCGTCGCGCAGCGGGCGGATCATCTGCGAGTGGCAGACGTAGCAGCCTTCGCGGACATAGATGTCGCGGCCGGCCTGCTCGAGCGGGGTGTAGGGACGGACGCCCTCCACCTTCTCGATCGTGCTCTCCAGGTAGAAGAGCGGGCTGATCTCGACGAGGCCGCCGATCGACACCACGATGATGATGCCGAGGACCAGGATGAGCGAATGACGCTCGAACTTCTCGTGACGCTTCCACATGTGCGGGGCCCTACTCAGCCGCCATCAGGGCGGGGACGCCGGCCGCCTGGGCGCCCGCGTTCGCGGGGCTGGGCATGCGGATCGTGCGCCACAGGTTGAAGGACATGATCACCGCGCCGGCGAGGTACATGAGGCCCCCGACGGTCCGGACGATGTTCTCGACGTGCTTGGCCGCGACGGTCTCGACGAAGGCGTTCGCGAGGTAGCCCTGCGGCGTGTATTCGCGCCACATCAGGCCCTCCATGATGCCGGAGACCCACATCGCGGCGATGTAGAGAAGGATGCCGGTGGTCGCGATCCAGAAGTGCCACTCGACCAGCTGGTTCGAGTACAGCCGGTCCTTCTTCCACAGCCAGGGGACCATGCAGTAGATCGCCCCGAAGCTGATGAAGCCGACCCAGCCCAGCGCGCCCGAGTGGACGTGGCCGATGCCCCAGTCGGTGTAGTGGCTGAGCGAATTGACCGCCCGGATCGACATCAGCGGGCCTTCGAAGGTCGCCATGCCGTAGAAGGCGATGGCCACGACCATCATCCGGACCACGGGGTCGGTGCGCAGCTTGTCCCAGGCGCCCGAGAGCGTCATCAGGCCGTTGATCATCCCGCCCCAGGACGGCATCCACAGCATGATCGAGAAGGTCATGCCCAGGGTCTGGGTCCACTGCGGCAGGGCCGTGTAGTGGAGGTGGTGTGGGCCCGCCCAGATGTAGATGAAGATCAGCGACCAGAAGTGGACGATAGACAGGCGGTAGGAATAGACCGGCCGCTCAACGCGCTTCGGCACGAAGTAGTACATCATGGCCAGGAAGCCGGCGGTCAGGAAGAAGCCCACCGCGTTGTGGCCGTACCACCACTGGATCAGCGCATCCTGGACGCCGGCGAAGGCCGAGTAGCTCTTGGCTTCCAGCAGCCCCACCGGGACCGCTGCGTTGTTCACCAGGTGCAGGATCGCGATGGTGACGATGAAGGCCAGGTAGAACCAGTTCGCCACATAGATATGCGGCTCCTTGCGCTTCCAGATCGTGCCCAGGAAGACCAGCAGGTAGGCGACCCAGACGATGGTCAGCCAGATGTCGACGTACCACTCGGGTTCGGCGTACTCGCGGCTCTGGGTGATGCCGGCCAGGTAGCCGGTGGCCGCCAGGACGATGAAGAGCTGGTAGCCCCAGAAGACGAACCAGGGCCAGGCGCCGCCCGCCAGGCGCGCCTTGCAGGTGCGCTGGACCACGTAGAAGGACGTGGCGATCAGGGCGTTGCCGCCGAAGGCGAAGATCACCGCCGAGGTATGCAGCGGACGCAGCCGGCCGAAGTTCAGCCAGGGCAGGTCCGGGAAGTAGAAGATCGTCGGCCAGCTGAGCTGGGCGGCGATGACCACCCCGGCCAAGAGGCCGGCGACGGCCCAGAACATGGTGGCGATCACGCCGGCCCGGATCACGCCGTCGGCGTAGCGGGTCGGGTCGCTGCGGAAGCGGCCCGAGCCCAGGCCCACCGTCATCGTCAGGAAGGCGATGAGGAAGCCCACGAGCATCACGTAGCCGTGGAACCGGAAGGCCGGGTCCTTGGTGAATGCGGTGGCCAGCAGCGCGAGCAGCGCGGCGATGCCGGTGAAGGTGTAGAGCGCGAGCGCATCGAACGGTGCGTCGTCGCTTCTGGCTGCAGCCTGAGTCATGGGCCCCACGGTGCTTGGAAAGACGACCCGCTTTGCCGCACTGCGGAATCCGGCGCGTTGATCTGGCTCAATGACCGGCTCGCGCGCCTGCGACAGGTTGGCGTGCAGTACGGAGACCCGACGATGCGCCGACCGGCCCTGCCCCCGTTTCGCGAAGATCAGGTGATGCGCCTGGGCGCGGCCCTGGTCGGCATCGTGCTGACGGCCAGCGCCGCGCTCGCGGCCGACCTAGCGCTCGAGCACATGCGCACCCTCGGCGTGATCTGCGGCGCCAGCCCCCACCCCCATTGTGGCTGGTGCTTCGGTGCGGCGAGCCTCGGCCTGGCCGGGCTCGCCGCGTTCGTCTTCGCGGCGACGCCCGCCAGAATGCTTTCGAAGCTTAGGTTTGTCTCAGGTCAAGGTCAGCGCTGACCGCGCCTGACAAACCCGTCCCCAAGCGGCGCAACGCCGCTGCACAAGGGGATATCAAGATGACCACCAAGTTCGGAGCTGCGGCGCTCATCGCCGCCCTCGCGGTCGCCGGCGTCGCGAACGCCCAGGACTTCAAGCCGAAGGCCAAGGGCGACATCGTCCTGAACGTCCGCGTCACCGACGTGGCGCCCACCGGCAGCGATCCGATCACCACCATCGCCGGCGCGGCCACCGGCCTGCGCGCCAAGGCCAGCTACGACGTCATGCCGACCATCGGCGTCAGCTACTTCTTCACCGACAACATCGCGGTGGAGGTGATCGCCGGAACCACCAACCACACCGTCCGCGCCAAGGGCCCGTCGACGGACATCAAGGTCAAGGAGACCTGGGTCCTGCCGCCCATCGTGACCCTGCAGTACCACTTCGCGCCGCAAGCCCGGATCAGCCCGTATGTCGGCGCGGGCGTGAACTACATGCTGTTCTACAGCGGCTCTGACAAGAACGGCTTCAACCTGCACATCGACGACGGCTTCGGCGCGGCGCTGCAGGCGGGCGTCGACATCGCCACCCACGACCGTTGGACGGTGAATCTCGACGCCAAGAAGGTCTTCTTCGAGACCGACGCTGTCGACCGCACCAGCGGCATCAAGAGCAAGGTCACCCTGAACCCGTGGGTGTTGTCGGCGGGCGTCGGGTATCGGTTCTAGCCGTCAGCGTCTCGCCATGGCCCGGCGTCTCAGGGCCATGGCGGGATCACGCTGCCGCCTTGCGCTGAGTCAAGGCGTAGTAGGCCAACCCGATCGCCAGCCAGCCGGCCAGCAGGGCGTAGGGCTTCCAGTCGGTGCCGAAGCCCAGGCTGGCGATGATCACGGCCGCCACCATGCCCAGCGCCGACAGCACCTTCACCGTACCCTGGCTGAACTTCAGCCGCGCCTGGGCGTGAATGTCCGGATGCTTGTCGGCGACGACATAGGCCGCCAGGCACGAGCCCAGGTACTTCATCATCGTCGGGATGTTCACCGCCAGCAGCAGGAACAGCAGGCTGGAGGGCAGGAACAGGCCCAGGCAGCAGGCGACGAAGGCGACAATGGTCGCGATGTGCGGCGTGCCGAACTTCGGATGGATCCTGCCCAGCGGCGCGGGCAGCACGCCCGACTTGCCCATGGCGTAGAGGAAGCGGGCGAAGACCAGGAAGACGGCGTTCATCGACTTCGACAGCGCCAGCACCGCGGCGGTGACGATCACCGGCGTCGCCCAGCCGCCAAGCGCCGCCTCGGCGGCGGTCAGCAGCGGCGCGTCGCTGGCGGCCAGGGCGTCGGCGCCGACCAGGCTGAGCGCGGTGAAGGCGATGGCCAGGTAGACCACCACCGTCAGGATCAGCGCCAGGGCCAGGCCCAGCGGCACCACGCGCTTGGGATCGGCCACTTCCTCGCCCACCTCGGTGGTCGTCTCGATGCCGAGGAACAGCTGGATCATCAGCGGCAGGGCCGCGACGATCGGAACCCAGCCCACCGACAGCGACTGGCTGATCAGCTGCGGCTTCAGCGACGGCGCGCCGGCGATCACGAACACCGCGAACACCGCCAGCAGCATCAGCATCATGATCGTCTGCGCGCGAGCGGCGATGGCCACGCCCAGGTAGTTCAGCGCGAACACCGCCAGGAACAGTCCGAACATCACCGGCTTGGCCGGCAGGCTGACCACCTTGCCCAGGTAGTTCACCAGCACCGTGCCCAGCACGATCATCACCACCGCGTTCGACAGCACCCGCAGCCAGACGATGCCGAAGGCGATCAGCGGGTGGGTGAACTGCCGCTGCCACTCGAACGAGGCGGCGGTGCGCGGCAGGGCCGAGGCCATGTAGGCATAGACCAGCCCGAACAGCACCATGGGCAGGGCCGCGATCACGCAGGCCACCAGGATGCCCTCGTGGCCGATCTGGGCCGCCGGGCCCAGCACCGAGAAGATCGAGGCGCCGATGGCGGTCCCCGCCCCCAGCATGACGAGGTCGATGAGGCGAACCCCGTGGCGGAGCTGGTCGGTCATTCGGGTCCCGTCAGAAGCGGCAGGCGGTGTCGGGCGTCTTGGGATCGCGGGCCCAGCGATAGCCCTCCACCGGCGCACCGCGCGGCAGATAGCTCAGCGTCGTCGTGGTCTCGCCCCGGCGCAAGGTCAGCTTGAGCTCCAGCGCCTGGTCCTTGCGGATGGCGTTGATGTCGCCCGCCTCGACGATGACGTCGCCGTTGCGCACGCCGGCCTTCTCCGCGGCCGAGCCCGGCTCCAGGTCGCGCACGATCCGATCGTCATTGAGCGAGGCGCGGGCGAAGCCCAGTTGGAACGGCCGGACGGGATGCTTCTCGATCACCAGGCACGGCCCGTACAGGCTGGCCGGCGGGATCAGCAGCTGGCCGCCGACCATGGCGTCGTAGCCCGCCTTGGCCTTGTCGGCGCCGATCTCCTTGCCCACCAGCTCCAGCCACACCGGGATGCCATAGGGCTGTCCGGCCACCTGCCGGCGGCGGACCTCCTTGCCCAGGTCGTCCAGGCTGCGCCTGCCCTTGGTCGCTTCGCGGATCGCCGCGTCGGTCTGCTGCAGATAGAGCCAGCCGCGGCCATACGGCACGGTCTGGGCCACCGGGTCGGTCCAGAACTTGGCGCCCGCCTCGGCGTTCGTCGCCCGCACATAGGGGTTCGAATAGTAGGCGTCGGCGCGCTCGTTGAAGGTCTCGACCAACCGCGCGGTGGTGATCGCCTTGGCCCGCCACGACAGGACCGTCGAATAGTACTCGGCCATGCCTTCGGAATACCAGGCGGTGTCGCCGTGCTCGCCCTGCATGGCCGGCCAGGTGTGGGCCATCTCGTGCGCCAGCAGGCCCTGCAGGCTGTCCACCGTCGGCTTGGCCGGCGGGTGGTAGCCGAACATGAACGACCGGGCGAGACCGGTGCCGCCGGTCCCCAGGTAGGGGTTCTGGCGCACGAAGACGCGGTAGCTGCCGCCGGCGTCGCTGAAGAACGTGGCCATGCTGCCGTAGAGCGCCTTCATCTTGGCGCCCAGGTCGGCCGCGTCGAACGGGGTGTCCGACAGCCAGTAGAAGTCGAAGCCGGGATCGGCCTTCTCCGGGTACGATTTCAGCGGCCCGACGTAGTAGTAGCTGAACTGCAGCACCTCGGACGGGATGACCGCGTCCACGGTCCCCTCGCCCAGCGACCACACCCCGCGCGAGCCGGGCGCCAGGTCCGACAGGTCCCAGGACAGGTGCGCCTTCCACGGCCCCGGCGCGACCGGCGCGGCGAAGAAGCCGTTGCCTGATCCCGCGAAGCCGCCGTTCTCCTCGCGCAGGTCGAACAGCGGGCCGTTGTTGGTGGTCGCCGTCACCTTGCGCGGCGGCGCCTTGTAGCTGACCACCACGTCCCCGACGGTGGCGCGGCCCACCAGCCAGCGGCGATAGACGCCCTGCGGGGTCGGCGGCTCCTCGGCCGTGGTCAGCGGGATCGGGCCCTGGTCGTCCTTCGCCTGCAGCCCGCCTTCGGGCCAGGCCGGCGTCGGGATGCCCACCAGCTTCAGCGGCAGGCGCACCAGCGGGTCGCCCGCCTTCAGCGCCGGCGCCTGCACGGTCATCTTCACGCCCATGTAGCTGTCCGGCCCGCCCGCGGCGTGCGGGCTCAGCACGATATCCAGCTTCGGCGGCTCGGCGGCGAACGCCGGGGCGGTGGCGAGGGCGGCGAAGGCCGCCGCGGCGAGGAGGAGCTTGCGGACCATCAGCGCGGCGCCGTCACGGGCGGAGCCGCGGCGAACGGCTTGATCGCCAGATAGTCGTAGATCTCGGCCGGGTAGTAGGCGACACCGCCCACCATGGTCATGCGGGTCTTGCGCAGGTTGCTGATGTCGGCGACCGGGTCGCCGTCGACCAGGATGAAGTCGGCCAGCTTGCCGCGCTCGATCGTGCCCAACTGGCTGTCGCGGCCGAAGTATTTCTCCGCGCCCAGTGTGCTGAGGTACAGCGCCCGCCCGGCCGGGATGCCCGCCGCCACATAGACCTCCATCTCGCGCAGGTTGGAGAAGCCCGTGCCGTCGTCGGTGCCCGGCAACAGCTGGATCCCGTTGTCGTCCAGCATCTTCAGCGTCTCCAGCACCTTCTTGAACCCGGCCTGGTAGTCGGCGTCGTCCTGCGGCGTCTTGATCGTCACGAAGCTGCGCTTGCGGTAGCGCTGATAGCCGATCGGCACATGGCTCAGATATGGCGCGTCGCCCGCCTGCACCTCGCCTGAGCGCGACAGCATCAGCCGCTCCAGGATCATCGCCGTGGTGTCCAGGGCGATGTGCTTCTCCTTCATCAGCGCCACCGTCTTCTGGACGCGCGCCGAGTTCAGGTCGAGGTCCTTGCCCCGCGCCATGCCGGTCAGGCGCAGCGGCGTGCGGGTGTCCTCCTTGGGGTCCAGGATCCAGCCCAGCATCAGCTGGTTCACATGGGCGATGTCGTTGTAGCCGTCGCCGATCACCCGGTCGGGCGAGGAGAAGGCGGGCACGTGGCCGGTGACGCCCATGCCCAGCTTGTGCGCCTCGGCGGCGACCGGGGCGACCCAGTCAGGGTTGAAGCTGTTGTAGATCTTGATCTGCCAGTAGCCGTGGTCGGCGTACCAGTGGACGTCCTTGATCGCGTCTTCCAGGCTGTCGGCGATGAAGCCGTTGCGCGCCGAATAGGGGCTGCGGCCTTCCAGGAAACCGTTGCGCACGATGCGCGGCCCCGCCAGCTTGCCGGTGGCCAGACCGTCCAGCATCGCCAGCAGGCGCTCGTTGTCGTTGCCCTGATCGCGCGTGGCGGTGACGCCGGCGGCCAGGTTGAACAGGTTGGACGACAGGCTGGTGTGCGAATGCATGTCGTGGAGGCCGGGCACCAGCGTGCCGCCCTGCCCGTCGATCACCGTCTCGCCCGCCGGCGCCGGGCCGGCGGCGTCATTGGCCCAGACGCCGGTGATGCGGTCGTCGTAGACCACCACGGTCGAGAGGCCGCCCACCTTCATCGACACGGGATCGAAGATACGCACGTTGCGGATGCGGACCGGACCGTCGAAATGGTGCGCCAGCTTGGTCTGCGCCGCCTCGGCGCGGGCCTGGCCGATCTCGCGGTTCATCTTCTGCAGGACCGGAATCTGGTCCTCGTAGCCCTCGCGGATCAGGCCACCCGACGCGAAGAGATCCCCCTTGGCGTCGACCAGCACATAGTCAGGCTCCAGGTCGATGCCGGCCAGTTCGTAGACCGTCAGCGGGACCGCCTTCTTGCCCTCGCCCACGGTGATCTTGCGCACCTCGGTCAGGCGAAGCTGGCCCGACGGCGCCACCGGCAGGGTCTTGTTCGGCGCCTTCAGCAGCGCCTTCACATAGACGCCGAGCATCCAGGGGCTGACGTCGTTGCCGATGTAGAGCAGCGGCTTGGCGGCGGGGATCTGGCCCTTGTCGGCCTGGCTGACCCATTCGGCCTGCCCCGCCTTCCAGGTGTAGTGCTCGGCCACCGGGCTGCCGAACAGGGACTCGCCCTCGATGGTCCAGGTCACGGGCACGCCCGCGGCGTCGGCCTCGATGGTCTCGCGCGCCTTGGGGCCACGGCCGTTGTTCGAAATCGCGTAGTCGACCTTGGTCGTGCGGCCCTGCACGTCGGCGAACAGGTGGCCGACCTTCTCGCCGTTGGCGATCGCCGTGTAGCGGAACGTCTCGGCCGACGCGGCGGCGGACAGGCTGACGGCCAGCAGAGCGCCCATGGCGGCGGCGGTGTTGAAGCGCATGAAACAGACCCCTCGACGATGGCAACATCGTACCTCGGAGGTCGGGATTTTCTATTCGAACTGCGGGCCGCGCACCTGGGCCGCGACAAGTTCAATGCGTTCCAGCGGGAGCGCCGACATAGCCTATGCCGCGCCATTTACCGCTGCGCGACAGAACGAAAAGAATATCCGGCCGCCTCGCGCTAGCGTTCCATCCTGGCCTGTTCAGGGGATGCCTATGACCGAGATCACCAAGCGCGCGCTGCTGGGCGCCGGGGGACTTCTGACGCTGGCCGCGGGCGCGGCCCAGGCGGCCGACGCGCCCCAGGGCGGGCCGTTCGTGACCAGGCACAGCGGCGTCTTCAACGGCCAGAAGGTCGACTACGTCGCCACGGTCGGCGAGACGGTGCTGACCGGCGCCGACGGCCAGGCGACGATCCGCTTCGTCACCACCTCGTACGTGAAGGCCGGCGCCGATCCCAAGACGCGGCCGGTGCTGTTCGCCTTCAACGGCGGCCCCTCCAGCTCCTCGTCGACGCTGCACATGGTGGCCCTGGGCCCCAAGCGGATCGTGGTCGAGCAGGACCCCAAGGCCCCCGGCCTGCCGCCGGCCATGGTCGACAACACCCTGACCGTGCTGGACGTGGCCGACATCGTCTTTGTCGACCCGGCCGAGACCGGCTTCACCCGCATCCTGCCGGGCGGCAAGCGCGAGGTGTTCTATTCCATCGAGGGCGACAGCCAGTCGGTCTCGGACTTCATCGTCGCCTGGATCAAGGCCAACGGCCGTGAGGCCTCGCCGAAGTATGTGCTGGGCGAAAGCTACGGCACCCAGCGCGCGGCCTTCATGGCCGGCCAGCTGGCCAAGACCATGCCCCTCGACGGCGTCTTCCTGTTCGGCCAGGCGGTGAACATGATCGAGACCAGCCAGCGGGCGAAGAACGCGGTCTCGTACGCCACCAACCTGCCGGCGCTCACAGCCATCGCCGCCTACCATGGCAAGGCGACCGCCTGGAAAGGCAAGTCGACGAGCCAGATCGTCGAGGAGTCCTACGCCTTCGGCATGGGCGAATACCTGCAGGCCCTGCTCCAGGGCTACGACCTGCCGGCGGCCAAGCGGAAGGCCCTGGCCGACAAGCTGCAGGCCATGACCGGGATCAGCGCCGCCTACTACCTGGCCAACGACCTGGTCATCACCAAGATCGCCTTCGCGACCGAGCTGTTCAAATCCCACGCCCAGATGATGGGCATCTACGACGCCCGCTACGTCGGCCCCATGCCCCAGCCGGGCCAGCGCCCCGTCGACCCCTTCGGCAAGGCGCGTGGGTCGATCGAGCCGATGGTGCAGGAGCACCTGGCCAAGAACCTGGGCGTCACCTGGCCGACCAGCGACTACCGTTCGATCGCGCCGGGCTCCAACGCCTGGACCTGGGGCGGCACGCTGGGTCCGGGCGGCCCCTTCCTCGACTTCGACTATCCGGCGCGCATCGACGCGGCCTTCAAGGCCAATCCGAACTTCCGCCTGATGATCGGCACCGGCGTCTTCGACCTGACCACCACGGCCGGCCCGGCCCGCTACATGGTCACCAAGAGCGACTGGCCGCGCGAGCGGGTCTTCCAGCGCCTCTACTGGGGCGGCCACATGGCCTACACCCACGCGGCCAGCCACAAGGCGTTCTGCCAGGACATCCGGGCCTGGGTGTCGGGCGGCAAGCCCGGCGCGCCGCAGACGCTGCAGGCGTAGATGCGTCGCGCCCTCGCCGCCGGCGTCGCCGGCCTTAGCCTCTGCGCCGCCGTCCCGGCCTTCGCCCTACCCCAGGGCGAGGCGCCGGTGGTCACCCAGCACCGCATCAAGGTCGGCGGCAAGACGCTCGCCTACACCGCCGACGTCGGCCGCATCGCCATCCGCGACGCCGAGACCGGCGAGCCGCGCGGCTGGATGGGCTACATCGCCTATCGGGTCGCCTCGGCAAAGCCGCGGCCCATCGCCTTCGTCTGGAACGGCGGCCCGGGCGCCAACTCGGCCACCCTGCACTTCGAGGTCGCGGGGCCCAAGCGTGGCGAGGCCGGCGGCCTGGTCGACAACCAGGAGACCTGGCTCACCGACGCCGACCTGGTGTTCGTCGACCCCATCGGCACGGGCTTCAGCCGCCCGGCCAAGGCCGAGTATGCCGACGCCTTCTACGGCACCCTGGGCGACGTCGCCTCGGTGACCGAGTTCGTTCGCGCCTGGCGCCTGCAGCACGGAACCGAGGCCCAGCCGCTCTATCTGATCGGCGAGAGCTGGGGCGCCGGCCGCGCCGCCAACGTCGGCTATGCCCTGTTGAAGCGCGGCGTGCCGGTGGCGGGCCTCGGCCTGGTCTCCGGCGGCACGGGCCTGTCGCGCCTGGGCGAGGACGGGCCGGTCGCGCCGCTGAAGATCGTCGGCTTCACGGCCACCGCCTTCAAGCTGGGCAAGCTCGCGCCTGACGTCGGCGCGACGTCCCAAGCGGCGGAAACGGCGGCAGCCCAGTGGGTGCGCCAGACCTATGCGCCCGCCCTCGCCCGCCGCGACAAGCTGACCGACGGCGAGCGCGACCAGATCGCCGCCGACCTTTCGCGCTTCACCGGCGTCCCAGCCGACAAGATCGATCGCAAAAGCCTGGCCCTGACCCCGCGCCAGTTCCGCACCCTGCTGGTTCCCGGCAAGACGCTGAACACCTTCGACATGCGGATTGCGGACGAGCCGCGGGAATCCTCGCGCGACGCGATCCTGGCCTATTTCCGCGGCGACCTCGGCTATCGCACCGACCTGCCCTACGTGGGCCTGGAGGCGCAGGACGACGG
>Ga0209026_1000854_pt1 | contig 15926 bp, 17 predicted proteins | sample AraplaCL_Col_mCL_FD_184262 | JGI IMG/M metagenome (GOLD analysis project Ga0209026, IMG submission 184262) | Arabidopsis root microbial communities from the University of North Carolina, USA - plate scrape CL_Col_mCL (SPAdes) (version 2) | ecosystem: Host-associated > Plants > Roots >... | reverse complement strand
CCCCGCGATCATAGGGCAGACAATCCCACGCGGGGAGGCTCAACACCTCGGCGTCCGGCGCGAACGCCGCCGCCGCGCGGACGATCTCGGCGGCGCGACGCTCGCCTGAAGCGATAAGGACGGTGGTTCGGGCCGTCTTGCCCAACCCCGCCACCGCTGCCGCGGCGACGCCGGACGCCGGCGGGCGGGCGTCAGCCGGCGCCGGACGTGTGGGTCGCCCTGCCGGCGCCAAGAGGCCTGGATCGTTCGCCCTTGAGGATCGGGAGACGCTTTTCGGGGCGTCCGCCGCCTGATGAACCGCCATGTCTGCTCGCCCCTGCTCCCTTCGGCCGGAGCAGCAAACACCCAAGCGGGGCGAGCGTTGCGCCCCTATGGAATTGGCGCATCGGTCGCTCTCACCGACCTCAGATTAAGAGAGGGACCCCGCCACGGCGTAGCGCGTTGAGAGCCACTGCGGCATCCCGCCGCCCCCTTCGGAGACGATGATGTCGCACGACGATGCCCGCGCAATGGTTCGCCGCTACGGCGCGCGTCAGGCCCGGCGGGAAGCCGCTTTGCGGGTCATGCTCTTGAGCGGCGTGGGCCTCGGCGTGGCCGCGCTCGCGCTGTCGCGCCAGCAGGCGAACCGGGGCGGCGGCCTCGCGACCGCCGCGCATGACGTCGCCCACCGGGTCGAGGGCTTGGCGCATGAGGCCAAAGCGCGCGTGGAAGGCGCGCGGAGCGTCAGCCTCCAACTTGCCCAGGAACCGTTGGCCATCGCGGCGGTGGGCCTTGCCTTGGGGCTTGCGGCCTCGGCTATCTGGCCGCCGACTGAAGCCGAACGGCGGCTCCTCGGGCCAGCGCGACGGCGGCTCATTCACCAGGCCAGCGATCTCGCGGGGGAGGCTGCGGACCAGGTTCGCGAAGCCCTGCAAGGCGCCCTGGGCGCTGTCGCCCCGCAGGCCGCCGAGGTCGAGACCAACGGGGCCGAGCAGAGCGTGGAGCCGGCCGAGCCGACCGCCAAGCCCCGCCGGCGCAAGCCCGCCGCGCCACCAACGACGACTGAGCGCTGAGGGCCGCCTGAAGATTAGCTGCGCCGAGGGCCGCAGGGCACGCGAACCTCAATCGGAGGCTCGGGGGCGGTCCGCCAAACCAAGCTGCGTGAGCCCCTGCTCCAGGTCCTGCCCGGTGAAGGGACGCTGGAGCACGGCGACGCACCGGTCCCCGGCGAGCCGGGCGACGAGCTCCGTCGCGGGGCCCTCGGTGGTGATGAGCAGCGGCAGATCCCGGAAGAGGGCGCGCAGCTCGAGCGCCAGGGCCGCTCCGTCGTGGTCGGACAACAGGTCGGCGATGACAACCGTGTCGTACCGTCCTTGCGCGGCCCGGACCTTGCCCAGGGCTTCAGCCGCATTCGCCGCCTGATCGCTGCGATAGCCCGCACTTTCGAGACGCTCGCTCATGAGCGTGCGCACCCGCGGATCTCTTTCGACGACCAGCACCTGCCGAGTGCGCCCCTGGTCGAGCATGTCGCGGACCTTCTGGCCCAAGGCTTCGAACGTGAAGGGCTTAACGATCAGCTCGACGCCCGGATCGAGGCGGCCCGCATGGACGATCGCGTTTCGGGTGTAACCGGAGGTGTAGAGGGCCCGCAGGGCGGGTTGCGTGGCCCGCGCCGCCTCGACCAATTCCCGCCCGCTCATGCCGGGCATCACCACGTCGGTGAAGAGAAGATCGATCGGCTCGCCTTGTCGCTCCAACAAGCGCAGCGCCGAGTCGCCGTCGTGGGCCTCCAGCACCCGGTAGCCGAGCTCGCGCAGGCACTCGACCGTATAGGCGCGGACATCGTCGTCGTCCTCCGCGACCAGGATGGTCTCGCGGCGAGGGCTCGCTTCCAGCCCTGGCGTCAGGGTCGCGACGGCCTCGTCCGGCAGTTCCCGCACAAGTCTGGGCAGGTAGATCTTGGCCGTCGTCCCCTGGCCGGGTTCGGAATAGAGCTTCAGATGCCCGCCAGACTGCTTGACGAAGCCATAGACCATCGACAGGCCGAGGCCGGTGCCTTGCCCGACGTCCTTCGTCGTGAAGAAGGGCTCGAAGGCCTTGGCGACCACATCCTTGGTCATGCCCGTGCCGTTGTCGGTCACCGCAATCATCACGTACTGGCCAGGCGGCACTTCCGCCTGGGTCGCGGAATAGGCCTCGTCGAGGCGGGCGTTGGCGGTCTCGATCGCGAGTTCGCCTCCGGCCGGCATGGCGTCGCGGGCGTTGAGGGCTAGATTGAGGATCGCGCTTTCAAGCTGGTTCGGGTCGGCCTCGACCCGCCAGAGGCCCGGGGAGGTCACGATCTCCAGCCGAACCAGCTCGCCCAGGGATCGCGCAAGCAGATCCGACATCCCGACGACCAAGCGATCAACGTCCAGGGCCTTTGGCGCAAGCGGCTGGCGACGGGAGAACGCCAGAAGGCGTTGAGTGAGCGCCGCGGCCCGCTCTGCGCCTTTCAGGGCGTTGTCGAGCGAGCGCCGCGCGCGCGGGTCGGGCGCGGCGGCGGCATCCAGCGCGCGCTGTGCGATGCCGATATTGCCGGTGACCACGGTCAGCAGATTGTTGAAATCGTGGGCGATGCCGCCGGTCAGCTGGCCCACGGCCTCCATCTTCTGGGCTTGCCGTAACGCCTCCTCGGCGTCGGCCCGCTGCGCAACCTCCTCGGCGACGCGGGCCTCGAGCGTCTCGTTCAACTCGCGGAGCCGGGCTTCGGCGGCCTTGCGCGCGCCGATATCCATGATCGTCCCGATGAAGCGAACGGTGACGCCGTCCTCCACCACCGCGCGGCCCGTCGCCGCGACCCAGCGCTCGACGCCATCCTCAATGCCGATGGTGCGGTACTCGACGTCGTAGCCACCCGGTCCATCCGGATCGAGCGCGGCCTGGACCGCGGCATCCGTGGGGTAGCGATCCTCCGGATGGAGCCCGGACAAGAACGCGCCATCGTAGGTGACTTCGGCGTTGTGCGAGAGGCCGAACAGCCGGCGGCATTGCGCGTCCCAGCGCAGTTCGCCGCTGACCGGATTGAAGTCCCAGGTGCCGATCGCGGCGGCTTGGGTCGCCAGGCGCAATCGGGCCTCGCTGTCGCGCAGTTGGGCTTCGGCGCGCCGCCGTTGCGCGAGTTCGTTCTGGGCCGCGCGGTAGAGGCGCGCGTTGTCGATGGCGACGGCCGCCTGTCCGGCGATGCCTTCGAGAAGTCGCTCGTGGCGATCGGAGAATCGACCCGTCTCCGCATGGCCGAAGAAGAGGCCGCCAATAACTTCCCCGGTCCGTGAGACCACAGAGACTGCAAGATAGCTCCGGACCGGAAGATGGCCCTTGGGCATCCCGCGGCGGGGATGGTTGTGGCCGTAACGCGGATCCAGGGTGATGTCGTCGGAGCGGACCGTGCCGCGCCCCTCGAACGTCGGGGCGAACACCGCCGTGTTGCGGGGCATCGGGAAGCTCTCGAACTCGGCGCGGGGCACGCCCGAGATCGTGTAGAGCATGTAGCTTTCGCCCGCGGCGTCGATGACGTTGTAGAAGAACGCTCCGAACTGCGCGCCCGTGATCTCGACGCCGGCGTCGGTTACCATCTGGACCAGGCGCTCAAGGTCAAGCTCTGCCGACAGTGCGGCGCCTGTCCGGTTGAGCGTCTCGAGGATGCGGCCTTCGTCCACGCCCGACGGCTCGCCGTCCATGGGCCCGACGCCTTCGCCCATACCGACACATCCCCCTTTTCAGCGCGTCCTGAAACCCACGCGCGCGCCTTAAACAAGCTCAGCCGCCCGCGGTTCCGAGGCGCAGCGTTTCCACGGCGCGGCGCGGCGACTCCCGGCTGGGAACCCACACGCCGGTTTGCTCTTTTGGGCGATAGCGCCGCCTTGCGCGGCCGGTCAACGGAACTGGAGACGGGTGAGGGCGAGGGCGATGGACATCTGGCTTGAGAAGCTTGACCGGCAACTGCCGTTAACCGAGGCAGAGGCCCAAGGTCTCCGCGCCACCTTCTCGACCCAGATCGAATTCGCCGCCGGCAAGCCGGTGCTGCAAGAGGGCAAGGCGGCTGCCGTGGTCGGCGCTGTTCTGGAGGGCTTGCTTATTCGCTGCCGCTGGACGCCGGAGGGGCAGCGCCAGATCTTGGGTTTGATCGTTCCAGGGGACCTCGTGGAACCGCAGGGATTCCTGCTGGGAAGCATGGATCATTCGATTGTGGCAAAGACATCCGTGCGCATCGCCGTGGCGACCGCGCGAGCCGTCGCGACCCTGACCGAACGGCATCCGCGTCTTCGCGACGATTTCGTCCGCTCGACTTTGATCGCCGCTTCGGCTCACCGAGAGTGGATCGTCAACTGCGGCCAGCGCAGCGGGCACGCCCGCGTCGCGCACCTCCTGAGCGAATGGATTTTCCGCTTCGAAGGCGCGGTCTCGGATCGCGACGTGGAGATGCCATTCCCACTTTCGCAGATCGACATCGCCGACGCCGTCGGACTGTCGTCGGTGCACGTCAACCGCATCCTGCAAGCGATGCGGGTCAGCGGATTGGCGGTGATCAAGAGCGGAACATTGCGGGCGCCCGACGGCCTGGCCTTGTGGCGCACCGCGGGGTTCGATCCCGCCTACCTTCACGCCTCACGAAGAGAGGACCCGTCCCGCCACGTCGCGGCGCTGAGCGGCGGCCTTCCGAGAGTGGCGCCGTGGCTCCACGCTGAGGGCTAGCGCGGAGGTGCTGTGGTCCCTAGCGCAGATGGGTCGCCCTGGTGAACCGCCTCTGCCGCGCGCGGGGATTGGCCTTCCATCCCCGCGGCGCCGGAAGGCGTGTCCCCGCCATTGGGATTTGGCTGACGTGTCGCAGTCCCGGACGCATCAACCGTTGTCTCAGGCGCGGCGGTGGCGGGAACTGGTCCCGGTCCGACTTCTGGCCAGGCGGCCAAGACGAAGAGGCCGAGGATGAGCGGAAGCGTCGCGCGCATGGGGGCTCCTGTCCTTGCGGGCCCGGTGCGGGACCTCCTTGGGCAATCCGACGCCGCGGCGGGAGTCGCCCGACCCCACAAATGTTCGGTCGAGCTCGGTCCGCCGGAACCGGCAGGCCGCGGCGTGCTTCGTGTCGGAGGAGGACCGCCCGATGAACACGACGCCCGGCCGCAAGGCCAATGCCGCACAGCCGCTCGGCAAGCCCCCCACCCAGGAGGGCGAGGCGGGTCGGCGAAAGACGGCGGAGCGATCCCGTGAGGCCGCCGGTCCGGACGGGCCGGACGCCGGCGTGGTCGGAGAAACTTTCAAGCGGCGACCGGACTGAAACCGACCCACCCGACGCCTGAGCAACCTCTACTATAGCTATGCGTTCGGATCGCGCCGACGAACAACCCGACACCCATCGGCCGGGCGGGGCCGTCGCCTAACGCCTGGGCGTCGGCTGCGCATCGACGTGCGCGCTGCGGAAAACGAGATCAAGCGGAGCCATAGCGGCCTTCGCGCGTTGAAGCTCCATGACCGAAGCCGCTCGCGCCCCCTTCGCCGCCGACAACAGTTTCGAACGCGACCTCGTCGGCATGATTCCCCACTTGCGCGCCTTCGCGCGGACGCTGTGCGGGGATCCGACCTTCGCCGACGACCTGGCGCAGGACACGGTCGCCAAGGCCTGGGCCGCCCGGCAGAGCTACACCTTGGGCACGAACCTCAAGGCGTGGCTGTTCATGATCCTCCGCAACCAATTCTATTCCGAGAAGCGCCGGTCCTGGCGCTCGTCCTCTCTCGACCCGGATGTGGCCGCGAGCACGCTCGTCGCCACCGACGACCCGTCTGCCGCCGTCGAACTGGACGAGCTTCGCCGGGCCCTCGCCATGCTGCCCGACGATCAGCGCGAGCCCTTGATCCTGATCGGCGCGGCCGGCTTGGCCTACGACGAAGTCAGCGAGATCATGGGCGTCGCCATCGGCACGATCAAAAGCCGTGTCAGTCGCGCGCGCGACCGGCTCGCGCTGATCCTCGCCGAAGGCCCGGTCCAGGTCGACGGGCGGCCCGCACACGAGGCCATGGCGTCGATCTGCGCACAGATCGACGCCTACCGAACGCAAGCCGCCTGATCGGACAGCGTCCGCAAGCACTTCGGCACGTCGATCGGGAGCGCGAGCTTAGGGCGGCTGGCTGAGCCGAGCCGCCCTGTCGCCAAGCTTCGCGAGCGGGTTCAGTTCGGCTTTGCGCCGCCCAGTTCCGCCATCAACTCTTCCTTGCGGGCCTTCAGGCGCTCGCCCATGGCGTCGAGGTCCTCGTCGCCCTTCTTGGCCTGGGCGAAGATGCCGCCGGGCTGTTCCTCTTCCTTGACGTGGTGCTTGATATACTCGCCGAGCACCTTGACCTTGGCGTCGTAGAACTCGTCGCCGGGTTTCATGGCCTCGATCTCGGCGATCAGCTTTTTGGCGCCATCGTGTTCGACATAGGCCTCGTCCAGCATGTCCTCTTCCACGTCGCCGCGCTCTTCCGGATAGAAGATCTCCTCCTCGATCTGGGTATGGATCTTCAGCGCCAAAGCGATCTGGTTGAACAGGCCCAGCTTCTCGGAATCGTCCTCGAGCTGCTCGTACTCGTCGAACCACCCTTCCACTTCACGGTGGTCCTTCTTGAGCAGGGTGACGGCCAGCGGGTCGCGACGGCTCGTGCGGCGCTTGCGGCCGGACGCCTTGCGGGCGGTGGACTTGGCAGCGGCGGTCTTGCCGGCGTTAGTCTTCGTCGTTGTGGCCATGGGGTGCTCCTGCAGGCGGTTGCTGCATGGAACCGCGGCGTAGCAGGACGGTTCCGCGGCCGAACATTTCTCAAAGCCAAGGCCGTTCGATGCGAACGGCGCGGCGTGGCGCCGTTGGGTCGCCTCGCCGGCAGACAGACCGAAGGGCTTCGACTAGGCGTCGACGATGATCACTCTCGCGTACTTCAGTTCAGCCGCCCACGTGATGTCCGCTGGCGAACTCAGCGCCCTGCTCGCGCAGGCGCAGGCGAACAATGCGCGCGCCGGGGTGACGGGATTGCTTTGCCATCACGACGGCAGCTTCCTCCAGTTCCTCGAAGGCGAGGCCGACATCGTCGACGCCCTCTTCACGCGCATCAGCCGAGATCCGCGCCACCGGTCGGTGCTGTCGATGCACCGCGGGCCGATACGCCATCGGGCCTTTCCGGATTGGGCGATGGCGCTGGTCAACCCGAGCGAAGTCTCGGACGCCCAGCGCGCCTTCGCCCGCAGCCTACGCGAAACGACCTTCGCCGACGAAGCTGCATCGCCCGAGCTGCAGGCGCTTCTTCACGCCTTCCGGGCCTGGCTGCGCTAGGTCGCTCGCCGCCTCAGCCTAACGGCTTCTGGTAGATTTCCCCATCGCCTGATCCGGGCTCGGCCATCTTGCGATGCTGCTCGGCCTTGATGCTTTCCGGCGTGATCGCACCCATCGCCGCCTGCACCTTGTTCTTCCAGCCGGCGACGACGTCGCCCTCGCCCTTAATCATGGTGTCGTAGCCCGTCTTGGCGACCATGGCGGGGTCGTCCTTCTTGCCCTGGCCGACCTTGGTGTCCATCAGATCGGCGCGCTCGAAGAAATCGGTGTCGGTCGGGCCCGGCAGCAAGGTCGTGATGCTGACGCCGGTGTCCTTCAGCTCGTTGCGCAGCGCCCAGGCGAAGCTGTCGATGAAAGCCTTGGAGCCGTTGTAGACCGCCTGGAAGGTCCCCGGCATGAGGCCTGCGATCGAGCCCGTGAACAGGACCATCCCCCGGCCGCGTTCGACCATGCGCCGCGTGACCTGTTGCGCGAGGTAGAGCGTGCCGGTCACGTTGGTGTCGATCACGTGGCGCCAGTCGGCGACGTCCTGCTCGAGGAAGGCGCGACCGAGCCCGTGGCCAGCGTTGGCCATCAGGTGGTCCACCGGGCGGTCGCCGATCAGCTCGAGTAGCGCATCGACCCCTTCTACCGTGGACAGGTCGACGCGGATTTCGTCGACGGCTGCGCCCAGCTCGCGCAGGGCCTGCGCCGCCTCAACGATCTCCGGCATGTCGGCGGCGATGACGAGGTCGAAGCCATCCTGGGCGCAGAGCTTGGCGAGTTCGTAGCCGATCCCGGACGAGGCGCCGGTCACGACGGACAGGGGGCGGACGGCCCCCGCTTCGATGGGCTGAGACATCACGCCGCTTCCTTCTGCCAGTCGGGCTTCAGGACGACCTTGGTCACTTCGTCCTGCTGCTCCTTGAACATCTTGTAGCCCTTGGGGGCGTCCTCCAGCGGGAGGCGGTGACTGATCAGGAAGGTGGTGTCGATCTTCCCGTCGCCGATCAGCTCAAGCAGCTCGCGCAGATACTTCTGCACGTGCGTCTGGCCGGTCTTCACCTGCAGGCCCTTCTGCATCAGGGCGCCGATCGGGATCTTGTCGCCCATGCCCCCGTAGACCCCAGGGACCGAGACCCGTCCGCCTTTGCGACAAGCGAGGAGGACTTCGCGCAGGACGTGCGTGCGGTCGGTGCCGAGCTTGGTGGTGGTCTTCACCGCATCAACGACGTTGTCGATCGTGAACCCGTGGCTCTCCATGCCGACGGCGTCGATGCAGGCGTCCGGACCGATGCCACCGGTCATTTCCATGAGCGCCTCACGCACCTTCACGTCGTGGTAGTTGATCACCTCCGCGCCCATGGATTTCGCCAGGTCGAGCCGATGCGGGTAGTGGTCGATCGCGATCACTCGCTGGGCGCCCATCAGGAAGGCGCTCTGCGTCGAGAACAGACCGACGGGTCCGCAGCCCCAGACCGCGACGGTGTCGCCGGGCTCGATCTGGCAGTTCTCGGCCGCCATCCACCCTGTGGGCAGGATGTCCGACAGGAACAGGACCTTGTCGTCCTCCAGGCCGTCGGGGATTACGATCGGGCCGACGTCGGAATAGGGCACGCGGACATATTCCGCTTGGCCGCCCGCATATCCGCCGGTCATGTGCGAGTAGCCGAACAGGCCGCTCATGGCGTAGCCGTAGGCGATCTCGGACAGGTCCGCCTTCTCGGCCGGATTGGAATTGTCGCACGCCGAGAACTGCTGCTTCTCGCAGAAGAAGCACTTGCCGCAGGCGATGACGAACGGAATGACGACCCGCTGGCCCTTCGTCAGGTTCGACCCTGGGCCGGTCTCCACCACCTCGCCCATGAACTCGTGGCCCAGGATGTCGCCGCGGTGCATCGAGGGGATGTAGCTGTCGTAGAGGTGCAGGTCCGAGCCGCAGATGGCGGTGGACGTGATGCGGATGATCGCATCACGCGGATTGACGATCCGAGGGTCCGGGACCGTCTCCATCCGCACATCGTGCTTGCCGTGCCAGGTGAGAGCGCGCATGGGCGGCTTATCCTTTCGCTTGAGAACCGCCGCGCGGCGCGGCGTCGGGGGCCTCGGCGGTCGAAATCTCGCCAGTCTCCATCAGTTGCTTGAAGCGGCGGAGCTCGCGACGTGCCTGAATCTTCGGCTCCTTCTGGAAGAGCTTGGCGATCAGCCTGCCCAGATCGCCGCCGGGCGGGTCGTAGATTATGGTTGCGGTGATCTCCGTGCCGCGGCCGGCGGGACTGTCCCGAAACTCGATACGGCCCGTGTTCTTAATGTCGGCGCCCTCGACCGACTCCCAGGCCAGCAGCCGGCCGGGAACATCCTCGGTCAGCACGCTGTCCCATTCGACTGTGCGGCCCGCGGGCGCCTTGACCACCCAATGCGAGGTGCGATCGTCGCCGGGAGTAACGCTCTCCACGTTCTCCATGAACGTGGCTAGGTTCCGGAAGTCGCGCCAGAACGCGTAGAGCTCCTCGCGCGGCCGGTTGACGGTGATGGTGCGCCCGACCAGCGCCGCCTCATGCCAGCCCCGATCCTCGGCGGCTTCGTGGGCGACATCGTGCTGATGCACGGCGGCGGTGAGAGGCGCATCGCTCTCCAGCGCACGCTCGACAGGTTCTGATGACATGGGCTGCTCCGGTGTGGCGAGGCAAACCCGTGCCCCCTGGGCGCGTTCCTCGACCGCTCAAATGTAGGGATCAGCCGCTGCGCGACCTTCGGCCTGACAGGGTTCACGCGACACGGGCGGCGCCACCCGACGCCGGGTCGCGCGTTCGGCCGGCATGACCACCGGTTCCTCCCTGACGGGCGGCTGCGCCTGCGGCGCAATACGCTTCACCGCCCACGGCCCGCCGAAGCGCGCCGGCCTCTGCCACTGCCTGACCTGCCGAAAGGCCCACGCCTCGGCCTTCAATCCCTTCGTCGTCTACGATCGCGGCGTGGTGGAGGTCCGGGGGGACGTGCGCAGGTGGGTCAGCACTCCCGGCTACGCGCGGGCCTTTTGCGATGTGTGTGGGAGCCGCGTCTTCGCGGAGAACGGCGACGAGCTGGAACTCTCCCTGGGCAGCTTCGACCAGATCGGAGAGGTGTCGCCGCAGTACGAGAGCTGGACGATCCGGCGAGAGCCGTGGCTCCCCCCGCTCGTCGTGCCGCAACATGCGAAGGAGCGCATCGCATGACGGAAGGCGCGGACTGGGACGCCCTCGTGATCGGCGCCGGGCCCGCCGGGCTGACTGCGGCCACCTACCTGGCGCGCTATCGCCGGCGCGTGCTGGTGATGGATGGCGGCCCGGCGCGCGCGGAGTGGATTCCGGAGAGCCATAATACGCCGGGCTTCCCGCATGGCATAGGCGGGCCGGCCCTGCTCGCGCGCCTGCGCGAACAGGCGATTACCTTTGGCGCGAGCCTGCAGGCGGGTTGGGTTGAGGCGCTCGGGGCGACGCCGCACGGCTTCGTCGCCACCGGCGCGTTCGGGGCGGCTGTCGCGCCCACGGTGCTGCTCGCGACCGGGGTGACCGATCACCTGCCGCCGGCGCCGGGGCTGGAGGACGCGATCCGCCGCAGCCTCGTGAGGATGTGTCCGATTTGCGATGGCTTCGAGGCCACGGATCGACGGCTCGCGGTGCTGGGCGACGGAGAGCTGGCGTTCCGCGAAGCGGCCTTCCTGCGCACCTATGCGCCCGACATCACCGTGCTCCTGCTGGGCGGCGGCGGCGCGATGGCTGGCGAAGCCCTGACGATCGCGCCCGAAGACCTGACCTTCGAAGATGAACGTGTCGTCCTGGCTGCGCCGGACGGCTCGCGGGCGTTTGACCACCTCTATCTGGCGCTGGGGTGTTCGGCGCAGGCGGACCTGGCGGTTCGCGCCGGCGCGCGGCAGGACCAGATCGGAAAGCTGCTCGTGGACACGCACCAGATGACCAGCGTGCCCGGGCTCTATGCGGCGGGCGACGTGGTGCGGGGGCTCAACCAGATCGCTGTCGGGGCCGGCGAAGCGGCCATCGCGGCAACGGCGATCCACAACCGGCTGCGTGACGCGGGGCGCTGATCACTCCTCAGCCTGCGCCGGAACGTCGGCGAAGGCGCAGATCCAGCCCGGGGGCGGAGCGCCGCCAAATCTGCCGCCACGGGGTAAGGGCCGCCCGCTGGCGGATCGATCCCCAGCGTAGCCCCCAGGGGCCCGCCAACGACTCGTCGCCGCGGGTGAACAGTGGGGAGCCGCAGGTCCCGCAGAAATACTGCCGTCGCACCCGGCCGCTTTCGGCGACCTTCTCGTAGATCCGCGGCTCGCCCTCGATCCTCAGCGCGCCCGGCTGCGCCTGGACGCTCACGCGGAACGCCGTCCCGGTCAGGCTCTGGCAGTCGGTGCAGTGGCATATGGTGACCGTGCGCGGATCGACCTCCGCAGCGTACCGCACGGCGCCGCAGTGGCAGCCGCCGTTGACCCGCAGGATCGCGCTCAATGCAGGCGGTCCGCGCGCAGGATGGCGCGTGCGATCAAGACATCCGGCTCCGCGCGGACACCGAGTTCCTCAAGCGCGCGGGCCAGGCCGAGCAGTCGCCGCTCGAGGAGCTCGGTGGAGGCGGCGGGCGCCCCGTCCAGCAACCGGGCGACCAGTCCCTGCAGCGTCCGGGCCGCGGCTTCGTCGCTGTCGTCGGCGTCGATGGCGCGGAACAGTCGAAGGAAGGCCTCGCCGATAGCCTCGCGTGCAGGCGGAAGGCGATCCGGTGGCGTGATCGTATGTAGGTCGAACGGGTTCATGACGCCGTCGCCTTCGAGGCGGCGCGCGGGCACGCCCGCCGGGAAGGCCGAAGCGCCGGAAATGAGTAGCTTGCCTGCGGCGCCGGATCGCCTGGGCCGCGCAGCACGGCGCTCTTCGCCCACTGCCCCGTCGTTTGCAACGCAACCGAAAGGGCGACGTCCGGGGGCGACGTGTTGACGGACTGGGCGATAGGCCGCCGCGAGGTCTGGGTCTGGGTCTGGGTCTGGGACATGGGGTCCTTTCGATCGGAACGGATACGGCGACCCTGGCGGGCGAGTTCCCGAAGGCCCCGCAGACCTACCCTTTGTTGGGTCCCGGAACGGCCCGCGTCGGGCGGGGGTTTGCCGGACTGACCAGCCAGGAGCCCTGAAGATGCCGAAGACGCCCCCGAAGTCGCCTGCCCGCGCGAAAGGCAAGGCCGCCGATCCGCCAAGCAAGCCGCCGGTGGGGCCGGACATCTCGGAGAGCTACGCCGAAGGGCAGGCGCCCGGCGGCGAGACCCATCAGGTGGCGGCTGGCGATCAGGCCGTCCTCACCACCGCCCAGGGCGCGCCGGTCGCCGACGACCAGAACACCCTGCGTCAGGGCGCGCGCGGCCCGGCCCTGCTGGAGGACTTCCATTTCCGGGAGAAGATCTTCCACTTCGACCACGAGCGGATTCCGGAACGCGTCGTGCACGCCCGTGGCTACGGCGCGCACGGCTTCTTCGAACTGACGGAGGATCTCTCCGACATTACCCGGGCGGACATCTTCCGGCGGGTGGGCGAACGCACGCCCGCCTTCGTACGGTTCTCGACTGTGATTGGGAACAAGGGATCCTTCGACCTGGCCCGCGACGTGCGCGGGTTCGCGGTCAAGCTCTACACCCGAGAAGGCAACTGGGATCTCGTGGGCAACAACATTCCGGTCTTCTTCATCCAGGACCCGATCAAGTTCCCGGACATGGTCCATGCGGCCAAGCCGATCCCGGACCGGGAGTTTCCGCAGGCCCAGACCGCGCACGACAACTTCTGGGACTTCATCTCGCTGACGCCCGAGAGCATGCACATGATCATGTGGGCGATGTCGGACCGTACGATCCCGCGTTCCTTCCGGTTCATGGAAGGCTTCGGGGTCCACACCTTCCGCCTGCTGGATGCCGAAGGCCGCTCGACCTTCGTCAAATTCCATTGGAAGCCGAAGCTCGGCCTGCAGTCCGTACTGTGGAACGAGGCGGTGAAGATCAACGGCGCCGATCCGGACTTCCACCGTCGCGACCTGTGGGACGCCATCAACCTGGGGGCCTTCCCCGAGTGGGAGCTGGGCCTGCAGCTGTTCGACCAGGACTTCGCCGACCAGTTCGACTTCGACATCCTGGATCCGACGAAGATCATCCCCGAGGAAGTGCTGCCGGTGAGGGTGGTTGGGCGCCTCGTGCTGGACCGCGTGGTCGACAATTTCTTCGCCGAGACCGAGCAGGTGGCGTTCTGCACCCAGAACGTTCCGCCGGGCATTGACTTCACCAACGATCCGTTGCTGCAGGGCCGCAATTTCTCGTACCTGGACACCCAGCTGAAGCGGCTGGGGAGCCCCAACTTCACCCACCTGCCGATCAATGCGCCGAAGTGCCCGTTCGCGAACTTCCAGCAGGACGGCCACATGGCCTTCTTCAACCCTAGGGGCCGAGCCAACTACGAGCCCAACAGCTGGGGCGCCGAAGGCGGTCCCCGGGAAGACCCGCAGCGCGGCTTCCGGTCGTTCGGCGAAGAGGCGGCGGGCCCGAAGGTACGGCTGCGGCCGGAGAGCTTCGCCGACCACTACAGCCAGGCGCGGCAGTTCTTCATCAGCCAGACAGCGATCGAGCAGAAGCACATCGCCGACGCGCTGACGTTCGAACTCAGCAAATGCGAGCGGCCCGACATCCGGGCCCGCGTCGTCTCCCACCTGCGCAACATCGACGAGGGCCTCGCGGGCCAGGTCGCCAACGGGCTCGGCCTCGCCGAACTCCCTGCTCCAGCGCAGGCCGCTGTCGCGACCCGGGAGGACCTGCCGCCCTCGCCAGCGCTCAGCATCGTGGCGCGCGGTCCCAACGCCTTCGCCGGCCGCAAGCTCGGCATTCTCCTCACGGACGGTGCAGACGCAACGGTGTTCAATGCGCTGGTGAAGGCGGTGGAGAAGGCCGACGCTGTCGCAGAGGTCATCGCGCCGAAGATCGCCGGCGCGCTGCTGTCGGACGGGACGCTCGTGCCCGCCAAGCAGAAAATCGACGGCGGGCCGTCAGTGCTCTTCGACGCGGTAGTCGTGCTGGCCTCAGCCGACGGCGGGGCGCTGCTCGCGGGCGACGCGGCCGCCAAAGACTTCGTGAGCGACGCCTTCAACCACTGCAAGTTCATCGGCCATTCCGCCGAGGCCCTGCCGCTCTTCCAACGCGCCGGGCTCGCCGAGCAGCTCGACGCCGGCTGCATGCCGCTGGCTCGGGCCGCAGACGCCAAGGCCTTCCTCGACGCCTGCGGCGCGCTTCGGGTCTGGGATCGTGAACTCGTCGTGGACATGGACGCGAAGGCTTGACGCGGGGCTATGGTCGATCGGTCTCCTCAGTCCAGCCTCCCCCTTCAGGGCGGCTGCGCCTGCGGCCAGCTGCGGTATGAAGCCGGGTCCGCGCTTGCGGACCCCGGCTTCTGTCACTGCACGCGCTGTCGGCGAATCTCCGGTGCGCCTCTGCTCGCCTATGGGTCTGCCTCGCGCTCGGACTTCCGGTGGCTTCAAGGCGAGCCCAGCCGGCATCGTTCTTCGCCCGAGGCGACGCGCACGTTCTGTGGAGCCTGCGGCACGCATCTGACGATGGAAATGGATCACGCCGCAGACGTCATCGACGTCACGCTCGGCTCGCTGGACGACCCGGCGCGCGTGTCGCCCGCGTTCCACATCTGGACGGAGCGACAATTGCCGTGGCTGCACCTCGCGGACGTGCTGCCGCGCCACCGCCGCTCGCGTCCCGGCATAGTCGGGGGCTGACGGTGAAGCGGGGCGCAGCGTTGCTTGACGCGCCGGATGCGGCGGCCTGCGCCGCGGAGGACGAGAGGCTGGGCGAACTGCTGGAACGCCTCGACGCGCGCGGCTACCGGTTCGTCACCCCCAACAACCGCACCTACCGAATTCTGAACCGTCGCGACGGCCCGCGGCTCGCGCGGGACCTGCGCGACATGCTCGGTTGGAACCTGCCTTATGTGTCCGGCGCGATCGATCCGCAGGTCGAGACGCTGCTCGCCAGCGCCGGCCAGGTCGTCCGCGACCACTGTCATGATCGCGCCGGCCTGCGGGTCTCGACGGTCGCGGGGCAGCTCTTCCTCCATTCCGGGTACGGCGCCGGGGCCGACGCTGTCTTCCTGGGGCCCGACACCTATCGCTTCGTGCAGTTCCTGAAGGCGGAGCTGGCGACCATCTCGTCGGTGAAGACGATCCTGGACATCGGCGCGGGCGCGGGCGTGGGCGGCGTGCTGGCGGCGCGCTTCACGGGCGCCCGCGACGTGACCTTGGCCGACATCAACATCCAGGCGCTCCGCCTGGCCGCGATCAACGCCCGCCATGCCAGGGTCCGCGCCCGGACGGTCGAAGGGACCGGCCTGGACGGCACGGCCCGCTATGATCTCATCGTGGCCAACCCGCCCTTCATCGCGGACGGCGGTAAGACCGCGACGAACGGCGGAGAGGCGGGCACCGAGGTCTCCCTGGATTGGGCGCGCCGGGCGATGCCGCACCTCGAGGCCGGCGGCCGGCTGCTGCTCTACACCGGCGCGCCGATCGTGCGCGGCCACGACGCGCTGTCCGACGCCTTGGCGACCGCCGCCGAGGAGGC
>Ga0209026_1000852_pt1 | contig 15983 bp, 18 predicted proteins | sample AraplaCL_Col_mCL_FD_184262 | JGI IMG/M metagenome (GOLD analysis project Ga0209026, IMG submission 184262) | Arabidopsis root microbial communities from the University of North Carolina, USA - plate scrape CL_Col_mCL (SPAdes) (version 2) | ecosystem: Host-associated > Plants > Roots >... | reverse complement strand
TCTCCATCCAACCAGTACCTTCGCGGCAAGGCGAACACTGGCCGCAGCTTTCGTGATGATAGAAACGGGTAAAGTTCCAGGTGTTGCGCACGATACACTGATCTTCATCAAAAGCGATAAAACCGCCCGAACCCATCATCGTGCCGGTAGCGAAACCGCCATCCGATAATGACTCGTAGCTCATTAAGCGCGGTGCCAGAGCAGCCGTTTTTAAGAACAGGTTAGCCGGTAAAATTGGCACGGACGAACCACCCGCAACAACCGCTTTTAAGCGTTTGCCATTGGCGATGCCACCGCAATATTCATCAGAGTATAAAAATTCTTCGACAGGCAGGCCTAAGTCGATCTCGTAAATGCCGGGTTTAACAATGTTACCACCGGCCGAAATCAATTTAGTGCCGGTACTGCGGCCGATACCGATCTTAGCGTATTCTTCGCCACCATCGCGGATAATGGGCACAACAGCGGCGATCGACTCCACATTGTTTACAACCGTTGGGCAGCCCCATAAACCGGCGATAGCCGGGAATGGCGGTTTGATGCGCGGGTTACCGCGTTTACCTTCTAACGACTCTAACAGCGCGGTTTCTTCGCCGCAAATGTATGCGCCGCCGCCGGGCTGTACGTATAGTTCGAGGTCGTAACCTGTACCTAAAATATTTTTGCCTAAAAAGCCTTTTGCCTTTGCTTCGGCGATGGCTTTTTCGAGGATGCGGATCTGCGGCATCATTTCGCCGCGAACGTAGATGTAAGATACATTGGCACCTAAAGCAAAGCTCGAAACGATCATCCCCTCGATCAACAGGTGAGGGATCATGGTCATTAAGTAACGATCTTTAAAAGTACCGGGCTCCGATTCATCGGCGTTACAAACCAGGTAGCGCGCTTTGCCTTCGGGCTTAGCCAGAAAGCTCCATTTCATACCCGTAGGGAAACCTGCGCCGCCACGGCCACGCAAGCCTGATTTTTTCACCTCTTCAACAATTTCGTCGGGAGTTAATGTTTTTAAAGCTTTTTCAACAGCAGCATATCCGCCTTTTGAGCGGTAAACATCAAAAGTGTTGATGCCGGGTACATTGATATGTTCTAATAAAAGTTTGCGTCCCATGGTTAATACGTTATAATATATCCCTTGTTGCGGTCGGCTGCAACAGGCTTATCCTGATCTAACAAATGATTTTTTAAACTCGATTTAAACCGGGCTCTTTCTACTTGATGTAGTAATTGCTTGTCTTTTTGATTACTTTTTCTCGTCGAGTTTCTTCTTCTTTTATCACTTACCATCGATTTCTGACCATATTTACTCCAAATGGTTAGATATCTTTTATAAGCTTCGGCCCCTTCTTTGGTACGATAGCCATAGCTATCATTTCTCTCCAGTTCTTTGTACTTTTCTGGATGACGCAACTTATGGTAATCTTTGTCTTTTTGAGAAGCCATTATTCTTAATAAATCCTTCTAGTATGCTTGTAATAACTAATATGCCTTAATACACAGGTTACGAGCGCGATGCTCAGCAACGGATAAAAAATTATCGGATATTGTTTCAATCCGTCCGTTTCAATTATGCTTGTTAAAGCCCCAACAAACAAAACATCTGATAATATTAAGGTTGAGGCAGTCATTACATCAATTTTTCGCTTTTGCTGTTAAATCCGCTATTAAAGTGTCCACCTTTTCGGGTGTTAAATTCTCGTAAAAAGTATATTCGGGGCCAATTTGCAGTACCGGGCCAAAGCCACAAGCTGCCAGGCACTCTACTCCGCGCCAGCTAAACAAGCCGTCGGCAGTGATTTCGCCTTCTTTAACCCCTAATTTTTGTTCGATGTAATCCATGATCTTTTCGGCGCCAACCAAACAGCAAGGGCCTGTGCGGCAAACTTCCAGCAGGTATTTACCCTGTGGGCGCATTAAATACATGGTATAAAACGTAGCCACTTCGTAAACCTCGATAGGCTGTATACCTAAGTAATCGGCGACCACATCCATGGCAGGAGCGCTTACCCAGCCGTATTCGGCTTGTACCAAATGCAAAATAGGCAACAGGCCGGCCTTTTGTTTTCCTTCCGGATAACGGCTAACCACATCGGCCATTTTACTGATGAGCCCGGCCGAAAAAGTAACCGGCTCTTGTTTTTCTTCAACTCTAAGCATCTAATTCTCCTGCTATAACGTTTAAACTACTCATGTTTATAATGGCGTCGGATAACAACATGCCACGGCTCATGGGTGCATACATTTGGTAATTAATAAAGCTTGGCCTGCGGAAATGCAGCCTGTACGGCGAACGGCCTCCATCGTTAACCAGGTAAAAACCCAGCTCGCCATTGGCACCCTCAACCGAATGATAAACCTCGGTGGTTGGGGTATCAATTTCGCCCATCACAATTTTAAAGTGATAGATGAGGGCCTCCATATTGTTGTAAACTTCTTCTTTAGGCGGCAGGTAAAACTCAGGCACATTGGCGTGGAAGATGCTTGAATCTTCTTTTGCGATCATGTCCATAGCTTGCTGGATCATGCGCAGGCTTTGCCACATTTCTTCGTTACGTACCAAAAAGCGGTTGTATACGTCGCCGTTGCTGCCAACGGGAACTTCGAAATCAAAATCCTGGTATGAGCTGTAAGGCTCTTGAGCACGTACATCATAATCAACACCGGCAGCGCGCAATAAAGGTCCGCTCCAGCTGTAGCTTAAAGCATCTTCGGCGGTAACGGCGGCAACATCTTTGGTACGGTCGACAAAGATGCGGTTACGGGTAAACAAGGCTTCGAACTCTTTTAATACGGGCGGGAAGCCGGTTAAGAATGATTTGATCTTGGCAAAAGCGATATCATTAAAGTTACGCTCAAAACCACCGATACGGCCGATGTTGGTGGTTAAACGTGAACCGCAGATCTCTTCGTAAATTTCGTAGATGTGCTCGCGCCATTGCATCATGTATAAGAAGCCGGTAAAGGCGCCGGTATCTACACCTAATACACCGTTACATACGATGTGATCGCTGATGCGGGCAAGCTCCATGATGATGACGCGGAGGTAATCAACACGTTTAGGCAGTTGAATACCTAAAAGCTTTTCGACCGTCATGTGCCAGCCCATGTTGTTGATAGGTGATGAACAATAGTTCAAACGGTCTGTCAGCGGGGTGATCTGGTAGAAAGGACGGTGCTCGGCAATTTTTTCGAAAGCCCGGTGGATATAACCAATGGTTGATACGCCGCTTACGATGCGTTCGCCATCCAGCTCCAATACGTTTTGGAATACACCATGCGTAGCCGGGTGGGTTGGCCCTAAGTTTAGGGTCGACGTTTCGTTTTGCGGGTCGTTGTCTGTAAAAACAGGATGGTTCTGCATTCTTTATTGAATATTATCTTCCAAAGAAATAATCTTTTTTATCTATTCTGTTCGGGTCTTCCAGCGGGTACTCTTTGCGCATCGGGAAAGCCGTCATATCGTCAACATTTAAAATACGGCGCAGATCGGGGTGCCCATCGAACAGAATCCCGAAGTAATCGTAAGTTTCGCGCTCCATCCAGTTGGCGCCATCCCAAATATTAACCGCTGTAGGGATATGCACATCTTCGGTAGCCAAAGCAACCTTAACACGGATACGCACGCCACCGGCCAGGTCATGCACGTGGTATACTACTGCAAACTGTTTTTCCTTTTCAGGATAATGGACAGCCGTAATATCGGTAAGGTGGATAAAGTTGAGGTCGTTTTTTAATACGGTTAAGAGCTGTATAATGTTATCACGACAAGTTTCGATGGTGAGCAAGCCAAATGGTTCGCCTTCGTTGGTAAAAACATCACCAAGTTTTGCGGTAAGTTGCTGAAGCAGCTCTTCGTTAGATACTTTGGCCATTATTGAATTCCGTATTTAGCTAAAAGATCGCGGTACGAAGGATCGTCGCGGCGGCGGCCCGACTCGGTTTGTACCAGCTTTTGTATGTTCATAAAACCATCAATAATGGCTTCGGGGCGTGGCGGGCAGCCGGGAACGTAAACGTCGACCGGGATGATCTCGTCAATACCCTGTAAAACTGAATAAGTATCGAATATACCACCGCTTGAGGCGCAGGCACCAACGGCCATTACCCAGCGCGGCTCGGCCATTTGCAAATATACCTGGCGCAATACCGGGGCCATTTTTTTGGCGATGGTACCCATTACCATGAGCAGATCGGCCTGGCGGGGTGAGAAGCTTAAACGCTCGGCACCAAAACGCGACAGATCGTAATGCGAGCCCATGGTTGCCATAAACTCGATACCGCAGCATGAGGTAGCAAATGGCAGCGGCCATAATGAATATGAACGGGCAAGGCCTACTGCCTGATCAAGACGGGTGGCGAAAAAGCCTGAACCTTCGACACCAGGAGGAGCCTCAACTATCTGAATATCACTCATAGGTTATTAATATAAAAACTCATCCTAACAAGGATGAGTACAAAATTAACAATTATATCTTCAACAGTGTTAAAAAAACACTAAGCTAAGTATTTGGAATCTTTCTAATTAATCCCAATCCAGAGCGCCTTTTTTTAGCACGTAAAAAAAGCCGAGCAGCAAAGTGCCCATAAAAATAAACATATCGATCATGCCGGTGCCTTTCAAATCGCGAAAGTTTACTGCCCAGGGGTACATAAATATTACTTCGACATCGAACAGAACGAATAAAATAGCCACCAAAAAGTATTTGATAGAGATTGGTGTACGCGCGTTACCGATAACTTCGATACCGGATTCGAAGGTGCTTAATTTATCTTCGGTTTTACGTTTGGGCCCTAGTTTATGTGTAGCAAACATGGTTGCCACCACGAAGCCTATGGCAACTATCATTTGGAAGATGATAGGCAGGTAGTTAACGGGAAAACTTTGAGATTCCATGTGGCAAATATATAACGTTTGTAGTTAAATAAGAAAGCCTCCCGATATATTCGGGAGGCTTTTATTATTATTTGCCTTTGCCTGGTGTTGACGGCGGAGCCGGCGGGCCACCATGGCGCGAATAATATTGCATTACCTGTTTGTTAGCAGGGTCTAAATCTTTTGCTTTGCCCCAGTTTTCGGCGGCTTTAGCTTCGTCTTTGGCGGTAAGTTCGTAGTAGAAACCTAAATAGATGTAAGCCTCTAATAAACCTTTTTTAGATGCCGCATCAGTTAAAGAGGCTGCTTCGGCTATGTATTCATCGTACATAGGTTTAGCATACGCTTTAAATTTCGAACGATCCTCAGGTTCGCGGGAATCGGCAACGCGGGCCCTGATAAGGGTTACTGAGGCATTAGGACTTTTAAGGGCGTGATTAACATAGCTTAATGCTGTATCGGCCTTAACCAGTAAGCTTGTATCGGGAGCTACCTTGGTTTTGGTATAAGCATCCTGCTGATCTTCGAAAGCATAGAAATAACTACGACCCATAGTTACATAGTCACCCAGGCTATGTTTAACAGGCTTAGTCAGGTAGATCTGATAGTCTTTTGCAGCATCTAAATATTTACGTTTTGCATATTCGGCTTTGGCAATTTCGGAGTATAGCTCATATTGTGTTGTATCTATAGTTAAAGCCTTCCTGAGCGTAAGGATACCTAAAGAATCCTGTCCGGGAGTTTTAATCTGCAAACGGCCCAGGTAAACATAATCGCTCGGAATGATCCGTTTTGGCGAGGCGTCTTTAAGCCATTTGTTTAAAGCTTCGGTACCCGCTGCATAGTTGCCGTTTTCGTAAGCGGCATAACCTAAATAACGGTAAACGCGCAGATCGGGGCTTTTGCTGCTTTTAGCCAGATCGCTTGCTTCCTGCTCCAGGGTTTTCCAGTCTTTGGCGTACACCAAAAAGTCTTCGTAGCGGAAGCGTGACTCAACCGAACGATCGGTTAAGTCGAGATATTTTTTGTAATACTCAACCGCCTCCTTATCCTTAGCTACGGTTTGTTTTGGATCGGCATTGGCAATTAACAGGTCGGTTTCGGCCATTTCGCGGTAAGCGGGGCCAAAGTTCGGGTCGGCAGCGATAGCGCCCTGGAAGCCTTTAATGGCATCTTCAAAATTACCGGCACCTTTAATTAATACCGCCATCGAAACCAATACAACCGGCGAATGTGGATCGAGAGTTTGGGCATCGGCATAGCTGGTATAGGCGTGGTTGGCATCGCCTGATGCTGAGTAGGCATCGCCCAGGGTTAAAAACAACTCTGTATCTTTCGAGGGGTTTTTACCACCTAAAGTTTTAGCTTTCTCCAATACAGCGATAGCCGCAGCTGAGCGGGCAGCCGCAATTGGTTTTTTACCCAAAAGGTAAGCTTTACCGATGTATACGTATGGCTTTGTATCCTTGCCGGCCAATACCATGGCTTTATCGAAGTTAGCTGATGCTGATGAGGTGTTGTTATCCAACAGATCGACAGCGCCTAAACCTACTACATTTAAGGCTGATTTTGGATTAGCGGCCAAGCCTTTGTTAAAGGCTATTTTAGCCGAATCGGCATAATCCTGTTTAAGGTATACCCAACCCAGGTAAAAAAAGTTTTCGTCTTTAGTGGGTTGAGTAACTGTAAGGTTATTCAACATTGACTTGGCTTTCTGATATTGTTCAGCGTCGATGGCTTTTTTGGCGTCGGGCAGACTTTGCGCAAAAACTGATGAACCCATAAATATCAGGCCTAATGACGTTGTTACTAACTTGCTTGTTATTTTCATGGCTCAATTATTTTTCTCTTATTACTGTTACTATGTGTGTTACTAATTTGATTTGCCAAAACTCACTTCGCGGGTTGGTATCGAATCGGGCAATAGGCCAGACCGTAATACAATGCGTTGCCCCCTCTCGCTTTCGAGGAAGGTTGCAAAGCCTGTGGCCAAACCGCGGCGGCCGGTACTGTTTATAATATATAAAGAACGCTGTAAAGGATATTGCCTCATTGCCAAACTATTTTGCGATGGCGCATAGTAGCCCTTGGGGTCGTCTTTATTACTTTCATCCTTAACACTTACCATTTTAATATTGTTCACTAAAGCGGCATAATATTTATCTGGTTCCAAAAGCCAGGTATAACTTATAAATCCAATGGCTTGCGGATGTTCGCTCACGTATTTTATTACATCAACGTTTGATTTGAGCGCATAGATATTTTTTTGATTAAATTGATCTACCCCTGACAAATCTTTTAAATACCTGGTAATGCTTGAGTTTGGATTATCGAACACGATATTTTTATCGGTTTTGGCCTCACCCCTCAACATTTTTTTTATTTCAGCAACAGAGGTTAATGTATCTGTCGACGCTTTATTTACTATTAACGCTACAGCGTCGATAGCGAAGCAATTGATCTCGGGCGGTAACGTACGCTGCCTTAACAAGGTTAACTCGGCCGGTTTTAAATTACGGGCCAATATAGCTACCCGGATACTATCGCTCAAAAATAATTTTAATGCTTCATTCTCGGTTTTGTAGATCATTTGAGGGTCGGCCTCCTTGTTGGTGGCCTTAAAAATATAAACCTCCTGATCTAAAATAGGCGAAAAAGACTCATCGGCTACAAACTGCGCGCTCCCGACGATAAACGTATCATTGTGTTTTTTTACACCGGAGTTGCAACTGTTAAGTAGCAATAATAAAGCCAAAAAAGAAAGTACGGTAACAGAACTATTTTTCATTTGGCTGTTTTTTAAACAAACGCGAAACGCGGATAACGTCGTAAACTATGATCAGTGAGCCAAACAATACCTTTTGGTACTTTGGCATCTCGAGTGGGAATTTATCCCAAAAGATGATCATTAAGCCAAGTACAAGAAAGGCGATAAAAGTGATAATTCCTAAAATGAGGAGAAACCGCCTTGTGAGCGATTTCTCTCTATCATTGTACTGTTGTAACATCAATTAGTTTTGATCGCCTAAGCTAAAGTTTACAGGTAATGTAAATTGTACACGTACCGGTTTACCATTCTGTACACCTGGTTTCCAGTGCGGGGAAATTTTTAATACCCGTACAGCCTCGTCGCCGGTGCCGCTTCCTGGTTCGCGTATCACTTTAATATCAGTTAAGCTGCCATCGCGTTCAACAACAAACTGGATATATACTTTACCTTGTATGTTGTTTTCTTTAGCGATAGACGGATAGCGGATGTTTTTTTGCAAAAACTTAGCTAAGCCTGCTTCGCCTCCCGGATACTCGGGCTGAATTTCTACAGCGGTGAATACCTGGTTATCGGTTGCTTCGGTTACGTTTTTAACATCAGCGTTACCTACAGGCTCGTCGATACGAACTTCCTGGTTAGGGTCGCCTTTTTGTTCTTTCTGACCGGGATCGGCTACCTCTAATTGCTTTTCGGTAGGCGGATCTTTCTCGCGCACCTCGTTATCGGGTTTTACAACCGGAGGTGGGAAACGCACCTGATCAACCTTTGGTTTAGGTGGTTCTTTTGCCGGTGGCGGAGGTGGTTTTTGTTTATCGAGCGGTGGAGGTGGCATCAGCACAACGTCGGTGATCTTCACCTTCTCGTCGGCTTTAGGAATAAACCCCTTAATCTTGTTCCAAATGGTTGGCGATGCAAGCACAAAAACAAAACATGCGATAGCTATGATCAGAGCCCTGTTGGTATTACGTGGGTTTTCTTTTCTAAGCTCGTATGCTCCGTATGCCTGGTTACGTCCCTTAAAAACAACATTAAGCCATTCCGGATTAAATATATCTAATTTTGATCCTATCATTTCTTTGGGCTGTTGTATTAATTAACGGTTAATATTTTTAATTATTATTAGTAATTGTGGTCACGTTTAAGCAACTCAACTTCAACTGGTGAAATATCAACAATCGCATGGCGATCGATACCTGTGATGCTTAACTCATCAAGGGCCGACACCAAATTGTTATAGGTTGAGTGATCGCTCGGTTTGATAATCACGATCATATCCTTACCACCAGACTCCTTTTTAACCTTGTCGGAGTTTTCGACCAGTGCTTTACGTAAGCCGTCTTTACCGTAGTTATCGGTGGTTGGTGGGTGATCGCCCGGAACGCCCAGGAACCATTCCAATTTATCGTTAGCGCCTAAAAGGATGGTCATGGTACGTGAGGCGGGAACCGCTAACTCATCGTGTGTTTTCTCATCCTTATCGGGCATTACCAAGTCCATTGCCTTGGGTTTTAACAGGGTGGTAGTTAGCATAAAGAAAGTGATGAGCAAGAAAGCCAAATCCACCATCGCGGTTAAATCAACACGCGTTGAGGCTTTTTTAGATCTTACTTTTCCACCTTTATGTCCGCCGCCGCCACCGCCGGTATTTAATTCTGCCATTTTTTTATGTTTTTACATCCCCCTGGATGCAGTAATTAAACTAAACTTATTAACTTTTTGTTTCTGCAGGATCGCGATGATCTTACCGATGGTGGGATACTCTTCCTTTTTATCGCCTTTGATAGAGATCAACAATGCTTTACCGTTTAAAGCCACATCGGCCTTACGTGCCTCGCGTACCCAGTTAAACAACTGGTTGCTTACTGTATCGAGGGGTATACCCGGCTGTTGAAAAGACTTTGCTTTTTCGGGATTAGTGATCAGCATTTGAAGATAAGGCTTTAATTGCTGGATATCCATACCAAAAGTTGGGAGGGTAACAAACATTGCCTTTTCTTCGGGAGTAAAAGTAATGCTGTATAGCTGACCAACCTGCTCCAACATTGAAGCACGGATCTTATCGCCATCGACACTGAAGAATACGCGGCCTTTACCAACGGTAAGGGTAGCGGTGTTTTCTTCAGGCAGCACAACGGTTTTGGTATATGATGGTATAGCCACCGGTACCGGATCGTCGGCTTTGAATTTCGACGTCATGATGAAAAACGTAAGCAACAAAAATGCCACATCGCACATGGCGGTCATATCGGTTGCAGTGCTTTTTCTCGCTATTTTAACTCTGGGCATATTTTTTATTTAAATATTAGTTCGTAAATACTAATTATAGCTGGTACTATAATTAACGCTTTAATACACCAAATTATTTTTTGTGTGAAGCAGCGAATGTTTGAACTATGCTAAAGCCTGTTTCGTCGATTGCGTAAGTTAAAGTATCAATTTTAGATGTAAAGATGTTGTACATGATAATTGATATAGCCGAAGTACTGATACCTAATGCAGTGTTGATCAAAGCTTCGGAAATGTGTGATGATAACTCTGACGCGTTTGGCGCACCAGCAGCACCCATTGTACGGAACGCACCGATCATACCCAATACTGTACCTAACAAACCCATTAATGTACCAATTGATACCAGGGTTGCAATGATGGTTAAGTTTTGCTCTAACATTGGCATTTCTAACGAAGTAGCTTCTTCGATATCTTTTTGGATAGCCATAGTTTTTTGATCAACGTCAAGGCCTACTTCGCCTTCCATTTCGCGGTATTTTTTCAATCCCGATTTGATCACGTTAGCAACAGAACCTTTTTGTTTGTCGCACTCAGCAGAAGCTGCATCAATGTTGCCAGAGTTTAAGAAAGCCTGTACTTTTTTAACAAAAGAGTCAACACTACCAGTACCTGATGCTTTGCCGATAACAACAAAACGCTCGATAGAGAAAGTGATAACCATTAATAAACAGCTCATGATGATTGGTACTACATAACCACCTTTGTGAACAAGGCCAAATACGTCGGTAGCTTCGGCAGCCGGATCACCACCTTTATAATGGCTTCCATCACCAAGGAAGAAGAAGAATACTAAGATAGATACGATGATGCAAATAGGGATTGCAAAAGATGAGAACATGCTCGATGCACTTGAGCTTTCTTTTTTTACGGTAGTTGGTTTTGGTGCGTTTGCCATTACTTTAATTTTAGTTTTTTAGTTTTATAAATGTAAGTTAATTAAATGTGTGCTATTTTATTTTATTACAGAATAACAAATTTATAATATAAATGGATAAAAAAAACCTTTTTTACCATTCTTTATAATAAATTAACATTGTGCCTTTTTTTGCCTAATTGGTTATTCAATAACGTGTTTAAATAAAAAAATTGCCTGTTACCGAGACAATTTTTTACAATACAAGCCATTTTTTTTTACAAACGCAAGCGGTTACATTAATTTTTTTTGTAACTAAAGCGATACTTTGGTGTCATATATACACCTATGTTTTGCTTTTTTTTTAACCGCCGGCTTTTTTGGCTTTGTACCCATCGGTCAGTAATAGGGTTAAAATTTTATCGCGAAAGTCGCCTTGTATCAAAATCTCACCTTGTTTTACAGAACCGCCGACGCCACATTTGGTTTTTAGTTTTTTACCGAGGGTTTCGAGATCATCGGTAGTACCGATAAAGCCGGCGATGGCGGTTACCATCTTGCCGCCGCCCTTACGATCGAGAAATATTTTGAGGTTTTGTTGCTGAGGGGGCAAGGTATCGGCAGTTGACTGCTCGTCGGATTGATATTGGAAAGCGGGGTCGGTAGAGTACATGACGCCCGATGTGTTTTTGTTCTTTTTCGACATGGTCAAATTATCCTTTATAGTTATGGCCTACAATAACTTTTAACGAATTTGGGATAACCTCAATTTCGGCTTTTGCGCCTATGATACTTGGCTCCCCATCCAAATGTACGGGCCCCGGACCAGTACGCTCCACTTTAATATGCCTGCCGCGGATGATCTCGACAAAGCGCGAACTCTCGGATGTTTTGGTGAGCATACGGATTCCCATTTCTAAAAGCCGGTACGGCGGGAACGGTTTGATAACGCAAACGTCGATAAGCCCGTCGTGAAGAGAGGCTTTGGGAGATACGTGGGCGTTGTTGCCGTATTGCGACGAGTTGGCAAAGCTGAGCATGAACGCGGTACGATCGTAAACATGACCATCTATCTCAAGATGGTATTTTTGCGCTTTATATTTTGAGATTTCCTGAATAGAGGATTTGAAATAGGACTGAAAGCCCCGGCGTTTGGTGCGCGAAAATACTTCGCTGATGTGGGCATCAAAACCCATGCCTGCCATGTTAAAGAACCATTTTCCGTTTACTTTGGCCGAATCGATTGATTTAATCAGGCCGGCATTTAGGGCTTTGATAGCTTCAATTGCACTCATTGGCAATTGTAAAAAGCGTGCAAGGCCATTGCCGGAGCCATAAGGTATAATACCGAGTACTTTATCGGTACCGGCAATGGCCGATGCGGTTTCGTTAACGGTGCCATCGCCGCCTACGGCCACTATGATATCATAATGCAGAGCACCCTCCGTAGCGATATTGCGTATATTGTGTTCGAGGGTGCTATAGACTACATCGTAGCTGAATAATTCGAGATCCAGGTGCTTTTTGATAAGCGATGGAACCTGGTCTTTCTTTTTTCCGCCCGAAACAGGGTTTATGATAAATAATGCTTTCTTTTTCAAGTATCAATTTCTTTCGGGAGCCAAAAGTACTTGTATTTTTGACTTATATAAAATTGTTTTAACTTCGCCCCACGAAAGTGGACTGATTTAAGTTGCGTAACAGACAAAGTGACGCCGGATTGCAACCACGTAAAAAAGTGCTAAACCCTGCTTCTTTTTTTACCCAATCCCTTCTGAAAGCCACGATTTAATATAATTTAAAAAAATTAAGAAATTTATGTCGTATTTATTTACCTCAGAGTCGGTATCAGAGGGACACCCTGATAAAGTTGCCGACCAGATCTCGGACGCATTAATTGACAATTTTCTGGCATTTGATCCGGAGTCGAAAGTAGCCTGCGAAACGCTGGTAACTACCGGACAGGTGATTTTGGCAGGAGAGGTAAATTCGAAAACGTACCTTGACGTTCAAAAGATCGCCCGCGATGTGATCAACAAAATTGGCTATACAAAAGCCGAATATATGTTTGACGGCAGCTCATGCGGCGTGCTATCGGCTATCCACGAGCAATCGCCTGATATCAACCAGGGTGTTGACCGTAAGAAAAAAGAAGACCAGGGCGCAGGTGACCAGGGTATGATGTTTGGTTACGCCACTGTGGAAACCGACAACTATATGCCATTGGCTTTGGATATCGCCCACGCGATATTGCTGACGCTGGCCGAGATCCGCCGCGAAAACACCGATGTGAAGTATTTACGCCCGGATGCTAAAAGCCAGGTTACTTTAGAGTACGACGATAACAACAAACCGGTACGTATCGACGCGATCGTGGTATCGACTCAGCACGACGACTTTGATACCGAAGAAGCGATGCTGGCGAAGATCCGTAAAGATATTGTGGAGATATTGATCCCACGTGTAAAAAGCAAGTACCCAAAATACAGCCACTTTTTTAACGACGCTATTAAATACCATATTAACCCGACCGGTAAATTTGTGATCGGTGGCCCGCATGGCGATACCGGCTTAACCGGCCGTAAGATCATTGTGGATACCTACGGTGGTAAAGGCGCGCACGGTGGTGGTGCTTTCTCAGGCAAAGATCCGTCGAAAGTTGACCGTTCTGCCGCTTACGCTACCCGCCACATTGCCAAAAACCTGGTTGCGGCCGGTGTTTGCGACGAGGTACTGGTACAGGTAAGCTACGCCATTGGAGTTGCGCAGCCTATGGGTATATATGTAAACACCTATGGCACAGCTAAAGTTAAACTGACCGACGGCGAGATTGCCGCCAAAGTTGAATCTTTGTTCCCGATGACGCCATACGCTATCGAAACCCGCTTTAAACTGCGTAACCCGATCTATCTGGAAACCGCTGCTTACGGCCACTTTGGTAAACCGGCGCAAACCGTAACCAAAACCTTTACATCGCCCGATGGCAGCAAAAAAACCGTTGAGGTTGAATTGTTTACCTGGGAGAAATTAGACTTTGTTGACAAGGTTAAAGCTGCCTTCGGCATCTAAAACCCCAATATAAATTTTTAGGGCCCTTTCGTTAAACCGGAAGGGCTTTTTCATTTACCAGCGGTAGTTGCTGCGCCGTATTTCACGCACTAGTTTGCGATGCCGCCTAGCTTCATAGTAATCCTGCGTTACCAGCACGGCGTGGATAATGCCCGGTATCCAGAAGCAAATGGTGAGGATAATACTCAATATAAAAGCACCTATGCGCCCGGTGGTCAGTACCGCGGCGGGTGGGAATATGAAGCAAAGGAAGTATCTCATAATACCTGTTTTTGTAATTTAGACTACATCCCCCGTAAGGATGTTACACATTGCTTATTAAACCTAAATACCCGTATTTTGCAGCCATGCAGCATCCCGAAGATAACCCCTGGAAAATAACCGGCCAAAAGGAAATATACGATAACCCCTGGATCCACCTCACCGAATACCAGGTGATCAACCCATCAGGCAACCCGGGCATCTACGGCAAGGTGCATTTTAAGAACATTGCCCTGGGCGTTATCCCGCTCGACGATGAGCTAAACACCTACCTGGTTGGCCAGTACCGTTTCACGCTCGATGAGTACACCTGGGAAATACCCGAAGGCGGGGGGCCACACGGTATCGAACCTTTGGAATCCATCAAGCGCGAACTCCTCGAAGAAACCGGCCTCAAGGCCAGCCGCTGGACGGAGCTGCAGCGCATCCAACTCTCCAACTCCGTGAGCGACGAGCTCGGCATTTGCTACCTGGCGCGCGGGCTGGAGCAATTTGAAGCCGACCCCGAAGAAACCGAAGAGCTGATGGTCCGCAAGCTCCCTTTCGAAGAAGTGTACCAAATGGTGCTTGCTGGGCAGATAACCGACTCGCTCACCGTGGCCGCCGTGCTGCGTGTAAAACTGATGATCGCAGAAAACCTTTTGCCCTGAACAACAGTATATACTATTTTGCTGATAAATACTATTTTTGCGCCGATGCACAAGTTTTGGGGATACATACTGACGCCTGTTTACTACCTGTTCTTTTGGTTGTCACTGGGTATATTTCACCCTTTGCAATGGCTGGCGTACAATATAGGCGGTTACAAGGCCCACAAATACGTGGTCGATTTAATGAACGCCTGCCTGGTATACACCTGCTACCTGCTGGGCAACCGCGTAACCTTTACCAACAACTATAGCCTGCCCACCAACCGGCCCATCATCTTTTTGGCCAATCACCAAAGCATGTACGATATCCCGCCCATCATCTGGTTTTTGCGGGCGCACCACGCCAAATTTATTTCAAAGATCGAGCTCACCAAAGGCATCCCCAGCATCAGCTATAACCTGCGCAAGGGCGGTGGCGCTAATATCGACCGTAAGGACACCAAGCAATCCATTATGGAAATCGTTAAACTGGCCCAGCGCATGAAGGCGAACAACTGGTCGGCAGTGATATTCCCCGAAGGTACCCGCGCTAAAGACGGCCAGGTCAAAACCTTCCAGGTAGGGGGCGTAGCCACCATCCTCAAAAAATGCCCCGAAGCCCTCCTCGTACCCCTCGCCATCGATAACAGCTGGCGCATGGTGCAATACGGCTTTTTCCCCCTCAGCGCTATGGAACACATTACCCTCCAAGTGCTCGAGCCTATCGAACCAACCAGCGGCAACGCCGAAGAAGTGGTGTTGCAAGCCGAGAACGCGATCCGTAAGGCATTGGGACAAGCGTAGGTTGATTTTTCGCTCGTGTTTGTTTTTATGGTGCTCAAGAGGGCTGCGCCGTTTCGAATTTTCCATCATGTCATTGCGAGGAGCGAACTTGCGTAGCAGTAAGCGACGTGGCAATCTCCGAGGCTGATGACTTACAGAGCGGCTGTGCAAGTCAAGCTTTCAGCTTTATGCTTCCGGCTTCCAGCTCCAAAAGGGCGTTACCTGCGGCCCGGGCTGTCCGCTCATACTGCACAGGCATTAGCCACGGCAAGCCCCGAACCCATTACACGGCCGGTATCCGCTCTCATCCCTAACGCAAACTCCCGTACCTCATCACCATCAGGCAAGTCATTTTGAATTTTTACTTTTAAATTTTGACTTTTTACCAGGGGGGAAATTGTAAGAATATTTTCCATGTTTTCAGTTTTGAGCTGGAAGGCGGAAGCTTGATGCAGGAAG
>Ga0209026_1000851_pt1 | contig 16010 bp, 17 predicted proteins | sample AraplaCL_Col_mCL_FD_184262 | JGI IMG/M metagenome (GOLD analysis project Ga0209026, IMG submission 184262) | Arabidopsis root microbial communities from the University of North Carolina, USA - plate scrape CL_Col_mCL (SPAdes) (version 2) | ecosystem: Host-associated > Plants > Roots >... | reverse complement strand
GCCCGCCAATCTGGATCGCCTGGACGCCGTAGTCGGCATCGAGGACGACCAGCTGTTCGAGAACCAGCCGGTCCTGCGCCTGGCCGCCCTGCTGCCCGACGACCAGCTCGCCGCCCAGCGTCTGGCCGAACGCCTGCGCCTCTCCAACCCCGATCGCGACCGCATCGTCGCCGCCCTGTCCCCGACGCCCGTCCTCAAGAGCTGGATGAGCCCGCGCGAGATCCGCCGCGAGATCTACCGCGCCGGCCACGCGGTGTTCCGCGACCGCGCCAAGCTGGCCTGGGCCGCCTCGGCGCGCACTGCGACGACCATGCAGTGGCGCGGCCTCATCGCCTTGGCCGAGGGCTGGCGCGCGCCGAGCCTGCCGCTGACGGGCGAGGAGATCATGAACGCCGGCGTGCCCAAGGGGCCCCTGGTCGGCCAGGTCCTGCGCGAGGTCGAGGACTGGTGGATCGACAACGACTTCATCGACGACAAGCTGTCGGTGATCGAGAAGCTCAAGGCGGTGGCGCAAGGCATGGTCTATTGAAGGTCGGCATCCTGAAGACGGGCCGTCCGCCTCAGTCGGCGATCCCGCTGTACGGGACCTATCCGGACATGTTCCTGAACCTGCTGGGCCCGGCCGCCTACGGCTGGCGCATCTATGCGGCGGACGAGGGCGAGTATCCCGAGGCGGTCGAGGACTGCGCCGCCTACATCGTCACCGGCTCGGCCGCGGGGGTCTACGAGGACGACCCCTGGATCGGGCAGCTGCTGGACTGGCTGCGGGCCGCAAAGGGGCGCACCAAGCTGATCGGCGTCTGCTTCGGCCACCAGGCGATGGCCCAGGCCTTCGGCGGCCAGGTGGTCAAGTCGCCGAAGGGCTGGGCGATCGGCGAGCAGGAGTATCGCATCGTCTCGCGCGAGCCCTGGATGGGGCCGGCCGAGACCATCCGCCTGCCGGGCTCGCACCAGGACCAGGTGGTGGAACTGCCGCCGCACGCCGAGGTGATCGCCGCCAGTGACTTTACCCCGATGGGCGCCCTGGCCTACCGCGACCAGCGGGCGATCTCGATGCAGCTGCACCCCGAGTTCGTGCCCGACTACGCCAAGGCTCTGATCGAAGCGCGCCGCGGCAAGGTCTACAGCGACGCCGAGGCCGACCGCGCGATCGCCAGCTACAGCCGCTACGACGACCGCCACCGCGTCGGCCGCTGGATCAAGACCTTCATCGAGCGCTAGAGGCCGAAGGTCATCCAGACCACGGACTTCGGGCCCACGCCCTCCAGCCGGCGCCACCCATAGGCCTCGTAGAAGCGCTGGGCGCGGTGGTTCGGCGCCTGGCAGCCCAGGTGCGCCCGCCCGCCGATATGGCCCAGCCAACGGTCCATCAGCGCCTTACCCATCCCCCGGCCCTGCAGTCGCGGCAGGAGGTCGATGTGCAGGTGCGCCGGCGCAGCGTCGACCACGGGCTGGGGGATGGCCGGCGGGTGGTGGATGTTGAAGGCGTCCCACTGGTCGCGCGTGCGCTGCCAGGACGGCACGTCGGCGGTGTCGGCGTAACGCTGGCGCAGGGCCGGCCACCACTCGGCCTCGCAGCGCGCCTCGAAGGCCCGCGTGTCGCCCGTGCCCAGGATGTAGCCGGCTACGCCCTCGCCATCCTCGGCCACGAAGGCGTTCTGAGGCTCCAGCGTGGCGTAGGGCGCGGCGAACACCTCGCCGATGATCCGGGGGTCCTGGTACAGGTGCGTGCCGTCCGCGCCGTTGTCGCCGGTCCTCAGGCAGATCTCGTGGAGGGCGTTGAGATCACCCGGCCGATAGGGGCGGATCTCCACCATCAGTGGTCGCGCTGCAGGTCGCGCAGGGCGGCGAAGGTGATCAGCCGCGCGCCCGTGGCGTCCAGCAGGTCGCTGAAGGCCGGGCTCAGCATCTCGGCGTAATCGCCGACGCGGACCTCGGCCTCGCGCGGGTCGTAGGCGCGCAGTTCCGGGCCATCCTCCACGGGATGCAGGAACAGTTCGGTGACGCCGGGCCGCAGGTTCGCCAGGCGCTCGGCCACCGTCCCGCGGGGGCGGCCGAAGACGTCGATCATGTGGTCCGGATGGAGGACGCGCTCGGCTCTCGCCGCGGCGCGGGCGGCGAAGCCCAGGCGCTCCTCGGCGCTGGCCCCGAACATGCGGATTGGCAGGCGATACTCGGCGGCGAGGTCGAGGAAGATCTCGAAAAAGCGCCGCTCCGCCTGCATGGCCCCCATGTGCGTGTCCAGGTGCGTGACGTCGACGCCCCAGGCGTAGGCCTGCTCGATCTGGGCCTTGCATTCTGCGCGCACGTCGCCGAGGTCGGCGTGCTCCCACACCGCCTTGGTGCTCGCCGGGAAGTAGCCCTCGGCGTCGTGCAGCGAGGCCGCGCCGGTCAGGCTGCGCCAGCGATAGCCCGGATACTCGGCGGTCAGGGTCAGGTGCACGCCGATGCCGCCACCCTCGGCGCGGCGGGCGCCGTCCAGCGCCCACGGGCAGGGGACCATCAGGGTCGAGCTGGTGGCCGAGCCCAGGCGGATGACCTCGGCGATGGCGCGGTTCGCCGAGGCGCTGGAGCCCAGGTCGTCGCAATTGACGATCAGCAGCTTGGCTTCGGGGCCGTAGCCCAGGCGTTCAGCGAGGCTGGTCATGCCTTAGGTCCAGGCCACCAGGGGCGGCATCGAGCTCAGGATCGTCTCGATGTTCCCACCGGCCTTCAGACCGAACATGGTGCCGCGGTCGTACAGCAGGTTGAACTCGACGTAGCGTCCGCGCCGCACCAGCTGCTGCTGGCGGTCGGCCTCGTCCCACGGCTCGCTCATCCGGTGGCGGACGATCTTGGGATAGACGTCCAGGAACGCCTCGCCCACGGCGCGGGTGAAGGCGAAGTCCTTCTCGAAATCGCCCGTGTTGTGCCGGTCGTAGAAGATGCCGCCCACGCCCCGCGTCTCCTTGCGGTGCGGCAGGTAGAAGTACTCGTCGCACCACGCCTTGTACTTGGGGTGCCATTCCGGGTCGAACGGATCGCACGCTCCCTTCATTGCCGCGTGGAACAGCCGGGCGTCGTCTGCCTCCTCGTTGCGCTGCTCGTCGATCATCGGCGTCAGGTCGGCCCCGCCGCCGAACCAGCTCTCGGCGGTCGAGAGGAAGCGGGTGTTCATATGCACCGTCGGCACGCGCGGGCTGCGCGGGTGGACGATCAGGCTGATGCTGGCCGAGACGTAGGACGGGTCCTTGTCGGCGCCCGGCATCTGAGCGGCCATCTCGGGCGAGAACTTCGCCAGGGCCGCCGAGGTGTGCACCGCCGCCTTCTCGAACAGCCGGCCCTTGAAGAAGGCTCCGATCCCGCCGCCGACGCCGGTCTCCCGCGTCCACGGCTTGAACTCGAACCGACTGGCCGGCTCGGGATAGAGGTCGGGCGAGGCTTCGTCCTCCAGCCGCTCCAGCTCGGCGCAGATGCGCTGCTGCAGGCTTTCGAACCATTCCTTGGCGCGCTCGCGGCGCGCCAGGATCTCGGGGGGCAGGCTGGACATGGGGTTAGTCTGTTCGTTCGCCGCTCGGAAAGGCCTTGATCTGCCTCAAGCCTTCGCCGAGCGCCAGCGTCGCGGCGGTCACCAGGTTCAGCGACCGGGCGCCGGGCGCCAGCGGGATGAGCAACCGCGCGTCGGCCGCGGCGTGCACCTCGTCGGGCGCGCCGGCGCTTTCGCGGCCGAACAGCAGTATGTCGTCGGGCTGGAATTCGAAGTCGTGGAAGGGCGTCGCCCCCTTCGTCGTGAACAGGATCAGCCGCCCGACCCGCGCCGGATCGCCGCGGAAGGCGTCCCATCCCACGTGCCGTTTCACCTGTGCGATGGCCGCATAATCCATGGCCGCGCGGCGGATTGCGGCGTCGCTCAAGGGGAAGCCGCAGGGCTCGATGACGTCCAGGGAAACGCCCAGGCAGGCGGCGAGCCGTATCGCGGCGCCCAGGTTTTGCGGAATGTCCGGTTGAAAAAGGGCCAAACGCATTCTAAGGCCTCTCGCCATCGGGCGTGGCCGGGGCGGAAGGGCACGAATCGCGGGTGGGCGGACAATCGGTTCGCATCCTTCCGTGTTATCGTGCTCTGCCCCCGAAGACGCCCGGAAACGGTTCCGCCAGTGTGTCTGGTCCGGGCCGCAAGCTTAAAGGTCCTCCGGCGCGTCGTGAGGGCCTCTATTCGAAGGGTAGCTTCAAGGTGGCCGACACCGTCGTGGGCGCAACTCCCGACCCGCACGCTCCGGGCGAAGACCCGAGCCGTCGCGACTTCATCCATATCGCCGCGGGTGCGGCTGCTGTTGGCGCTGCCGCGGCCATCGTCTGGCCGCTCGTCGACCAGATGAACCCGGCCGGCGACACGCTCGCGCTCGCCTCGATCGAGTTCGACCTGACCAAGGTCGAAGCCGGTCAGCAGGTGGTCGTGAAGTGGCGCGGCAAGCCGCTGTTCGTGCGCAACCGCACGCCGGACCAGATCGCCGCGGCGGTGAAGGACGACCACGCCCAGCTGCGTGATCCCGCCACCGACGAGAGCCGTCACAAGCCCGGCAAGGCCAACTGGCTGATCCTGGTCGGCACCTGCACCCACCTGGGCTGCGTGCCCACGGTCGGCGGCGGCGACTACGGCGGCTGGTTCTGCCCCTGCCACGGTTCGCACTACGACACCTCGGGCCGGATCCGTAAGGGCCCCGCGCCGAAGAACCTGGTCGTGCCGGACTACGCCTTCCTCTCCGACACCAAGATCAAGGTGGGCTGAACCCGATGAGCGGACATTCGACCTACGAGCCGAAGACCGGCATCGAGCGCTGGCTCGACACCCGCCTTCCGATCGTGCGCTTCGCGTACGACACGGCCATCAGCTTCCCGACCCCGAAGAACCTGAACTACTGGTGGACCTTCGGCGGCATCCTCGCGCTCATGCTGGGCATCCAGCTGGTCACGGGCATCGTCCTGGCCATGCACTACGTGCCGCACGTGGACTACGCCTTCGCCTCGGTCGAGCGCATCATGCGTGACGTCAACTACGGTTGGCTGATCCGCTACATGCACGCCAACGGCGCCTCGATGTTCTTCCTGGCGGTCTACATCCACATGATCCGCAACCTCTACTACGGGTCGTACAAGGCCCCGCGTGAGGTGCTCTGGATCCTGGGTTGCCTGATCTACCTCGCCATGATGGCCACGGCCTTCATCGGCTACGTGCTGCCCTGGGGCCAGATGAGCTTCCATGGCGCCGTCGTGATCACCAACCTGTTCGGCGCCCTGCCGATCATCGGCGGTCCGATCACCACCTGGCTGTGGGGCGGCTTCGCGGTCGACAACCCGACGCTGAACCGCTTCTTCTCGCTGCACTACCTGCTGCCCTTCGTGATCGCGGGCCTCGTGGTCCTGCACATCTGGGCGCTGCACGTGCCGGGGAACAACAACCCGACCGGCGTGAACGTGAAGTCCGAGAACGACACCGTTCCCTTCCACCCGTACTACACGGTGAAGGACGGCTTCGCGATCGCGGTGTTCCTGCTGCTGTACGCCAGCTTCGTGTTCTACAACCCGAACGTCCTGGGCCACGCCGACAACTACATCCCGGCCAACCCGCTGGTGACGCCCGCGCACATCGTGCCCGAATGGTACTTCCTGCCGTTCTACGCGATCCTCCGCGCGGTGCCGGACAAGCTCGGCGGCGTGCTGCTGATGTTCGGCGCCATCGCCACCCTGTTCGTCCTGCCCTGGCTGGACACGTCCAAGGTGCGCTCGATGCGCTACCGCCCGCAGGCCAAGCTGTACTTCTGGATCTTCGTCCTGGCGTCGCTGGTCCTGGGCTACTGCGGTGGCCAGCTGCCCGACGACCCGGTGATCGCCCAGCCCAGCGGCCTGATGCTGCTGGACGCGGACATCAACAGCTTCGTCTGGCTGAGCCGCGTGGCCACGATCTACTTCTTCGCCTACTTCTGGGTCATCCTCCCGGTCCTCGGCCTGACGGAAAAGCCGCTGCCGATGCCGGAGTCGATCTCGGAACCTGTCCTGTCGCATCCCGCTACGACGCCGGCCGGCGCTGTGGCGTCGCCTGAAAAGAGGGGCTGAGCCTAATGCTGCGCAAAGCTATCGCGCTCGCGGCGCTGGGGCTCGCCTTCCTGGGTAGCCCCGCGCTCGCCGCCCACCCCAAGCCGGTGGAAAAGGAAGTCGACTGGTCCTTCAGCGGCCCGTTCGGCAAGTTCGACACGGCCCAGCTGCAACGCGGCTACAAGGTCTATCGCGAGGTCTGCTCGGCCTGCCACGCGATGCACATGCTGTCGTTCCGCAACCTGGGTGAGAAGGGCGGACCGTTCTACGACCCGAAGTACCCGAACCCGAACGACAACCCGTATGTGAAGTCGCTGGCCAAGGACATTCAGGTCCCGGACATCGACAGCGACACGGGTGACGCGATCCAGCGTCCGGCCACTCCGGCCGACCGCTTCCCCTCGCCGTTCCCGAACGAGCCGGCGGCGCGTGCGTCGAACGGCGGCGCGTTCCCGCCGGACCTGTCGGTGATCGCCAAGGGCCGCGAAGGCGGGCCGAACTACATCTACTCGCTGCTGACCGGCTACAAGGACCCGCCGAAGGGCCTGACCGTCGGTACGGGCCAGCACTACAACGTGTCGATGAACGGCGACCTGACCAGCGCCTGGAAGGGCGACCACCACAAGGTCCCGCCGGGCGGCGTCGTCGCCATGCCCCCGCCGCTGGCGGACGGCAAGGTGACCTTCGACGACGGCAAGCCGTCGACGGTCGAAGAGCAGGCCAAGGACGTGGCCGCGTTCCTCTACTGGGCCGCCGAGCCCAAGATGATGGAGCGCAAGCAGTTCGGCCTGGGCGCCATGGTCTACCTGCTGTTCTTCACGGTGATCCTGTACTTCAGCTATCGCCGCATCTGGCGGAACGTCTCCCACTAAGGGAGCGCTCCCCACTGAGCTTGAAGGGCCCCGGAGCGATCCGGGGCCCTTTTTCATGACCAAACGCTAAGTTGCGCGAACGGCGTCATGCGGGCCAAAGGGCGCGGCTCGAACGAAAGCTCTGCCATGACCCGCCCGCCCGTCCTGCCGCCGTTGGCCTTCGCCGGCCTCTACGCCGTCCTCTGGGGCGGCTCGACCGCCTACCTGGCGATGAAGGGCGCGGACTGGTCGTTCCCGATCGTGTCCCTGGCCATCTTCGGCCTGGCCTTCTCCGGCATCGCCTGGGCGCTGACCCGCAGCGCCCGGCCGCCGGCCATCGTGGTCCAGCGCCCGGCGCTGGAGCTGGGCGCGGTCCTGGCCTTCCTCGCGGTCTACGCCGTGGGTTTCCTCGGCTTCGGCATGACGGCCGTGAAGGGCGTGTTCCCGCCCGGCCCGCAGCAGGAGCTGCTGGTCCTGGCCGCCAAGCTGATCGTCCACGTCGCCCTGCCGGCGCTGCTGCTGGCCGCCCTGGGGGCCCGGCTCGCGCCCCTGTTCGCGGCCCGGGCCCGTGACCGCAGCTTCTGGCTGCCCCTGCTGATCCTGGGCGTGATCCTCACCGCCCTGCTGGCGGTGGTGACGCCCAGCCTGAAGCAGATCTCGGGCCTGCACCCCTCCGTTGTCACCCTGGCCTGGACCATTCCCGCCAGCTTCGTCTGGGTCGCCCTCGAGGCGGGGCTCTCCGAGGAATTCCTGTTCCGCGCCGTGCTGCAGAGCCGCCTGGCGGCCGTCCTGCGCAGCGAAACGGGCGCGGTGATCCTGGGCGCCCTGATCTTCGCCCTGGCCCATGTGCCCGGCCTCTATCTGCGCGGCGCGCCGGGGGTGGACGGCTATTCCACCGACCCGCTGCAGGTGGCGGCCTTCACCATCGCCACCCTCTCGCCGATCGCCCTGATGTTCGGCGTCCTGTGGACCCGCACCCGCAGCCTGCTGCTGGTGGTCCTGCTGCACGGCCTGGTCGACTTTCTGCCCAACCTGGCCGAGTTCATCCCGACCTGGAGCTAGCGGACCGGATCGACGATCAGCCGCGAGGCCGGGAAATCGAACCGCAGCCGAAAGTGGGCCAGCACCTGCCCGCCGAGCACCCCAACCACGTCGCCGTCGGGCTTCATCAGGCCTGCCGCCACATCCCGGCCGGTGGCCCCGGCGAAGTCCACTTCCGGCAGGCGCGCCAGCCAGGCGCCCTCGGGATAGAGCTCCTTGGTCTCGGCCAAGCTGGGGGTCTGCGCCAAGTCGTCCGCCAGTCGCACCGGCACATTGCCGCCGGTGGCGATCACAAACCGCCCGGAGACGCTGTGGGCGTCGTCCGAGACCGCGGCGGCGGCCGTGGGGCGGCCCAGGTCCCAAGCCAGCTCCAGCGCCTTCCCTGCGAACGCAGGGGCCTCTCCAGGCCGCGACAGGCGCAGGCGGCAGGGGGCGAAGGTCACGTCCACCACGAAGCCGCGCAGCGCATCGGCGCCGATCAGCCCGGCCGCGGGCGTCGGCAGGTTCCACGTCCGGATATCCAGGTCGGCGACCTTGAGCGGCAGCGCCTTCACCGCCACGCCGGCGACTTCGACGTCGCCGGACAGGTCCGTGTCGACCACGCCCTCGGCCTGCGCCTTGGTCTCATGCAGCGTCGTCTGCGGCGCGCCCGTGTCGACGATGTAGTCGCCCAGGATCCCGGCCACCTTGGCGGGCGCCACCACCACGCCCCGCTCGAACCGGCAGGCGATCTCGGCCGCGTGGGCCGGTGCGGCGGCCAGCAGCGCCAGGGCGCAGAGGGGGAGGGGACTCAAACGGGGCACGCCCGACCATAGCGCGACTTTCCGCCTTACCGCCGCCCCGTCTTGCGCCCTACATTGTGGGAATGCCCCACACGCCCGCCTGGCGGAGTTTCAAGCGAACCCAGGACCTCACCGTCGCCATGGCCGGCCTGATCTATGCCGGCGCCGTCGTGCACGCGTTCAGCCGGCTGCCCGGCGGAACCGACCTTATCGTCCAGCGCACGCTGATCTTCCCGGCGATATTCCTCAGCCTGTCCTTCACCCTGCCGCTGCTGATCGGCCCGGTGCGCCGCGGCTTGGCCCGCTATGTCTGGATGAGCTTCCAGGCGGGGTTCGGCCAGAACCTGCGCTCGATCCTCTATGGCGTGGCGCTGCTGGGCGGGGCGGCGGGCCTCGTCTACTGGCAGATTTCGGTGGCCGCGCATGGTGGGCGATATCCGGCGGGCGTCTTCTCCGGCTATGCCGCCGGCATCGGCATCCTGGCTGCGCAGGCCGCCCTGGTCCGGGTGCTGGAGAAGCATCCCGAGGTGCGCAAGGTGATCGAGGCCTAGACGTCCCCGCCGCGCCCCTGTCCGTGGCGCGCGAAGAGGGCCAGGGTGCGCAGGCGCGACAGCCGCGCCGAGTCGGCGTGGAAGCCGTTGGGCGCCACGAAGGCGTGGCCGGCCTCGTACATGTAGACCGGCAGGTCCGGGTGGGCGGCGCGGATCGCCTCCACGTCGGCCGGCGGGATCAGCTCGTCGGTCTTGCCCAGGTGCAGGATGGTCGGAACCTTGGGCGTCTCGTCCAGATAGTCGGTGATCTGGCCGCCATAGTACGAGGCGACCGCCGTCAGGCCCGTGCAGCGGGCCGAGGCCAGCCAGGCCGTCGTCCCGCCGAAGCAGAAGCCCAGCAGGAAGACCGGGGCGTCCAGGGCGTCGATGGACGCCTGCACCGCGTCCAGCACGTCGGCGCCCCAGTGCGTCGCCCGCGCGAATTCGTCCTGCCGCGGATATAGCGCCGGATCGGTGTCGGCGTCGGCAAAGCCGCGCTGGAAGCGATCAAACAGGCTGGGGACCAGGGTCTCGTAGCCGTCCTCGGCGAAGCTGTCGGCCAGGGCGCGCAGGTGGGGCGTCACGCCCCAGATCGCGTGGCAGATCACCAGGCCGCCCCGCCGCGCATCGGCGGGGACGGCCCGGTAGGCGTCGAAGGCGAAGCCGTCGCGGGCGCTCTTGACCTGGACGACCTCGCCCATCGATCAGGCCTTGTCGAACAGCTCGAGGGTCCGGTGGCGGGCGAGGTCCGCCGCCTCGGCGTTGTAGCGCTCGGGGCTGTCGTTGTTGAAGCCGTGGCCAGCGCCTTCGTAGATGTAGACCGGTACGTCCGGGTTGGCCTTGGCCACCGCAGCGGCCACGTCGTCCGCCGGGATGCCGGCGTCGGTGCGGCCCAGGTGGACGATCACGGGGCACAGGGGCTTCAGGTCGGCGTTCGCCTGCACCATCGAGCCGTAGTAGCTGGACGAGGCCGCCAGACCCTCGACCTTGGCCGCCGCCAGCCAGGCCAGCGAGCCGCCGTAGCAGTAGCCGACCACATGCACCTTGCCGCCGTGCTTGTTCAGGAAGTCGCGGCAGGCGGCGATGTCGCCCATCGCCTGCTCCAGCGGCGTGGCCCGCGCCTTCACCAGGCCGGCCTGGATGCCCTCGTCGGTGTGCTCGGCATGGAAGCCCGGCTCGAGACGATCGAACAGGGCGGGGGCGATGGCCTCATAGCCCATCTTGGCCCAGCGCTCGACGTCGGCCCGGACGTGCTTGTCGATGCCGAAGATCTCCTGCAGCACGATCACGCCGCCCTTGTGGGGGGTGAACGCCGGCTCGTGGTACGCGCTGAACTCGAAGCCGTCGGCCCCAGCGACTTTGATCGTCTCGCCCATGTTTTCCTTCCCGGTGTGATCGTCAGACGTTGAAGCGGAAGTTCATGACGTCGCCGTCGTGGACGACGTACTCCTTGCCTTCCTGCCGGAACTTGCCCGCCTCGCGCGCGCCGGCCTCGCCCTTGAACTTGACGTAGTCGTCGTAGGCGATGGTCTCGGCGCGGATGAAGCCCTTCTCGAAGTCGGTATGGATCACGCCGGCCGCCTGCGGGGCGGTGTCGCCCTTGTGGATCGTCCAGGCGCGGGCTTCCTTGGGGCCGACCGTGAAATAGGTCTGCAGGCCCAGCAGGTGATAGGCCTCGCGGATCAGCTTGTTCAGGCCGGGCTCGGTGAGCTCCAGGGTCTCCAGGAACTCCGTCCGCTCGGCGGCGTCCAGCATGGCGATCTCGCTCTCGATCTGCGCCGAGATCACCACATGGTCGGCGCCGTCGCGCTTGGCGCGCTCGGCGACTTGCGCCGACAGCTCGTTGCCGGTGGCGGCCGAGGCCTCGTCGACGTTGGACACATACAGCGCCGGCTTGGAGGTCAGCAGCTGCAGCATGCGCCAGGCCTTGTCGTCCTCCTTGGACACCTCGGCCTTGCGGGCCGGGCGGCCGGCGTTCAGTTCGGTCAGCGCCAGCTGCACCAGCTTCAGCGTCAGGGCGCTTTCCTTGTCGCCGGTCTTGGCGCGCTTCTCCAGGTTGGAGACCCGCTTCTCCAGGCTCTCCAGGTCGGCCAGCATCAACTCGGTCTCGATGGTCTCCAGGTCGGCCAGCGGATCGACCTTGCCTTCGACGTGCGTGATGTCGTCGTCGATGAAGCAGCGGGCCACGAACGCCACGGCGTCACAGTCGCGGATGTTGGCCAGGAACTGGTTGCCCAGGCCTTCGCCCTTGGACGCGCCGCGCACCAGGCCGGCGATGTCCACGAAGTTCATCCGCGCCGGGATGATCTCCTTCGACGGGATGATCGCGGCCAGCGCGTCCAGCCGCGGCTCGGGCACCGCCACGTCGCCGGTGTTCGGCTCGATGGTGCAGAACGGATAGTTCGCCGCCTGGGCCGAAGCGGTCTGGGTCAGGGCGTTGAACAGCGTGGACTTGCCGACGTTCGGCAGGCCGACGATGGCGACTTTGAGGGCCATGGGGTGGTGCAGTTCCTAGGAATAGAAGGCGCCGCACCTAGCATGGACCACCCGCGAGGCGAAGCGGTGACAGCCGCTGTCTGCCCTGACCCTCACCCCTCGTCATCCCCGGGCTTGACCCGGGGATCCATGGAGCGTCGCCGGCGAGGCCGGGTGGATGGCCGGGTCAAGCCCGGCCATGACGATCAAAAGGGTAGGAGGCCGGCGCTACCTGTTCCCGCCGATCAGGTCGCCCAGGCCGCCCAGGACCGAGCCTTCGCCGCGGTTCTGGCCGCCGCCGCCGGCCGCCGCCAGCATCCGGCCGGCCAGGCGCGAGAAGGGCAGGGACTGGATCCACACCTTCCCCGGACCGCGCAGGCGGGCGAAGAACAGGCCCTCGCCGCCGAAGAACACGCTCTTCACGCCCCCGGCCATGATCAGGCCGAAGTCGACGCTGGGCGTATAGGCCGCCAGGCAGCCGGTATCGACGTGGATCTCCTCGCCGGCCGCCAGGGTGCGCTCGACCAGGGTGCCGCCCATCTGGACGAAGACCCAGCCGTCGCCGTCCAGCTTCTGCATAACGAAGCCTTCGCCGCCGAACAGGCCGGTCATGACCCGCTTCTGGAACGCGATGCCCAGCTGCACGCCGCGCGCCGCCGCCAGGAAGCTGTCCTTCTGGCAGATCAGCGTGCCGCCCAGGTCCGACAGCTTCAGCGGCAGGATCGCGCCCGGCGTGGGCGAGGCGAAGGCCACCTTGGCCTTGCCCTGGCCGTTGTGGGTGAAGACCGTCGTGAACAGGCTCTCGCCCGTCACCAGCCGCTTGCCGGCGCCCAGCAGCGCACCCATGAACCCGCCGCCCTGGCCGCCCGAGCCGTCGCCGAACACCGTGGTCATGGCGACGCTGGCGTCCTTCCACACCAGCGCCCCAGCCTCGGCCACCGCGCTCTCGCCCGGATCCAGCTCGATCTCCAGGAACTGCAGCTCCTGGCCCTTGATCTCGAAGTCGATGTCGTCGGCCACGCCGCTGCTGCGATGATGGCTCCAAGGGCTCTGGGACATGGGGGAGGGCTCCTGACTGGGTTCGTACGTGTATGTACGGCGAGGGTGGGTTGATCGACCAGAGCCCCGCCGCATCCCGCCAATTAAATCGATGACAGGTTGAGAGCTCAGATGCTGGCCTGCATCCGATGGAGCTGGGCATACGCCCCGCCGGCCGCCATCAGGGCTTCGTGCGTCCCCTCTTCGGCTACGCCGTCGCGGGTCAGGACCAGGATGCGGTCGGCGTGGCGCACCGTCGACAGCCGGTGTGCGATCACCAGCGTCGTCCGTTGCCGGCTGAGCGCGAACAGCGCCGCCTGCACCGACCGCTCGCTCTCGTTGTCCAGCGCGCTGGTCGCCTCGTCGAAGATCAGGATCGGCGGGTCCTTGAGGAACGCCCTGGCGATGGTCAGCCGCTGCTTCTGCCCGCCCGACAGCTTCACGCCGCGCTGGCCGATGTCCGTGTCGTAGCCGTCCGGCAGCGCCATGATGAAGTCGTGCGCATGCGCCGCCTTGGCCGCCGCCACGATCTGGTCCAGCGTCGCGTCCGGCCGCCCGTAGCGCAGGTTGTCGGCCACGCTCCCGGCGAACAGATAGACGTCCTGTTGCACGACGCCGATGCTGCGCCGGAGCGAGGCCAGCGTCAGGTCGCGCACGTCAACGCCGTCCACCAGCACCTGGCCCTCGGTCACGTCGTAGAAGCGCGGGACCAGGGCGCACAGCGTGCTCTTGCCCACCCCGGAAGCGCCCACCAGGGCCACGAATTCGCCCGGCCGGATGTCGAGCGTGAGATCCCTGAGCACGGGCCCGCTGGCGTCGTAGCAAAAGCCGACACTCCGGAAGGCGATGGCGCCGCGCGGCCGGGGAAGGTCCCGCGCGCCGGGTCGGTCCCGCACCTCGGGCTGGGTCTCCAGGATCTCCATCACCCGCGCGAAGCCCGTCCAGCCCTGCTGCCAGAGCCGGGCGAAGTTCGCCAGCCGCTGGACCGGGTCGACCAGCACCGCCACGCACAGCAGGAAGGTCACCAGGTCGGCGACGCCCAGCCCGCCCTGCAGCACGCGCAACGCGCCGATCACGATCACCACCACGGTCAGCAGTTGGGCGAAGGTCGTCGTGCCCACCGAGAAGAAGGCCTCGCTGCGGTAGCCTTCGCGCCGGCTGTCCAGGAACCGGGCGTTCTCGACCGCGAACCGCCGCGTCTCGACGGCCTCGCCGACGAACGCCTGCACCACGCGGATGCCGGACAGCGAGTCCTCCACCTGCGCGTTGATCACCCCGATCTGCTGTTTGCTCAGCTTCAGCGCCTGGCCCATCCGCCGGTTGAAGTGCAGAGCATAGGCCGCCGCCGCCGGCATCAGACCGATCACCAGCCATGCCAGCACAGGATCCAGCCAGACCAGGATCGCCGTGACGCCGGCCAGCTTCAGGCCCGCGATCGCCAGGTCCTCTGGCCCGTGGTGGTACAGCTCGCCCATCTGGAACAGGTCGTTGGTGATCCGGCTCATCAGCTGGCCCACCCGCTGGCGATCGTAGAAGCTGAAGGACAGCGTCTGCAGATGGTCGAACAGCGTCTGCCTCAGGGCGCCTTCCATGCGCGCGCCCATTACGTGGCCCTTGTAGTCGACGAACAGGGTGGCCAGCGTCTGCACCGCCAGCAGGGCCAGCATGACCCCGCCCGCCAGCCAGATCTGGCCCATGACGTCGGGCTGCGCGCCCAGGTCCTGCAGCCGCTGGGTGACCGCACGGGCGCAGAGCGGCAGGGCCAGCGCCGTCAGCGAGACAAGCGCCGCGCAGGCGACGTCGGCCGCGAGCAACGGGATATGCGGTCGGTAGTACGAGAGGAAGGCGCGTAGGCGCCCTGGGCCCGTGGGCCGGGCGAAGGTCGGAAGGTCGCTAGGTTCGGCGTCGCGCGCCGGCGCCTTCCGTGCTTGAGACGGCATGCTTCATGTCCTGAAGATGAGAGGGATCGCCTTTCGGTTTGGACATGAAGGTTTTCATCTGGCGCTCCCCAGCCGTCTCATGCGGCGAGGGGACTATGTCGTGCGCGCCGGCGTCGCGCAACGACGGTATGCGGCGAGCGGTGAAGCCCTTTCACCTATAGATGAATTCTACTCGCCTCTCAGAAGAATCAGACTGGTTAATCACGGGAACGCCCCGGAGCATGACCTCGGGAGTCCGGATGTCTGGGCTAGGTCGGGGATTACATCTCTGAGAGGGTGCTCAATGAAACTTCAAGCTATACTGTTGTCTGCGGCCACGCTTGTTCTGTCCGCCAGTGGCGCGCAGGCGGCGTTGGTGACCACCGACGCGGCTTATACCGGCCCGGACCTCAATCTTGCTGGGTACGACAACGGCCAATACAACTTCACCTTCGGCCCGGTGACGATCGGCGAGTTCACATTCACCCGCGACGACACGCCCACCAACAGCGGCAACGGCGCCGTGGTCGGGCAAGGCAGCTATGGCCTCGCCGGCAACGGCAACTTCGGCGGCGACGCCGTCTACATCGGCCTGGATGGCCCCGGCGGCTTCGGCTTCCTGAAGGGCGACACGGGCTACAGCCAGCTCGGCTTCTTCTTCAACTATGCGCCGGGCAGCGGTGATTCCCCCACGATCGCCGCGCTCGACATCAACGGGAACGTGCTAGAGGAGTACGACCTGGGCGCTCTGGCGCCGATCTCCACGCCGGGCGGGTTCAATGCGTTCGAGTTCCGCGGCATCACCCGCGACACCGCGGACATCTACGGCCTGCGCTTCGGCGGCTCGTACCTGCTGGCCAGCGGCACCGCCACGGGCGTCGTCGTCCCCCCGACGGGCGGCGTGCCCGAGCCGGGCGCCTGGGCGCTGATGATCCTGGGCTTCGGCGCGACCGGCACGATGGTGCGCCGCCGCCGGGCCAGCGTCATGGCCGCCTGAAGCGCGAACGCGCGATGGCCGAACGACCACCCGTTCGGCCATAGCGCCCGGGCTCAGCGTTGAGGACTGCAGGGGCTCCGGTGATGCGCCGGGGCCCTTTGCGTTCGGGCCTCAGCCCTCTTGCAGCGCCTTGGCGGCCAGGTCGCGCCAGTGGCGGCCCTCCTTGCGGAACTGGGCGGCCAGCTTGGTCAGGCGCTTGTCCATCTCGGCGATGGCTTCCTGCGCCTCGTCCCGACGGCCGTGACGGGCCATGAAGGCGGCGTACCGCGCCAGACCCTCGAAGCCGGCGACCGCCAGGGCGGCGAGGG
>Ga0209026_1000850_pt1 | contig 16025 bp, 13 predicted proteins | sample AraplaCL_Col_mCL_FD_184262 | JGI IMG/M metagenome (GOLD analysis project Ga0209026, IMG submission 184262) | Arabidopsis root microbial communities from the University of North Carolina, USA - plate scrape CL_Col_mCL (SPAdes) (version 2) | ecosystem: Host-associated > Plants > Roots >... | reverse complement strand
GCCGGCGATTTACCTGCAGATGTTAAATAGCAATCGATTGCAAAGAAAGTAACTTTTATGATACTATTATAATAAATAACTAAAAGTTAACCTGCGTTTGCAAAATCCGGACTAAGATTATTAATTGCAGACTTACGCCATCTTCCCCGTCAGCGCTGGTCGCATTTAGTATTGCATCGACTACAATGTAATTTTGGTGCCATTTTCAGGCGTTCCGCCTATGCTCCTAAATTATTCGGCAAACATTAGAGATCATTATCGGTTAGGAAAAAATCATATATCAACAGATAACTCACTAAGCCATACACAGTGATCAATACCGCCGCTCACATAAAAAAGTCCTCACTTGTTTTATTGCTGATATTTTTTTCGGGACTTAGCGTGATGGCCCAAAAACAAGTGCAGGAATCAAAAGACTCGGTAAAATTAGACACCACCCGTTTAATATTGCAGCATCCTAAAGCACGCATTTATGATGCTAAGCAACAGTACGATTTTAGCGACCTGGTAAATGCCATACTTCATCCACACCGTAAAGATAAGTTAGCGCACACCAGCTCGGGCTTTACCGTTGTACCAAATGTTTCTGCCAATCCAACGATTGGTTTTCAGGGTGGGATTAAGGCGGTGGCCGGTTTGCGCCTGGGGGGTGATCCAAATACCCTGCTATCTGTGGGTGCTACGTCGGCATCATATACAACCAAAGGCATCCTGATATTTTATCTTAACCACAACGTATTTACGCCGGGTAACAAATGGAATCTGCAAGGCAATATCGGTCTATCAAAATCTGTAACACCCGATAATGGCTTCGGCATTGGCGAAGGGCAAAACACAGGCACGGCCGCTCAACAAATTTTAGCCGACCCAACCCACAAGGTATATGCTATCCATTCGTTTCAATTCAATTTTAGAGAAAAGGTATATAAACAGGTTGCAAAAAGTCTGTTTTTAGGTGCGGGTGTGGCTATAGAACATCGCTGGGATATGCACCAAACCGACACGCTGAATAATCATACACCAATGAGCGTTTACAACAACCAAAACGGCTTACCGCAAGACCGTTATACTACCGCCGGATTTTTATTTAACGTAGAATACATCACCCGCGATAACCCTAACCGCGCTTTTACCGGTGTGTACTTTGACGCCGGTGTGCGGATTAACCAAACCTGGATAGGCAGCACCAAAAACGCGGTTCAGTTTACTTCAGATCTGAGAAAATATGTTAGTCTGTCGGCAACCACGCCTGAATTGGTGCTGGCTTTCTGGAACTGGGGCTCATACCTGGCAAACGGTACGCTGCCTTACCTGGAGCTTCCGGGCACGGCACGCGATGGTAGTTTCCGCAGTGGGCGCGGCTATACGGCTCAATATTTTAAAGGAACTGAATATAATGATACCGAGGCCGAGTTTCGTTTCCCGATACTGGCTAATAAATTTTTAAGTGGTGTTGCATTCGGCAATCTGCAAACCACTAACGATCAGCAAGGCACTAAGATATTTCAAACTTTTCAGCCGGGCTATGGCGCCGGTTTGCGTGTGCTGTTTAATAAAGTTACCCGCACTAACCTGGCGTTGGATTACGCCTTTGGTAAATTTGGTAATCGTGGTTTCTTCCTGAATTTGAACGAGGCTTTTTAAAAGTAGGCAACTGCCCAATTGCCTTGCCCGTAACTATTGCGTGTAACGCAAACGTCCTTATTCAATTGAACAAAATCCTTTTAATTTTTTTCATCGGTCTGAATTTATTCTGCTACGCCGCCCGCGCACAGGATACTATTTCTGTTGGGACTAAAAATAAGCTGGGTTTTGTAAGCGGCACCGGTGTGCAATACATAGGCCAGTTACTCGGAATGGGAAAAACGGGGTTCAACGTAGCATCAAACTATTATTACCACGTTAATTTTTATGAGCTGCAATACTATCGCACGCTAAAAAAACGAGCCAGCTATGAGTTTGACCTGCTAGTGCAGCCACAATACAACGTAACGCGGTATGGACTCTACCCTGAATCGACCGACTATTTGGATGCGTATGAATATGGCATAAACCTGGGTGTTTTATATAGCCACAAATGGGGTGCCGGCCCGTTGAGTTATTATTTTTCGCTGAGTACAGGTCCGCATTACGCATCGGGTACACCACACAGGCAAATCAGCGGTTTTTTATTCTCGAACAATTTAGCGGCAGGCCTAAACCTGAAACTATACAAAGGTTTGTATGCCGATGTCCGGTTTGGTTTGCGGCACATGAGCAACGCCGGCACGCGCCTGCCAAATGCAGGCGTAAATAACCTGGTATTTAAAGAAGGATTCGTGGTGGCGTTTTAACTGGCAAATTTCACACCTACTTAACACCTCATTTCCTATTTTTATTAAAAAAATGTAATGGAGAGAAGGTCGGCATTAAAAGGTATTGGCGGTTTATTAATAGCGCCATCAATAGTTAAAAGCACCATCATTGGCGATAAAAAGCCGGTGCTGCGTATCGCCCATTTAACAGATGTCCACCTCAAAAATAAGTTTGATGCTCCTGCTAAGTTTGCGAAATGCCTGCATCATGTGCAAAGCCAATCGCCCAAAATTGATTTTATTATGAATGGCGGCGATGTAGTGTTTGACATGAATAAAGAAAGCATCGGCACCATAAACGACCAATGGAAACTGATGAAGGATACCCTGAGATCAGACAACAACCTTCCGGTCCATTACTGCCTGGGCAATCACGATATCTGGTGGAACGAAGACGATAAGGGCCAGGCCATCTACGGAAAAAAATACTCTATGGATCAGTTGGAGTTAGTAAAACCTTATTACAGCTTTACTAAAAATGGCTGGAAGTTTATTGTGCTGGATAGCGTTCATCTTGACATTGATAACACCTGGTACATCGGCAAATTGGGCGACGAACAATTTGCCTGGTTGGAAAATGAGTTGAATACCACCAATCCTAACACACCGGTTTTGGTGATGACACATATCCCTATTTTAACGGCAACCAATTTGATTGAGGATAACACCGTAAACCGCTGGACAATGTACGGTGGCGATATGCATACCGACAATGCAAAGATCATCAGTCTTTTTTATAAACATCCAAACGTAAAACTGGTACTATCGGGCCACATACATTTACGCGAAAGACTGACCTACAATAACGTAACTTACATTTGCGATGGCGCCGTAAGCGGCGCCTGGTGGGAAGGCAACCGACGGGAAACCGCACCGGGTTATGGACTGATCGATTTATATGCCGATGGTAGTTTTGACGAACATTACGTAAATTACTTAACTTAAATATCATTAACCAAAATCACCTACCTTATGCAAGTAACCGCTTCAAAAAATGGCGTTAGCCTAACGGCTTACCAGGGCGATGCTATGACCCTTCTGGCTTTCGATTTGGATCAAACCAAAATTGTAAACTTCGCCGGCTTTAGTATCAAAGTGACGCCACCGGGTAAACCCGCCTATTATTTATTTAACCGCCTCTGCTATCCGGAAACAGTGACTTATGCCGGCCAATCAAAACCGGCGGATCGGATCACTACCCAATTTTCACCTATTCAAAAATTCAGATGGGTACACACGCCGGCTACCGACCACAATATCAACAGTTACGTTTTTGGCGATTACACTTACGAGATCAGTGCGAGGTATTTGGTGAATAATCAATTACAGGCTATCGATCCTAATCTGACGGTATCATTAACCATCGCCGTTTGTCCGTTCAAGAGCAAATCATTACAGGTTGGGTTTACGCGCAGCTTTATCGCGTCGCAATCCTACGTTCATAATTTTGGTAATAGTGTTACGCTTCGGCCAAAAAATGGCGCGGCCGGCTTTAACCAATTGATATTTGATACCACCCAAACTTCGGGCTCGGTTGCTAAAAAGGCAAATGGTGCCGTTACTACCCAGAATTACAGCTATGATGAGCTTTTTGCGTGGCTGGGTTGGCAGGCGCGACAGCGGATCTACGATTTTATTACCGAAGCGATAAACGATCCATCTATCAGCCTGGACGTTTTTGCGTTTGATTTGGACGAGCCGATTATTTGCGGGCATTTTTTGCAGCTGGCAGATCAGGGGCGCATCCGCATGGTTTTGGATAACAGCAGCACCCATACGGGCAATATGTCGAGCGGAGCACCGCAGTTTGAAGACCAGTTTGAGACAGCTTTTAAACAACATGCCGCGGGGAAAGCCAATGCGGGCATTGTGCGCGGGCATTTTTTAAGCCTGGCGCACTCCAAAGTACTGATACAGAAAAAGGGCGGAAAAGCCATTAAGGTGCTAACCGGCTCTACCAATTTCTCTACCAATGGCTTGTATGTAAACGCCAATAATGTGTTGATCTTTGATGACGTTAACGTAGCTTCATTGTACGAGCAGATCTTTGAAGCATCATACACTAATATGGCTGGCTTTAAAACCAGCCCGGCGGCGTCCACCGGTTTTTACTTTAATACAGCGGGGCAAGCAGGCAGCGTAAGCGATGCGCAGGTTCCGGACATGACCATCCGGTTCTCGCCACACCCTTTAAACGTAGCAACCGACGAATTAAATGGCTTAGCCGCCCAGGTAACCAATGCCAAAAGCAATGTGTTGTTCGCCATAATGGACGACAAATCTAAAAGCCCTTTGCTGGATGCGGTGCTGGCACAGGTTAAAACCAATAAGGTATTTACTTACGGTATTACCGATGCCTCAACCTTTGTGCTGTTGTATAAACCCGGCAGCACCCAGGGTATTCACGTCACCGGAAAGGGCCTAAATCAAAAATTACCACCGCCCTTTGATCAGGAAGTGGCCATCCCCGGCATTAGCATACACCATAAATTTGTAGTGGTTGATTTTAATACCGATAACGGCGCGGTATTTTGCGGAAGCAGTAACCTGGCGCTTGGCCCCGAGCAACAAAATGGCGATAACCTGTTAGAAATTCGCGACCGCGATGTGGTGACCTGTTTCGCCATCGAGGCGATCCGTTTGGTGGATCATTTCCAATTCCGCGATAAAACCAATACCGCAAGCAGCAGTCAGACACCCCTGGTGCTTCATACTGATGATAAATGGGTAAAAGCGTATTACGATGATAACGATAGTTATTGTAAGGAGCGCACGCTGTTAGCGATGCCGGGTAAGTAATTTATTCTATCCCCGTTAATTCTCCGCCTCTCAGCGCCACGTCATTGCGAGGAACGAAGCAATCTTCCTGCGTACAAATTTGCACCGATATCTGGCGAGTTAGGATTGCTTCGTTCCTCGCAATGACGCTATATTTAACTATCCTTTCGCGCCAATGCAAATTTTGTCATTGATTATCAACAACTTGCAAATATTCCGAATAAATTAGTTGCAATACTAATTGATTAGTATTAGTTTAGATTAAAATTAGGAAAAACAGATATGCAAAAGCTGGCTAAACGCGAAGAACAAATAATGCAGGTATTCTGGACACTGGGACGTGCCTTTATAAAAGAGATCATCCCGGAAATGCCCGAACCGAAGCCGCATTATAATTCGGTTGCAACCATGGTGAAAATATTAGAAGATAAAGGCTTTTTGGGGCATGATACCATTGGCAATATCTACCAATATTATCCCATTATTTCTAAAGAGAGCTATCAAACCCATGCTATGAAAGATATCGTAAACCAATACTTCGATAACTCTTACAGCAACATGCTGGCTTTCTTCGCTAAAGAACAAAAATTGACGGAAAAGGAGCTGGATGATATAATGAACATCATTAAATCAAACAAAAAATGATACCCTATAGCTTACATGTAGCCATCTTGCTGGCGGTATGCTTGTTATTTTACAAACTACTGCTGCAAAAGGAAACTTATTATCGCCTTAACCGCGTGATACTGTTAACGTGCATTGCATTGGCCTTTGTGCTGCCCTTAATAAAGGTACCGCAAAAGTTCTCGCTGCAAAGCACGCCGCCCGTGCCAATATCAGTTGTACAACCCGAGGTGCTGGACAAGTTCCCGGTACCGATTGATAACGGCGTTAACCAGGCCCAGGCTACTAAAGCTGACCCGACTCCTGCATCTACTACCGACGCAAAAACCCCGGCTCCTGCTGTAACCCCGGCTATAAAACCTGCAAATGCAATTGCTAAGAAACCCGAAACGGCCACCACGCCTTTATTGCCAATAATTTTAAAATGGGCCTTTAGGGTATATTGGTGCGGCGTGGCTGTATTTGGCATTAACCTGCTAATACAGGTGATTGCGCTGCTGGTGCAGGCCTACAAAAAGCCCTCTATTAAAGACGGCATTTACCGCATTGTTGAGCTGGATACCGACAAGGCCCCTTGTTCTTTTGGCAAAAGCATATTTATTAATCCTGAAAAATACGATTGGGAAACTTACAACCAGATCTTGCTGCACGAAAAGGTGCACATACAGCAGGGCCACAGCTTTGACCTAATTTTAGCTGAACTTATGCTGGTAGTGCAATGGTTCAATCCGTTTGCATGGCTGTACCGCAAGGAACTGGAAAGTAACCTTGAATTCCTGACCGACGACTCGGTGCTGCACGATCATGGTGTAGAGGCCGAGAACTATCAAATGAGCCTGCTTAAAGTATCGATACCTAATTTTTCGATGAGAATTACGACCAATTACAATCAATCACTATTAAAAAAACGCATTGTTATGATGAACGCTAAACGATCAAACATCCACACCATGTGGAAATATTTTATGCTGATGCCGCTGCTGGCGGTATTGGTATGCGGCTTAAATAAACCCATTGCCGCCGCCCAACAGGTAATCAATATCACCAACGGACAAATGCAAAGAGTCAAGATCGACTTTTCGCATGGCCAATGGTTCGCCAGTATTAAAAAGGATAAAATTGAGATGGAGTTTCGTGCCGATGACAACGACGAAAACCACAGCTGGACCAGCAGCCACACTTTTGATCTGAAAGATTTTCCAAATCTGCCAAAAGAAAACAAAGCAGATTTTACATTGGCACGCGAAGCCGGAACCGTTGTTTTTAACGGAAAGTTTGACGGCGACCAGGGTTATGGCCACTATAAATTCACGGTGAATAAAGACTTCAAAGCCTTTGTTGCCAAACAGGATATCAAAGGGATGGACGCCGATGTGGATGACGATTATTTCTCGTTCTTCATGGCTAACGTAACCAAAAGCTACCTGGAGTTTTTAGCCAATAACGGCTTTAAAGATCTGCAGAAATACCAGATCATGAGTATGACCTATCAGCACATTGATGCCGACTACATCAAAATGTGGAAGGACATGGGTTACAAAGATCTAACAGCAAGCCAGTTAACTTCGCTTAAATCGCAAAAAGTTGATCCGGCTTATGTTGCTGAGCTAAAAAAAGCGGGATTCACAGATCTTTCTGCTCAAACGCTGATCAGCTTTAAACAACAGCATGTTGACGCCGCCTACATCAATGGTCTAAAAAAAGCATCAACAAATATTAAAGGAGCGCCTGAGTTAACGCCTCGTGACGTGCTTAACAGCAAATATCAGCATGTTGACTCTGCCTACCTGTCAAGCTTTGCCGGCAGCACTTATACCGTAAGTAATTATGGACAATTGGCAAGCTTAAAGTCGATGAATATTACGCCTGAGTTTATTAAAAGCTTTGAAGCAGTTGGTCTAACCGATCTGAATCAAAATGAATTATACAGCTTGAAGAGCCAAAACATCACTCCCGAATATATTAAGGGATTTAAAGATTTGGGTTACAGCAATGAAGATATTAAACGATTGATACCGATGAAACGCAACGGTATTACCCCGGATGTTATAAAAGGCTTTAACGCGGTTGGTTTCAAAAACATCCCAGTTAACAATCTTTACAGCATAACCTCTTCGAAAGTTACTCCCGAAGATGTTAAAACCTACGCGGCGCTGGGATATACACCGACCGTTACTGTAATGGGTAATAATCACCTGACTACAGCCGTAGGGATAGCAAGAGGCGGCAATGGCCAGGTGTATACCTCAAATGATGCCGATGTGGTAAAAATAGACGGTACCGGGCAGCGCGTTCGCGTTGCAACAGATGTTCATGCAATGACCATAAATGATCTTAGTGCACTTAAACAACAAGGTATTACACCAGAATACATCAAATCGTTCCAGGACCTGGGTTATAAAGATATCACGCTTTCTAACTTCCGCACCTATAAAACAATGGGTATTACGCCCGAACTGCTTAAAAGCTACTCGGCAGTAGGTATTAAAGATATCCCGGCAGGCAACTTTTATACGCTAAAGTCGGTTACTCCCGAATACATTAAAAGCATGCAGGATGCGGGCTATAAAGGCCTGACCATTAGCCAGTACGCCTCGCTAAAGCAACAGGATATTACCCCTGATTTTGTTAAGGGATTTGCCAAACTGGGCTTTGCCGATATCCCGATGCAGCAATTAGGCTATATTAAAAGATCGGGCGTAACGCCGGAATTTGTGACCGAAATGAAACAGAAAGGTTTTGAATCTAAAGACCTGCAAAAATATGTTCAGCTCAAGAATTTTAATTCGTCAGATAATAATACGTCGAGAGGTGTTGGTGTAAAAGTAAACGTCGGACAGTCTAACAACAAATAGCCTATTCTACATAATTCAGTTAAATAAATTGGTAAAAAGGGAGTCGCGAGGATTCCCTTTTTGCGTTAGCCCGGTCGATCAATTATTATTTTAAATCTGAATTAAAACTTTTAACTTTGTTCTCTGGCTGTTTCTATAGCCAATTATAAACCAACGTAATGACCAACAAAATGATCCGACTGAAAGGTTTGGCACCGCTGTTTTGGCTGCCTGTTTTTTGCTGTGGATTATTGTTATCTCAGACAGCGTTTGGACAGGAAAGAATGGCTATTAATACCACAGCCTCCCTATCGGGTACACATACCCCACCAATAAAGCCCAAACAACAAAAGCCTAAAAGGTCTGCAAAGAAAGTTTACGTTAAACCGGTTGATACAGCAAAGGCCGAAGCTACACCAATTGACGAAATGATCGTGATGGGGATGGCATCGCAAGGCAACGTTAACGATGTAAGCAATAAAATAGCACATCCTAAAATTGGCTGGGCCAACTTTGAAACTTATTTACGTGACAGTGCCGTTTCACCGGACAGAAAAAGTGGACTGGTAAAAATTTCGTTCCTGGTACACGAGGACGGTAGCTGCACCGATTTTAAGGTAGTAAACAGCTTAAGCAAGGCGGCAGATAAAAGCGCCATCAAACTCATAAAAGACGGCCCGACCTGGATTGGCGCCGCTACCGGCGAAGTTAAGGAAACCACGGTTACTGTTAACTTTAGATAGTATCTGGCAACTAGTATCAAGTAGCTAGTACAAATTGCCTATTGATAATAAAAAATCTTGATACTTGATACTCGCTACTTGATACAAATCTCACTTCTTACTCTTATCCACGATAGCAAATACCTTCTGTAGCAATGGGGTTGAGCGCGCACCGATATTTTGTCGGATATTAAGTTCTTCCGCTGCTATCTGGATAAATAGTCCATCTATAGCTTTTTGTGTGGCATAGCCTGCCAGGTCGGGATTAACCTTCGCTACGAAGGGTACTTTGTTGTAAATACCGGCGGCCTGTGCCCACAATCGGGTTGCACCTACCTTCTCTAAACTGCCCTGAATTACCGGGCGAAATTTGATGGTCAGATCGGCAGTAGTAGCGCGTTTAAAATACTGTGTAGCTGCATCTGGCGGGCCAAGCAAAATATTGCTGGCATCCTGCAGGGTCATTTGCCTAATAGCTACCAGGAAAATCGGCGCGGCTTGTTTGGCGGCATCTTCGGCAGCGCGGTTTAAGGATAAGATGATATCATCGCACAACTTATTTTGCCCAAGCCTGCGCAAAGTGCTTTCTACTTTCTGCGCCTCGGGCGGGAATACTATTTTAACCGCGGCATTGCCAAAATAACCATCAACAGCTGATAGCTGACGCACACTTTTGTTAGTTCCCTGCTCAAGCGCCTGTTTTAATGCAGCGTTTACATCTGTTCCTGGTATGTTGATCTGTGCCAGCGAAACGCTTGCACAAATAACCATCACCGAAAGTAAAATGAGTCTTTTCATTATTGAGCCATTTGCTTTTTATATGTCTTAAGAGCACGTACAATAGATTGCACAATGGCGTCCTGGCCATCTTCCGAGTTGAGGTAATTCTCGTCGTCTTCATTATTGATGTAACCGGTCTCAAACAAAACCGCCGGCATACCTGCATGTGCTAACACCAAAACGCTTTGCTCTTTCACACCCATGCTTCTGCGTTTCTCGTTGCTTTTAACTTCTTTACTTATCAAATCGCCAAAAATGATGCTTTGCTTACGCGATTTTTGCATCAGCATATTCAATATCATCAGGTTGGCCGGATTGCTTTCATCGTAACTGGCGTATTTACTTTTATAATTTTTCTCTAAAAGGATGGAAGCGTTTTCACGGGTGGCCTCAAATTGTTCTTTTGATCGCTTTATGGCGTAAACCAATATCTCGGCACCCCGGTTTTGCCACCCTGTGCCCACCGGCGACGAGTTACAATGTATAGAGAGAAAAAGATTGGCATGCGCATCGTTAGCTATGTCAGATCGTTTGCTTAAGCCGATAAAGGTGTCGTCGCTGCGTGTCATAATGATATTTAATGACGGCATATCTTCTGCCAGTGCCCTGCGAAGCCTTTTAGCGATGGCAAGCGTAACGCTTTTTTCGGTGGAGTATTTTCCGGCGGCACCCGGGTCTTTACCGCCATGGCCGGCATCAATTACGATGGTTTTAAACCTAAATTTTGCCGTATCACTCTTCTGCGCAAACAGTGCGCTTGTTACTGTTAAAAATAATGATAAGATAATGAGCTGTTTTACTAGGGTATTGTCCATGTAGATGAGGCAATAAAAAATGGCCGCTTTTGTTTTCAAAAATACGCTTTCTGCCTGCTTTAAAAAATATGCGTTATAATATTACCTTTATCGTTGAGTTATTTAGTGCAATGAATCAGATCTGTTTAGTTGAAGATGAGCAAAAGGTTGCTGCGTTCATCCGCAAGGGATTAGAAGAACACGGCTACGAGGTAACCATTGCCGGCGATGGTACAACAGCGATGCAACGGCTTAAAGACAAATGCAATCTTTTTATCCTGGATGTAATGCTACCCGACATGAGTGGCATCGAGCTATGCAGGCAGATTCGCAAAAACGATAACCGCACCCCAATTTTAATGCTTACCGCGCTCGATCAGATCGATAACAAGGTAGAGGGCCTAAAAGCCGGTGCCGACGATTACCTGGTAAAACCATTCCATTTTAGCGAGTTATTGGCACGCATAGAGGCAATGTTGCGCCGCCAGGCGGCTGATACAGCTAACGACCGCATGTTAGTATTTGGCGATTTAAAGCTTGACACCTGGAGCAACGTAGTAGAACGATCCGGGCAACAAATATCACTTACAGCCAAAGAATACACATTACTTGAGCTGTTTATGCGCAATCCCAATAAGGTGCTTTCGCGCGAGTATATAGGTGAACAGGTTTGGAAAATTGGTTTCGATACCGGCACCAACTTTATCGACGTATATGTTAACTATCTGCGTAAAAAGATCGAGAAAGGTTTTAACAGCAAACTCATCCATACGGTAATTGGTATGGGTTATGTTTTACGCGCCGACAAGCAATGAAAATAAAGAACCGCCTTGCCCTATATTTTGCGTTAATAACGGCGGTTACCCTAACCATTGTTCTGGCTATTATCTATATCAGCTTTAACTCTACCATACGTACGGATTTTTTTAACCGATTAAACGATCGCGCCAAAATAGTTGCCCAGCTTTATTTCAAGGCTGATGAGTTAAGCTCCGACTCGCTGGGAAGTATCCGCAAGCGTTTCTCGCGACAGCTATCAAACGAGTTTATCCGCATTTATGATGACCGCAATTTACCCGTGCTTATTAAAGACAACCATCCCGAGTGGAGTAATAAAGTTATCAATACAACCAGGCAAAGTAAAGCGGTGGAATTTTATGAAGGTGCGCGCCAAACGGTAGGTAATTATGTAAAAGATAACCAGGGCAACTTTGTGATCATGGTTTCGGCGGTAGATACGCAGGGCAACAAACGTTTAAATGATCTGGTTGAAATTATGGCGGTACTGCTCGTCAGTACTATTGCCGTTTTATTTTTTATTGGCAGATGGTTTGCCCAAAAGGCCCTGGAACCAATTGACAATGTAGTTGAGCAGATGCAAATGGTACGCGCCAGCAATCTTAGCTTACGTATTGATGAAGGTAACGGTAAAGATGAGATCAGCATACTTGCAAGCAACTTTAACCGGTTGTTAGGGCATCTGCAAAACGCGTTTGAGTTGCAGCAAAGCTTTGTTACTAACGCCTCGCACGAATTGCGCACCCCGGTAACCAGTATCATCGGCGAAGTGGAAGTAGCACTGCACAAGCCACGCACCACAGAAGAATACAACCAGCTACTCACCTCTATACTTACCGACGCTGAGCGCCTAAAAGATACCATTACCGGTTTGCTTGACCTGGCACAGGTAGATATGAACTATACACAGGCAATATTAAGCCCGGTGGCAGTTGACGAATTGATTTGGGAATTGAGTGAATACTGGACCAAGCGTATGGGCGACGGCTCTTTCACCGTAAACGTGCTGCAACTGCCCGAAGACCCGGACAAGTTGTTAATGCCGGCCAATAAATCATTGCTTACAATTGCGCTCAATAATATCATCGGCAATGCTTATAAATTCTCTAATAACCAGCCGGTACAATGTAACCTGTACATTGATGAGCAAAACATGGAGATACGCATTATTGATAAAGGTATCGGTATTCCGGTGCCCGAGCGCGAACGGGTTTTTAATTCCTTCTACCGGGCGTCAAACGTGCAAAATTTTAATGGCAATGGCATTGGTTTATATGTAACCGGTAAGATCATCGAACTTTTTGGCGGCACTATCAATATCGGCCCCTCCGCATCAGAAGGCACCACCTTTATCATACAATTTACCCGCAAATAAAATTCTAATCCATTTCTAATGGCTTTTATACCTGCCAATTAACATTGGTAGCGTAGCTTTGAATTATAAGCTAACAATAGTGTTTTGCTTACTGCGTTCGGCAGTTTAGTTAGTAATTTAATATCCCCTCATAAATCTCAGGTTTTCTTACAGCGTTGTAGTTCATGCCATCGCTGTAAGTAAAACCTTTTTTGTTGATGGGATAGCGGATGTGCGAATGCCCGCGATAAAATCAGACTATCCGCACATCTGCATATTCGCACATCTGCACATCAAAGCCTTGTCTACAAAAGCAAACAGGGGTGTACAAAAAATCAGAAAAGTGTACAGTGATTAGTAAATGCCTCTAAAAAAACCTGATAACGAAACATCGAAGTAGTAACAAACTTTGCGTAATGTTTCAATCCTAATGTCAATTTTTCCGGATTCTAAACGTGCGATATTAATATTAGTGTCGCTATAAAATTTCTCCTGAGTAACCTGGTTTTGTCTTCTCAGGCGTTTAATTTGCAATGACACCTTCTTTTTAAAGGCATTGTCAGAATTGTTAAGATACTCAAAATCAGTTAGTAACATAACTACCTCTATTAAATCGCTCCTTACGTGTGTTTAGTTTAGCTAAAGTAGTTATTAATTTAACTGCCTTTTGTAAAAATGCTTATACGTCTGGAGGTGGTTTTATAATTTCTGACGTATAAGTCATTGTTGCTACAAAATTATGGCAATACATTTGCCATATAATTATTGGCCCTGCCTTTACTATGAAAATATTAAAACATCTACCTATAAAAAACTTGTTTTGAATTCTCAGGCACCCAAACTGAGCGTTTTTGTTCTTTCATTTTGGGTTTAATCAATAGTTTAAATTAATTAGGGGAAAGGGAGCTTCGCAAAAGGCTCTCTTTTTTTTTAACTAAATTTTCAATATTTACTATGCGTGCATAGTATTTACTTCTATATTTGAGCCGTTTATAATCCTAACTATGTATTTCGATCTTTCTGAAGAGCACCAAATGATTCGCCAGGCTGCACGCGATTTTGCGCAAAAAGAATTGCTGCCCGGCGTAATTGAACGTGATGAACATCAAAAATTCCCTGCAGAGCAAGTTAAAATGTTAGGCGAGCTGGGCTTTTTGGGCATGATGGTATCGCCACAATATGGCGGCAGCGGTATGGACGCTATATCATACGTGTTGGTGATGGAGGAACTCTCTAAGGTTGATGCATCGGCATCGGTAGTAGTATCAGTAAATAACTCACTGGTTTGTTACGGACTGGAGAAATACGGCAGCGAAGAACAAAAACAAAAATACTTAGTGCCACTGGCAACCGGCCAAAAAATTGGCGCGTTTTGCCTGTCAGAACCGGAAGCGGGGTCTGACGCAACTTCGCAGCATACTACCGCTGTTGACATGGGCGACCATTACCTTTTAAATGGTACGAAAAACTGGATCACCAACGGTGGTTCTGCATCAACGTATTTGGTAATTGCTCAAACCCATCCCGAAATGAAACATCGCGGCATCAACGCCCTGATCGTTGAAAAAGGAATGCCGGGGTTTGAAGTTGGAGCTAAGGAAAATAAGTTGGGTATTCGTGGTTCTGACACACACTCTCTGCACTTCACAGATGTGAAAGTTCCGAAAGAAAATAGAATTGGCGAGGATGGCTTTGGTTTTAAATTCGCCATGAATACTCTAGAAGGCGGCCGTATTGGTATTGCCGCACAGGCACTGGGTATTGCATCGGGTGCTATGGAGCTGGCTGTTGCCTACTCAAAAGAACGTAAGGCCTTCGGTAAAACCATCGCCGATTTCCAGGCGACTCAATTTAAGTTTGCCGATATGGCGACCGAGATTGAAGCCGCCCGTTTATTATGCTTAAAAGCTGCCTGGTTAAAAGATCAGGGTTTGCCCTACGGCGAAGCCAGTTCTATGGCAAAATTATATGCATCGCAAGTGGCTATGAAAACCACGGTGGAAGCCGTACAAATTCACGGCGGGTATGGGTTTGTTAAAGAGTATCATGTAGAACGTTTAATGCGCGATGCTAAGATCACACAGATATACGAGGGAACGTCTGAAATTCAGAAAATTGTCATCTCGCGCGAGCTGCTGAAGTAATACCAAAGGCGAAATGTATATTTGGTTGGTCGTATTATTTAATCAACCATGAAAACACGTTTTGCCTTTATTTTCTCTATAATCACCGTTATTTCTGTCCATACGTTTGCCCAGTCGCATTTAACCAATGGCGTTTGGCGCGGTGTCATTACTAATCAAAACCACCAGGAAATTCCGTTTAATTTTTTGGTAAGCGATCAAAGCGGCAAAAAGCATATCGCCATTATTAACAGCTCCGAAAGATTGCAGGTAAGCGATATTTCGCAAAAAGGCGATTCGGTGTTTATTCACATGCCGCTATTTGATTCTGAGTTTAGGCTAAAATGGCAAAACGATGCCTTGGTTGGTAAGTGGATACGCCATTTGGGCGATCATAATGACGAGATGGCTTTTAAAGCTACGCCGAATACACCATGGCGATTCTTTCCAACAGTTAAGAAACAAAAAGGTGATGACATCACAGGCCGGTGGTCGGCCACATTTGTTGATGCTGATAAGAAGAAAGATGTTACCGTTGGCGAGTTTGTGCAATATGGCGAAAAGTTAACCGGCACATTTAGGGAAGTGACCGGTGATTACCGCTACCTGGAAGGCATGGTAAACGGCGACCAAATGTATTTATCTTGTTTTGATGGCGCACATGCATTTGCGTTTACCGGAAAAATTGTTGGAAACAAGATTATTGACGGTAAATTTAATTCAGGCTTAAAGGGCTTTTATACCTGGACCGCATTTAAAGATGCCAATGCCAAACTACCCGATGCTTATTCACTAACCGGACTAAAGCCCGGCTACAAAACCGTGTCATTCAGCTTTCCTGATCTAAATGGCCATAAAGTTTCT